>Ga0208512_100034_pt1 | contig 50298 bp, 41 predicted proteins | sample LakWasMet40_LOW7_2_FD_183880 | JGI IMG/M metagenome (GOLD analysis project Ga0208512, IMG submission 183880) | Freshwater sediment methanotrophic microbial communities from Lake Washington under simulated oxygen tension - Sediment Metagenome... | ecosystem: Environmental > Aquatic > Freshwater >...
CTTTGAGCAGAACAACCTCCTGCTGCTCGTCCTGCGCGCGCTCGGCTACCGCGTGACGCCCATCGGCGCCCGCGTGCGCTGGCAGAAGCCCCGCGACGTCACGCCGGCCCGCACCCACCTCTTTCTCCGGGTTCACCTGCCGGAAGGCGACTGGCTGACGGACGTCGGCATGGGCGGGGCCTCGCTGACCGGCGCCATCCCGCTGGAGTTCGACCGTGAGTCGCCCACCCCGCACGAGGTCCGCCGACTGGTGCGCGGAGAGGCCGGCGGGATGTTCCACCAGCTCTGGACCGGCACCGAGTGGGCCGACTGCTGCGAGTTCACCCTGGACGAGATGCACCCGATCGACTGCGAGGTGGCCAACTGGTGGACGAGCACCAGCCCGGACTCGCACTTCAGGGCCAGCGCCACGATCGGCCGCGCCGGCCGGGACGGCACGCGCAAGGCGGTCCGCGGCGGCGAATTCACGCACCGCCGCGGGGCCGAGATCCTCACGCACACGGCCATCACGTCCGACCCGCAGCTGCTCGCCATCCTCGGGGAGCATTTCGACCTGCATTTCCCGGCCGGCACGCGTTTCGGCGCGACCTGAACGGAAAGGCCGGGACCGCGAAAAACAAAAAGGCGCGGGCCGGGCGGCCCGCGCCTTCGCGGAGGTGGACCAAAAGGGGCCTTAGAACTTCAGGCTCAGCTTGGTGTAGTAGAACGTCCCGTTGAAGCCGAACGGCGAGATGCCGCTGTAGGGGAAGATACCGACGTTGTCGGTGCCGTTGAACGCCACGCCGCCCACGACCTTCGAGCGGATGTTCTCGTCGGGATAGACGTCGAACAGGTTGTTCGCGCCGATCGAGACGGTGATGTTCTTGTTGTAGCTGTAGGTCACGTCGAGGTCGGTGAGCCACTTGGCGCCGAAGGTCTGGATGACCTGCCGGTTGGTGGTGGTGCCGCCGACCGTGCCGGGGACCGCCGGGCGGAACTCGACATCGTAGCCCGGGGTGAGGGCGTCAATCTGCGCCTGGGTGGCGCTGGCGAACGCCACCGAGGAAACCTCGCCGTAGCGCACCATGCGCAGCAGGCTGGAGAACTTGCCCATCTCCCAGGTGGCGGAGAGGTTCACGTTGTCGCGCGGCTGGCCCTTCTCGAGGCGGATGGTCTCCGTCAGGTCGAAGAGCGGCGTGGTGGTGATGGCCGCGAGGTTGGCGGGCGCGCCCTTGATGCGGTCGGCCTCGGTCTTGTTGTGGTTGTAGCCGGCCGTGAAGGTGAACTTGCCGAAGTCGGACGTCTTCCGCGTGTAGCGGCCGCTGACGTCGATGCCGGTGGTGGTGGTGTCGACGGCGTTGGTGAAGTAGCGGCCGCCGCCGATGCCGGTGATGCCCTGGGTGGCGAGCAGCGCGACCACGGGGGCGCCGGTGAAGTTCGAGGACAGCACGATGCGGTCCTTGATCTCGATGGAGTAGAAGTCGACCGTGGCGGAGAAGCCGTTCTTCGAGTTCCAGGTGGCACCGAAGCTGTAGTTGGTGGATTCCTCGGGATCGAGCGGGGAGGCGCCGAGCGCGATGGCGGCCGGGTTGTTCACCGGGAAGGTGAGGATGTCGAACGGCACGCCGCCGATGAAGTTGGTGGCCGTCGAGCTGAACCACTGCTGGGCGAGGTGCGGGGCGCGGAAGCCCGTGCTGACCGAGGCGCGCAGGGCGAGCTCGTCGGTGATCTCGAAGCGGGTGGCGAACTTCACCGTGCTGCTGTTGCCGAAGTCGCTGTAGTCCTCGAAGCGGCCGGCGAGGGAGACCAGCCAGCGGTCGCTCAGGTCCTGCTCGAGTTCCACGTAGACGGCCTTCGAGTCGCGGTCATGGGCGCCCGCGTCGGAGGGCTTGAAGCCGGGGAACACCTGTGCGCCCACGCCGGCGAGGCCGCCGTTGTTCGGGCCGCCGATGATGGTGAGGCCGCCGTTGCGGTAGGAGTCGGGCTCGCCGGCGCCGATGGTGTATTCCTCCTGGCGGAGCTCGAAGCCGGTCGCGAAGTTCAGCGGCGTGGCCATCCCGGTGTTGAAGTGGGTGGTGAGGTCGATGTTCGTCGTCCACTGGTTGAACTTCAGCCGGCCGTCGTAGAACGCGGTCGGGCTGGCGTTGCCGAGGGTGACGTTGACGGAGTTCGACGTGCGGTAGTCGAGGGTGTTGGTGCCGTAGGCGGTGCTGATGTCCCAGTTCCACTCCTGGGTCTTGCCCTTGATGCCGACGCCGCCGGAGAGATCCTCCACGACGGAGTCGATGAAGGGCAGGAAGCCGTCGGGCCAGATGGCGCGGACGGTGCGGTCGTCGCCGGCGCGGCGGAAGAAGCCGGCGCCGTTCGCGTGGCGGATGCTGTTGCCGCCGAAGAAATAGAGGGTCATGTCGTCCTCCATCGGGTATTCACCGTTGAGCCAGAGACCCTTGTCCTTCGTCTCGGGGTCGCCGAAGCGGTGGTTGATGCGGTTGACGGTGGCCTCGCGCGGGTCGAGCGTGCCGTTCGACGGGCTGAGGCCCGTGCCGGAGCCGTAGTTGCCCGAGATGGTCGAGGTGCCGCCGTTGCCGAAATACTGCTGGCGGGTGTCGGGCTGGACGCGGCTGGTGTCGCCGTGGTCACGCAGGTAGAAGCTGGCGAAGAGCGAGCCCTTGTCGCCGAGCTTGGTGCCGGCGAAGGCGTCGAGCTTGTAGTCCTCGCCGTCGCCCTCGGCCGTCTGGCCGTAGCCGAGGTTCAGGCCCCAGCCGGTGTCCTTGCGGAGGATGACGTTGATGACGCCGGCGATGGCGTCGGAGCCGTATTGGGCCGAGGCGCCGTCGCGCAGGACCTCGATGCGCTCGATCATCGACGACGGGATGGCGTTGAAGTCGGTCGAGACCGAGCCGCGGCCGATGGAGCCGTTGAGGTTGACGAGCGCGCTGGTGTGGCGGCGCTTGCCGTTGATCAACACGAGGGTCTGGTCCGGCGCGAGGCCGCGCAGCGTGGCCGGGCGGATGTGGTCCGTGCCGTCGTTGAGCGACGGGCGCGGGAAGTTGAACGAGGGGATGTTGGCCTGCAGCATCTGGCTGGTCTCGTTGTAGCCGCCCTGCTTCATCTCCGAGCCGCTGATCACGTCGATCGGCACGGGGGACTGGGTCACGGTGCGGTCGTTGAAACGCGACCCGGTGGCGACGAATTTCTCCAGCTGGACCACCTCGGCCGCGGGGGCGGCCTGGGCGAAACCGGTGGAGGCAGTGGCGGTCAACAAGGCGAGAAGCGCAAGCGTGCGCGTCCGCGGCAGGCCGGCGCGGAGCGCGGCCTGGAAATCAGACATCATGGTATTCATACGGCGTGGGAACGAACGGTCAGCCTGACGACAGGCTGGCTAGGTTGTCTCAGGGTAGCCGGAACCGTGCCTGAAACAAGTCCTTTAACCCCGGGGGGATTTTGCGACTTGAGCGTCCCGGTGACTAGGGAATGATGGCCCCATGAAGATCGCGCCGCGCTTTGTCGTGCCCCCGGTGATTCTCGCTTTGGTCCTGGCCGCGCCCCTGGCCTCGTTCGCCCAGCGCCCCCCGGTCGAGGCGACCCAGGGGCTGGTGACCTCGGTCCATGAACTCGCCTCACAAGCCGGCCTCGAAGTGCTGCGCAAGGGCGGCAATGCCGTCGACGCCGCCGCGGCCACGGGGCTGGCGCTGACGGTGGTCTATCCCTTCGCCGGCAACATCGGCGGGGGCGGCTTCATGCTCATCCATCTGGCGGACGGCCGCGATGTCGCCCTCGACTATCGCGAGACGGCGCCGGCATCGGCCGCGCGCGACATGTATGTCGGGCCCGACGGCAAGGTGCTCAAGGGCGCCGGCTCGTCCACTGTCGGCTGGAAGGCCAGCGGTGTCCCCGGCTCCGTCGCGGGCTTCGCCCTCGCGGTTGAGAAATATGGTTCCCACAAGGTGACCTGGGCGGAGATTTGCGAGCCGGCCCGCCGGCTCGCGGCCGAGGGCCACGTCGTATCGCAGGGGACCGCCCGCAACCTGCGCGACAATGCCGCCCACCTCGGCCAGTTCGAGGAATCGAAAAAGATCTATCTGAAGGGCGGCGAATTCCGCCAGCCCGGCGAACTCTGGGTGCAGGCCGACCTCGGCGAGACCTTCGCCCGGCTGCAGAAATTCGGCCCGCGTGAATTCTACGAGGGCGAGACCGCCCGCCGCATCGCCGCCGCGATGGCCGCGCACGGCGGCAACATCACACTCGAAGACCTCAAGGGCTACCGCGTCGCCGAGCGCCCCCCCCTGCGCGGCCACTACCGCGACCATGCCATCGTGACCATGCCCCCGCCGTCCTCCGGCGGCATCGCCCTGCTGCAGATGTTCGGCATGCTCGAGCCGTTCAACGTCGGCGCGCTCGGCCACAATTCCGCGGCCAAATACCACCTGTTCGCCGAGGTCATGAAGCGGGCCTTCCGCGACCGCGCGGAATACCTCGGCGACCCCGACTTTGTGAAGGTGCCGGTCACCCAGCTGCTGGACCCGGCCTACATCAAGGGCCGCATGGCGGACTTCTCGCCGGACAAGGCGACGCCCGCCGCCGCCGTGCAGCCGGGCCTCGGCAAGTTTGTCGCCGCCGCGCCCCATGAATCCAACGAGACCACACACTTCTCCGTCGTCGACGCCGCGGGCAACGCCGTCGCCAACACCTACACCCTCAACGGGGGCTACGGCTCCGGCGTCACCATCCCCGGCACCGGCATCCTGATGAACAACGAAATGGACGACTTCACCTCGCAGGTCGGCACGCCGAACATGTTCGGTCTCATCCAAGGCGAGGCCAACGCCATCGTCCCGGGCAAGCGCCCGCTCTCCTCGATGACGCCGACGATCGTGTTCAAGGACGGCAAGGTCGTGCTCGTCACCGGCTCGCCCGGCGGCCCGACCATCATCAACACCGTGCTGCAGGTCATCAGCAACGTCCTCGACCACCGCCTGCCCGTCTCGCAGGCGGTCGAGGCGCCGCGCATCCACAACCAGTGGATGCCGGATGTCGTGACCTTCGAGCGTTTCGGCCTGTCCCCTGACACCATGGCGCTGCTGCAGGCCAAGGGGCACACGCTCCCCGAGCGCAAGTCCTACGAGGGTGCTTACCAGGGCGACGGCGAGACGATCGCCGTCGACCCCGCCACGGGCCGGTTCCTCGGCGCGGCCGATCCACGCAAACCGGACAGCAAGGCCGTCGGCTACTGAGCGAAATCGCCTGCCGAACCCGCCCGGCTGCCGGCCGGCCGGGAGCGTTTTGTGCAACTTTTTGAGCGGTCCGGAAACTTTACGGGACCGGGGGGCGCGGATTCATAGGACCCCACGGCGGAAGTCCGCCGTTCCTACCTCAACCCCAGCCCCTGTAAGTATCATGAAACGATATCCTGCCCTGATTGCGTGTGCCTGCTTCGCCCTGGGCGCGCAGGCCGCTTCGGCCCAGACGGCCCCCGCCGCCCCGGCCGAGAAAGATGTGGTCACCCTGCCCACCTTCACCATCATCGAGACCCCGGACAACCCCTACCGCTCCCGCCAGGCCCTCTCTTCCTCGCGCGTGGCCATGGACATCCAGGACATCCCGCAGACGATCTCGGTCGTCACCAGCGAGTTCCTCAAGGACACCATGAGCCAGCGCATGCTCGACGCGGCGAAATATATCACCCCGGTCGTGGAATCCACCCTGCCCATCGGCGGCGACCGCTACATGATCCGCGGCTTCCAGGTCTCGCACGAGTTCATCGACGGCGCGGAAATCTCCGGCCAGGACGGCTACAGCGCCTCCATGCTGCCGTATAACATCGAGCGCATCGAGATCATCAAGGGCCCTAACGCCATCCTCGTCCCCGGCGGCAGCCCCGGCGGCCAGTTCAACCCGATCACCAAGTCCCCGCTCGGCAAGGACGCGCAGTCCGCGACCCTCGAACTCGCCCAGTATTATGGCAACGCCATCAGCACCGACGTGAACAAGGTGCTGTCGAAGAATGACGCCAGCATGGCCGTGCGCTTCGTGGCCGCCTACTGGAACAGCCAGGGCTACGCGAAGAACCAGTTCCGCAACGGCTACATGTTCGCCCCGTCCTTCTCGTGGCAGCTCAGCCCCGCCCACAAGTTCATCCTCAAGGCCGAGTTCATGCAGAACCGCGAGGCCATCATCAGCGGCCTGCCGATCGACCCGTCCGTCGGCAGCGACGGCTACGCCCGCATCGCCACCGGCCTGCCCCGCGACTGGACCTTCGGCCACGAGGATGACTTCCGTCATCGCGCCACCGAGCGCATCACCGCCGAGCTGCTCTCGAATCTCGGCGAGCACGTGACCTCCCGCCTCCAGCTCATGGCCAACCACGTCGTCCGCGAGGACACCGGCGGCATGGGCGCCGCCATCGCCGGCTTCGCCACCACCCGCAACCCGTCCACCGGCAAATACGAGCCCGGCGTCGTGTGGGCCCTCGACCAGACCGGCGCCACCGCCATCGCCACCTCCACGGCAGTCGCGCTGCCCAACCCGAGCACCTACGTCTTCTCGCGCACCACGAACGCGGTGGACCTGTTCTACAACGAGCTCCACTTCCGCAACGACTACGCCCTCAAGTTCGAGGAACCGCTCTTCAAATCCACGACGATCGGCGGCCTGGCGGCCAACTACTCGAAGGTCCAGTTCAAGACCTACGCCACCGCCTCGCGTCCGTCCATCGCGGTCTCCGATCTCGCCAACATCACCTACCCGGCCTGGAACTACCCGGAGCCGACGCAGACCAACGGCGGCGGCAACCGCACCGGCGAGCAGGAGGACCTCCAGCTCTTCCTCTATGAGAACCTCAGCGTGCTGCAGGACCGCCTGATCCTCTCCGGCGGCGTCTCCCGCTTCTTCGGCAACCTCGAGCGCGTGGACAGCACCGGCATCCCGCCGGCCATCACCTTCCCGCACTACGGCCTGTCCACCACCGCCAAGAGCTACGGCGTGGTCGTCAAGCCCATCAAGCAGGTCTCGCTGTTCTACAGCTTCAACAGCTCGGGCGGCACGATGCCCGGCTCGCTGAACCCCGGCACCTACGGCCCGGCCTTCCGCGCCGCCAGCGGCGAGCAGAAGGAATTCGGCGTGAAGACGTCCTGGCTCGACGGGCGCCTCACCGCCTCGTTCGCCCACTTCGACATCTCGCAGCAGAACTACCCGGTGCCGAACAGCGACTACTACACGCAGATCGCCCTCGGCAACATCGCCGCCGCGAACGCCCTGCCCAACCCGATCTACCTCAACCTGAACTCGAAGGGCTGGGAGTTCGAGGGCCAGTTCGCGGTCACGAAGAACCTCTTCGTCCTCGGCAACTACACCTCGTTCAAGATGCGCCAGCCGATCACCAACGTCCGCGTGCGCGCCGTGCCTGATCGCAACGGCGCGATCTATGCCGACTACCGCTTCACCGAGGGCAAGCTCAAGGGCTTCGGCGTGAACGTCGGCGTCGACTTCAAGAGCGACGTGGTCGGCGAGAACGCCACCGGCTTCACCACCACCAAGCCGCTGCCCAACGGCACCTTCGTCGGCAACGAGCCGACCTTCAAGGTCGCCGGCCGCACCCTGATCAACCTGGGCCTCACCTACCGCGCCGAGCAGTGGACCGCCCGCCTGCAGATCAACAACGCCGCCGACAAGGATTACATCCTGGCCGCCGGCAGCCGCACGGCCGCCGTCCCGGGCGACCCGCGCAACCTTAAGGCTTCCGTTACCTACAAGTTCTGAGCCGACCCGGCGCGAGGGTTCCGCGCCCGTCACTCCAGCCGGCACCGCAAGGTGCCGGCTTTTTTACGCCCGCGGGAAACATCCGGCCATTGCCATTCTTACTGACAGAACCGGGGGCGGTTGGAGCCGGCGTCGGGCGGACTACTCTGTGTCCACCCCACTACCCCGATGTTGCGCTATTTTGCCAACGGAGCCATTCGCTGGAAGGAGACCATGCGCTGCAACACGCGCACGAACTGGGAATTCTATGCCGTGATCAAGGGCCGCTGCGCCCCCGCGCTCCGCGACGGCCAGAAACCGGCGCTGCAGGAAAAGACCCTCTGGGTTTTCGCCCCCGAGTGCAGCCACGCCTGGCTCGACGACCGCCGGCACAAGTATCACCGCCTCTCGATGCACTTCGGCAGCGTGCCCTACCCGCTCGACGAGATCGTCCGGCAGAACGGCGGCTGGCTCGAGCGCAAGCTGGGCGACGCCGAGATCGCGCGCCTTGAGGCCATTGCCGCCGAGATCGAGCCGCATTACCTGAACCCGAACCAGCTCAGCACGCTGCATTTCGAGGGCCGCCTCAACGACCTCGCCCTGATGATGCTCGCGGGCAACGACTCCGTCGAGCAGCCCGCCCTGCCCGACCTCGCCAACTTCAAGGTCGAGAGCGCGCTGACCTGGTATGCCGTCAACCTCGCCCGCCGCCCGTCGGTCAAGGAGGTAGCCGATGCCGTGCATGTTTCGACGAGCCATCTCCGCCGGCTGTTCTGGCAGGTCCGCCGCACCAGTCCGAAGACCGCCTTCCAGCGCATCCGCCTCGAAAAGGCCCAGGAATTGATGAGCCGCACGGCGCTCACGCTCGAGGATGTCGCGCGCCACTGCGGCTACGCCAACTCCAGCCACTTCTGCCGCGAATACCGCGCCTTCCACAACTTCACGCCGACCCACTGGCGGAAGAAGCTCATCGACCGTTTCAACAAGCCGTTCCCGCCGGGCGTGGTCATCACGCGGCACTACAGCGTCCGGCCCCACGAGCGCCTGATGCCGGCCTAGGCGGTTTTGTGCGGTAGGGGCGGTTGCCCCCAACCGCCCTTGTCTGAAGGCCGTTGAGGGCAACGGCCCCTACCCTCAGGTTTCAGGTCTCAGCTTTCTTTGCCTCGGGGTGTGCCGAAGGACACAGCCCCGGGGACAAACACCGGGCTGGCAGCAGCCAGCAACGGCGAGCTTTCTGTCTTTCACTCGTTCCGCAGCGCCACGACCGGGTTCACCCGCAGCGCGCGCAGGGCCGGCACCAGCGTGGCGATCATCCCGATGGCGCCGAGCGAAAGCAGGGTGGTCGCAAAGGTCGCGAAGTCGTGGGCCTGCACGCCGTAGAGCTCCGACACCAGCAGCTTGCCACCGCCGTAGCCGACCACGCAGCCGATCGCCAGGCCCAGCCCGAGGCGCAGGCCGCCCTCGCGCAGGATCAGCCGCAGCACGTCGCCCGGCCCGGCGCCCAGCGCCACGCGCACGCCGATCTCCTGCGTGCGCTGCGCCACGCTGTAGGCCATGACCCCGTAGAGGCCGACTCCGGCCAGCACGAGCGCCACGCCGCCGAAGATGCCGAAGATCCAGCCGAAGAGTTTTTTGAAGAACTTCGCCTGGTCCACCATCTTAGTGAGCGGCTCGGCAAAGTAGATGGGCAGGTCGTCGTTCTGCTCGCGCACGGCATTCCGCAGGACCTGCGTCGCCGCCGCCGGGTCGCCGGCCCGCACGCGGGCGAAAAGCGTCATGCGCTGCGTCGAACCCTTGGCCTGCAGGTAGCAGGTGTAGGCCTGCGGCCAGGTCTTGGCGTCAAACTCGCCCTTCAGCGTGTCGGGCACGATGCCGACGACCGTCAGCCAGGGACCGGGCTCCTTGTCCTGCGGCGTGCCGCGGCGGAAGCGTTTCCCGACGGGGTTTTGCTGCGGCCAGTATTGCTCCGCGAAACCCGCGCTCACGATCGCCACGGGCTGGACGGAGTCGATGTCCGCGTCGGTGAAGTCGCGGCCCTGCAGCAGGCGGAGGTTCATCGCCGCGAAATAACCCGGCGTGATCACCGTGACCGACGCATAGGTGTTGCCCTTGCCGGACGGGTCGGGGGCGCGGCCGTCGATCAGGACGTTGCTGCGGTTGTTCCAGGTCGGCGGGGCGTCGGACGCGCCCACCGCCGTGAATTCGGGGCGGGCCGCCAGCCGGGCGAGCAGTTCGTGGAAGAACGCGCGCTGCTTCCCCTCCTCCTTGTATTCCGTGTCCGGCAGCGCGACTCGGGCGGTCATCACGCCCTGCGGGTCGAAGCCGAGGCTCGCGGCCTGCATCTTGATGATCGAGTGGATGGTCAGGCTGGCCAGCACGAGCAGCACGCAGGACAGCGCGATCTCGGCCACGACCAGCGTCCGGGTGAAACGGCTCAGGCTGAAGCCGGTCGAGCCGCGGCCGGCGTCCTTCAGCACCGTGTTGAGGTCCGGCTTCGACACGCGCAGCGCGGGGAAGAGGCCGGCGGCCACGCAGGTGACGATGGCCAGCGCGCCCACGTAGAGCACGCCGGTCGAATCCACGGTCCACACCATCCAGTAGGGCGCGGGGTTGTTGGCGTTGATGTAGTCGCGGAACAGCCGCATCAGGCCGAAGGCGAGCGCCAGGCCGCCGCCGGCCCCGGCCGCCGAGAGCACCAGGCTCTCCGCCAGCAGCAGGCGGATGATGCGGCCGCGGCCCGCCCCGACCGCCGTGCGGATGGCCATTTCCTTCTCCCGCGTGGCGGCGCGCGCGAGCAGCAGGTTGGCGACGTTCGCGCAGGCGATGAGCAGCACGAAGAACACCGCGCCGAGCATGATGAACAGCAGGCGGCGCGTGTCGTCGCCCACGAACTCCGCCTGCAGCGACTTCACCACCGCGGTGAGGTTCTTGTTGGTCTCGGGATGCGCCGCCACCAGCCGCTGGTTGAGCGTGGCGAACTCCGCCTGCGCCTGCTCGGCGGTGACCCCGTCCTTCAGGCGGCCGAGCACCTCGAGGTAGCGCACGTCGCGCTTCTCATCGGTCTTCTTGTAGCGCAAGGGCACCCAGACATCCGCCAGTTCCGGAAAGCGGTAGTCCACCGGGCCGACCCCGATGATGGTGCCCCACTCGCCGTTGATCTTGAGCGGGCGGCCGACGACGGCCGGGTCCGACTTGTAGTGATTCTGCCAGTAGCTGTGGCCCAGCACGACGACCGGCGGCGCGCCGGGGTTGTCCTCGTCGGGGCGGAACCAGCGGCCGAGCGACGGCGGCACGCCGATCATCTCGGGGCCGCCGGCCGAGATGTAGGTGCCCGACACGCGCTCGGGGTCCTGGCCCGGGCCGTTGAGCGTGATCGTGCCGTCATAGTAGGCCGCGAGTCCCTGCAAAGTGGTCTGGCCGGCGCGGTAATCCAGGAAGTCCTGGTAGGCGATCTCGACCCCCTCGAGGTTGTCGACCGGGTTGTTCTGCTCGAGGTGGACCAGCCGGTCCGGCTGCGGGAACGGCAGGCCGCGGAACATGATGGCATTGACGATCGAGAACATCGCAGCGTTGACGCCAATGCCAAGCACCAGCGTGAAGACGGCGACCACGACGAAGGTCGGGCTCTTCGCGAGAGCCCGCAGGGAAAGGCGGAGATCAGTCAGCATGGTGTGGGGTAGTTGTCCCGAAAAACACGGGCCGCCGGGCCGAAGTCGCAAAAAGCTGGCCTCGGCCCGGCCGGCGCATGAAATGGCCCCGCCCATGAATCCCGCCGCCCTGCTCGCGCCGCTCTTCCTCGCCTTCGAGCTCTGGCAGCTCGTGGTCAGCGAGCGCTACCTGGGCATCAAGCAGATCCGCGTGAACGCCGATCCGCGCGAACTCCCCATGGCCAGCTGGATGGCCGCCTCCTGGGCCGGCGGCCTGCTTTGTTATTATATCTGGATGACCACGCTCCTGCTGCACCCGGTCGGCCGGGCCCAGGGCATCGTCCTCATCCTCGTCACCGGGGCCGGCTACCTGATCCGCAGCACCTGCGGCCTGAAGTGGGTGCTCGTGGTGCTGACCTTCGAGGGCTCGATCCGCATCGGCATGCTGGTCTCGTTCATCGCCCAGTCCTGGCGCCGGCTGATGATGATGTGAAGCTAGCCCCGCTCCGGCGCGGCGGGCGGGTGCGACTGGGCGAAAAATTCCTGCGCGGCCGTGAGCATCTTCCCGTATTGGCCGTAGTCACCGGCCCACGAGTTCGGGACGCACACCCGCTTGATGATGCCCCGCCCGATCTTGTCCGGCGCCTCATGGTCCGGGGTCAGCTCCAGGGTGAACCGCGGCTGGCCCGTGTGGACCACATAGTGGCGCTCCTGCCCCCTGCGCTCCCGGTCGATCCGCACGAAGTGGGAAAAATTCATCGGCTGTGCCGGCAGCCTGCCACGCCCCGCCGGACGCTCAAGGTTCTTTTCCGGCGGCGGCCCCGCTGTGTTTAGCCTTGAGAAAGCGCCCGCGTCCCGCGAAAAGAAGCGTGCGCGCGACTCGCCTATGAATCTGGACCCCGCCCCCCGAGTTTCCAAAACCGTCTGCCTCCTGATTGATGCCGGCCTGCTGGTCACCGCCTTCATCATCGCCTACCTGGTCAAGGACCCGTTCGCCCCGGTGCCGTTTGTCCTGACCGTGCTGTGCGTCGCCCTCGCGGGCATCATCGGCCTCATCCCCTTCCTGCTCGATTACGCGGCGGACTCCGCCGAATACGTCCAGGCCGAGCGCACCAAGATCGCCGACCATGTCCAGCGCCTCAACGCCGCCAGCGAGAGTCTCGCCCGCGCCGCCGCGCAGATCAAGGCGGTCGAGGAGGCCGTGCACAAGACGGCCCACGCCGCCGAGAACCTGCCCTACCGCATGCAGGAGAAGCTCGCCGAGTTCAACCAGCAGCTGGCCACCACCGAGGATGAGGAGAAGGAGCGCCTGACCGAGGAGCTCGCCACCCTCCGCCAGGGCGAGAGCGAGCGCCTCGCGACCATCGCCGACAAGATCCACAAGGCCACCGGCGAACTCTCCGCCCTCGAGGCCGCCACGCGCAAGTCGCTCGCCGCCGCCCAGGATTCCGCCGTCAGCAAGTTCGAATCCCGCCTCACCGCCGCGCTTGCCGCGCTTGATGCCAGGCTCGCCACGCTGACCATCCCGGTCGCCGCCGCGCCCGCCCCGACGGCACCCGCGCCCGCCGAGGAAATGAAGCCCGAGCCGGTCGCGACCGCTCCCTCGGTCGTCGAATCCGTCTCCGTGACCGAATCCCCCGCGCCGGCCGCGGTCGTCGAGGAGCCCAAGCCCAAAAAGCCCCGCGCCCCGCGCAAGCCCAAGCCCGAGGACACGCTGGCCGCGATGTCCGAGCCGATGCCGGGCGATACGCCCGCCGCCGGGAACACCGACAGCTCCGGCGAACCCGCCTTTGCCGATTCACCCGCCGAGTCGGCCCCCGCCCCGTCCGATGATTCCCAGACCGAGACCGCCGCGACGGTCGAGCCCTCGGTCTCCGCCGACGGCGCCACGCGCCTGCTGGTCACCGCCTACATCGGCATCGGCAACAAGCTCTACATCCGCGGCGACGGCCCGGGCCTCAGCTGGGACAAGGGTGTCCCGATGAAATTCGTCTCCATCGGCAAGTGGGGCTGGGCGACCGACGAGGCCACCGGCCCCGTGGCCTGCAAGCTCTACAAGAACGACGAGACCGTCGCGCTCTCCGGCGAGGTCTTCCTCGAGCCCGGCCAGCACGTCGAGGTCACCGCGCTGTTTTAATAGTGCGGCGGGCGCTCGTCCGGCGCCTCCTCGCTGTCGCGTCCGCCCGCCTGCTGCGCGCGCAGTGCCGCGAGTTCCTTCCGGAGCTTGGCCACCTCGTCCGCCAGCTCGAGCATCGCCTTGTCCTGCTCGGCGTTGTGCCGCTGCAGGTGGGCGTAACGCTCCTCGAGTCGGGTCAGGCGGTCGGCTTCACTCATGGGTCAACAGGAAGCAGGTTGCGCGGCCCGAGGCAATCCACCAACTTGCCGGGATGAAGCGCTTCCTGGCCGGCCTCGGCCTCCTGCTCTGCGGGCTGTTCCTTGTTTCCTGTTCCAGCCCGACCCGCCCGGCCGCCACGGGCCCGCTGATCCTCATCTCGATCGACGGCTTCCGCTGGGACTACCTGCAGCAGCACGACGCCCCGACCCTGAAGGCGCTGGCCGCCGGCGGCGTGCATGCGACGCGCCTGACGCCGAGCTTCCCGTCGAAGACCTTTCCCAACCACTACACGCTCGTCACGGGGCTCTATCCCCAGAACCACGGCATCGTGGCCAACTGGTTCTATGATCCGGCCGACGACGCCAAGTTCGACATGGGCAAGACCGAGGCCCGCTGGTGGAAGGGCGGCGAACCCGTCTGGATCACCGCGGAGAAACAGGGCGTGCGCAGCGCGTGTTTCTTCTGGCCCGGCTCGGAAAGCGAGAACCGCGGACTCCGGCCGACGTTCTTCAAGCCCTTCGACAAAAAGTTGAATGCGGCCGACCGGGTCGATGGCCTGCTCGCCTGGCTGGCTCTGCCGCCCGCCCAGCGGCCGAAGTTTGCCACGCTGTATTTCGACATCGTGGACACCATCGGGCACCGATACGGCCCGCTCACGCCCGAGACCGCCGCCGCGGTGAAGGAGGCCGACGATGCCGTTGCCCGGCTGCTGGCCGGCCTGGAGCGGCTCGGTCTGCGTGAGAGCACGAGTTTGGTAATCGTTTCCGACCACGGCATGTCGGAATGCCCGCCCGAGAAGGTCGTCTTTCTCGAGGACCTGATGGACAAGTCCCAGGTGCGCGTGGAAGCCACCGGACCCTACGGCGGCGTGCGGCCCCATCCCGGGGTCGATGTCGACGCCCTCGTGGCCGGCATCCGCGCCAAGGCGCCCTCGTCAATCCAGGTTTACCGCCGGGCGGACGTGCCCGCGCGGCTCCACTACAACACGGGTGATCTCATCCCGCCCGTCCTGTTGATCGCCGACGACCACTGGACGGTTGAGGAAAAATCCCGCTGGTCGCCGGCCTGGGCCGCCACCAGCAAGGCCACCCACGGCTGGGACCCGGCCACGGCCAACATGGGCGCGCTCTTCATCGCCAGCGGTCCGGCCTTCAGGCAGCATGTCGAGATTCCCGATGCCGCGAACATCCACGTCTACAACCTGCTCTGCGCAACCCTTGGCATAAAGCCCGCCGCCAACGACGGCGACCAGCAGCTCGCGCGCGCCGCGCTCAGGCGCTGAACGCACTTCACGCTCCCAGCCCGCAGCGCCACAATGCTTCTTGCAGCCGGTCCAGCTGCAACGGTTTCGCCAGATAGTCGTCCATGCCCGCCGCGAGACATTTCTCCCGATCGGCCGGCATGGCATAAGCCGTCAGCGCGATGATGGGAATTTTCCGATCCAGCCCCGGCACGGTGCCCGCCCGGATGCATTGTGTGGTGCTGTAACCATCCATGCCGGGCATCTGACAGTCCATCAGCACCGCCACACACTGGATCTCCGCCAGCAACTGCAACGCTACCGGCCCCGAGTCGGCCAGCTCAACCGCGTAATCCAGTTTCTCGAGGAACTTTCGCGCCACCCGTTGATTGACCGGATTATCCTCGACGACCAGCACCCGGCGGCCGCGACCAACCACCGGACGCGGGCTGACCGCCGCCGGCAGGGTTGCTTCGCCAGTCCCTGTCTCCACCCGCTGAAAGGCCAGTTCGAACCAAAACGTGGAACCCCGGCCCTCCTGGCTCTCAAACCCCATGCTTCCACCTAGGAGCGCCACCAGTTGCCGGGAAATCGCCAGTCCGAGACCCGTGCCGCCAAAGCGGCGCGTCGTGGAACCATCGGCTTGGGTGAACGGTTCAAACATCCGTCGCTGGGCCTCCGGAGCGATGCCGATGCCGGTGTCCCGCACCGCGCAGCGCACGACCACCTCGCCCGCCCGCAGGTCCGTGACTTGCACGGCAATCTCGACCGCGCCCGCCTCCGTGAACTTCAGCGCGTTGCCGACCAGATTGGTCAGCACCTGGCGGATCCGTCCCGCATCGCCGACCAGCAGGCAGTTGAGTCGCGGATCGACCTCGCTGGTAAGGCGCAGGTGCTTCTCCCGGGCCCGGGGTGCCAGCAGAGTCACGATTCCCCCGACCAGCCCGGGCAGGTCAAACTCCACCGGTTCGATGCGCATCTTGCCCGCCTCGATCTTGGAGAAGTCGAGAATATCGTTGATGATGGTCAGCAGGCTCTCGCCGCTGCTCCGGATCGCCTCTCCCATTTCGCGCTGCTCGGGGGTCAGGGCCGTGTCCATGAGCAGGGCGGACATGCCGATGATGCCGTTCATGGGCGTGCGGATCTCATGGCTCATGCTGGCAAGAAACTCGGACTTGAGTCGCGAAGCCTCCAACGCCTGGTCGCGCGCGTGGGCCAGGTTTTCCTCCAGCTGCTTGCGCGTCGTGATGTCCTCCGTGAACATGACAATGCCGCCAACCTCACCGACGCCGTTGCGCCAGGGCTGCACACGCCAGCTCAGCCATTGCCGGCTGCCGTCCGCCCGGTCGAAGGGGTCGGCCTCGTTGAGCTCGATCGCCCCGGCCAGGCAGCGGCGATGGATGGCTTTCCAGTGTTCGGGGATCTCGGGGAAAACCTCATAGTGGCTGCAACCGAGAATGGCGCGGCCCTCCAGTCCGTAGTCCCGGAGCCACTTGGCGCTGTGCACGATGTAGCGCATCTCCCGATCGAACATGGCCACCGCCGCCGGCGCGTGCTCGGCAAAGAGACGACTGCGCTCCTCGCTCTCCCGCAATTCGTGCATCATGTGCTTCGCCGCACTGATGTCCTCGATCTGGGAAACAAAATACAGCGGCTGGTCCGCCGCATCGCGCACCAGCGAAACCGTGAGCCGCACCCAGACGGGGCGACCCTCCCGGTGAAAATAACGCTTTTCCATCTGGTAGTGCCGGCCCCGCCCCGCGAGGAGGTTACGCACGTGCCCGAGGTCGGTTTCCAGGTCATCCGGGTGAGTGATGTCCTGGAAGGTCTTCCGCATGAGTTCCGTCTCCTCGTAACCGACGATCTGGCAGATGGCGCGGTTCACGCGCAGCCAGCGGCCGTCCAGCCCCACGAGACCCATGCCGATGCCCGCATAGTCGAAGGCGCTGCGGAACCGCTCCTCGCTTTCCTCCCTCGCCCGCTCGGTGCGGCGGATGATCACCAGGGCGGCGGCAAAAAAAGCCAGCGCGACGGCGTTGCCAAGCAGGATGATCCGTCTCGTCTGCTCGCTGAGCCGCCCGGCATCGGCGATGTGCCGCGTCAGCTTCTCCCGCTCGTGGCCTTCGATCAAATTGATCCGGTCGCGGATGTCCTGCATCAACGCCGGGCCGGTGCTGCCCGGAAACCGATCCGTCGACGGCACCCGGCCGGCCCGGACCTGCGTGATGGCCTCCTGCATGAAGCGCCGCTTCGCTTGCACCAGTCCGCCCAGCCGGCGGGCGTTGGCCGCCAGGATGGCGTCGTCCTCGGTCAGAAAATGCAGGTTCAGCAGCTCGGCCCGGAGCCGGCCCTCCATGTCCTGGTAGTGGGCGGTGAAACCATCGTCATGGCGGAGCACATAGGCCCGGGTCGCCGACTCCATGCGCGTGACGCACAACTCGGCGTAATTGACCGAGGCGATCACCTCATAGCTGCGCTTCATCGAGGCGGCCGATTCCTCCTGCTGGTTGTTGCTGACGAAGGCCGTGATGCCGACCACCAGCACCAGGCTTCCCGCGATGGCGAAGAACGGGATGGAGCGCGACTTCGCCCGTTGGGCCGGTGGGATCCGCCGCGCCACCTCCCCCAGCAGCACGAGGGCCGCCACAAAGAAACCCCCCGCCGTGTGCAGGGCCATGCCGGTGTAGCGCCACCACGAGTAAGTCACCCGCAGGCCGGTGATGTGGCCGTAGATCGCCAGAAAGGCCACCGCGAGAATGAGTGAGGCGATGATTTGCACCACGCGAATGCGTGGCTGGGCTCGGGCGACTTCCCCCAAGGCGAGCCCCAGCAACGCGAACGACGCGGCCGTGTTTGGCGACATCCGTCCGTCGAACCCGACGCCTTGGGCAAACCGGCCCGGGTCATAATAGTAGCTCGCGAAACCCAATGGCTCGGCGACGAAATAAATCGCCAGAACACCCAAACCCAACGCGGCAGTCAGGCCGGCCAGGATCATGCCCATCCGGTCACGTCCCCTCCCCAAAGCCAGCAAGGCCGCGCCGGCCAGCATGAAGGCCGCGGCCGTCGGAAACGCCATCGGCGCCCCTCCCGGCATCACCGTCACCAGAAGCGGCCATCCCGCAAACCGGCCCGCCATGACCGCTCCGCCCAATAGCAGCAGCCCCAAACCGCACAAATCCATTGGTGTCAGGAAGCTCCGGCTTGAGGCAGGTGGTTTCAAACTGCGATCAGCCTAGCCGGCCGGCTATCCCAATCCAGCTAGAAACCTTTGCCTCATCGCAGCAAAAGGCCCTAACCCGCCGCAGCCAAAAGCGCGCGCAGTTCCGCCGGCGTGGTCACCGGCGCCTGGCACGTGAAGTTTTCGCAGACATAGGCGGTGGCGCGGCCGCCGACCGGTTTCATTCCGGCCAGATAGGGGCGCTTCCCCGCCAGCCATTGCTGGCCGGCCCCGCCGTCGGCGCCCAGCAGCGCGCGGCGCGGCCCGAGCGGCTCGGCCAGCACCGCCGCGAGCGCCTGGAAATCCGCCGTGGCCGGATCGCCGGCCAGCACGACCGTGCGCGGTGCGTCCACCACGAGCTCGATGGCGCACAGCAGCTGCGGCAGGCCCTGGGGCATCGCCGTCCACTGCGGCCGCAGCGCCTCGATGGTCTTCACCGCGCGTTCGCGGGCTCCGGCCGCCCCCAACATCCAGTCCAGCCGCAACAGGTTGAGCGCCGCCACCGAGTTGGCCGAGGGCTCCGCGCCGTCGTGGTCCTCCTTCAGCCGCACGATCACGTTCGGGTCATCCGCGCGGGAATTGAAATAACCGCCGCGCTCCGGATCCTCGAACAGCCTGTCCATTTCCGCCTGCAGGCGCTCGGCCCATTGCAGCCAGCGGATCTCGAAGCCCGTCTCATAAAGATCGAGCAGACCCTGGATGAGAAACGCATAATCCTCCGCGAAACCCGCGATGGTCCCGCGGCTTCCGCGCCAGCTGCGGTAAAGCGTGCCGCTCCGTCCATCGTAAAGCTCGCGCTGGATGAACTCCGCCGCCCGCGTCGCGGCAGCGAGATGGGGTTTTTCACCGAGCACCCGGGCGCCCTGGGCCAGCGCCGAGATCATCAGGCCGTTCCAGGCGGTGATGATCTTGTCATCCAGATGCGGTCGGGGCCGCTGCGCGCGCACCGCGCGGAGTTTTTCCAGGCAACCGAGCAGCTTGTCGCTCGCCGCCGCCACCTCGAGCGCGTGCTCGCGCGCAGTCGTGCCCAGCGACTGGCGCTGCATGAGGACGTTCTTGCCGGTGAATTCGCCCTGCGGGTCATGATCGACGTTGCCACCCGGCTTCACCCCGTAGTGGGTGCAGAAGAACGCCGCGTCGGCGCCAAGCACGGCGTCGATCTCGTCCTTGGTCCAGACATAGAACGCCCCCTCGGCATGCTGGGGTTTGCCATGCGCCAGCAGGCTGTCCGCGTCCTCGGCGGAATAGAAACCGCCGGCCGGGCTGGTCAGGTCGCGCTGCACATAGGTGAAGATATCCCGGGCGATCCACGCATAAACCTCGAGGCCGGTCGCCTGCTTCGCCTCGAGGTAGCTCACCGCGAGCTGCGCCTGGTCGTAGAGCATTTTCTCGAAATGCGACACGAACCACCGCTCATCCACCGAGTAGCGGTGAAACCCGCCGCCGACATGATCCTGCAGGCCACCCTCGGCCATCTTGCGCAGCGTGAACCCGGTGATCTTCAGCAGTTCCTCGCCGATCGCCGTCTTTGGTCCCTGCAAGGCGGCCAGTCGGAATAAAAACTTCAGCACGGCCGGCCGCGGAAACTTGGGCGCACCGCCAAAGCCGCCCCAGTTCGGGTCATGCGCCTCGTAGAAATACTGGAAGGCCTTCGTCAGCGCCTCGCTCGCCGCCTCGGGCAGGGTCGATTCCGGCGCGCCGGCTTCCGGTTCGGCGCGGGCCGGGCCTTCCGCCGCGTAGCGCCGCAGGGCCGCCACCACCTCATCGGCGCCGGTGAGGATCTTGTCGCGCTTCTCATGCCAGTGGCGCGTGATGGCGTTGAGCACCGTGACGAAGCCCGGCCGGCCGTGGCGGTCGTCCGGCGGAAAATAAGTGCCGCCGTAGAAGGGCTTGAGGTCGGGCGTCAGCCACACGCTCATCGGCCAGCCCCCGTGGCCGGTCGTCTGCTGCACGTAGGTCATGTAGACGCGGTCGAGGTCGGGCCGTTCCTCGCGGTCGAGCTTCACCGGCACGAAGTCGCGGTTGAGCACGGCGGCGACGTCCGCGTTCTCGAAGGACTCGTGCGCCATCACGTGGCACCAATGGCAGGTCGAGTAGCCGATGCTCAGGAAGATGGGCTTCTGTTCCGCGCGCGCCCGCGTGAAGGCCTCGTCGCCCCACGGGAGCCAGTCCACGGGATTGTCGGCGTGCTGGCGCAGGTAGGGGGATTGCTCGGCGGCGAGGCGGTTGGGCATCAGGGTGCCACCCTCGCGGAAAATGGCCGGGTGGCAAAGCGATTGTTGCACCGGCCCGGTGGGGCTGAGATCGTCCGATCCGTCGTGCTCGCTTCCTGCCTCGCCGCCTTTTTCTTCGCCCTCAACGCCACCTGCGCCAGCCGCAGCGTGCAGGCTTCGGGCCCGGTGCGCGCCAACCTCGGCCGCCTCGTCGTGGCCGCCGTTGTGCTGGGCCTCTTCGCCCACACACTCGGCCACGGTTTTGACAGTGCGAGCACGGGCTGGTTTTTGCTCAGCGGCGTCATCGGCATGGGGCTGGGTGACCTCGGGGTCTACGGCGCGCTGCCCCTGCTGGGTTCGCGCCTGACGGTGCTCATGACCCAGTGCCTGGCCGCGCCCATCGCGGCGCTCGGCGAATGGCTCTGGCTGGACACGCGCCTGAGCGGGGCCCAGGCGCTCTGGGGCGCGGTGATCCTCGGCGGCGTGATGATCGCCCTGATGCCGAGCAAGGCCAGCCCGCCCCGCGTGCGCGTGCGGCCGGTCGGCTTCCTGTTCGGCCTGCTCGCGGCCGCCGGCCAGGGTTTCGGCGCCCTGGTCAGCCGCAAGGGCGTCGAGGCCGCCACCGCCGCGGGTGAGGCCGCGCACAACGCCGGCTTCGGCCTCAACGCCGCGTATCACCGCATCATCGCCGGCCTGGTGTTCACCGCCGCGTGGTTTCTCTTCCTCAAGCTCATCGGCCGGCTCACGCCGCCGCCGGACAGCTCGACCGCCACCCCGGCCGCCCGCCGCCGGACCGCCCTCTGGCTGCTGGCCAACGGCCTGGTCGGGCCGGTGCTCGGGGTCGGCTGCTACCAGTGGGCCCTGGCCACCACCCCCAGCGGTATCGTCCTGCCCATCGCGGCCACCACGCCCCTCATCGCGATCCCGCTCACCTATTGGCTCGAGGGCGAGCGCCCGTCCAAGCGCTCGCTGGTCGGCGGAGCCGTGGCGGTCGCTGGCGCCGTGGCACTTACGCTGGTCTGAGCAAAGCCATTGACGACCGCGCCGTCGCCGGGCTCACTCGCGGGTTTTCCATGCTGACCCTTGCTGATGTCGCCAAGTCCTACGGCACCCGGGAACTCTTTTCCGAGGTGTCGCTCTTCGTTGCGCGCACCGACCGGTTCGGCCTGGTCGGCCCCAACGGCGCGGGCAAGTCCACCCTCTTCAACCTCATCCTCGGCGAGGAGCAGGCCGACGAGGGCACCATCGAGTGGGAGCGCGGCGCGGACTTCGGCTACCTCCCGCAGGAAAGCGCGCCCGTCGGCGACGAGTCCATCCTGTCCATCGCCACCAGCGGCAAGAAGCTGATGCCGGAGAACGATGACGACTACGACATCGACTGGACGCTCGAGCCGCGCGCCAAGAAGATCCTCGCCGGCCTCGGCTTCCGCGAGACCGACCACGACAAGCAGGCCAAGTCCTTTTCCGGCGGCTGGGTCATGCGCGCCCACCTCGCCCGCCTCCTCGTCAGCGAGCCCGCGCTGCTCATGCTCGACGAGCCGACCAACCACCTCGATCTCGAGGCGCTGCTCTGGTTCCAGGATTACCTGACGCGCTATCCGGGCGGCCTCGTCATCATCTCCCACGACCGCGAGTTCCTGAACGTCCTCTGCAACGGCATCCTCGAGCTGCGCAGCGGCACGCTCAACAAATACACCGGCAACTACGACGACTACCTCAACGAGAAGGAAGCGCGCAAGGAGCAGCAGGCCGCGCAGTTCAAGAACCAGCAGCGCGAGATCGCCCACCTCCAGAAGTTCGTCGACCGCTTCGGCGCCAAGGCCTCGATGGCCTCCCGCGCCAAGTCCAAGGAGAAGCAGATCGAGCGCCTCAAGGACGTCGCCGTCGAGGAGCCCTGGGAGGACCTCAAGAAGATCAATTTCCGCTTCCCGCAGCCGCCGCGCTCCGGACTCAAGGTCGTCAACGTGAAGAACGTCCGCCAGGCCTACGGCGACCACGTCGTCTACACCGACCTGAACTTCGAGGCCGAGCGCGCCCAGAAGATCGTGCTCGTCGGCCCGAACGGCGCCGGCAAGTCCACCCTGCTCAAGATCCTGGCCGGCGTCGTGCCGATCCAGGGCGGCGAGATCAGCCTCGGCAGCAACGTCGTGCCGGGCTATTTCGCCCAGAACCGCGCCGACAACCTCAAGCTCGACCTCACCGTCTTCGAGAACGTGATGGAGCTGCGCACGAACGAGAACCAGCTCACCGAGCAGCAGGCCCGCGCCGTGCTCGGCGGCTTCCTCTTCCGCAAGGACGACGTCCACAAGAAGGTCTCCGTCCTCTCCGGCGGCGAGAAGTCCCGCCTCGCCCTCGCCCGCCTGCTCGTCAACCCGCCCAACCTGCTGCTGATGGACGAGCCGACGACCCACCTCGACATCCCGTCGATCGACGCGCTCGTCAACGCCCTCAAGAACTACGAGGGCACGTTCATCTTCATCAGCCACGACGTGTATTTCATCCGCGCGCTCGCGCAGACGGTGCTGCACGTCCACTCCGGCCGGCTCACGCCCTACGCGGGCAACTACGATTACTATCTCGAGAAGTCGAAGGCCGGAAACGCCCGCGCCGCGCTCACCGCCGGCTTCACCGATGCCCGGCCGAAGCAGGCCCCCGCCGCCACCAAGGCCGCCGCCCCTGCGCCCAAGAAGGCCAATCCGGCGGACATCAAGAAACTCCGCACTGAGGTCGGCCATCTCGAGGAAAAGGTCGCCACGCTCGAGACCAAGCAGAACGAGCTCACCGCCGAGCTCGAGGCGCCCGAGACCTACAACTCACCCGGCCGGGCCCAGCACCTGAACCGCGAGCTTTCCGTCCTCGTTGACCAGCTCCAGGCCGCCACCACCGCGTGGGAAGCAGCCGCCGCGAAGCTGGCCGAGCTGGAGAAAGCCTGACCCGGAAACAAAAACAGCGCCCCCAGGGCGCCGTTGCGAGACGGTCAGGGGAGGTTCGCCCGTCTCAGTGCTGCCGGGTGAACAGGTTCTTGGCGGCCAGGAACGGGGCCGTGGTGAATGTCGGCCTGGCATCGACGACCGCCTTGGCGGCATCTTTGGCGGCATCCGCCACGGCGAGCTCCTGCTCCCGGATCTTCACCCAAGCCTCGCGGCGGGAGACGTTCTCCTCGCGCTGCGCGAGCTTGTCCTCGCGTTCCTTCAAGGCGAGACGGTCGTCGGTCAGCCCGCGGCGGGCGGCCTCAAGCAGGGCGTGGGCGCGGTCATATTTCTCCCATTGCGCGTCCAAGGCTTCCTGGCCGTTGGGCCCGCTGGTGACGTAGCTCTGGTTGGCCTGCGCCGCCGGCTGACCCTGCCGGTTGTGCTCCATGAGCAGGCGCAGGCGCTGCTCGTATTCCTTCAGGCTGGCCTCCTTCTGCTGCATGGCCTCGATGTCGGTGGAAATCTGCGCGCGCAGCTTGGTGAGATGGGCCGTCTCCTGCGCGCTGTCGGATGTGTTGGGCGTGTTCATGGTGGTGTGAGAAGTGCGACCGCACCATAGCAGTCATGTTTCGCCGTGCCTAGAGGCCCGGGGGGTATTTACCCGGGGTTTACCGCCAAACGGCCGGGTTTTACCTAAATATGAAAGCCGCCCGGCGCCGGGCGGCTTTCGTCAATTGCCGCGGACAGACCCGCCCGCGTTCACGCCCGGAACATCACGTCCTCGCGATTGAACATCTTCACGCAGAGCGCCAGCGCCACCGCCGCATAGACGCAGGTCGAACCGAAGATGAGGCCGATGTAATTCCAGTGCCAGACGCCGGACAGCATCTCCTTGCAGACGAGCGAGAGGTTGAGGATCGGAACCAAGGCGGTCTTCGCGGTGAGCTCGATGCCGGGCAGCATGCCCATCATGGCCGGCATGATCACGACGATGATCAGGGGCGACACGTAGCTCTGCGCCTCCTTGTAGCTCTTGGCGAAAAGCGAGATCGTGAGCAGCAGGGCGGCAAACAGCATCGCGACCGGCGCAACCATGGCGAACACCCCGAAGATGCCGAGCGGGTCGATTGACGGCATCATGCCCGCCGCCGCCTTGGTGGCGCCGGCCGCGGCCTGGCCCACGGCCACGGTCTGGGTGCCGCCCGCAAACAGGCTTCCGCCGACCGCCAGGCTGATGCCGGTCGAGAGCAGCGTCAGGCACATCGTGGCGATCGAGGCCGTCATCACCATGAGGAACTTGCCGAGGACGATGTTCACGCGGTGCACCGGGCTGCACAGCAGGGTTTCCATCGTGCCGCGCTCCTTCTCGCCGGCCGTCAGGTCGATGGCGGGATACATGGCGCCGGTAAAGCACAGGATGATGATGATGTAGGGAATCAGGCCGCCGATGAGGTTGCCGCCCACCTTCTCGGGCGGGGCGACGTTCTGGCGCTTCACCTCGAAGGGTTTCACCACGTCGGCCGGCAGGCCGCGGTCGGTGAGGCGGCTTTCGACCGTCTTCTCCCGGAGATCCCGGAAGAAGCGCTCGACCGCGGTCACGCCGAGCCCGGATTTCATCTCTCCTTCATAATGGTAGAGCGTGACGGTTTGCGGCGACCCGGCCTTCAGCGCGGCCTCGAAGCCCGCGGGAATCTCCACCGCGAGGCGGATCTTCTTCTCCGAAACCAGCTGCTTGTAGTCGCCGCCCGAGGCGACGATGCGGAAGCGCTTGTCCGCCTTGAGCGCGGCCATGACGCCCGGGGAATCCTCGCCGCCGAGGATGACGATGGGCGAGGCCTCGTCCCGCGCGGCCTTGATGACCTTGGACATGATCGTGCCGACGCCGAACATGATCAGGGGCATGAGGATCGTCGGGATGACGATCATCGAGATGATGGTGCGGCGGTCACGGAGCGAATCCTTCAGCTCCTTGAGATAGACGGTGATGATGTGGTGCCAGTTCATGGGGGGGCCTCAGTTTTTCATGGCGGCGATGAGCGCCGCCTCGCCGCCGACGGCCTTGACGAAAATCTCCTCCATGTCCTTTTCCCCGTAGCGGGCCTGGAGCTCGGCCAGCGTGCCCTCGGCCACGAGCCTGCCGCCGTGGATGATGCCGATGACGTCGCACAGCTTCTCGACCTCGCTCATCACGTGGGTGGAGTAGATGACGGTCTTGCCGCGGTTGCGGCACTCGCGCACGAACTTGACGATCGAGCGGGCCGTCATGACGTCGAGGCCGAGGGTCGGCTCGTCGAAGATCATGACCGCCGGGTCGTGGATGAGGGTGCGGGCGATGGAGGTCTTCTGCTTCATGCCGGTGGAGAACTTGTCACAGCGCCGGTCGAGGAATTCGTGCATGTCGAGCTCGTCGGCCAGCTGCTTGATCCGGGCCTTGAGGGCCTCCTCGCCGAGGCCGTTGAGTTCGCCGAAATAGGTGATCATCTCGCGCGCGGTCAGCCGGCCGTAGAGCGCGGTGCTCGCGGCGAGGAAGCCGACGTGGGCGCGCACCTGCACGCCGGCGGTCGCCACGTCGTGGCCGGCCATGGTGGCCGTGCCGCTGGTGGGCTGCAGCAGCGTGGCGAGCATGCGGAGCGTCGTGGTCTTGCCCGCGCCGTTGGCGCCGAGCAGGCCGTAGATCTGCCCGGGGCGGCAGGTGAAGGATACGTTCTCGACCGCGGTGATGACCCCGCGCTTCTTGTCCTTGAAGGTCTTGGTCAGGTTATGGGCTTCGATCATGGGAGGAGGGGTTCAGCATTTCTCTGCGGGCGTCAGGCCGAACACGACCGCCAGGCCGAGGCCCACGGGCACGCCGATGACGGGGCCGAGCGCCGCGGCCAGCGCGACCGTCACGCCGAGGCCGATGGCGAAGCGGGCCGGGCTGAAACGGGAGGAGGTTGATGGATTCATGAAAAGAGGTTCACAGGCTCATGCGCTCGCGAAAGTCCTGCGCCTGGCGGCGGGAGAGTTCAACCTTCATCCCGCCCTTCAGCTTCACCAGCAGGCCGCCGCTGAACCAGGGCTCGATGCCCTCGACCCACGCGAGGTTGATGACCTGCTTGCGGTTGGCGCGGAAGAAGCTCTTCGGGTCGAGTCGCTCCTCCATCGCCGTGAGCGAGCGGAAGAGCTGCGGCTTCTGGTCGTCAAAGTAGAGGCGCGTGTAGTTGCCTTCCGACTCGAGCAGCCGGAGGTGCTTCACCGGCACGAACCAGCAGCGGTCGCCCTCGCGGACGAAGACCTTGTCCTCCAGCGTCAGCCGGTGCGTCGCAGTGCCCGGCTCGAGCGGCGCCGCGGGGCCGCGGGGCCGCAGCTTCTCCAGCGCGGCGACCAGCCGGTTGGGGTCGACCGGCTTGAGGAGGTAGTCGAGGGCGCTGAACTCGAAGGCCTTCACGGCAAACTCGTCGTAAGCCGTGGTGAAGATCACCTGGGGCAGCGGAGGCTCGAGCCGCTCCAGCAGGCTGAAGCCGTCGGCCCCGGGCATCTGCACGTCGAGGAAAAGCAGCTCGGGCTTGAGCACGCTGATCTTGGCCAGCGCGTCCTCCACGTCCACGGCCTCGCCGACGATCTCCAGGTCGGCATGGGCCGCGAGCAGGCGGCGGAGTTCGTTGCGCGCGAGGCGCTCGTCGTCGACCAGGAGGACCTTCATCGGGCGGGCGGGTTGAGGGGGATCAGGACGTCGGCCGTGACGCAGCCGGGCGGCTCGGCCAGCAGGGTGAGCGTGGCCCGCTCGCCAAAGAGGAGCTTGAGGCGCTCGGAGGCGTTGCGCAGGCCGACGCCGGTGGAGGAACCGGCGCGCGCGGCGGCCGGGCTGGCGGGGGCGGAAAGGTCGCCGGGATTGGTCACGCGGATGTTGAGCGCCGCGCCCTCGAAGCGCGCCGCGATGACCAGCTCGCCGCCCTCGCGCCGCGAGGAAATGCCGTATTTGACGGCGTTCTCGACCAGCGTCTGCAGCAGCATCGGCGGCACCGTCAGGACGCCGGCCCGGACGCTCTCGGCCACATCCCACCGGACCCGCAGGCGATTCTCGTGCCGGATCTGCTCGAGCGCGAGGTAATCCTCGACGATGCGGATCTCCTCCTCGAGCGGCACCGTCTCCTGCTGGCCGGACTGCAGCGAGTAGCGCAGCATGTTGGCGAGGCGCGTCACCGCCTCGCGGGCGCGCGGGGCGTCCTCGTCGATCAGCGCGCGCAGGCTGTTCAGGGAATTGAAGAGGAAATGCGGGTTGACCTGGGATTTCAGCGCGCGGAGCTCGGCCTCCTTGACGGTCGCGGCGAGCCTCAGCTGTTCCAGCTGCAGCCGGTTCAGCCGCTCGAACAGGTGGTAGAAAAAATAGATGCAGAGCCACCCGATCATCATGATGGTGCCGTTCACCAGGCTTGAGGTCATCAGCAGCCAGAGGGGAAATCTGGCCGGCATGTCGAGCCGGAGCAGCATGATATCAATCCCGAAACCCAGCACCGTCCAGACGGTCGACATCACCAGCGCCATCCCGATGATGCGCGGGATGAGCGGCCGCCAGCCCAGGTCCTTCCAGCCCCAACGCGTCAGGTAGATCCGCGCAAAATGGGTGATCAGCATGCCTTCCGCGATCACCCGCACCAGCGACATGACGATGTCAGCCTGCGTGGCCTTGCCGGCGGTGTCCTTGTCCCGGAAAAGCGCGATGAAGACAACCTGCAGCACCAGGAAGAAAACCCAGCCGCCCGCCTGGCAAAGCACGTAGAGGCGCTCCTTGGCGCGTTGCAGCCGGGCGGAAGTGTCCGTCGCGAGGTCCATTTTCACGCGCGAGCGAACCATGCCCGCCGGGGTCACGGCAAGAACGTCCGGGGTGGCGCGGGCGGCGGGCGGGGCGAGGGACATGGCTGCAGGCTGCCGCCCCGCCCGGCGCGGTGCACGTGCCGATTGGACGAGCGGCCCCGCCGCGGGATGAGCGGGCGCGGCCGGGGTTGCCATGCCGCCGGGAACTGTCTTCATGTCGGCACCGATGAACGGCTGGTTCGCCCAAAACACCGATTATGTGCTGTTCCTGACCCTGGTGACCGGCCTCTGGCTCGGGCTGGGCGTGTGGTTGCACCGCACCGGCCGGCTCCCGAGCCTGCCCAAGTTCCTCTGGCTCCTGCTCGCGGTGGTGACCGTCGGCGGCTGGTGGGGCGTCGACCGCGCCGGCTACCACGCCCAGGACGCCATTCGCCGGCAGATTGAGCTGCTGGTGCCGTTCTATGTGGAGGAATTGCAGCAAGTCGGCCACGCCCGCCTGCCTGACAATCCCCCGCCCGGCGACCCGCTGTATGAACGCCTGATCCAGACCCAGATCAGCTGGCTGAAGCTCAACCCGGCCATCGCCGACATCTACACCTTCCGGCGGCGCGCCGACGGCGCGATCTTCCTGCTGGTGGACTCCGAGACCGACTATGACCGCAACGGCCGTATCGAGGGCGACACCGAGGCGCGCACGGAACCGGGCGAGGTTTACAACGGGCTCACCCCCGCCCTCACCCGGGCTTTCCGGGGCGAGTTCATCTTCGACGAGGACATCGTCGAAGACCGCTGGGGCAAGTGGATCAGCGTGTTCGCCCCCCTGCGGAACCCGGCCGGCGCGGTCGAGGCCGTGCTCGGCGTGGATTTTGACGCCACCCAGTGGCTGGAGCAGCGCGCGCGCGCCCGGCTCATCGCGCTCCTGCGCCTCGGCGCGGCGATCCTGCTGCTGACCAGCCCGGCCGTGGTCATCGCCATCCTGCGGCACGACCTGAAGCGCCGCCGCGAGGTGGAACAGCAGCTGCGGGACCAGGTGGAGTTGCGCCGCATGATCTTCGACCACGCCCCGGGCGGGATCTCCCTGTCCGACCTGAACCTCCGGCTCGTGGAGGTCAACGACACCTACTGCCGCATGCTCGGCTACACCCGGGACGAATTGCTGCAGCTCAGCTTCGTCCAGATCACCCACCCGGACGACGTGGAAAAAACCCTGGCCCTGAACCGCCGGATCACCGCGGGCGAACCGCCCGGGGAGCCGCTGGAGAAGCGCTACATCCGCAAGGACGGTTCCTCCGTCCATGTGGTGCTCAACGTCGGCCTGATCCGCGACGAGCACGGCGCGCCCCGGTTCTTCGTGGGCCAGGTCACCGACATCACCGCGCGCCGCCTGGTCGAGTCGGAGCTGCAACTGCGGCAGAAGCAGCTCGCGACCGTCCTCGCGCACGCGCCGCTCATTCTTTTCGCGGTCGACGCCCAGGGTGTCTTCACCCTCTCCGAGGGCGCCGGCCTCGCCGCCATCGGCCGCGAGCCGGGTGAGTCCGTGGGCCACTCCGTCTTCGATCGCTACGCCGCCCGGCCCGACATCCTCGGCGACATCCGCCGGGCGCTCGCCGGCGAGACCTTCACGGTCCAGCGCGAGGTCAGCGGGGTTTTCTTCGAGACCCGGTGCATGCCGCAGCGCGACCCGGATGGGCGTATCTCGGGCATGATCGCACTCTCCATCGATATCACCGACCGCCAGGCCGCGGCGCGGGAACGCGAGAAAATCGAGCACAAGCTGCTCGACGTGCAGAAGCTCGAGAGCCTGGGCGTCCTCGCCGGCGGCGTGGCCCATGATTTCAACAACCTGCTCACCGCCATCGTCGGCAACGCCAGTCTGGCCCGGCTCGCGCTCCCGCCCGGCTCGCCCGTGACCGGCAACCTTGACCAGATCGAGCAGGCCTCGCAGGTGGCCGCCGGGCTCTGCCAGCAGCTCCTCGCCTATGCCGGGCGCAGCCGCCTCGATCCCCGGGCCACCGATCTCAACGCCCTCGTCCGTGAAACCACCGACCTGCTCCGCCTCTCGGCCGGCAACCACGCCCAGCTCCGGTTCAACCTCGCCCCGGAACTGCCGGGCATCCTGGCGGATGCGACGCCGATCCGGCAGATCCTGCTCAACATCGTGCAGAACGCCGCCGAGGCCATCGGCCGCCGCGACGGCCTCATTGAACTGACCACCCGGCTTCTGCCCGTGGACGCCGCTTGGCTGGCCGAGGCCAGCACCGGCCAGCAACTGCCGGCCGGCACCTATGTGTGCCTCGAGCTGGCCGACAACGGCCCCGGCCTCGACCGGGAGACGCGGGCCCGGATCTTCGACCCCTTTTTCTCCACCAAGGGCAGCGGCCGCGGGCTCGGGCTGGCCGCCGCGCTGGGCATCATGCGCAGCCACAAGGGCGCGCTCCGGCTGGTGAGCGAACCCGGCCGCGGCGCCATCTTCACCCTCGCCTTTCCAGTCAACGACCAGCCGGCGGCCCCGCCCCCGGCGGCCCCGGCCGTCCCGGCCGCACGCACCTGGCGCGGCAGCGGCACCGTCCTCATCGTCGACGACGAGCAGACCGTGCGCGCCACCGCGGCCCAGATGATCGCCTTCTACGGATTCACCGTGAAGCAGGCCGAGTCCGGCCAGCAGGCTCTCGACTTCCTGCGCCAGCGCGGCAGCCGCTTCGATCTCGTGTTGCTGGACCTGACCATGCCGGGCATGGACGGCTACGCGACCTTCACCGCGATCCGCCAGCTGCAGCCCGACCAGCGCATCGTCGTCTTCAGCGGCTACAGCGCCCAGGACGCCAAGCAGCGGTTCGCCGGCCAGAACCTGAACGGCTTCCTCCAGAAACCGTTCAGCACCGACTCGCTCCGCGAGGTGCTGCGCGCCGCTACCCTGAACTGATCCGCGCATGAAGTCCTCCGTCGTCGTCGTCGGCAGTTTTGTCCAGGACCTGGCGTTCTACACGAAGAACTTTCCGCGGCCGGGCGAGACCGTGGTCGGCGACTTCCGGCCCGGCCCCGGCGGCAAGGGCTTCAACCAGGCCGTCGCGGCCGCGCGCGCGGGCATCCCCGCGCAGTTCATCGGCGCGGTCGGGCCTGACGGCGCCGCCGCCCGCGTCCGGCTTTTCGCCCGGGATGCCGGCCTCCACGTGCACCTCGTCGAGAAACCCAAGCACGCGACGGGCGCCGCCGCCATCACGGTCAACGGCGCCGGCCAGAACCACATCATCATCTCCCTCGGCGCCAATCTCGGCCTCAAGCCGCGTGACATCCCCGGGCCGCTGCTCGCGCCCGCCCAGGTCGTCGTCTGCCAGGGCGAGTCCGACTACGCCACCGTCGGCTGGGTGCTGCGCACCGCCCGCCGCAACGGCGCCATCACCGTCCTCAACCCCGCGCCGATGCGTCCGGAGTTCGACCCCGCCGTGCTCCGGCACACCGAGGTGCTCATCCCCAACGAGAGCGAGTTCACCGCGCTGGTGAAACAGTGCCCGTCCTGCGCCGCGCTGCTGCGCACCGCACCCTACAACGCGGGCGGCGAGTTCACCGAGGCCACCCTGCACGCGCTCAACGCCGAGGCCCTGCACCGCCTCTGCCGCTGCCTGAAGGTGCCCGTCGTGATTGTCACGCTCGGCGCCCGCGGCTGCTTCGTCTCCCAGCCCGACGTCTACCTGCGCATCCACGCCCATGATGTCGAGGTCGTCGACACGGCCGGCGCCGGCGACGCCTTCGTCGGCGGCTTCGCGGCCGGGTTGGTGAAGTTCAAGCACAACATCTTCGAGGCCGCCCACTACGCCAGCGCGGTCGCGGCCCTCTCCGTCATGCAGCCTGGCACCGCCCCCTCCATGCCCATCGCACGGGAGATCGCCCGCTTCCTGAAGAAGCGTGACCACAAGTAAAGGGGCTTCCGTCGCCCGGCCGTTGACAACCCCCGCGGGCCCCGGCCACCGTCGGCGCACCCTATGCTGACCATCCTTCGCACCGCGCGAGCGGTGCTAATTGCCTGCTGCCTGCCCGCCGCGCTGCTCGCGGAAAAACCCTTCGCCTTCGCCGACACCCCCGGCCAGCTGCCGAAGACCGTCGTCCCGCGCCACTACACGCTGCGCCTCCAGCCCGACCTGGAGCAACGCACCACCACCGGCACGACGACCATAGAACTCGAGGTGCTCTCGCCCGTGACCGAGCTGATCCTCAACGCCAACGACCTGGAGATCGTCTCCGCCGCGCTCACCGACGACCCCGCCGCGCCACGCCCGCTCGTCCCGCGCCTCGACCCTGCGAAGCAGACCCTAACCCTGCCCGTCGCCCTCGCGGCTGGCCGGCACACGGTGACCATCGCCTATCGCGGCAAGATCGGCACGCAGGCAGAGGGCTTCTTCGTCGACAAATATCCCACGCCTTCCGGCGACAAGCTCATGCTCGGCACGCAGTTCGAGCCGACCGACGCCCGCCGCGTCTTCCCGTGCTGGGACGAACCCGTCTACCGCGCCACCTACGACATCACGCTCGTCGTGCGGGAGAAACTCATGGCCGTCACCAACATGCCGGCCGTAAGCGAGAAATCCCTCGGCAACGGCTGGAAGGAGGTCGCCTTCGCCCGCACGCCCTCGATGGCCAGCTACCTGGTGGCGCTCTACGCCGGCGAGTTCGAGACCCTCGAGGGCGAGCAGGACGGCGTGAAGCTCCGCATCATCACGACCGAGGGCAAGCGCGCCACCGCCGCCTACGCGCTCGAGTCCACCAAGCGCATCCTCGCCTACTACAACGAATACTTCGGCACCCCCTACCCGCTGCCCAAGCTCGACCAGATCGCCGTGCCCAACGCCTTCGCCACCTTCGGCGCGATGGAGAACTGGGGCGCCATCACCTACATCGACACCGCGCTGCTCTTTGATCCCGCCACCAGCTCGCAGGCGAACCGCGAGGCCGTGTTCGGGGTCATCGCCCACGAGGTCGCGCACCAGTGGTTCGGCGACCTCGTCACCATGTCCTGGTGGGACAACCTCTGGCTCAACGAGGGCTTCGCCTCCTGGATGGGCACCAAGGCCAGCGACGCGCTCAATCCCGACTGGCAGCTCTGGGTCCGCGCCAGCGAGGCGAAGGAGGGCGCCCTCGCCCTCGACGCCCGCCGGACCACGCACCCGATCCAGCAGCCCATCGCCAACGAGAGCCAGGCCAACGACGCCTTCGACACCATCTCCTACCAGAAGGGCCAGGGCTTCCTCCGCATGCTCGAGGCCTACCTCGGCGAGGATGCCTTCCGCGCCGGCCTCCGCCTCTACATGCAGCGGCACAAGTATTCGAGCACCACCACCGCCGACCTCTGGGCCGCCCTTGGCACCGCCTCCGGCAAGCCCGTGGTCGAGCTCGCCGCCAACTGGACCGAGCAACCGGGCTTCCCCGTCGTGTTCGTGTCCGCCACCGGCGAGGGCGCCAACCGCACGCTCCGCCTCGAGCAGTCCCGCTTCACCGTCAATTACCCCGACGCCACCCCGCTCACGTGGAAGGTGCCCGTCACCCTCGCCAACACCGCCAGCCTCGGCGCCCGGACCGTCACGCTCCTCGAAAAGTCGCCCGTCACCATGCCCTGGCCCGCCGGCAACGGCACCGCGAAGGCCAACGTCGGCAACGCCGGCTTCTACCGCGTGCTCTATGACGACGCGCTCAACGATGCGCTCCGTCGCGAAATCACCCGCCTGCCCGCCACGGACCAGCTCAACCTGCTCGGCGACACGTGGGCCCTCAACGAGACCGGCCGCCTCGCCACCACCGCCTGGCTCGGCCTCGCCGAACAGCTCCGGGCCAGCCCCAGCCAGCCCGTCTGGGAACACCTGCTTGGCAAAATCGCCCTGGTCGACCGCCTGCAGCTCAACCAGCCCGGCCGCCGCGCCTTCCACGCCTGGGCGACCCAGTTGCTGGCGCCGCCTTTTGCCCGGCTCGGCTGGCAGGCCAAGCCCGGCGAGTCCCCGCTCGACGCGGCCCTCCGGCCCAAGCTCATCGCCGCGCTCGGCACCTACGGCGACCGTGCCGTGATCGACGAGTGCACGCGCCTCTGGACGGCCTTCCTCGCCGACCCGGCCACCGTGCCGGGCAATATCCGCGCCGCCGTGCTGGCCGTGGTCGGTCGTTACGCGACGCGCGAAACCTACGACCGGCTGCACGCGCTGGCCCGGGACGCCAAGACCACGCAGGAAAAGCGCCGCGCCTATGCCGCCATGCAGGCCGTGCTCGACCCGGCGCTCGCCGCCGAGACCCTGGCCCTGACCCTCGGAAAGGAGCTGTCCACCTCCGAGGCCGCGCGCAACGTCGCGCTCGTCGCCGCCAACGAACACCCCGACCTCGCGTGGGAATTCACCCAGGCCAACACCGACGCGCTGCTGCAGCGCACGACCTTCTTCGGCCGCAACGTCTATCTCCCCGGCATCGCCCAGGCTTCGACCAACGCCGCCCGCGCCACCGAGCTCGAGGAGCTGGTGCGCGCCAAACTGCCGGCCGACGCCTTCGCCGAGGCCGCCAAGGGCGCGGACCTGATCCGCCTGCGCGCGCTCATGAAGCAGCGCGAACTCCCCGCCATCGACGCGTGGATCAAGGAACGGGTGAAGCTGCCCGAATAATTCCGAACCATGGTCAGGCTGCGCGCCAAGCTCTACAAGGTTGCGCTCGTCCGCTGGGCCGACGTGCCGAAGGCCGCCGTCGCCCCGCTTGACCTGCCCGCGGCCGACATCAGGGGCGCGATCAAAGGCTGGAACGCCCTGCTGCGTTTCAACGACGACCTCGACCGCGTCACGCTCTTCAACAGCAGCAGGCGCGGCCACTACAAGGTCGCCTTCAAGGTCGAGCTCCTGAAGGCCGCCGGGGTGGACGCGGGCGACACCGTCGAGTTCACGCTCGAGCGCGACACGGCCTCGCGCGAGCCCGACCTGCCGGAGGAGATGGCGCGCGTGTTCCGCGCGCGGCCCGAATTGCGGGCGCGCTGGGCGGCCCACAGCGTGGCGATCCGCCGCCAGGTGGTGCGCTACATCGAGCAGGCCAAGGGCGCCGAAGTCCGCGCCAAGCGCTGCTGGATCTTCCTCGAGCGCCTCGCCGAGACCGGCAAGCTCGGCGGTTGAGGCCTGGCTTCCGTTCGTTTCTTGCTATCCGATTTCGTTTTTGCTTTTATTAGCTGATGTCAACTATTAGTTGACATCAGCCACGAGTCGGTCGGCGCTGATTCGTCCGCAGCTTTCCGGCGCCGGAAAGCAGAAACGCCTGGGGATCCACCGGACAACAGGCCAGCACACTTTGCCGGAATCGCCGCCGGCACAGCGCCAAACTAGCCATCCGGCCCATGGCGCCACGAGCAAAGCGGATTATAGTGGGGGCGTCATGAACACCAGCTGCCCGACCGCTCCGTTTTCCGCCGCCACCACCGCCCTGCCCGCGCCGACCCGCGCGAGCCGCGGCTTGTTCGCCTCGTTGGAGCGGCTCATCAACACCGCCAGCTTCGTGTCCGTGGACCTGACCGACACCGTCTTTGTCTCCCTGCACGAACAGCGCGACCGCGAGTCGCGGGGCTACATCAATTATTTGGAATGAAGCCCGAGCCCTTCGGGTCGAAGAGCTTCCTGGCGTAGAAGGGCACGTATTGGGTGATTCCCAGCACGCCGAGCACGAACAGGCTGTCGCGGTAGGGCCCGCCGAGGAAGATGCCGAGGATGCCGCAGGCCTCCGCCAGCGCGAGGCCCACGATGAAGAGCACGAAGGCGCGGTTCGGGTCCGTGGCCCGCGGCAGCACCAGCCAGCGCAGGACGATGCTCACGAACAGCGGCACGAGGCCGATCAGGCCCTGCAGCGGGTTCTCGCGCGAGACCGGCGGCAGCGGCTTGCCCTGCACGAGGAAAAGATAGAGCAGCACCAGCCCGCCTAGGACCGAGGCCCAGAGAATCCACCAGATCAGGAGGCGCGCCTTGATCTTCTGATCGTCGTAGCCGGGCATCATGCGCCGATAGGGTGCCAGGTGGTCTTGAACTCGAGGGTGTCGCGCAGCTCGTAGAGGCTCTGCGACTTGTCGGAGAACCAGTCGACCGGCTCCTCGGCCTTCATGAGCTTGACGCGCTTCACGCTCTCGGCGGCACCGAGCTTGAGGGCCTTGCGCTCCTCGGCATTCGCCACGCCGGCAATGGCCCGCAGGTGCGTGTGCGTGGCGAAGGTCGGCACCATCTCCTTGCGGTAACCGGTGAGCAGGTTGACCACGCCGCCGGGCAGGTCGCTCGTCGCGAGCATCTCGCCGAGCACGATGGCCGGATAGGGCTGCGCCGTGGACGCGAGGGCAACGACGGTGTTGCCGCTCGTGATGGCCGGGGCGATCAATGACACCAGCGCCAGCAATGGCGCCTCCTCGGGGGCGAGGATGCCGACGATGCCCATGGGCTCGGTGACCGTGAAATTGAAGTGCGGCGAGGCGACGGGATTCACGTTGCCGAGCACCTGCTCGTATTTGTCAGCCCAGCCGGCGTAGTAGATGAGGCGGTCGATCGTCGCGGTGATCTCCTTCGCGGCGGCGGACTTCGACGCGCCGCCGATGGCGAGGGCGTCGGCCATGTCGGCCTTGCGGGCCTCGATCATCTCGGCGAGCCGGTAGATGATCTGGCCGCGGTTGTAGGGCGTGCGTTTCGCCCAGCCCGGGCCGGCCTTGGCGGCGGCCTCGACGGCGTTGCGCAGGTCCTTGCGGGTGCACTGCGGAATGTTGGCGTGGAAGTTGCCGGCGGCGTCCTTCAGCGGGAAGGTGCGCGCGCTCTCGGAGCGGATGAACGCGCCGCCGACGTAAACCTTGGGGGTCTTGGTGATGGGCAGACGGGACATGGGAGGAGTCGGGTTGGGCTCAGGCCGTGGTGGGCGGCGTCTCACCCTGCAGGTAGGTTTGTTCCTTATAGCGCAGGGCGAAGAAGATGAAGATCACCGAGGCCGCGATGGAGATGCCGGCATAGAAGTTATAGTAGGCCGGGCCGTGCAGCTTGGTCGTGCCGTCGGGATTCGCAATGAACCAGTGCACGCCGGCGGCGAACAGGTTGCCGAGCGAGATGGACAGCAGGTAGAGCGCCTGGACGATGGACTTCAGGTGGCGGGGCGCCTGGGTGTAGGCGAATTCGAGCGCGGTGATCGAGGCCATCACCTCGCCGGCCGTGAGCAGGATGTAGGCGGGGATCTGCCAGCCGATGCTGAGCTTCACCCCGGCGAGGATCTGCGACTCGATCCACGCGCTGATCATGAAGGACAGGCCGATGGTGAAGATGCCGAGGCCGATCTTGCGCAGTGGCGTGAGCGTCCAGACCAGATTGATCGCCGGGTAGACGGCGTATTGGAACAGCGGGATGAACGCGACCGTGAGGATGGCGTTGACCACCTGGATCTGGGAGGAAAGCAGCATGAAGCTGAAACCGAAGACCGAAACCTCCAGGTTCATCTTCTCGGCCTGGGCCACCCACTCGCTGCCGCTCTGGTCCCAGAGGGCCCAGAATGCGATCATGAACATGAAGATCAGGGCCAGCCGGCCGAGCGCCTTGGCGCTTTCCCAGTTGAAGGTGTCGCGGATGAAATTCTGCCCGCCCGGCGGGATGTGCGCAAACTTGTGGCGGCCGCTCCAGAAGACATACGTGGCCAGCAGCATGAGCACCGCCGGGAGACCGAAGGCCGGACCGGCGCCGTATTTGGCGAGCAGGATCGGGATGACGTAGATGGAGACCGACGAACCCGCATTGACCGCAAAGTAGAACCAGCCGAACGCCCGCGAGAGCAGGTGCTTGTTGTCGGAGCTGAACTGGTCGCCCACGTGCGACGAGACGCAGGGCTTGATGCCGCCCGCGCCGATGGCGATCAGCGTCAGGCCGATGCTCAGGCCGGTGCGCGTGTGGTCGAGGGCCAGCACCACGCTGCCGGCGCAATAGACGAGCGACAGCCAGAGGATCGTGCGGTATTTGCCCAGGAAGGCGTCGGAGACGATCGCGCCGAGGGTCGGGAAAAAATAATTCGCCGACAGGAAGAGGTGATACCACTTGTTCGCCTCGTTCTCGGACATCGGCGCCACGGCGCCGGAGCTGTCCATGAGATACTTCGTCATGAAGACGAACAGGACGGCTCGCATCCCGTAGAAGTTGAACCGCTCGGCGGCCTCGTTGCCCACGATGTAGGGGATGCCCGGGGGCATCGTGGACATTTTCTGCGGGGCGGTGAGATACGGGGTGTTGGCCATGTGAAGGGGGAAGGCGCCGGGGCTCAGGCGAGCTTGCAGTAGTCGAGCAGGCCCTGGCGGCCACCCTCGCGGCCGAAGCCGGACTCCTTGTAGCCGCCGAAGGGCGACGTGGGGTCGAACTTGTTGTAGGTGTTGGCCCAGACGACGCCGGCCTTGAGCTCCGTGGACATCTTCAGGATGCGCGAGCCCTTGTCGGTCCACACGCCGGCGCTGAGGCCGTAGGCGGTGTTGTTGGCCTTCTCGACCGCCTCGTCGACCGTGCGGAACGTCAGCACGCTGAGCACGGGGCCGAAGATCTCCTCGCGGGCGATGCGGTGGCTCATCGAGACGCCGGAGAACACGGTCGGGCGGAAATAATAGCCCTTCGCCGGCAGCTTGCAGGCGGGCTGGAACATCGTCGCGCCCTCCTTCACGCCGGCGGCGACGAGGCGCGTGATGGTGGCGAGCTGTTCCTGTGAGTTGATGGCGCCGATGTCGGTGTTCTTGTCGAGCGGATCGCCGACGCGCAGGACCTTGATGCGGGTCTTGAGCTTCGCGAGCACCTCGGCGGCGACCGTCTCCTGCACGAGCAGGCGCGAGCCGGCGCAGCACACGTGGCCCTGGTTGAAGAAGATGCCGTTGACGATGCCCTCGACGGCCTGGTCGATCGGCGCGTCGTCGAACACGATGTTCGCCGCCTTGCCGCCGAGCTCCATGGTCATCTTCTTGTCGGTGCCGGCCAGCGAGCGCATGATGATCTTGCCCACCTCGGTCGAGCCGGTGAAGGCGACCTTCGCCGCCGTCGGGTGATTCATGATCGCCGCGCCGGTGTCACCGAAGCCGGTGACAATGTTGACCACACCCGCGGGCAGTCCGGCGTCCTGGAAGATCTCGGCGAGCTTCAGCGCGGTGATGCTGGTGGTCTCGGCCGGCTTGATGACGACGGTGTTGCCCATCGCCAGCGCGGGGGCGAGCTTCCACGCCATCATCAGCAGCGGGAAATTCCACGGGATGACCTGACCGACGACGCCGAGCGGCGCGACCTTCCGGCCGGGGGCCACGTAGTCGAGCTTGTCGGCCCAGCCGGCGTGGTAGAAGAAATGCGCGGCGGCCATCGGGATGTCGAAGTCGCGCGACTCCTTGATCGGCTTGCCGCCGTCCATCGTCTCGGCGACGGCGAACTCGCGGGCGCGGTCCTGCAGCAGGCGGGCGATGCGGTAGATGTATTTGGCGCGCTCGCGGCCGGGCATTTTGCCCCAGACGTTGTCGTAGGCTTTCTTCGCCGCGGCATAGGCCGCGTCGACGTCGGCCGCGCTGCCATGGGCGATCTCGGCGAGCTTCGACTCGTTCGCCGGGTTGATGGAGTCGAAATACTTGCCGGAGGCGGCGGGCACGAACTTGCCGCCGATGAACAGGTCGTAGCGGGCCTTCAGCTTTGGGTCGGCGGTCTCGGGCGCGGGATCGTATTCCCAGAGGTCGCCGAAGATGAGCTCGGGGGCCGGGCGGCCGGAGGAGCGGGACGCGGGACGCGTGGATTTTTTCGCGGTGAGCGTGGGCATGGGGAAAATCAGTAGGATTCGGCGGCCTCGCTGAAGTAATACGGGGCCTGGTAGGCGCCGGTGCGCTCCTTCTCGATCTGCCGGAGCAGGTCGTTGAGCAGCGAGGAGGCGCCGAAGCGGTAGCGGGTGTTGTTGAGCCACTCGTCGCCGAGCGTCTCCTTGACGGCGATGAGGAACTGCAGCGCCTGCTTGGCGGTGCGGATGCCGCCGGCGGGCTTCATCGCGATGGGCGTGCCGGTGGCGAGGTAGAAGTCGCGGATGGCCTCGATCATCACCTGGTTGTTACCAAGGGTGGCGTTGAGCGAGGTCTTGCCGGTGCTGGTCTTGATGAAATCGTTCGGCCGCAGCACGCGCATGGCGAGGAAGGAGGCGGCGCGGATGTTGTCGAAGGTCTCCAGTTCGCTGACCTCGAGGATGACCTTGAGCGTGGCCGGGCCGCAGGCCTGGACGACCGCCGCGATCTCGTCCTGCACCAGCTGGAACTCGCCGGAGAGAAAGGCGCCGCGGTTGATGACCATGTCGATCTCGTCGGCGCCGTCGGCGACGGCGGACCGCACCTCGGCCAGGCGGGTCTTGAGCGGGGCCTGGCCGGACGGGAAGGCGGTGGCGACCGACGCGATGCGGACAGGGGTGTCCTCGCCGAGCGCGCGGCGGGCATATTTGACCATCGAGGGATAGACGCAGACGGCGGCGACGGTCGGGACCCCGGGATCGTCGGCCGGGCTGAGGGCCTTGCGGCAGAGCGACTCGACCTTGCCGGGCGTGTCCTTGCCCTCGAGCGTGGTCAGATCGACCATCGAGGCGGCCAGCTTCAGGCCGAACAGCTTGGCGCCCTTCTTGATGCTGCGGGTGGTGTATTTGGCAACGCGTTCCTCGATGCCAACTTGATCGACCGTGCCGATTTCATTGAACAATCGCCGGAAAGCGGCATGAGCAGTGCCTGTCATGGTTCGTTCACTATCCGTCTTCGCCCTCCTGAAAACAACGCCAAAGTCGGCGTTTGCCGCCCTGCTGGGGCTGCTTTTGAGCCTGCCGGGCCTCGCCGAGACCGCCCCGGTTTACACCAGCCCGGTCGCGGCCGCCCAGCTGGCCGAGCCGCAAAACCAAGAGACCAGCGGGATCGCCGTGTCGCACCGCACCCCGGGGATGATCTGGACCCACAACGACAGCGGCGGCGAGCCGGTGCTGTTCGCGCTCAACGCCGACGGCTCGCTGCGCGGCAAGGTCCGCGTCGAGGGCGTCACGAATTACGACTGGGAGGAGATGGCCTCCTTCGAGCTGGACGGAAGGGCGTGGCTGCTCGCCGCCGACATCGGCGACAACTACGCGGCACGCAAGGGCTGCGTGCTGCACCTGATCGCCGAGCCGGACGCCGCCGCGCTTTCACCCGGCCAGGAACTCCTGCTGCGACCGGAATATTCCATCAACTTCATCTACGAGGACGGCGCCCGCGACGCCGAGTCGCTCGCCGTCGACGTGAAGGAGCGCATGATCTACGTGCTCTCCAAGCGCGAGGACACGCCGCGGCTCTACCGCCTGCCGCTCGCCCCGGCGCCGGTCAGCCAGCCCGCGGCCGCGCGTTTTCTCACGCTGGTGCCCCACCTCCCCCAGCCCACCGCGCTGCAGCGGAATGTCCGCATGCCCACGCAGGGTTTCCTTGGCTGGCCCACCGCGATGGATTTTTCCCATGACGGCACGCTGGCCCTCGTGCTCGTCTACGAGCAGCCCCTGCTCTTTCCCCGCGCCGCCGGCGAAACCTGGGCCGAGGCCCTCGCCCGCGAGCCCGTGAAACTCGCCCCGCATCAATTTCCGCAGGCCGAGGCGGCGTGTTTCACGGCGGATGACCGCGCGATCCTCGTCGGTTCCGAGAAAACCATGCAGCTCCTGCGCTACGACCGGCGCTAGGCTTGCCAGTCCGGCACCCGCGCGGCAAACTGCCCCCATGAGTGAACCCGCCCGCCCCACCGAACCGCATGGCGAGCTTGTCATCCGCACCATCGCGATGCCGGCCGACACCAACGCCAACGGCGACATCTTCGGCGGCTGGCTGCTCTCCCAGATGGACCTCGGCGGCGCCATTTACGCGCGCAACCTCTCCCGGTCCCGCGTGACGACCGTCGCGATCGACGCGATGACGTTCATCACGCCCGTCTATGTCGGCGACATCGTCAGCTGCCACGCGACCCTCGGCAAGGTCGGCCGCACGTCCATGCGCATCGCCGTCGAGGCCTGGGCCCAGCGCACCAAGGGCGGCGAGCTGGTCCGGGTCACCGAGGGCACCTTCACCTACGTCGCCATCGACGACCACGGCAAACCCTGGCCCGTGCACCGGACATGAGCGCCATGAAACCCCTTGGCCGCTTTCTCCTTCTGCTGGCGCTGCTGGCCGGCCGGCTGGCCGCCGCCGATGACCCGCCGCTCGCCGCCCTGCGCGCGGCCGACGACGAGCGCATCGCCGCCATGCTCGCCGCCGACCCCGTCCGGCTGGCCGCCATCCTTTCCGACCAGCTGCACTACGCCCACTCCAGCGGCTTCATTGACACCAAGGCCTCCTTCATCGAGTCGCTGGCCGGCAAGCAGGTGGTTTATGAATCGGCCGAATATGTGCAGCGCGATTTCATGCCTGCCGGACCCGGGATCATGCTGATGAAGGGCCGGGCCCACATCAAAGCCGGCCGCGGTGCCGGGCGGCCCCTCCTGGACCTGAATTTCCTCGCGGTCTGGCGGGAGGAAGGCGGCCGCTGGCGCTTTCTCGCCTGGCAGTCGTCCAGAAACCCGCCGCCGGCCGCCCCGGGCAAATAGCGCAGCGCGGCCCGTTTTGGGGTGACACACGCCCGGCCTGATTGACGCCGCCCGGCCCGTGGCCCACTTTGCCCGCCCGTGTCCAAGATTCCCGCCCATCCCGATGCCGCCCGCGGCGCCCTGTCCGCCGCCAGCGGCTTCCTGATCTGGGGCCTCGTGCCCATCTATTGGAAGCAGCTGCAATCCGTCGCCGCGCTGGAACTCATCACGCACCGCATCGTCTGGTCGCTCGTCTTCCTGCTCGGTGTGATCGCGTGGCAGGGCAACTTCCCCGCGCTGCGCGCCGCCTTCAACAGCCGGCGCCTGGTCGGCCTGAATCTCCTGAGCAGCCTGCTGCTCGCCGCCAACTGGACGGTCTATGTGTGGGCGGTGAACAACGGCCATGTCATCGAATCCAGTCTCGGCTACTTCCTCGTGCCCCTGGTCAACGTCGCGCTCGGCTCGCTGCTGCTGCATGAGCGCCTGCGGCGGCTGCAGTGGACCGCCATTGGTTGCGCCGCGCTCGGCGTCGGTTTCCTGCTGGTCCGCGCCGGCCATGTGCCTTGGATCGCCCTCACGATCGCGGCCACCTGGGCGGGTTACGGCCTGCTGAAGAAGAAGTCCGAACTGGGCGCCATCACCGGGCTGGCGGTCGAGACCCTGCTGCTGTTTCCGGCCGCCGCCGGCCTGCTGCTCTGGTGGAACCACACCGGCACGGGCGCCCTAGGCCGGGTCGACACCTGGCACCATGCGCTGATCCTGTTCGTGGGCGTGCTCACGGCCATACCGCTGCTGATGTTCGCCTACGGCGCGCAGCGCATCCGCCTGACCACGCTCGGACTGTTGCAATACCTGGCGCCGAGCGTCCAGTTCCTGCTCGGCTATTTCCTTTATCGCGAACCGTTCGACGCGGCGCGCCTGCAGGCCTACGCGTTCATCTGGTGCGGGCTCGCGCTCTACAGCGCCGACGGGTTCTGGACGCAACGCCGGCTCCTGCTCAAGTCGGTCGGCGCAGGCTGACCGGGTGTGACGCGGGGAAACCTTGCCGCGGGCCGGCGCGTCGTTTGACTGCCCTCCTACCCTCATGAAAAAGCTGTCCCGCCTTCTCCTGCCCGTTTTCGCCGGGCTTTTTTCCCTCGCCGTCGCCCAGACGACCCCCGCCCCCGTCGCGGTGGCTCCCGCGGCCGCACCGGCCACACCCGCCGCCCCGCCCGATCCCACCGTCGCCGCCTTCCGCCCCAACAACCAGCGGTTCGTCGAATTCCACGAGTCGTTCCTGAAGCGCGGCAAGGAGGGCCCGATCGGCGTGCTGTTCCTCGGCGACTCGATCACCGAGGGCTGGCGCAACGTCCCGCACATCTGGGAGCACTACTTCGGCAAATACCAGCCGGCCAACTTCGGCTACAGCGGCGACCAGACCCAAAATGTCATCTGGCGCATCGAGAACGGCGAGTTTGACGGCATCAGCCCCAAGGTCGTCGTGCTCATGATCGGCACCAACAACTCCGGCCAGCACACCGGCGAGCAGATCACGGACGGCGTCCGGAAGATCATCGAGTTGGTCCGCGCGAAGGTTCCCGGGGTGAAGGTGCTGCTCCTGGCCATCTTCCCGCGCGACGCCGTCCGCAACCGGGACGGCCTCATCACCGACGCCGCCATCGCCGACGCCGGCAAGCGCGTGGCGGCCAACGACCGCGCCAACGGCCTCCTCGCCAAGCTCGACGACGGCGCGAGTGTCCGGTTCCTCAACATAAATCCCATCTTCCTCGGGAAGGACGGCCGGATCCCGTGGACCATCATGCCCGATCAACTTCACCTGACCGGGGCCGGCTACCAGCTCTGGGCCGAGGCGATCGACAAGCCCCTCGCCGAGATGATGAAGTGAGGGTGGCGCGACTTGCCCTCAAGCCGCGGTGCGCGCGCTGAGGGCAACACGTTCCACCGTCACTGCTTGAAATCAAGCAGCTCCATCTCGAACACGAGCGTGGCGTTGCGCTTGATGGTCGGCGGCTTGCCGCGCGCGCCGTAGGCCATTTCGGGCGGCACGATCAGGATCCACTTCTCGCCCTTGTGCATCTTCTGCAGGGCCTGTTCCCAGCCCTCGATGAGATTGCCGCGACCGAGCCGGATCTTGAGCGGGTTTTTCTCGTCGGGCGACTGGTCGAAGACCGTCCCGTCGAGCAGCATGCCCTTGTAGAGCACGGAGACCTCGTTGCCGTTCACCGGCATGGCGCCCTTGGTGTCGCCCGGCTTCAGGACGATGTAGCGGAGTCCCGTGAAGGTGCGCTTGGCGTCGGGCCATTTCTTCTCGACGTATTCGACGTCCTCCATGGGCAGCTTCTCCCGCTGGGCATGCAGCGGGGCCAGGCCCAGGAAGGCGAGCATCAGGAAGGCAAGGCGGCGGAAAACAGGGGTATTCACGGTTTCTTGGTGGGTGGAATGACGCGGAAAGTAAGCGTTGGTTCCTTGGCGGTCGAGGATTCTCCGGCCGGCGCGGGCGCGGGGACCGGAGGCTTGTCGGTCTTGACCGTTGGCAAGGCCGCCGGCTGGACGGGGGTCGCGGCCGCTCCATCCGTCTTCACCGTGGGCAGCGCAGCGGGAACCGGCTGCGCAGCAAAGCCGCGCTCCAGCAGCTCCATGACCTTCAGGTCGCGGGTCTTGGAATCCGGGCTGCCCATCACGACCACGATGACGCGCCGGCCGTCACGCGCGGCGGTGGCAGAGAGGCAGTAGCCGGCGCCGTTGGTGAAGCCGGTCTTGAGTCCGTCCACCCCCGCGACCTTGCCGAGCAGGTGGTTGTGGTTGGTCATGTCGATCACGCGGTCGGCGGGGCGGCGGCCCTCGCCGAATTTGCGCTGCCGCACGGCGGTGTATTTCGTGACGTTGGTCTCGCGCAGGAGGTAGCGGCTGAGCGCGGCATAGTCGCGCGGCGTGGTCAGGTCGCCGTCGGCGATGCGCCGGTTGGCGGGCGGCAGGCCGTGCGGCGTGCGGAAGGTGGTGTGGGCCAGACCAAGCGCGCGGGCCTTGGTGTTCATGAGGTCCACGAACGCCGCGGACGAGCCGGCGGCGGTGCGCGCGAGCGCGTGGGCCGTGTCGTTGCCGGACTGGATCATCATCGCGTAGATGAGCTCCTCGAGCGGGAAGGTCTCGCCCTGCTTCAGCCAGACCTGCGTGCCGCCGATCCGGGAATCCTCGGCCGTGATGGTGACCGGCGTCTCGGGCGTGAGCGCGCCGCTCGCCAGCTTGTCGTGCAGCACGGCGAAGGTCATGAGCTTGGTCATGCTCGCCGGGGGCGAGACGATGTCGGCCTTGTCCTCGAACAGCACCTGGCCGCTCTCGGCGTCGATGGCGATGGCCCCGAGGTAGGCCGGCCGCGCTTCCTTGGCGGACGCAATGCCGGTCAGGACGGCGGCCAGCAGGAAAAGGATCGGACGAAACTTCATGATGAGAAAGTGAAGTCGCCAAGGCAGCGGGGCGCCCCGGGCCGTGCAACCAAATTTCCCGCGAGCGCCGGCTTGCGGAGGCAAAACCGGGGCGATTGACTGTTTTTGTCATGCCCCTGCCGCTCGTCGTCATCCTCTGCCCCAAGGAATTCACCTTCAGCGACCCCGCCGCCACCGTCGAGCGCGGCGTGCTCGACGGCACCGCCGAGGTGCGGACCATCGCCCTGGATTTCAACGACCCGCTGCCCGAGGCCGCGCTCGCAGCCGACGTGCTGCTGCTCTGGCACAACATTCCGATCGGCGCTGACGTGATTGCCCGGCTCAGGAACTGCCGCGCCCTCATCCGCAACGGCGTGGGCTACGACAGCGTGGACACCGCCGCGGCCGCCGCACGCGGCATCCCCGTCTGCAATGTGCCCGACTATGGCACCGAGGAGGTCGCCGACCACGCCCTCGCTTTGACCCTGGCGCTTTACCGCCAGCTTTTCCCGCTTGATGCCGAGGCCAAGCGGCTCGGCTGGAAAATCAACGTTTCCGCCAAGATGCGCCGGCTGCGCGGCCAGGTATTCGGCATCGTCGGCCTCGGCCGCATCGGCACCGCCACGGCGCTGCGCGCCAAGGCCTTCGGGTTTCGCGTGGTGTTCTTCGACCCACACCTGGCCAACGGCGCCGACAAGGCGCTCGGCATCGAGCGCGCCGCCTCGCTCGACGACCTTCTCCGGCGCGCGGACATCGTTTCCGTGCACTGCCCGCTCAGCGCGGAGACGCGCGGCATGATCGGCCTCCGCGAGATCGGGCTCATGAAGCCGGCGGCCTTCCTGGTGAACACCGCGCGTGGTGACATCGTGCAAAAGGCCCCCGTGTTTGCCGCGTTGCGCGAGGGCCGGCTGGCCGGGGCGGGGCTCGATGTCGTCGAGCACGAGCCGCTGCGGACCGCCGAGGAAGCCGCCACGCCGAACCTGATCGTCACCTGTCATGCCGCCTTTTGCAGCCCGGAGGGCATGATCGAGATGCGCACGACCTCCGCGCAGATCGCGCGCGCCGCCGTGCGCGGCGAGCCGGTGTGGAACCGGGTGAACTAACCGGCCCGCTTGATCGCCGGATGGGCCGCGACCAGGCCGAGCGCCTGGCGCAGGAGTGTCTTGCCCGGCTCCATGCGGTGCCAGGGCGAGGCGCCCGACGGGTGCGGCAGCGGGATGCAGTCCATGGCGTGTCCGCGGTAGTCGATCCCGAGTTTCTTCCCGATAATGTCGTTCAGCGGCGCCGGCGGGATGAACTGCGTGATGGCCAGCTTGCCGACCGGCAGCACAAGCTGCGGTTGCAGCAACGCCACTTCCGCCGCGAGCCAGCGGGAGCAGTGCGCGATCTCGGACTCGTCCGGCACGCGGTCGCCGCCGGTTTCCTTCTTGCCCGGGAAGCAGCGGCATACGGCGGCGAAATAAATGCGGTCGCGCACCTCGTCCTCGCTCCAGCCGAGCGCCTCGTGAAACCACTTGAAGAGTGTCTTGCCGGCGGTCCAGGCGAACGGGCGCCCGAGCTTCGGCTCCTTGTCGCCCGGCGCCTGGCCGACGAGCAGGATGCGGCTGGCCACCGGCCGGCCGACGACCACCGGCTGCTGCATCTGCGGGCAAAGCGCGCAGGCCTGCAACCGGACAAGGTGTTGTTTCACGGCGGCAACGGAGGGCGGCATGGACGGGGAGGTTGGGTGCCCGGCCCCGGATGGAAACAAAGAAAAAGGCGGAGCCGCAAAGGGCTCCGCCTCGAAAGTTAGTTCGCTGGTGCGAACGGGGGATTAGTAGCGACCGCCGCCACCACCGCCGCCGTAACCGCCGCCGCCATTGCCGCCGCCGAAGCCACCGCTACGGGGGGGACGCGGCTCCATCGGACGCGCTTCGTTGACCACCAGGCCACGGCCGCCATGCTGCTGGCCGTGCATGCCGCTGATAGCAGCTTGCGCTTCGGCATCGCTGCCCATCTCGACAAAGCCGAAGCCCTTGGAGCGACCGGTGTCGCGTTCCATCATGACCTTGGCGCTGGAGACGGTGCCGAACTGGCTGAAGGCCTTCTGCAGGTCTTCGTCGCGGAAAGAATAGGGCAGGTTGCCCACGTAAAGTTTGTTGCCCATGAATGGACTCCTCAAAAAGACTCAGGTAAGGCGATGGAGTCTGATAGCCGCGAGCAACAAACCAATGAAGACTTAAAGCAGACGCAAAACCGACTTAATCACCGCAAATTCATACCGCCGTTTTAGGGCGATATATGCCCATTATGCGCGAATCCAAGAAAAATACTCAAATAAATCGCCATTCCATGCGCCCAAACCATGAAAAGTGGCTGCAAACGCACAACAGGCGCCCATTTTCAGTGGGCGCCCTCTGGAATTACCAGTTGGCTTCGCGGTCTGGGCTCGCACCGATTCGGTGGATGGACAAGTCAGCGCCGTTGAATTCTTCCTCCTGGCTCAAGCGCAGCCCAAGCGTGAGCTTGAGCAGGCCGTATACAACGAAACCTCCCGCCAGCGCCCACACCACGCCCATGGCTGTACCGATGAGCTGGCCACTGAAAGAGATGCCGCCCAGGCCGCCGAGCGACTTGCTGCCGAAAATGCCGGCGGCCAAACCGCCCCAGGTTCCGCACAGGCCGTGCAGTGGCCAGACGCCCAGCACATCGTCAATCTTCCATTTGTTCTGCGTCAGCGTGAACATGACGACAAAGATGGCGCCGGCGATGCCGCCGACCACCAGCGCCCCCAGCGGGTGCATCAGGTCGGAGCCGGCGCATACGGCCACCAGACCGGCCAGCGGGCCGTTGTGCACGAAGCCGGGGTCGTTCTTGCCCAGCAGCAGCGCCACCAGCGTGCCGCCCACCATGGCCATGAGCGAGTTCACGGCCACCAGGCCGGTGATCTTGTCCAGTGTTTGCGCGCTCATGACGTTGAAGCCGAACCACCCGACCACCAGGATCCAGGCGCCCAGTGCCAGAAAAGGGATGCTGGAGGGCGGATGGGCCGACATGGCGCCATCCTTGCGGTAGCGATTGCTGCGTGCCCCCAGAAGCAGCACGGCCGGCAAGGCAATCCAGCCGCCCACGGCATGCACCACCACGCTGCCGGCAAAGTCGTGAAACTCCTCGCCGGTGAGGGCCTTGATCCAGGCTTGAACGCCAAAGTGCTGATTCCAGGCGATGCCTTCGAAGAAGGGATAGACAAAACCGACGATGGCGGCCGTCGCGATCAACTGCGGCCAGAACTTGGCGCGCTCGGCAATGCCGCCGGAAATGATGGCGGGAATGGCGGCAGCGAAGGTCAGCAGAAAGAAGAATTTGACCAGGTCATAGCCGCTCTTGGCCACCAACTGTTCGGCGCCGATGAAAAAACTGGTGCCATACGCAACCGCATAGCCGCACAGGAAATAGACGACCGTGGACACGGAAAAGTCCACCAGGATCTTGACCAGTGCATTGACCTGGTTTTTGCGCCGGACGGTGCCGAGCTCCAGAAATGCAAAACCAGCGTGCATGGCCAGAACCATGATGGCGCCAAGCAGGATGAACAGGACATCCGCGCCCTGTTTGAGTGCTTCCATGAGAACCTCGCGTAATGAAATGCTTGTTTTTGGTGCAAAAAAACGGTATTTGCCGAATTGCACCAAGATAAAGCAAAAATCGAGCCAATTGTGCGCCACGTCTGTGCGGTCCATGCACCAGAACGTGCGGTGGATCGCCGTATCGAAACCGCTACCATCGAGAGATGGAAGCATTTCTCGTCTCAACCGGTATCGTCACTTTGGCAGAAATGGGTGACAAGACCCAGTTGCTGGCCCTTATCTTGGCGGTCCGGTTCCGCAAACCCTGGCCGATCGTCTGGGGGATTCTGGTTGCCACCCTGGCCAACCATGCACTGGCTGGGGCCCGATGTGCTGCGGTGGGTGTTGGGCGCCTCGTTCATTGCCATGGCCGTCTGGATGCTGATTCCGGACAAGATGGAGGATGAGGGCGAAACCGGCCAGCCGCCGCGTCTGGGTGTGTTCGGTACCACACTGGTGGCTTTTTTCCTGGCCGAAATGGGCGACAAGACGCAGATTGCCACCGTCATGCTGGCCGCGCAGTACCAGGCGTATGCCTGGGTGGTGGCCGGCACCACATTGGGCATGATGCTGGCCAATGCGCCGGTGGTCTGGCTCGGCGAGCGCATGACGCGCCGGGTACCGATCCG
>Ga0208512_100035_pt1 | contig 50275 bp, 49 predicted proteins | sample LakWasMet40_LOW7_2_FD_183880 | JGI IMG/M metagenome (GOLD analysis project Ga0208512, IMG submission 183880) | Freshwater sediment methanotrophic microbial communities from Lake Washington under simulated oxygen tension - Sediment Metagenome... | ecosystem: Environmental > Aquatic > Freshwater >...
CTTGTATAAACTCATGCGCCCCTTCGTTGGCATTCAGTGCCATGTTCTTTTTTGCCCAGTTGATATAAGTATTGGACATATCGACGGTCGTCGTTGACTTGGCGCCGCCCATGGCCGCATGGACCGTTGCGCTGCCGGTATAGGCAAACAGGTTTAAAAAGCTTTTATCTTTGGCTTGTTTTTGAATCAGCATCCGAATCGGCCGGTGATCTAGGAATAGACCGGTATCCAGATAATCTTCGAAATTCACCAGTAATTTGCAGCCGCCTTCTTCGATGATGTGGAAACGCCCCTGATCGTCGTGTTTTTCGTACTGATCGGTGCTTTTTTGCTTGCGGCGTATTTTCAGGAAAACCTGCTCGCGATTGACGCCAAGTACGCGGGGGATTTCGGCCAGTAGTCCCGCCAGTCGCTGATCGGCTTTGTGTTGATCGATGCTTTTGGGCGGTTCGTATTCCTGTACATTGATCCAGGTTCGATCGCCTACAGGGATGTAGGCGAGGGGCGTGAGCTGGGAGCGGCAAGCTTCTCCTTGATAAATATCGACGGCAACCGCGTATTCGGGCAAATCGGCATCGTAGACCCGATAGCAGGTGATGCGATTTTGCTTGGCCCAGTTGGACAGTTTTTTCAGGTTCTTTTTGAGCCGGTTGGCGAACATTTCCGCGCCCAATTCACTGACATCCTGCTCGGCAAGCGCGTCGGCGCGGGTAGTTTCGGGTTGCGGCGTGGTTTTAGTCTGAGTTGCTTGAGCAATCCGCTGTTCCTGGATTTTGCCGGTCTCAATCGCCTGAGCAATGCGCTCTTCCTGCGTCTTGGCTTTGGGGATGAAGAAATTGCTTTCTTCAATATCCAGCCGTAACAGTTTGCATTCAAGCGCGCCGTTGAACAGGGTGATCGGCTTTTGCGAGCGTAGCCCCAAGCGAAAGCCCAGTTCCGGGTTGCTGATGATCATCGCGGCTTTCCAGCCGATAAAATGCGCTTTCAGCGACTCGCCGAATTTTTTATATAACTCGGCCGTTTCCTGCTCGTCGCCCAAGCGTTCTCCATAAGGCGGGTTACAGATCAACAGGCCGGGTTTCCAGCTTTCGGCGGGTTCCGCGTCTTCAATATCGCGGCGTTCGACATGGATTTTATTTTGCAGACCGGCATTGGCGATATGCGCCAGAGCGGTGTTGACGGTATGGCGATTTTGGTCGAAACCCACGATAACCGGCAGTTTTTCCAGGCCGATCTTTTTGCGTTGCTCGGCTTCCGCGCGTAATTTTTTCCAGCATTGCGCATCGTGTTTTTTCCAGCCGGTAAAGCCGAAATAATCGCGCAGCAAACCGGGGGCGTAATCGGCGGCGATCATTGCGCCTTCCAGCAACAGCGTTCCGGAGCCGCACATCGGGTCGATTAATGAACCCTGTTGCTTGGCGATTTGGGGCCAGCCGCTACGCAGTAACATGGCTGCTGCAAGATTTTCCTTCATCGGGGCTTTGATGCTGACATCCCGATAACCACGACGATGCAAGCTTTCGCCGGATAGGTCGAGGCTCAGCTGAGCATTTTCGCCATTCAAATACACATTGATGCGGATATTGGGTTGTTCGGTATTGATGCTGGGTCGGGTTTGAAACCTTGCCCGCATCTGGTCGACGATGGCGTCTTTGACTTTTAATGCGCCAAAGTGGGTATTGTTAATCGCCGCTGAGTTTTTCGCACTGAACGAGACGGCAAAGCTGTCTTCAGGATTAATATGCTCAAACCAGTCGATTTTTTGTACGCCGTTATAAAGGTCTTCCTGGGTTTTTACCTCGAAAGAGCTTAGCACCAGTAAAATCCGATTTGCAGTTCTTGACCACAGGCAGGCCCGGTAAGCGGTTTCCAAGTCTCCCTGAAAAGCGACGCCGGCTAGGGTGGCCTTGATATTGTTGACGCCGAGTGCTTGGAGTTCATCGGTCAGGATGGTTTCCATCGCCTTGGGTGTTGTAGCAAATAGTTGGTAAGTGGGCATAAGAGCTTAGGCAAAAGGCGAAAGGCTAAGGGCAAAATGTCCAAAGCCGGCTTTGGACTCCTTTAACGCTGGAGTTCAAGCCGGCTTCGAATAGTCGGAACGGATGATCGGGTACTGTTAAGGCTGAGCAGCAGATGCAAAGCAACGGTTTTTTGCCCTTCGCCTTGCGCCTTTAGCCTGCTTTGTTACTGAATCTTGATCAGCTCAACATCAAAGATCAATGCGGCATTCGGGCCGATGGCGCGGCCTGCGCCTTGTTCGCCGTATGCGAGTTCTGATGGAATATAAAAGCGGTATTTTGCGCCTTCTTTCATGAGTTGCACGCCTTCAGTCCATCCGGCGATAACTCTGTTTAGCGGGAATGTGGCCGGTTCGCCGCGGCTGTAAGAGCTGTCGAACTCTTCGCCGTCAATGGTTGTGCCTTTGTAATGTACGGTAACGTTATCGGTGGCTGAAGGTGAAGCTGTGCCGGTTCCGGGGGTTAATACTTCGTATTGCAAGCCGGTTGCAGTCGTTACGATATTGGCTTTTTTAGCGTTTTCTGCAAGAAAGGCTGTTCCTGCGGCTTTATTTTCTGCGGGGGTGGTGGCATTGGCCAGTGAAAACATAGTAAATCCTATAAGAAGAACGGTGACGATTGAAAGAACTTTAGTTTGAATTTTTCTCACGACTTATCCTTTATTGTTAACGTAGAATCGATAGTTTATCAAAAAAACCAGCCTTTGTTTTCTAAATCGTTTTGGCATTCGCCTAATTGGCTTTGGAAAAGTTTTGCCCGCTTGGCTACTTTGTTGGCAATCTGTACCAGTCCCGCTTTTTGCAAATAGCTTTTGCGCTGATAACCGCCATGTCCTTCATGGTAGGCGAGATATAAATTCTTGGCATCGAGTTTCGATATGCCCAGCCGGGTGTGACTGATGCTGCAATACCAGCCGATAAAATCGGCGGCATCGGCAAAGTCTTCCCGATCGGCTCCCCAGCTGCCTGCCTTGTCCTGATAGCTGTCCCAGGTTTCATCTTTGGCTTGGGCATAGCCATAGGCGCTGCTGGCTCGGGGCAGGGGAATAAACCCCAGCAGCCAGGGGCGCGGCGGTTGTGCATCGGCGACAAAGTGCGACTCCTGATGCATGATCGCCATTTGAACGGGAATAGGCACGCCCCATTTTTCAAATGAGCTTTTAGCGTCATCATACCAGCCGTCTTTCTCCCTGAAAGTAGAGCATATATTGTCACCGTTTTTAGGCGTGAGGGCCGTGCAGGCCGTCAGGGACAGTAACAAGAGCGGGATGAATAGCTTTTTCATGATGCGGCGAGTCTGTGTGGGATTCGGATATTGTAGGCGATAAAATAGAAAGAAAAATATAACACAGACACTATAATTGCACGAGATGGCCTTGCACGGTATTTGAACAATAAGGCAAATGGATAATTAGAGAGGAAAGTCAGATGAATTTAGATGTAAACCGGCCTTATCGAAAAAACTTAACGTCGCATGGTCTGATTTATATGGGAGGAGAAGAGCAGGAAATTACCGTTAAAGATATTTCGTTAACCGGTGTGCTTGCAGAGTTAAAGTGCGACCAGGCGAGTCCCAAAGACGCCAAGGATATTTTTAATATGTTGTCCGCATCGACGACGATAGATTTGTATCTTCCGGAAATGCGCTTGGCCGGTGAGGCCGAGGTGGTCAGGGTTGATATGCTTAATGATCATATATTGCTGGCGCTGGAATTTAGAAATATTACTTATGACGTTGATAATCAACTGTATAAGAGAAAAGTGCATAGAAAAAACATGACGGTTCCAGGCAGAATCCTGCTAAATGGTGAATATCATGAGTTTCATACTGTCAATGCTTCAGTGGATGGGTTAATGATTAACCTTGCTGAATCCATCGCTGTGGATGCGGGCGAGATAACCGCGTTCGAAATTGAGCGGTTGGAGTTGGAAGGCGAGATAAAAGTGATATGGGCCGAGCGCACTGCCGATGGTGGAATATTGCTCGGCTTGCAATATGTGCATATGGAAAAAACAGTGATTAAGGGGATACCTCGTTTTGCCCGCTAACAAGCTGCATAGCCTCTTGCCGCCAGGAAAGCCGGTAAGATGACACTCAGCAATAGATGCTAAAGGCGACATTGCTTTGCGATACGTCGCGTATCCAGCGTAGATAGTGATATTCCATTTCTTAACCGGTTTGCTGCAAAAAACAGTTCCAGCTGAATCTGCATTGCTTGTTAGCCTAAAAGAACCCAAGCTTCGGTTTGAGCATGACCGGCAAGCCCCCATTTCTCCCAGTGAACTCATTCAACATTGCTATGTCGGTTAATGCCGGACACTAAAAAATGGCTGAGTAGTCGTGACAAATACCGGAAGCCCAAAGCTGACCCGGTGTTTCTATACAGACAGACGCTGCTGGTTAATCAGCATGGCCTGCTCGCATATCAACAGTCGAATCCAATCGCAATCCATTTGTCCGGTTTTATTCCAGCAGCCGTTTTGGCTAATTGTCTTTAAACTCAGTTGGCTACAGTGCATCCGAACATGGATGCCAAGTCAGGCATTATTCGGTATAAATTTTGCTTTATCTAATGGATGGCTCCGTTCATCGTCTTCGGCATAAGGACGGGATGAGTCGATGAAAGCATCAGGTCTGGGCCTGATTATCGCGTCGAGGCAATAAGGCAAACTGCGGCTCACTTCATCGTCGACCCCTACAACGTCACCGGGGCGTAGTCTGGCCAAAATAATTTATAACACACGAGAATCCACTTATGAGCAAATACAAACTCAACATAAACGGTGTGCAGAAAACCGTAGATGTTGCCGCTGAGACCCCCTTGTTGTGGGTGCTGCGCGATCATTTAAGCCTGGTCGGGACCAAATTCGGCTGTGGCATCGGCCAGTGCGGTGCATGCACGGTGCATATTGACGGGGAACCGACAAGGGCCTGTCTGACGCCGATCTCCAGTGTGGGTAAAAGTCGGATAACCACCATAGAAGGGCTGAATCCCAATGGCGAGCATCCTTTACAAAAAGTCTGGCAGGAACTCGATGTATCGCAATGCGGTTATTGTCAGGCCGGCCAAATCATGACCGCCGCCGCGCTGCTGAAAAAAAATCCGCGTCCCACGGATGCGGATATCGACACCGCCCTGGCCGGTAACCTGTGCCGCTGCGGCACCTATCTTCGTATTCGCGCGGGCATTCATCGTGCGGCAGAAATCGTCGCTAAGGAGTCAGTATGAACGCAGATCATTTGGAAAATGCCGGACGCCGCGATTTTTTTCGCAAGTCTGCGTTGGCTGGTAGCGGGTTGGTTCTCGGTTTTTATCTCAATGTGGCTGATAGTGCGACGAAACGGGTCGCAAAACCGTCCACTGTTTCGGAAACGGGAGAATTTAAACCCAATGCCTTTATTCACATTGCACCGAACGGTACGGTGACGCTGATCAGCAAGCAGCCCGAAATCGGCCAAGGCATCAAAACCTCGCTGCCGATGGTTATCGCCGAGGAATTGGAGGTCAACTGGAAGGACGTGGTGATCGTTCAGGGCGATCTCGATCCGATTTACGGCAGTCAAAGCGCCGGAGGTTCGCGTTCGACGCCGACCAATTACGAGGCGTTTCACCGGCTCGGCGCAACCGCACGCACCATGCTCATCCAGGCGGCCGCAGAGACTTGGAAGGTTCCGGTATCCGAACTTATCGCCCATGACAGCGCCGTTCATCATCCGTCCACCGGGCGTAAACTCGATTATGGTCAACTGGTTGCAAAGGCCGCCACCTTACCGGTTCCCGCTCCCGAATCGGTTCAGTTGAAGGATTCAAAAGATTATAAGCTGTTGGGTACGCGCATCGGTGGCGTCGATAACCCCGGTATTGTGACCGGCAAACCCTTGTTCGGCATCGATGTGAAACTGCCGGGGATGCTGTACGCCGTTTACGAGAAATTCCCTGTTTTCGGGGGTAAAGTCGTTAGCGCCAATCTGGATAAAATCAAGTCGCTACCCGGCGTGCGTAACGCCTTTATTATCCAGGGCGGTTCCGATCTTAAGGGCTTATTGCCGGGCATCGCTATCGTAGCCGACTCGACTTGGGCGGCATTCAGCGCGCGCAAACAGCTGGAAGTCGTCTGGGATGAGGGGCAGGGGGCGGCTCAAAGCTGGGCCGGTTTTGCCGCCAAAGCCAATGAATTATCGACGCAGCCGGGAACGGATATTCTGCGCAATGACGGCGATGCCAAGACGGCGCTTGCGGCAGCGGAGAAAACCGTGGAAGCGGCTTACAGTTATCCCTTCATCTCGCATGCCAGCATAGAACCGCAGAATTGCACGGCCTGGTACAAAGATGGGACGATTGAAATCTGGGCGCCCACGCAAAATCCCGAAGCCGGTCAGAAAGTTGTGACCGCAACACTCGGCATCCCTAAAGATAAAATTACCTTGCACATTACCCGTAGCGGCGGCGGGTTCGGTCGACGCTTGATCCCGGATTATATTATCGAAGCGGCGGCCATTTCCCAGCATCTGACGGTGCCGGTCAAGCTGACCTGGACGCGCGAAGATGACCTGCGCCATGATCAGTATCGGGCAGGCGGTTTTCACTTCCTGCGTGGCGGACTCGATGATAAAGGCAAGCTGGTTGCCTGGCACAACCATTTTGTGACCTTTGCCAACAAGGTCGTTAAAGACGGTAAGACGAAACTGGAACTCGGTAGCGGCGCCAATTTATCCGGCGACGAATTTCCCGGTCGTTGGGTTGAAAACTGCCTGCTGGAGCAAACGCCGCTGGAATGCAATATTCCAATGGGACCTTGGCGTGCGCCGCGCAGCAACGTGTTGGCCTGGGTGTTTCACAGTTTTATCGACGAATTGGCCCATGCCGCAGGCCGCGATCCGTTGGAATTCCGTCTGGAAATCCTCGGCGATAAAGGCTTTATCCCCGGCACCGGCGAGCAAGGCATACCTTATGACGTCAATCGCATGAAGCATGTGTTACAGCATGTGGCGGAAAAAGCCGAGTGGGGCAAGAAAACCTTTCCGCGCGGTCAAGGCCAGGGAATCGCCTTCCATTTCAGTCATCGCGGTTACATTGCGCAGGTCGCTGATGTCACCGTGTCCAGGGAAGGCAAGCTCAAGGTCGACCGCGTCGTGGTTTCGACCGACATCGGCGCGCAAATCGTTAATCTCAGCGGCGCGGAAAATCAGGTTCAGGGCTCGGTGGTCGACGGTCTCGGTGCGCTGACCTTTCAGGAATTGAATATCGAGAAAGGGCGTATCGTGCAGAGCAATTTCGGCGATTATCCGATGCTCCGTATAGCGGATGCCCCGACGCGGGTGGATGTGCATTTCCTGAAGACTGATAACCCTGTGACCGGCCTGGGCGAACCGGCCCTGCCGCCGTTGGCGCCTGCCGTGTGCAATGCGATCTTCGCCGCCACCGGCAAACGTGTGCGTCAATTGCCGTTGCTGAGGACCGATCTGAGCTGGAGCTGATATTTCTGGAGTGCAGGCTTCGCCTGCAAATACAAGTTAAGGCAGCTCTCAATAAATAAAATACACGCGAATCATCAACCAAAAATAGAACGCAGATGACGCTAATAGTTATGATTAACGTAGATTTTTCATGGGTTATCCGTGTTTATCATAATCATCTGCGTTATCTGCGTTCCATTGTATTTGTGGTTTATTTTTTTACGAGTTACTTAAGGTTTGTACCCCCATTTTCAGTACTACCCATAAAACACCTACCGAATAATACATGGCGAATAAAATCAATCATCTGCTCGATGCCTACCGGCGACTGAATCAGCAAACCGAAAATAGCGTGCTGGCTACCATTATCGAAACCTTCGGCTCGACTTATCAAAAAGCGGGTGCGCGCATGTTGATAACCAAAGACGGCGAATTAATCGGTCTGCTGGGCGGCGGCTGTTTCGAGCGGGATTTGGTCGAACAGGCAAGGTCGGTGTTCGAGACCGGAACAGCCAAGACGGCTTTTTACGATATGCGCTCCCCGGACGACGTTATTTGGGGGTTAGGCCTGGGCTGCAACGGCGCGGTCAGGGTTTTGCTGCAATTATTGAAAGCGGAAGATCATTTCAGTCCATTGAATATCATCGCCGATGCAGCCGAAGCTAATGCGTCCGGCGTTTTGGTCACCATCTATGAATCCGGGCATGCCGATTTTCCGTCCGGCCACAGCCTGTTCCTGCCTGCATCCGCTGACGGGTTGTTATCCGCCGCGCCTTATCCTTTTACGACAGCGGCGCTACAAACCGTATTGCAACAAAAGCCGCGTCTCGAAACGCATGTCATCGGCGACCAGGAAGTCATGGCATTTTACGATCCGCTACAGCCGCCGTTACGCTTGCTGGTTTTGGGCGCGGGTACCGATGCGATGCCGCTCGTGCAATGCGCCAAGGCGCTGGGCTGGCGCGTCACCATCGTAGATCACCGGCCCGCTCACATCAAAAAAGAGCGTTTCCCGCAGGCCGATCATCTGTTGAATATCATGCCGGAGGACATCAGCGATAATCTGGAATTGGATCAGTTCAGCGCGCTGGTATTGATGACGCATAATATCGAATACGACGAGCGCTACCTCAAGGCAATCGTGAGCAGTCATATCCCGTTTATCGGGCTATTGGGGCCTGCGCATCGTAAAGACAGGCTATTGCAAAACCTGGGTAGTGAAGCTGAGCAAATAACCGGCCGGGTGTTCGGGCCGGTCGGCTTGGATATCGGCGCGGAAACGCCGGAAGAAATTGCGTTGTCGATTATGGCCGGGATTCATGCCGAGCTGGGCGGACGTAGCGGCCGACAATTGAGTACTCAATCCACAGCCGATTTACATGAATGCAGCCATCGATAACGTTTACGCCATTATTTTAGCCGCCGGTGCATCCAGCCGCATGGGCAACCCCAAGCAATTGCTCGAATGGCGCAACCGCCCGTTGCTGGAGCATGCGGTTGTAAATGCTCAAGCAATTTTGAACGAACGGGTCATTGTCGTTTTGGGAGCCCATGCCGAATCGATACAAAAAACTGTCGATCTTGGCGCCGTTACCTCGATTGTTAACCCGGGCTGGCAGGAAGGCATGGCTTCTTCCATTCGTGCCGGCGTTCAAGCATTGCCGGAATCGGCTAGCGCAGCGCTGGTCCTGCTGTGCGATCAACCTCTTATTAACGCAGCACATATGCAAAACCTGTTGAATGGCTGGCAAACTACGCCGAACCGTATCGTCGCCAGCCAATACCATGATTCCGTCGGTGTCCCTGCATTGTTTCCGTCCGATTTTTTTGAGCACTTGTTGACGCTCAAAGGCGATCGGGGCGCCAAGCCTGTTTTGATGAAATTCGAAGGCAGCTTGTTGAAAATTTCCTTGCCGGAGGCGGAGCTTGATATTGACTGTGTGGCAGATTTCGACCATTTGACTGGTCATTATTCTACCGATCAGTAAACCCTGCTCAAAACTGATAGGGAGTGAACGCACCGCCGATGTAGCTAAATTGCTTGACCTGCAAGATGTGCTTATGAAAAAAGCGGAGATTAAGAGGATGCCCCGTTTTGTCCGCTAACAAACTGCATAACCTCCTGCCAGTAGGGAAGCTCATCCGCTAGTGGCAGGGTGTTGTGGTTTGCTCCCTTAAATGACCAGAGTTTCTTAGCGTGGTGCAATGAATCGAACAGCTTTAGGCTGAGTTTATTGGGGATGATTTCGTCTTGTTCTGCCAGCAAAATTGCCGTGTTTCCCGAATAATCTTGCAGGTTTTTAATGTTGTCGAATTTATCGCGGATCAGCCATTTGGCCAGCAAAAACCAGTAATGGTGTTGGGCAACGTCGGCCATGCTGTCAAACGGCGTGACCAGGACAATGCCTTTAACCGGAATCTGCCCGCTCTGCACGATGCCGCCGACCACTCCGCTGCCGAGTGATTCTCCCCACAGGAAAACAGGTCCGCCAAAATCGTTCAAGGCCTGTTTTGCGGTTTGAATGCCGTCCGAAATCAACGCCTGCTCCGATGGCGCACCGTTTCTGGCGGCATAGCCCGGATATTCGGCCAGGATCACCCGGTAACCCTGTTTTTCCAATGCGTCCAGGTAATAAGTCCGGTCGGTTGCCGAACCTGCATTGCCGTGAAAAACGATGACTGTGCCTTTGCTGGTAGTTTGGGGTGTTTTGGCGATCAGTCCCCGATAATCAACGGTTGACGGCCAGAGTTTCAGGTCGGCTTGGTCGGCCAGTTGCTGTTGGTGTTCAATCGAATAGATATCGGGGAAATAGATCATTTTTCGTTGGAATAGAAAAACGAGCAGCAGGAGTAGTAGGTAAGTCAGCAGTATTGAAAGCATCGGTTTAAATTCTGGCATTTTTTGCTTGTCCGGCCTACAGAACTACCAAGGCTTACCTTCCATTCCGGCTAAATCCCGGCTGCCATGAATGACGGCGATAATAGTGATGTGTTCTGGCTGAGTCAGATAAATAATGCGGTAGCCTTGAAAAATCAATTCCCGAATATCGGTTCTTTCTTCGGCTTCCGGCACTCGTCGGCCTATCTCGGGAAAAGGTTCCAGTTTTGTTGCGGCATCAAAAATACGCTCAATAAATTGGCGGGCATAAAAGCTGGAGTCTTTGGCGATATAAGCTTGAATCGCTTCTAAATCCTCTAATGCTGGTTCTGTCCAGTTAACCCTCATTGCCCAAGAGCCGTTTTTTAGCCTCCTCATTGGATATTACGCGGCCTTCTTCAATAGCGCTCAGTCCTTTCTCAATTTTCTGTTTGACATAAAGTTCGTACATGATGTCATCCCACGTCGCCTGATCAGAAACATGATCAATAATCTGTTTTGCAGCTTGTTTAGCGGTTTGCATGTTTTTTCTCCTTTAAGGATGTTGTTTTGTCATTACGATGCAAAAAAGGGGGGCGTGAGACACTCCGGCAGGCTTACGATTCTTTTGTAGACGTCTTCCTACGGGGAGCCAGATTCAGGATTGTGGTGATATTTTTCCAGCCGCGCATCAATTATGCTCTTCTTCTCGTCGGACAGTTCGATGGAAGATGCTTTTACAGTTATCGTATCCCAGATGCCTTCTACCAATTGAATCCTTTCAGGTATTGATAATTTGAGCGGATCTGTTGCGGTTATTTTGTTCATATTTGGGCTCCCATTTTCGCCATATAAAAAGTTTCTATATCGCCACACTCGTAGGAAAGTAGGCCGGAATAAGACCACCCAAGCGTAGCGCGAGGTGGCGTTTCCGGCTTGTTGGGCTGTGTGTCGCCGGAAACGCCAGTTCTTGCGTCGCTCGAACAGGCTTATTCTGGCCTACAGGGCTATTTACGAATACCATAATGACCGAGCTATTTAAATGATTGTTCGTTTTCATCATCTAAGAGATCGTCTAAAAGACTATCAATTCCTGCAATCTTCTCTCTTACTGTTCCAAATAAATCAAACAATGCTGGGAAATTTTCCCTGTTTTCCCATATCACACGGTCTTGTGCATCAAGTATGGCAAATACAATATTTTCAGTCCAATAATAAGACTCCGTATCAGGAGAGAAGTGTTGACAGCGTTGCTGGTAAATTGTTACGAATTTATCTTTGTATTTCGCTTCAAAGTATAGTGGAACAAAATCGTTAGTCCCCATTGTGATTGATCTAGGAGGATCCTTTAGTTCCCATTGGATTTCACCGTCATTGGTTAATCTGATTAATTTTGTTATTAACTGGGCTTCTTTGCTTTGAAATCTCATTGTATTAATCCCATTTAGAGTCTTGGTCTAGTTGCTGAAGCCTCGTCACTACAGTATTTAGATCGGTATAAAGATCCCATGCCTTGTCTTCTGTAAGCTCTGACAGACTGGATTTGAGTATCATATATTTTCTAGGCTGTAATTTTTTTAGGAACCCATTGATGTGCTTTTGTTCTTCGTTGGGCAGTTTTGGTTTTATGTTTTCGAGCAGCCCTTTAACTTGCGCAAACACTTCTAATGCTGGTTGCTTACCATTAGGCCAGCTCTTTAGATTGCTAGAAATATCTGATGTGGCTTTTAAAAGATCTTTGGTAATTGCTGGAAGTCGTGCTCGTCTCAAAAAAGATTTACGTATTGTTCGCGCTTCAAAAAATAGAAAAACTGTAACGATGAGCCCGACAATAGAGCTTATAGTGCTAATATCAGTCATCCATTGTGGAATAAAACTACTCTCCGGCATATTTGTGCTTATCCCTACCCAACCAATAATCCATCGCTAATTGCTGAGCCTGTTCCTGCGTATCAGCCTTGCCCAACAACTTCAGTGCAATCGCAGCTGTGCCTATAATTGACGCTTCGGCAAACTCGTCCTCAACCTTTCCCTGCCAGATCAATGCCAGCTGCTCCGGCTCAAGTAGCTCGGGTTTGACGTGACGGTGGGTAAATAAAGCGGGCCAGTTTTCGTCGGATAATTCGCCGTTGTGTACGCTTTGCACCAGGCATTCCATATCGGGATTGCGTTCGGTCTCGCCGCCTTCGCCTTTTAATACCGCCATGTGCGGCTGGTTTAATAGGGCTGCGGCTTGTTGATGCACAGGACGGTAGCCGGGATGGAAGATACCCTGAATGCTGTATTCCGCATTAAACGGGTTTAACAAGCGCACCAGTGTATGTACCGGTGAGCGCAAACCCAGTACCGGGCGCAGTTCTATAATTTCATGCAACTTGGGGCAAAAATGCTCCAGCGATAAATAACTGAAATGCTGTTGCTCAAGTTGCTGTTTGGCATCGGTAATGGAAGTTGCGCATTTAAGGCCCAAATAACCCAGCATGTTTTCAGTGTAAAGCCTGCCTGCGGTATGGCCGCTGGCGCCGTGCATAAAAACGGTGATGCCGTTTTCAGCCAGCAGCAAAGCCGACAGCAAAAACCACGGCAAATGCCGACGCTTTCCGGCATAAGACGACCAGTCCAGGTCGACTTTTACGACATTGTCGGCAACATTAAATGATTCCCGCGCCGCCTGCGCGAAACCGGCCAATTCCTCCGGGGTTTCTTCCTTGACGCGCATCAATACCAGGAATGCGCCCAGTTGAACGGGCAGCACCTGGTCGGCCATGATCATGCTCATGGCCCGATAGGCTTCTTCCTGCGTTAGCGGTCTGGAGCCTTTTTTGCCTTTGCCCAAGATGCGGATGAATTCTGCGAATGGATGTTCCGGGTATGGCGTTTGTTCGTGATGAGTGAATGTCATAAAGTAAATTTAAAATAATGGTCGATTAACAAGGCGATAAACAGCACGGTCAGATACATCAGCGAATAAAAGAAAGTTCGCATCGCGGTTTTGTCATCTTTTCGGCGCATCATCAAAATGGCGAAATAAATAAAACCGAGGCCTAACGGCACCACGGCAGACAGATAAATCAGGCCGCTCATGCCGGTCAGATAAGGCAGTAGGGTAATAATGAACAGCAGCAGGGAATACAGCAGAATATGCAGCCGGGTATATTCTACGCCGTGCGTGACCGGCAACATCGGGATGCCGACTTTGGCGAATTCTTTGCGTTTGGCGATAGACAGCGGCCAGAAATGCGGCGGCGTCCAGGCGAAAATAATCAAAAACAACAACAACGAGTAAGGATGCAGTTCACCGGTCATCGCGCACCAGCCCAGCATCGGCGGCGTGGCCCCGAAAGCGCCTGCAATAACGATATTTTGCGGGGTCATTCTTTTAAGGTAGACCGTATAGATAATCGCGTAACCCAGCGCCGACAAGAAAGTCAGCAATGCGGTCAAGGCGTTGACCATGACGATCAGTAATGCCATCGAGATAACGCCCAGCGCCAACGCAAAAGTGATGACATTGGTAGAGCTTAATTCGCCTTTGGGCAAGGGGCGGTTTTTGTTGCGATCCATCAGCGCATCGGCTTCACGGTCGATATAATGGTTAATCGCGGCGGCCGAGGCGGCGGCCAATGCAATTCCCAGGCTGCTGTAGATAAACAGGCCGATAGGCGGCATTCCCGGCACGGCTAATAACATTCCCGCAATAGCTGTAAAAACGATCAAGGCGACCACTTTGGGTTTGCATAACTCAAGATAACTTTTCCAGGAGGGCCTAGGAGATTGGCTAGTCATTATTTAATAGATTCCAACTTTTAGTTTAGGGTACGGTTCCCATGGAAACCGCAGGAATGGCGTTGTGATGTCCCATCCAGCGCTGCCGGAGCAGGGTATGGGAACGATGATCAGTTACTGTATAGAATACAGTGAACTATTGATTATTGAAATAGTTCAGCTTGCCAACGCTTTCATAAAGAGGACGTTATGATCAATCCATTCCAGAGCGGCCCGGATATATCTTGTCCCTGTTTTATCAGAATTAGTCAGTGGCACAACCTTAAAAATAGAACTAAATTTTTCCGGGCTGCATATCCGGCGACGCAAGGGTTGCGGTATTTGAATCTTTTCCGGCAAATCAACACTATCCGAAGCCCTGTCTGTATGTGATAATAAATGATTTGATTTTCGGCGATATTTCTTTCTAACCAACATAGCCGCAGGGCATAAAGGGCACTACATAATGGATGAGAACAAAAAGAAAGCGCTAGGCGCGGCGCTGATGCAGATAGAAAAGCAATTCGGCAAGGGCTCCGTGATGCGCATGGGCGATGTGGCGGCTTCGCGTGACATCGACGTGGTTTCTACGGGTTCTTTAGGCTTGGATATTGCTCTGGGCTGCGGCGGTTTGCCTCGCGGCCGTGTTATTGAAATCTATGGCCCTGAATCATCCGGTAAAACCACATTGACGCTGCAAGTGATCGCCGAAATGCAAAAACTCGGCGGCACGGCGGCATTTGTCGATGCCGAGCATGCTTTAGATCCCAGTTATGCCGAAAAAATCGGTGTTAATGTCGATGACTTGTTGGTTTCCCAGCCGGATACCGGCGAGCAGGCATTGGAAATTACCGACATGCTGGTGCGTTCCGGTGCGGTTGATGTGGTCGTGATTGATTCGGTTGCGGCGTTAACGCCCAAGGCCGAGATTGAAGGCGATATGGGCGATTCCCATATGGGTTTGCAGGCGCGATTGATGTCTCAGGCCTTGAGGAAATTGACCGGTAATATCAAGCGATCCAATACGCTGGTTATTTTTATTAACCAGATCAGGATGAAAATCGGCGTCATGTTCGGCAGTCCTGAAACCACCACCGGTGGTAATGCGCTTAAGTTTTACGCTTCGGTGCGCCTGGATATTCGGCGTATCGGTTCGATTAAAAAGGGCGAAGAAGTTATCGGCAATGAAACCCGGGTAAAAGTCGTCAAAAACAAAGTCGCGCCGCCTTTTAGACAGGCCGAGTTTGAGATTTTATACGGTGAAGGTATCTCCTTTCTGGGCGAGCTGGTTGACTTGGGCGTAAGTTACGGTTTTATTCAGAAAGCGGGTTCCTGGTACAGCTATGGCGATGAAAAGATCGGGCAGGGCAAGGATAATGTAAAGGCCTTCTTAAGAGAGCACCCTGAAAAAGCAAAAGAAATTGAAGCCAAAATAAGAGCCGAGGCTTTCGGTAAGAAAGTTGCTCCTTTGATTGAAGCGCCTGTGGTTGATGAGGACGAGTAGTTCGTTTTGATTGAAGAGGCTCAGGTCGCCAAGGAAATCGAGGGCGTTTGTTTGCGCCTTTTGGCGCGCAGAGAACACAGCCGGCAGGAATTGCTGGCTAAATTGGCTTTAAGAGGTTTTGACAGGGATGACGCGCTGCCGGTCATTGATGAACTGGCCGAGCACGGCTGGCAGGATGATTTAAGGTACGCTGAAAGCTACGCCCGGTTCCGAATCCAGAAGGGTTACGGGCCGATTCGAGTGAGCTATGAGCTTAAACAAAACGGCATAGCGGCGTTTGACCTTGAAGGCATCGTGCAAGAAGAGGCCGGTAGCTGGATGGCGCTGCTGGAGCAGGTTTACAGCAAAAAATACAGCCATGACACGGTGTTGGAACGCAATGAGTGGGCAAAACGCAGCCGTTTTTTATTGCATCGCGGGTTTTCCGGCGCAATGATCAGTGCGTTATTTGATGAGTTGAATATTAGATTTCTCTAGGTTTTGGGTAAGCCTCGCGCAACCCGATTTTTTTAAAAGCATTTATTTATTATGAAAAAGATGACTAGCGCCCAGTTGCGCACCGCCTTTCTGGAATTTTTTCGCGAGCGAGGGCATTCCGTACAGCCTTCAAGTTCGCTGATTCCGGGCAATGATCCGACCTTATTGTTCACCAATGCCGGTATGGTGCAGTTCAAGGATGTGTTTTTAGGTCGGGATCATCGCGACTATAACAAGGCCGCGACCAGCCAGCGCTGTGTCCGGGCGGGCGGCAAGCATAACGACCTTGAAAACGTCGGTTATACCGCAAGGCATCATACTTTTTTTGAAATGCTGGGTAATTTCAGCTTCGGCGATTATTTTAAAAAAGAAGCAATCCATTTCGCTTGGGATTTTTTGACCAAGGAGCTGGAAATCCCGGCGGAAAAATTATGGATTACCGTTTTTGACGAAGATTCGGAAGCGGAAAAAATCTGGCTGGATGACGTCGGCGTTTCGCCGGTTCGGTTCTCAAGAATCGGCGCCAAGGATAATTTCTGGTCGATGGGCGATGTCGGACCTTGCGGACCTTGCACAGAAATATTCTATGACCACGGTGCGGACATTGCCGGTGGGCCTCCCGGATCACCGGATGAAGACGGCGATCGGTATATTGAGATCTGGAATCTGGTGTTCATGCAATACGACCGTTCCGCTGACGGCTCGTTAACGCCGCTGCCGAAACCTTCGGTCGATACCGGCATGGGTCTGGAACGCATCGCGGCGGTGTTGCAGGGTGTGCATAGCAATTACGAAATCGATTTGTTCCAAAAACTGTTGAAAGCGGCGGCCGAGCTGGCCGGTACCAGTGATTTGACGCAAAGTTCATTGCGGGTGATTGCCGATCACATCCGCTCTTGTGCATTTTTGATCGCCGATGGTGTGATGCCGTCCAACGAAGGACGCGGTTATGTGGTGCGCCGCATTATTCGTCGCGCGATTCGGCACGGTTATCGTTTGGGCATTCGTGATGTGTTCTTTTACAAACTGGTTGCGCCGCTGGCTGAAGAAATGGGCGAAGCTTTTCCCGAGCTTAAAGCCGCACAAGAACAAGTTGAGCGGGTGCTGAAAAAAGAAGAAGAGCGTTTTGCTGAAACATTAGAGCAAGGCATGAAGATTCTGGAAGCCTGTGTCGCCAAGATGGAAGGTTCGGTAATTCCCGGCGATACCGTATTCCAGCTTTATGATACCTATGGTTTCCCCGTTGACTTGACCGCTGATTTTGCCCGCGAAAATAACCTGACTGTCGATCATGCCGGATTTGAAACGGCGATGTCGGCTCAGCGGGAAAGAGCGAGGTCTGCCAGCAGCTTTGGTGCCGATTACGATCAGGATATAAAGCTCGATGCGCAAACCGAATTTACCGGTTATGACCATCTTGACAATCAAGTACATATCATCGGTCTTTACAAAAAAGGCCAGCCGGTAGACAGCTTGGAAGACGGTGAAGAGGGCGTTGTTATTTTAGATAAAACGCCGTTCTATGCCGAGTCCGGCGGCCAGATCGGCGATTGCGGAAAAATCGAAGCGGATGGCGCGGTGTTTGAAGTCACCGATACTCAAAAACAGGGCGGCAACCTGTTCTTGCATAAAGGTAAATTACTTACCGGCACCTTGACCAATGGCCAGTTGTGCGATGCCCGTGTCAGCGCCGCAGACAGAACGGCCACCGAGCTTAATCATTCGGCGACCCATTTGCTGCATGCTGCATTGAGGCAGGTTATGGGGGATCATGTCGCGCAGAAAGGTTCGTTGGTTAATCCTGAACGCTTGCGCTTCGACTTTTCTCATTTTGAGCCGGTGACGGCTTCTGAAATCAGCACCGTTGAACGGATCGTTAATGAGCAGATTCGGGCAAACAATCCCGTTAGCGCACAGGTCATGGCAAAAGATGATGCGGTTAAAGCCGGTGCGATGGCGTTGTTCGGCGAAAAATACGGCGATGAAGTCAGGGTTTTGAAAATCGGCGAATTTTCAACCGAGCTTTGCGGCGGTACGCATGTCGAGCGGGCAGGGGACATAGGTTGCTTTAAAATCATTAACGAAACCGGTGTTGCGGCTGGCGTTAGACGTATTGAGGCGGTAACCGGCGGCGGCTGTATCGAATGGATAGCCGGTCGGGACCATGCGCTTGCCAGTATTGCCGGATTAGTCAAAAGCGCGCCGGAGAAAACGCCTGAAAAAGTCGAGCAGTTAATAGAGAAAAACCGGCTGTTGGAAAAGCAGCTGGAACGCTTGAATGCAAAACTCGCCAGTTCTGCGGGTAACGAACTGGGCGCTCAGGCTGTCGATGTCGGAGGCATTAAAGTATTGGCGGTCAAGCTCGATGGCGTTGATCCCAAATCCCTGAAAGACATGGTCGATCAGTTAAAAAATAAATTAGGCAGCGCCGCAATTGTGTTGGCGGTCGTCGATGGTGACAAGGTCAGTCTGATTGCCGGTGTCACTAAAGACCAGATGGGGCGGATAAAAGCCGGTGATCTGGTGAATTTCGTCGCCACCAAAGTCGGCGGAAAAGGCGGCGGCAGGCCCGATATGGCTCAGGCCGGGGGCAATGATCCGTCCGGCTTGGCTGACGCATTGGCTCAGGTTCCTGCCTGGATCCAAACGCAACTTGGCGCATAGAAGGTTTTATTAAATGGCATTATATGTATACAAATTCGGTGGCACCTCGGTAGGCACTGTCGAGCGCATTAAGGCGGTCGCCGAAAAAGTTAAACAAGCCCACGATCTGGGCGATCAAATTATCGTCGTGGTTTCCGCGATGAGCGGCGAAACCAATCGCCTGGTTGCATTGGCAAAAGAAATACAGCGACACCCCAACGATCGGGAAATGGACGTGTTGCTGTCAACCGGAGAGCAGGTCACCGTTTCGCTGTTAAGCATGGCTTTGCATGAACTGGGCTGCGATGCCTGTTCTTATACCGGCAGTCAGGTCAAAATCCTGACCGACAGCAGCCACACCAAAGCGCGAATCCGCAAGATAGACGACTCACGCATCCGAGCCCATCTTAACGAAGGCAAGGTGGTCGTTGTCGCCGGTTTTCAGGGCGCGGATGAACACGGCAATATCACCACGTTGGGGCGCGGCGGGTCTGATACCACCGCAGTAGCATTGGCGGCAGCCTTAAAAGCCGACGAATGTCATATTTATACCGATGTGGACGGCGTTTACACTACGGATCCCAGAGTGGAGCCGAAAGCCCGCAGGCTTGATAAAATCACTTTTGAAGAAATGCTGGAAATGGCCAGCCTGGGCTCGAAAGTATTGCAGATCAGATCGGTAGAATTTGCCGGAAAATATAACGTTGCGTTACGCGTATTATCATCATTTAAAGAAGGTAAGGGTACGCTCATTACCTACGAGGAATCACAAGTGGAAAGTGCTTTAATTTCAGGAATCGCATTTAATCGGGATGAAGCTAAATTAACCATCACCGGCGTGCCTGATTTGCCGGGAGTTGCGTTTAAAATTTTGGGGCCGATTGCCGATGCCAATATCGAAATTGACATGATTATCCAAAATATCGCCGATGATGCGACGACTGATTTCACCTTTACGGTGCATCGCAATGAATATCAGCGGGCGAAAACCTTGCTGGATAAAACCTGCGCCGAACTGGGGGCCAGAAACGTTACCGGTGACGATAGCATCGTCAAAGTGTCGATAGTCGGCGTAGGCATGCGTTCCCACGCAGGCATTGCCAGCACTATGTTTAAGGCATTGGCTGATGAAGGCATTAATATTCGAATGATTTCAACATCCGAGATTAAAATATCAGTTGTGGTCGATGAAAAATATCTAGAGCTTGCAGTCAGGGCGCTGCATGCTGCGTTTAAATTAGATCAAGAAATAGAATCTTAGGCTTTATTTATAAGAAAAACCTGCTATAATTGCCCGTCTTGGTTGGATGCTGTTTAAGAACAGTACGTTTTTAACATATATAGGGAGTAGCCATGCTTATCTTGACTCGTCGGGTAGGGGAGACTTTGATGATCGGTGATGAAGTTACAGTCACTGTTCTTGGAGTTAAAGGAAATCAGGTTCGCATAGGTGTTAACGCACCAAAAGAAGTTTCTGTGCATAGGGAAGAGATCTACGAAAGGATCAAAAAAGAACAGAATGGGCCCGCTGGCTTGACTGGATCTGAAGAGTAAAATCGTAGCAGGAATTTATGAGTGCCATAGGCACTCAGCAGCTAATGGATGTGAGCTTAGTATTAAGTGGGGTGTGAATATTTCGCAAAATATTTTTTGTGAAGTAGTTTAGCGATTGCACCTTAACATCGTTAGCTAAAAGGAATTATGTTAGTTTTTTGAGAGGTTCCCTCTTAAAATGATCTCTGGGCACAGGACTGTAGCTTAAAGAGATATACCATCTATTTGGAGAGTTGGCCGAGAGGCTGAAGGCGCTCCCCTGCTAAGGGAGTATGGGTTTTATCGCCCATCGAGGGTTCGAATCCCTCACTCTCCGCCATTTAGATCATTGATTTTAAAGATAAAATCAAAATCCAAAGAAACAGTTTGGCGAAAATTTGCGGTTGAAAGCCGTCACTAATCGTCATATCAGTTCAAAAAATCGCCACTTCAATTTTTTATTTCTCTTCGCTAGACACGTAGTAATTCCGCTGTCTCATCAATACTTCTTGTGTCAAAACTTATTTCACTGCGATTTTTTTATAAAAACCGCACGGATGAGGAAGAGTGATGTCAATCAGCGTCCAGCATTTACCAGTAAACAGCGTCATAATTGACCATGTAAATTACTATTGCATTGTTTTTTTAAGGTTTATTATTGGGAAAGCTGGTAAAAACTGATGTTGAAAGTGGTAACTTTTGCACGCTGACTTTATACATTATGACACTTGAGGGAGGAGTCCATGTCATCAGCCTGGGTCGGTATCGGTCATTCTGCTGATCCAAAATAGCACTATTTGTGCTTGTCATATTGAGTCGGTCCATCACGCCTATGATTCACTACTTACGGCTAACCAGATCACTAAAAAAACATCCTAAGCGACACAAAGCAGTTATGTCTGGGATGTGCTTGATTAATAAAGGATTGATTATTTTAAAATAATTCTATGTGCTTTATTTGGGCTCAGTGCTAAAACGTTACATATGATTGCACTGTTTCCACCGCTGACTATTCCTCTAAAAACACGAATATCGCACATTATCCAATGAATAAATAACTTATAAATGAAACCATCTTCATTAATAACGGAATCTTTGATTGATTGTCAAAATCCAACGTTGATTGAAGTTGACCATAAGAATCATTATGCGAAATCGATAATATGTAAATAACCTTTTCAATTATAGTCGGAGCTTTTTTTATGAAAAAAATATTATTCTTACTAATCACAGTATTTTGTAGTCCTGTATTTTCGGGGCCATTACCAACGGATGATGTTTTTGATCCCTCCAGTTTTTGGTATACCCCCATACCGACTTCTGCACCACTACACCCCAATTCCGTCAATCTAGTCACAGAACTCCTAAGACAGAAAGCCACCTACTACGGGACGGTAAACATTAATACCAGTTCCTATTCTGCCCCTGTTTATTACACGACAGGAACGGAAACAGTACAAAAAGTAACACAATGGGATTGTCAAAAAAAGGGCTACCTGGATGCTGGATTAAAAACCCAGTGGGCCACTGTGCCTATTCCAGATTATGCTGTGCAATCCGCAGGTACGGATGGCGAGATGGCGGTCTATGATGTAGCTACAGATACTTATTATGAATTCTGGCAAGCACGAAAGGTTAATGGCGCATGGCAGGCATGTTGGGGCGGCAGAATAACTGCTGCCTCATTCAATACAGGTGTTTTTGATAGCTACTACGGGACAACAGCGACCAGCTTGCCTTTTATTGGTGGACAAATAACTGCCGAGGAACTACAACGTGGAGAAATTAAGCATGCCATTGGCATTGCTTTGGTTGACGTTGCTAATTTTGATGTATTTTCTTGGCCTGCCAATCGTTCAGATGGCCAGAACCCGACTAATGTGGCTAACCGTATACCGGAAGGTTTGCGCTTTAGACTTGACCCAACTATTAATGTAAATGCGCTAAGTATGTCAGCGGCAGGTAAAGTGATTGCAAAAGCTGCCCAAATTTACGGGTTTGTTGTTTGGGATAGGGCGGGGGCCTTATCTATCCGCGCACAGAACTCGGCTTCCTATACTGCACAAGGATTACCTAACCCATACCCAGTATTATTCGGAGGATTACCTACCTACCAAGTTCTGAACGGCTTACCTTTTAATAAAATGCAATTCTTACCAATGGACTACGGAAGGCCATGATCGGCCTCGAATTACCAAAATATCCAAATAATGGAACCGCTTCTGATTAATTGGTAAGCGCTTAGCACATCCGGCATTACAGAAATAATTATGTTACTCACTCCAATTCCTGAGCTGAAACGAACAGTTATCCCAATCTCAATTCCTATTTTCGCAGGGGAGTGAATAGTTCAGTAGGTCGAGCAACTGGGTTTCGTTGCCCGACAATAGAAGCTGTAATCGGCGTTGTGCATGTAAGGCGGTTTGCTACGAGAAACCATATATGGACTCCACCTTACAGCCCTTTTTATTTAACCCATGCCAATTCATTCCAGCTTGTTGTATAGCATTGTGAAATCCGTTCCGTTTTCGGCTTCTCTGTACTTTGTTAATTGACGGCTAAAGCTGCGGGAACACACCCTTACGCATTCGATGAGATAGATTGGCTTCTTGATTTTGTTATTCAGTGTCGAATAGTTACCAGTTAACAGCATTAAAACCGAACAGCAAAAAATCAATTATTAATATTTTTGTCATCGGTTAAGATATGATTTCATTTAAGAAAAATAAAGGAGAGTCGATCATGAAAAAGTTACGTATTTATATATTGGCAGCTTTTACGGTTTTAGCACTTCCCAATGCTTATGCGCATACAACAACAGCACATACATCGGCGCAGAAATTCGGTAGAGGTTTGGCGGGAATGACCTGCGGTTTTCTTGAAATACCGGGCAATATCGTTAAGGAGACAAAGGCTAAAGGGGCAATTGGTTTTCCTATCGGTCTTGCTACCGGCTTGGGGATGACGGTAACCCGTGAACTGGTTGGCGTTTATGAATTTCTTTCCGCGCCTTTTCCGGTTCCGGCAGGTTTTCAGCCCATTTTAGCTCCGGAGTATCCGTGGGATTATTTTGAATAAACCCTTTTAAAACGAAGGTGTAATAAGTCTGAGGGTTTAGGCTCGATTGATTTCGGTTGATGCGCATTGATTCATGCCTATATCAATTGAGCCGGAGCACAAGGATTTTGATTTAAACGAGTTAAGACCAGAAAATTGACTTATGTTCGCCAAATGGCTGTCATCGACAGGCGGACAATATGAAACCAGAATACACTGCTGAATTTCGTTTCTACGCGGAACTGAACGATTTTCTTCCGCCGGAACAACGCAAACGAACCAATCTCTATCGTTTCAGCGGCCATCCGGGAGTCAAGGACCCCATTGAAGTTTTCGGTGTGCCTCACACCGAGGTAGACCTGATTGTCATCAATGGTCGGTCGGTGGGATTCGACTACCAACTTCAAGCCGGCGATCGTGTCGCGGTCTACCCGGTTTTCGAAACGCTGGACATCTCCTCTTTGGTCAGGTTGCGCGAAAAGCCCTTGCGCAACCCCCGCTTCATCCTGGACGTGAATCTGGGCAAGCTCGCCAAACGCATGCGTTTGTTGGGTTTCGACAGTCTCTATCGTAACGACTACAGGGATGCCGATATAGTAAAAAGCGCAGTGAGCGAGCGGCGCATCGTGTTGACCAGGGATCGTCGCCTTTTGTTCATCAAGCAAATCGACCACGGCTACTGGGTGCGTGCGGTCGACGTAGAGGCTCAGGTCGATGAAGTCCTGCGCCGCTTCGACCTGTACGGTTTGATTTATCCCTTTGCCCGATGCCTGATTTGCAACGGTGTGCTAACGCCGGTCGCCAAAGCGGATATTTGGGATCGTCTCGAACCCAAGACGAGGCTCTACTATGAGGATTTTTATCAATGCGCCGATTGTCAGCGGCTCTATTGGCAAGGCTCGCACATGAAGAACATGCTGCAACGCTTGACCGACTTGGATTATCCAGGCTTTAAACGATTAAACCAAAAAATAAAATAACCAAACTGTTTAACGTATAATTTGACAAGCTGCGGCGGAGGGGGCGGTTCCTATAAAAGCTCTTAAAAACCTCAAATATCAGTCGCAATCGCACAAGTTCTTTTCCAGGATGAGAGGTTAAAAAGGATTTATATTCCTGATAGACGGTCAGTCTTGGATAAGGTCCGTTATTAGCGCTGATTCATTAACTAAATCATGACAATAAAAAGTTTAGAGGTTGTAGATTATGGATAAGATCAACATGACGAAAACTGAAGATCGAAGAGGTTTTTTTCGAATTGATGATGAAGTTAATCTGTTTTACAAAAAAATAGATGAAAAGCTGGTCAACGAACCGCACCATGTTTCCGACAATATTTTGAACAGCTGTTCATTGTCTACCGCACTTGAAATGGTATCGCAGGAATCGACACTGTTATTGCACAGGCTGGATAAAAACCTGCCGGACGTGTCGGAATACTTAAGGTTAATTGACAGAAAAATCGATCTTCTTGCCCAGGCTATTACGATGCAGGGCTTTCAATTTAAGGAAAACGACACTCGCAACGTTAACATGAGTGCAACCGGTATCGCTTTTAATTGCGAAGAAGCGCTTAAAGAAAACGATTATCTGGAAATTAAAATACTGCTGGTTTCTTGTATGACGGTTATCGTGACTTACGGTAGAGTTGTTTATTGTAAAAATAGCCCATCAAACGATAGTCAGTATCCTTATTTTGTGGGTGTTAATTTTATTAATATGAAAGATGAGGATCGGGAAATGTTGATTAAATATGTGGTAAAGGAGCAATTGCAACAGATCAGGGATAAAAAACAGGTTGGCAATAAAGCTTGAGCGGTTGTGAACATTTCAGATAAGCAAAAAAAAATCCTTGCCCTCTTGGCTGACGGAGCGTTTCATTCCGGCACTGAATTGGCCGATGCGCTGGGCATCAGTCGTTCAGCGGTCTGGAAGCAGCTGAATGGCTTGGCCGAATTGGGGCTGCAACACTCGGCAGTCAGCGGTAAAGGTTGCCGGCTGGATAACTCGCTGGAGTTGTTGGAGGCGTCACAAATCAATGCAGTGGTTAACGACCGGGTCGGCGCATTAATTTCATCGCTTGAAATCCATGATCAAATCGATTCCACCAACCGCTATTTAGTGGAACGCTCGCAAAATAATGCACTTTCAGGCTCGGTGTGTTTTGCGGAGTATCAAACAGCCGGGAAAGGCAGGCGAGGGCGGCAATGGGTTTCGCCTTACGGGAGTAATATTTACCTGTCGATACTCTGGCGCTTTCAGCAGGGGCCTGCCGCCATTTCAGGCTTAAGTCTGGCTATCGGCGTGGCGGTGATCAGGGCTTTAAAGCAGCATCAAATTAATGATATTGGCCTCAAGTGGCCTAATGATATTTACAGTCAGGGTAAAAAACTGGGCGGTATTCTGGTTGAAGTCTCTGGCGAGACTGACGGCCCGTGCAGCGCCGTTATCGGTTTGGGCTTGAATTTATTCTTGCCGGAAACGGAAGCCGAAAGCATCACTCAAGCCTGGACCGATTTAAGCAAAGTCACCGGGCAAAACCGTCTGTTCAGGAACCAATTGGCAGGCACGCTGTTAAATCATCTGCTGCCGGTTATTGCCGAGTATGAAGGCGTCGGCATCCAGGCCTATCTCGACGAATGGCGCTCCTATGATTGCCTGACCGGAAAATCTGCGACCTTGTTTATCGGCCAGCAACAATTTGAAGGCATAGTGCGAGGCATCGACGATAACGGCATGTTATTGATTGAACGTCCGGATGGCCATGTGCAGACCTTTGCCTCCGGCGAAGTCAGTTTCAATGGTTCGGCACCGCAATGAATTTGTTGATTGATATGGGGAATACTCGCCTAAAGTGGGGGATTACCACAGGCGGTCAAATCATTACCGGCCAGTCCCTGCTTAATACCCGGATTAATCGGCATGAACTTATTGAACTTTGGAAAGGCATCCGCCCGCCCAGACGGCTTGCGGTTTCCTGCGTGAGCGCAAACCGGCTGCTTGAACTTGTCCAGTCGGTAGCCTTTGAACTTTGGCTTGATGTGGATGTTATCCTGGTTAAGCCTCAAGCGCAGGCGTTCGGCGTGATTAACGCTTACCAACAACCGGAAAAGCTGGGCGTTGACCGCTGGCTATCGTTAGTTGCCGTTTGGCAGCAATTTCACCAGCAGGCTTGCATAGTCGATTGCGGAACGGCCATTACCGTGGATTTAATCGATGCCGACGGCAGGCATCAAGGCGGCCTGATTAGTCCCGGTTTGACGCTGATGAAAAAGTCCCTGGGCCAAGGGACCGAGGCGTTGCCTGTTAGCGAAGCAAGCTACGCATTCGGTCTGGCTAATTTTACCGAGGCCGCAATCTACAGCGGCACGTTAACGGCGGCTATCGGCTTGATCGAGCATGTGCTGGCAAAACACCCTGAAAATACGCAATTGATTTTAACCGGCGGAGATGCCGAACTTATCGCCGGACAGCTTGGTGTTGCATCCACTGTTGATCCAGATTTGGTGTTGCGAGGCTTGCTGTGTGTTCTGGAAGGACATGCATGAAGATTTTATTTTTTCTGGCGATATTGGCTAATGTTGTGCTGTTTATGTGGGAATTCAAACACGGTGCGTTTGAGCGGGAAGTCAAAACCTCACAACAACCGCTTCGGGAGCCGATTGTATTGGTCGGCGAATTGAAAGCCAAGTTAGCGGTTTCAGCGGATGTCGATTTCATTTCGTTATTTCCGCGAGGCTTGGATCCGCGATCCGATAATTTATTAACTGAACAACCCGATCTTGCAGATTTTTAAGGATGGAGTGCAGCCTTTTGCTAGTTGCTAGTTCCCAAGCTCCAGCTTGGGAATTCGGTGAAGGAAGCTCTAGCTTCCCGTTTCCCGAAGCTGCTACTGCATGGATGCAGTAGGTAGAACAACGCAGGGAGCAGTTGCCGAGAGCTTCGCCTTCGGGGCTACCAATCTGGAGATTGGGAACCCGCTCAACTTCGTGTTCTTCGTGCCTTCGTGGTGAAAATCTTTTAATTATTCCTACTATTCAATGACTCATCTACCGTGCTAAATATCATCTGGATCAGCTTTTTCCTCGCCGCCTTTTGCACCGCGCTGTTCAAACTGGTTTTCTTGGGCGACCAACAAGTTTTTGCCCAAATCATGGAAGCCATGTTTGCGTTGTCGAAATCGGCTTTCGAAATATCCTTAGGCCTGACCGGCGTACTGGCCTTATGGCTGGGCATTATGCGCATCGGCGAAAAGAGCGGTTTTATCCAGTTATTAACCGAAAGCCTCACGCCGTTATTCAGCCGGTTAATGCCCGATGTACCCAAAGGCCATCCCGCGTTAGGCGCAATTGTGATGAATATTTCCGCCAATGCGTTGGGCCTGGATAATGCCGCAACGCCGTTGGGCATCAAAGCGATGCAGGAATTGCAAACGCTTAACCCCAATCCCGAAACCGCCAGCAACGCGCAAATCCTGTTTCTGGTGATCAACACCTCAGGCGTTACGCTGTTTCCGGTCACGATTTTTACCTACCGCGCCCAGTTGGGGGCAGCCAATCCGACTGACGTGTTCATACCGATCCTGATAGCCACCTATGTGGGTACGATGGTAGGCTTGTTTACTGTCGCCTATGTGCAAAAAATCAACCTGCTGGATAAGGTGATCGTGGCCTATCTCGGCGGTTTTACGCTGGTGGTCGGCGGCATACTGGCGTATTTTTCAAGCCTGCCGCAACAGCAGATGCTTGAACAGTCCGCAATTATCAGCAATTTCATCCTGTTCTCGCTGGTCATCACCTTTATTCTCGGCGCGATCAACAAGGAGATTAACGCTTATGACGCCTTCATTGAAGGCGCCAAAGAAGGCTTTCAGACCGCCACCACCATCATCCCGTATCTGGTCGCGATGCTGGTTGCGATCGGCGTGTTCAGGGCCAGCGGCGCGTTGGATTTGCTGGCCGATTTAGCGCGCACCATCGTGCATTACTTCATGCTCGACGACCGCTTCGTCGATGCGCTGCCCACCGCATTGATGAAGCCGTTCAGCGGCAGCGGGGCCAGGGCGATGATGATCGATACCATGAAAACCATGGGCGCGGATTCGTTTGCCGGGCGCTTATCGTCGATCGTGCAAGGCAGCACCGAAACCACCTTTTATGTGTTGGCGATTTACTTCGGCTCGGTCGGCATCAAACATATTCGTCATGCCGCCGCGTGTGGGATAATAGCCGACTTTGCGGGCATTGTTGCGTCCATATTTGTCGCCTACTGGTTTTTTGGCTGATTCCGGTAGAGACGCGATTTATCGCGTCTCAGATCCACATGGGATCACTAATTAGACGCGATAAATCGCGTCTCTACGGATATTGATTTATGGTTGATAGATATAAAGGCAAATATAGAATATCTTCCGCCCGATTAAAACACTGGGATTATGGTTCGAGCGCGCCTTATTTTGTAACTATTTGCACAGGGAATAAAATATCGTATTTCGGCAATATTCAAGAAGGGCAAATGCACTTGTCAGATTTAGGGCGGCTGGCGAATAAATATTGGCTGGAAATAGAAAATAAATTTCCATTTGTCGTTTTAGACCATTTTATTGTTATGCCGAATCACGTACATGGAATTATTAATATCAGTAGAGACGCGATTTATAGCGTCTCAAATGGGGCCGAAAACCCCGAAGATACTAATAATACAGACGCGATTACAATAGATGCGATAAATCGAGACGCGATAAAACAAGACGCGATAAATCGCGTCTCTACGGGAGGCGGGATTACGGGGAATAATAATCCAATGTTGCATGAGAATTTGCCTCGTTTTATACACTGGTATAAGGGTAGGTGCACTTTTGAAATGAGGAAAACTTATACTAAGTTTTCCTGGCAACCACGTTATCATGAACATGTTATTCGTAATGAAGAATCATATTTAAAAATATCTGAATATATTCAGAATAACCCTTTACGATGGTTAGAAGATAAATATCATGTATAGGAGTTAATTCTTAATGCAGAAAGTATGCAAAAATGCTATGCGTAAATCTGTTTAATTTACCTCGCCAGAAGGCACCTGTTTTTTACCACTATCTCTCATGAAAGTTCACCTTAAAACCCTAGGCTGCCGTCTTAACGAAGCCGAACTGGAAAACTGGGCTCAGGCTTTTCAAAAATCCGGCCATCAAATCATCAAACAAGCCGAAGCCGCGCATCTTATCGTGATCAATTCCTGTGCGGTGACTCAGGATGCGGCCAGGAAATCGCGCCAGCTGATCCGCCGCATCCACCGGGATAATCCGCAAGCCAAGCTCGTGGTCAGCGGCTGCTACGCGACCTTGAATGAGGATGAGGCAGCGTCTTTACTGGGCGTCGACCTGATAGTCAGCAACAAGGACAAGGATCAACTGGTCGAAAAAACCCTGACCGAACTGAACATGGACAGCATGCCCGCCTTGTCCACCGAGCCGGGAGAAATATCGCTGTTCACGCGCGGTCGGCAACGCGCTTTCGTTAAAGTGCAGGACGGCTGCCGTTACCGCTGCACATTCTGCATCGTGACCGTCGCGCGAGGCGAAGAAAACAGCCGCCCCGTGCAGGCGGTCATCGACGAAATCAATGCGCTGCACCGGCAAGGCATCACCGAAGTCATTTTGACCGGTGTGCATTTGGGCGGTTACGGCAGCGATCTGGGTAACAATCTGTCCGATTTGATCAAAGCTATTTTGGCGGAAACCGGCATCCCGCGACTCAGATTAGGCTCGTTGGAACCTTGGGAACTGCCGGATGATTTTTTCAAGCTGTTCGATAATCCGCGTCTGATGCCGCATTTGCACCTGCCCTTGCAAAGCGGCTCGGACACCGTGCTGCGCCGTATGGCAAGGCGCTGTAAAACCGAAGAGTTTGCCTCTATCGTCAATCAGTTACGCGCGCAAATCCCCAGCTTTAATGTCACCACCGATATTATCGTCGGCTTCCCCGGCGAAACCGAGCAGGAATGGCAGGAGAGCTTTAACTTCATTAAGCAAACCGGTTTCGGTCATATCCATATCTTCACCTATTCAAGCAGGGAAGGCACCAAGGCCGCAGGCTTGCCGGATCAATTAAGCAATGACATCAAAAAACAGCGCAGCAAGCAGTTGCATGAGTTGGCTGAGGAGATGAAACTGAAGTTTTTTGCCGATAACGTAGGCAATCAATTTCCGGTGTTATGGGAAGGCTACAGCGAAGCGTTGGCAGATGACAAACAACGGGTGTTCGGTTACACGCCGAATTATCTTCGGGTCGGCTGCGTGATCGGCAACGATGTGTCGGTGGAAAATCAGACGCTTAACTGTGCGGTAACAGCGGTTGGAGAGAGCTGTGTTGTTGGGGAGTTGGTGGAATAATACGTTGCATTATTTTCACATGTGCTGGTTCCCACGCCCACGGCTTGTGGGAACCAGCGCAATATTATTACAGAGTTATACTGTAATTTGCACCGACGGCGACCACACAACCCCGACGGCGGAGCTGCTTGCCCCAGGAGTAACAGGCGTTGTAACGCCATTAGTTGTCAATGATACATCGAACCGAGCTGGCCCGCCCCAGTTGATGCCGACAAAGCTCAAAGTGTAGCTTCCTGCTGGAAGGACATGTTGAGGAATGATTTTTACGTTCATTGTGTCATTATAGCCAGAGATGTAGTGAAGCAGATTTACACTCGCCAATCCGTTGGATGGGATGGCAATAATGTCCAGTTCATTGTCTACAAAGGTAACATTGATAGCGGTTGTTGTCATTTTAGATACTCTTGGTATTTTGATTATTAATTAAAAACATAAGTACTCTGTGTACGGTCACGACAAGGCTTTAGATAGTGCAAAAAATCAATGTAATTCATGATGTTGAACATAGTTAATGGCCGGCAGCATAACCGCGGGAATGATTGTACATGTTAGCAGATCATTTTGCACGTTAATGCATGAGTTGCTTAAAACTTAAACTTAAATGTAACCGAAAAGCTTCGTAAAAATAGTTGCGGCCGGGCATGCTCTTTTTATGTTCGATCATACCTGATGAATACGAAGTCAATATGGGGCTATTTTTGGCTCTCCCTACTCGCATCAATGCCTAACCCGATACTTACAACCCGAAAAAACCAATTAACGTGACTATCCTCAACACAGCAAAACGCGCCCTGCAATTTTTCCGTATCGGGCTGGCGGCCAAAAAGCTGCAACGCACTCAGAACGAAACCGAGCGCCTGCTCGCCAAACAGGCGCTTGCCGGGTTGTTTGCCGATGCGCGCGGTATCACCATGAAAGTCGGTCAGCTGTTTGCGGGCACCGACGGCACGACGCCTTTCCAGGAGCTTGTCGAAGGCATAGAGCCTTTGCCGCTCAAAATCATGATCCCGTTGCTCGAAACGGAACTCGGGCAAAAAACCAAAACCGTTTTCCGCTCCATTGATAAAGCCATCGCGGCGGCCTCTCTCGGACAAGTGCATCTCGCCGAGCTTAAAAACGGCGACAAGGTCGCGGTAAAAATCCGCTATCCCGATATTAGCGATGCGGTCGATGCCGAATTGCGCCTGGTCGGCCTGATGCCCGGTGTGGGGCCGGTCAACCGCTGGGGCTTCGATCTTGATGCCTATAAAAAAAGCCTGCGCGACAATATGCACCGCGAGCTTGATTACCGCTCGGAAGCCCAAAGGCAGGACTATTTCGGCCGCACCGTACAGGTTCCGGGGTTGAAAGTTCCCGGAGTGTATCGGGATTTATGCAGCGAACGGGTGTTGGTGCAAAGCAGGGCGGAGGGCGTGTTGATCGACAAGGCCGGTGACTGGTCGGAGCAGGATCGTCTGGCTATCGGCCAAACGCTGATGATGACCTTATTTAAAAGCTTGTTTGTGGCGGGCGAAGTGCATGGCGACCCGCATCCCGGCAACGCCTTTTACAGCCACGACGAAAACGGCCAACCGCTAGTCACATTACTCGACTATGGCTGCACCCTTAGCATTACCGAACCACGCAGACTGGCGCTGCTCAAGTTGATCGTCGGTTGCCGAGAACGAAACCCTACCAAACCGTTGGATTGCTTTGCGGCGCTGGGTTTCGACAGCAAAAAACTGGCACCTATCAGCGGTTCTTTGCCTGCCTTATGCCAGATATTATTCCGGCCTTTTTTATTGAACCATGCGTTTAGTCCCGAGCAGTGGCAGTTAGGCAAGGAAGTTAACGATCTGCTCGGCGATTATCGCTGGTGGTTTCGCTCGGCCGGACCTTCCGACCTGTTTTTACTGATGCGCGCTTTTCAGGGGCTAATCCAGCAATTACAACAGCTGGATGTTAGGCTGCCGTGGTGGTCGCTACTGCAACAAGCGGTCGGCCCGGAACTCATCGGGGAGGCCATGGCCTATGAACTGCCTGCAATTGAACATGAGCCGACAGTCATGACCTTGAGTTTCGATCAGCAAGCAACCCTGCTCTGCGTGCGCGTCACCGAAGGCGGCGAGCAGCGTGTTTCGGTTAAAATGCCCGCCGAAGCGGTGCTGGACTTGGAGCACCTTATTCCTGAAGATGTATTGGCGCGCATCATAAGTTCGGGGACAATAGACCTCAAACAATTGGGCGAATCTATCCGTGCCAACGGTATTACTCCCCAGCAACTGTTTGTTTTTGAAGACGGTAGGAAAACTTACAAGGTATGGCTGGAGTAAGGTAACTCAAGGTGAAAACGATGCATTATATTTTAGCGATAGACCAAGGCACCAGCAGTTCGCGGTGTGTACTTTATGACCGGCAGGCTAACCCGGTTGCGATGGCACAGCAGGCGTTTACACAACACTTTCCGCATCCGGGCTGGGTCGAGCACGATGCCGAAGAAATATGGGTATCGCAATCCGGGGTTGTCCAACAAGTGATGCAGGACGCGCAGCTTCGGCCGAATGATATTGCGGGAATCGGCATTACTAACCAACGTGAAACAACGGTCATCTGGGAGCGCAGTACCGGCAAGCCGATTTATAACGCCATCGTATGGCAGGACAGGCGCACGGCTGAGGACTGTATCCGGCTGAAACAAGCAGGATCCGAAGCGATGGTTAAGGCCAAAACCGGCCTGCTGCTCGATGCTTATTTTTCGGCGACCAAAATAAGCTGGCTGCTGGACCATGTCGAGGGTGCGCGAGTAAAAGCCGAGCGTGGGGAATTGGCATTCGGGACGATAGATTCATGGCTGGTCTGGAAACTGACCAACGGCGAGTTGCATATCACCGATGTGTCCAATGCCGCCCGAACCTTGTTGTTCAACATCGATACGATGCAGTGGGACGATGAATTGCTGGCGTTATTCGACATACCCGCATCCTTGCTGCCCACCGTCAAATCGTCCAGCGAGATTTATGGGCAAACGCGTAACCGGGAAATAGGGGCGGGAATTGCAATTGCCGCTATTGCCGGTGACCAGCAGGCGGGGTTATTCGGTCAGCTGTGCATCAATGCCGGGATGGCTAAATGCACTTATGGCACCGGTTCGTTTTTAATGATGAATACCGGGACGAAAAGGGTCGCATCGAGTCACGGCCTGTTAACCACGATTGCCTGGCAAATCGGCGATCAAATCCATTATGCGCTTGAAGGCGGCGTGTTTGTCGGCGGCGCGGTCATTCAATGGCTGCGCGATGGTTTGGGGCTGTTCGAGCAGGCAGCGGATAGCGAACGGCTGGCCGGTAGCGTTGACGATAATGGCGGCGTTTATTTCGTGCCCGCACTCACCGGCCTCGGCGCGCCGCATTGGGACCCACATGCGCGCGGCGCGATCTTTGGCATCACGCGCGGCACAACCTCGGCGCATCTTACTCGGGCGGCGCTGGAGAGCATTTGTTTTCAGGTCGATGAGGTATTGCAGCTGCTTTCAGCCGAAAGCGGTACACCGATTGTCCAATTAAGGATTGATGGCGGCGCGTCGGCTAATAACATACTGGCGCAATTTCAGGCTGACATCTCGGCTGTTGAAGTTGTCCGTCCCGCGAATCTTGAAACCACCGCTTTGGGTGCGGCTTATCTTGCCGGTATTGCTACCGGATTGTGGACTATTGACGAACTCAATCAGAAATGGCGGATTGATCGGTCATTCCACGAAACCATGTCGCCGTTGGAAGTTAAATTGATGAAGCGGCTTTGGCTTAAAGCCGTGGAAAGAGCAAAAGATTGGGCTGAATAAGGTTGCCGGATGAGTGAGATAAAACTTCGCGAATATGAAAACTTTCATATTGTGTTATGGCTTTTGAAGGATACGTGTTGGTTGATGGAATGGAGGCTTGAAGGCATTTTCATGATCGTGCCGACGATTGCGGCGGCTTTTCACATTACCTGGCTGGGACGAAAAAACACCGCAAACCTGTTTCATAATTTAGCGGTCAGTAGCTGGATATGCGGTAATGCGGTTTGGATGATTGGGGAGTTCTTTTTCAACGACAGCTTTAGGCCTTTTTCTAAAGTGTTTTTCAGCATCGGCGTGGTGTTTCTTGCGGTGTATTATTTTGGTGTGTTGCCGAAAGAAAAACGCGCCCGGCGATGAAAAGTGTCATGCTGAACTACTTTGCTCTTTAACAAATTAATGACAAAAAGCGGCTGTTTTTTCGGTGGAAAAACCGGAGTGGTTATTTCGTTTTATTAACAATATGTTATGATTAGTGTGTTCCCCACACCCGTGGGGATGAACCGACTGTAGGAGTTCTGGGAAATATCCAATACTCGTGTTCCCCACACCCGTGGGGATGAACCGCCGCCAGAACGCAACTCAGGTTCCATTTTGGTGTGTTCCCCACACCCGTGGGGATGAACCGCGTTGTCAGTTATGACAAAACCCCGATGGCAAGTGTTCCCCACACCCGTGGGGATGAACCGCCTATCATCGATTGTCAGTGACGGCTTTAGCTGTGTTCCCCACACCCGTGGGGATGAACCGCTCTTTAATCGGCTTACCAGGGGGAGGGGGGGGTGTTCCCCACACCCGTGGGGATGAACCGTGGCAGTTGGGTATCAACGTCGGTCGGGGTTAGTGTTCCCCACACCCGTGGGGATGAACCGATCATCATATTGCTCTCCAACCTTCAATGTCAGTGTTCCCCACACCCGTGGGGATGAACCGGATCTCGCTTGGGTAAGTTCTGGAAGTACCGCGTGTTCCCCACACCCGTGGGGATGAACCGGCGGTTTCATCATTGGATGGTGCTGTTGTTTCGTGTTCCCCACACCCGTGGGGATGAACCGCCGGGACTGCCAAGCCCACGACCACGGGCGTGGTGTTCCCCACACCCGTGGGGATGAACCGCCGACCATGTACGGCTTATCGAAGTGTTAAAAGTGTTCCCCACACCCGTGGGGATGAACCGGCTGATTGTTGCGGAGAACGGACATGAATAATGTGTTCCCCACACCCGTGGGGATGAACCGGATGGCTATTAACTGGAAACAGCCATGACCATGTGTTCCCCACACCCGTGGGGATGAACCGGGGTAGCAGTAGGCCGGATGAAACGTCAACAAATGTTCCCCACACCCGTGGGGATATGAACCAATTTCAGATTATTTTAGAGAGCGTCCTGTCAGCACATCCATTTCAGTTACCAAGTTGGCATGCCATGAATCTAACGGGTTCTTGCTGGATTAAAGCATCGTTTTTTTAAGCCTCATTTCTTTTTGAGGTTTGTGGGTGCAGCGGATTAGCTGTATGGCTATTTTGTACTGTTTACGTTGAGAAAATGAAAAGCATCATCGCAATCTCTCCCTTCCCTCAGCTATTTCCACAGCATTTTTACTCGGGCTGTTTGTTCCCGGCATTAGCCACCAACAACCGGTTAACCTGTTCAAGATCATCTTGGCTAAGGCTGCTGGCCGCTTGTTTTAACTTGAGGCTGTTGAGCAGGTAATCATAACGGGTGCGTGCAAAATCGCGTTTTGCCTTGTATAGATTCCTTTGTTCGTTCAGCACATCGACCATGGTTCGGGTGCCTGCGCCAAAGCCTGCTTCGGTCGCTTCCACGGCGCTGGTCGCGGATGTCACCGTGGCTTTTAGGGCGGTAACGCGGCTGATGTTGGACATGACGCCGCGATAGGCATCTTTCACCTGACGTTTGACCGCCCGCTTTTTCGCGGTCAAATCCTCTTTGGCGGCTTGGTATTCATAGCCGGCTTGACGGGTTCGGGAATTTACCGCGCCGCCTTCAAACAGCGGCACCTCCAGTTGTACGCCGACGCTTTGGGTATCGCCCCGAAAACCAAAGCTGCTGGTGTTGTCGGATGCCCCGTAGGAGGCGACCAAATCCAGGCGGGGCAGGTGGCCGTTGCGTTGCAGGTCTATGGCTTTGCGCGACACTTCGGTCTGGTTAAATGCCGAAATGATGCTGAAGTTATTGAGTTCGGCGGTATCGCTCCATGCCGAAATAGCCGCCGGTTCGGGCTTGAGTAAGGGCAGTTGGTCGCCCAGTCCGTTAAGCGAGGCGTCGTTTTCGCCGATGATTTCCCTTAACGCTTCTTTTTGATTATCCAGATTATTGGCCGCCTCTATTTCATTGGCGTTGGCTTGGTCGAAACCGGCTTGCGCCTCGTTAACATCGGTTATTGCAAGAACGCCCACTTCAAATCGTTGCTGGGCTTGCTCCAGTTGTCGGGCGATAGCCTGCTTTTCTGCCGAGGCAAATTGCAGATTATCCTGGGCATAAAGCACATTGAAATAGGCTTCGGTTGTGTTAACCATCAGGTTTTGCAGTTCGGCCAGATATGCCGCTTCGGCCTGGGCGATTTGATTGTCGGACTGGCTTAATTGTATCCAGTGATCCCAGTGGAACAGGGGCTGAGTTAAGTTGACATTGAAGGTATTGTCCCAGAATTCCTGATTGGGGTCAGGGCCTCGAAAACTACCGGTTTTTTTGTTATGCAGATGATTTTTGCTGCTGGCTCCGGTGGCCGAGATGTTAGGCAAAAATCGCGCAATGCTTTGATCTTTCGATTCGCCGATGGCAGATTGTTTGGCCTGAACCTGCTTTAAAACAGGTGAATTTTGTAAAGCAAGCTCATAGGTTTCTGATAAGTTTTGCGCTTGCAGTGGTGAAATCCCCGTTAACAAGCTGACAATAACGGCGGATAGTTTTACTTGTGGTTTCATGGGTGAAAATCAATAAATCGTTTAAGTGACGGCTTCAATTAGGCGCTTGATTATCGATTAAAACCACATATTTTACTAACACTTGGCAGTTCTTTGAAAAATCGGTGACTCACTATAACAGTGGCGATTCATTGATGGGAAGGTCAAATCCGATGTTGGGCATAAAATTCGGGCAATATTAAAGTCTTGCCGGAGGCGGATTTTTACATTGACGCATTTTCTATAGTTGATGCAAACACTCGATCTAATATCCTAAACACGATCTGACTGCGTTTTATACGTAAGCAAAAAGCTTACAACTAAATAATCTTTGGCTGGCATACATCGGTTTTTGTTTGAGCTACATTACCCCGGCTCGTAACAGCATCGGTTTCGACTGGTGGCGTCGTCCGTGTAGCGCATATCTATGGCGTTTTACTCAAGATGCTTTGCGTACGATGCAATAATGCCGTCCCCTTTTGCGGGCGCGTTAATTCAAGTTTTGGGTGCGGCGGATAAACGCTATTTGTTAAGTCTATAAAAATAAATTGCTTGGCTTACTGAGTAGTGTTTCTTTTGGGGTGATCGCCTTTTAGTCGTATGCTGCAAAACTGGCGGATGGCGGGTGATCAATAAGATGTTGTAAATTCCGAGGAAGGGACAAATGAAAAAAAATGAATCTGTATTGAGGATCAGGAGCCTTGTGGGCACTGTTCTCACCATGGCGATGCTTGTGCCGCTGTCATCGACAGCCGCTACATCGCCCGTACTGACCGATCAGGGGGAAAAGTGGACCAATTCCGCTCGGCAGAAATATTATACCCAGGATCAGGGTTCGCGAATCATGCCGTTGAAATGGATCAACGCGTTGAAACAAGCGAACGGCGCCCCTTTCATGGCGGACAGTCTCGGCCGGTACGGTTATCTGCCTAACCCAAAAAGCCCGGAGCCAGGCCTGCCGGTCGGTTTCATCGCTGCCAAGGAGAATGGCGATAAATTCATCGGCATGACCTGCTCCGCCTGTCACACGCGTCAGATCGATGTTTCCGGCATCTCCTACCGACTCGACGGCGGCCCGGCCATTACCGACATGCAAGGCTTTATGGGGGATCTCGACACGGCGGTCAACACCGTGCTTACTGATCCTGCCGCTTTTACGGAATTTGCCCGTGCCGTGCTCGGCGCATCGCCCAAGAAACAGGACGAAGACAAATTGCGCGCCGACCTTGCCGCTTGGTTCCTGCCCTATGACACGATCGTAAAAGGTTCGCTGCCGACAGAGTCTCCTTGGGGGCCGTCTCGCCTCGACGCTGTATCAATGATTTTCAACCGGGTATCCGGACTTGATATTGGACCGGCTCCGACCTACATGATTCCTGAGAACATCAAACGTGCCGATGCACCGGCTCGCTATCCGTTTGTCTGGAACGCGCCGATTCAAGACATTACGCAATGGCCCGGTTTTGCTCCAAACGGCAACCGCATACTGGGACTGTCCAGGAATATTGGCGAAGTCTTCGGCGTTTTCGCAGTTCTCCATCCCAAGAAGGATGATTCGAGATTACTTAAAATCAACTATGTTAAAAACAATTCGGCCAACTTCCATGGATTGAATAAGCTGGAAAGCTTAATCAAGAAGATCGGTCCGCCAAAATGGCCCTGGAAGCTGGACAAGGCGCTTGCCGCCGAAGGGGAGAAAGTGTTCTACAAGAAAGACCTTGCCCAACATAATGAAAGCTGCGCCGACTGTCACGGTATCAAGAAAGGCAAAATGCGCTCCTTTACCCACGAAACCTGGGCTACACCGATCCTGGATGTCGGTACGGATTCCAGGGAAGTGAACTTGCTGGGATCACAAGTTAAAACCGGCGTGCTTGAAGGTGCAGTGATTTTCCCAAATAAACCACCGCTCAAGGCTGTTGACTCGGCGTTTTCGGTTTTGGGAACTGTCGTTGGCGGATCTATTCTTCAACATTACCTTCCGGTCGAACTCAGTCCGAAAGAGCGGAAGGAGCAGAGCAAGCTGGATAAATTGGTATCGAAGTTTAAGACGGAAGTCGACAAATTTGAAGACCTCGACGATTTGGGTAGTTTGGACGACCTCAAGGAAACCTTCCAAGTGAAAGAGCCTACAGCCACTCCGAGCTATCCTTACGAGTCTCGCGTGCTTCGAGGAATTTGGGCAGCGGCGCCATACCTGCATAATGGATCGGTGCAGTCTTTGGCCGAGTTATTGACGCCATCTGAAAAACGGCTTGCAGAGTTCAAGGTCGGCCCGGCGTATGATCCGGATAAAGTCGGACTGGCTGTAGAGCAGACCAAGTTCAATTTCACTCTGAAAACGACGGATTGCAGCGATAGAAACTCCGGTAACAGCCGCTGTGGTCACGATTACGGCACCGGTTTTACCGATATAGAGAAGAAAGCGCTTCTCGAATACCTGAAGAATCTGTAATTCCCAACAACTGTTGAGTAGCGGGGCGGAGCTTATGCTTCGTCCCGTTATTTATAGGGGCACAATATATTTTGTTACGAGTAGTTCCCGATTCCCCCCTGTGGGCGGTGACAACCGGAATGACGTATTTAAGAGGAAATGACCATGAGTAACACGACTAATTATTTGGAGCACTACGATGCGGCGGCCGATGCGGATAAATATCCGCTGGTTCGAGGTTGGATGTACAGCGAACCGTTGCCCTTTTTCAAGGAACTGCGTGAAAAGCGGCCCATACTCGTCACGCCGGAATGTACCTTATTGGCATTATTCGACGATATTACCGATGTACTGAATATGCCCAAGGTATTCACCGTTGAGCTTTATGTGGCGAAGATGGCCGATTACCTGATGGCCCATGACGACGATGCCCTGCATACCCGCGAAAAGTCCATCATGATGGGGTTACTGAATCGCGACGACTTACCGCAGGTCAGGGCGATGGTTGCCGATATCGGCAAAGAGATACTCGACAAAGCCAATGGGCGGATAGAAGTGGTAAACGATTACTGCCGGATGGCGCCGGCGACCTTGGTTCAGGACTATTTCGGGCTGACCGGTGCAGACCGCAAAGACTTGATCGAATGGTCCTATTGGAATCAGTACAACACCTTTCATAACCAATCTTTCGACCTTCTTCCTGAGGCGTTAGCCAAAAGCGTCGCTGACCATCAAAAAGAAGTCTCGGATAAGTTGGGTAAATACATAGCAGGTTTAATTCTACGCCGCTTGCCGGTAGCCAAGGTAAAGCAAGCATTAAGCACCTTGCTAACGCCTTTGTGCTTATTGAAAAAACTGCTGGGTCAGTCCAGTCAGACGGATAAAAAACTGACCGACGACATCGTCTCCAGAATGCTGCGTTCCACTTACCCGCATGCCGTGGATTTCGACATTAAACGCTTGGGCGTAAATGCAGGCGGCTTGTTGATCGGCGCTATCGAGACCACTTCCCAAGCCGTTTCGCAGGTCATTCAATTTTTGCTGGAGCGGCCTGAATTGCTTGCCAGGGCGGTCGATGCCGCGAAAATGGATGATCCAAAGGCATTCGATAACATAGTCTGGGAAGCCCTGCGATTTGTGCCTATCGCCCCCTACATGTTCCGTAAAACAGCCAGCGAATATACCGTCGCCAAGGATACGGCGCATGCAACCACCATTAGTCCGGGAACCATTGTACTTACGCTGACCCAGTCCGCGATGTTCGACCCCAAAGCATTTGAATCACCGGATGAATTCATCGCCGAGCGCAACTGGTATCACTACTTCCATTTCGGCTTCGGCAGTCATGAGTGCCTCGGTAAATATGTCGGCATGGTATTAATCCCGGAGATGGTTCGCCAAGTATTGTTAAGGCCCGGTATTAAGGCGGCTGGCAGCATTGATTATAAATCCGGCCCTTTCCCTGAACAATACGACCTTTCCTGGGGTGAGTAGTCGGTGTTATTGAAGCAACGCGGGATGTCCAAATACGGCGATCATGTTGGGAAAATGGCTTTTTGTAGGCTTGGGTTTAAAGGTAGTGCCGAGTGAGAGGCATGCAATGACCCAACTGGTTATCACATAATAAGGAGAAAATACTATGTCCGGTGGATATACCCACATTACCTTGGCGCAATTGGCCATCGAAAAGGCCCGCAATCGTCGCGAAGGCTTGTTGCATAGCGATGCCAAGCGAGCCTTGGGAAATTGGAAAAAGTTTTGCATCGTCGGGGCGGTAGCCCCCGATTACCCGTATCTCGACGTACTGGACAGTAATTCCAGCGCTTGGGCCGATGCCATGCACAAAGGGCACGCAGTAGCATTATTGCGCAATGGGGTTGCCAAGATACGCAACATAACGGATGACAATGTGCGCCAAAAGTGCATGGCTTGGCTGTTCGGTTTTGCCGCTCACGTCGCTACCGACGGCACCATACATCCGGTAGTCAATCTGAAGGTAGGGGTCTACGAGCAACATAAAACCGAACACCGGCGTTGCGAAATGTCTCAGGATGTTTATGCTCATGGTCGACTCAATATGGGGGCGCTTGAGTTCAATAGGCAAATATCAACCAACGTGGACGATAGCTCCGACATGAACGACGATGATCGCATGGATCCAGATGTAGCTCTGCTGTGGCAAGAGCTGTTGACCGGCGTTTATTCAGGTCTTGATTCCAATCTTAAAGCGCCCAAGGTACACGACTGGCATAGGGCCATGCGCCGCATGATGAAGCTAGGTGAAAGCGGCAACGTATTATTCGCTTTTGCCCGCCACGTAGCCGCCAATCAGGGCTTGGTTTATCCGGTGGCTCCCGAACCTCAATATATCTATGGTCTTAACGTTCCAGGCGGGAGCGTTATGGATTTTGAGGAGCTATTCCAAAAAGCTTTAAGCAATATACTGGAGTTGTGGGGTTGGCTGGCGCTGTCGCTGCAAAACCGAGAGTCTCCACTGGACACCCTGGCAAGCTGGAGTTTGGATACGGGTATTGACGAAAACAACCACATGATTTACTGGAGCTGATGCCATGAAACACCGCATATTGATTAGTCTTGTCACCGCTTTGCTTGTGGGGGCTTGTGCGGCTCCCACTGTCGCAGCTCCCGACGCCAAAGAGCGGGGGCGTTTGTCCGCCAAAATGGTAAATCTCAGTTCGGCGGTAGATACCTATTTCGCCGATCTAGCCGAGGCGCCCATCGACAGTGATACCTCCATTTTGCAAAACGCAACTCGGCATGACCCCCGTCTGTTGGCCCCTGAATTTGAGCCCTATTTACTGAAAGTGCAGTATCAAAAATCATACGCAGTGCTGTTGTTGTGCAGTAAAGACGCTAGTCGCGCGATTATGGAAGACGCGGGTTGTTCTGCCCGCCTGGATCGCCAGCTAACCCATGCTGCACCTTGCGAATTTACCTTGCTCGTTAAGCAGGGTTGTCAAGTGGAGGGGGCAGATCCGCAGTAGGGGGATGTAAAAAGTTGTTTGCAGGTATTACCTATCCACGCCCGATCACCCTATGTCACCGAAAGTTGACATAGCTTCTCCGTGACGATAAACCATGCGTAGCCCTCTTTTTACGTAACTGGGGCATTCAAGTAAAAATAAACTACTTAGACAAATTCAGTACGAGCGGATCCTTATGTTATTGATCGGTTGCGTTTGTAGTGAGCTGTAGAACCCTCAACGTGATCGATTTTGATGCTCAAATAAGAAGTCTTGAAAGGGGAGAGAGGGGCTAAAAAAGGCGTTTTTTAATTTAAGGCTAAAAGCTTCAGGCAATAACAAAGGGCTTACAAAGCCTTTGTTATTTTTTGCGATGCCCCGTTCTCAATTACCGCGAAATTCTTTAGTCATTGCAGTAAGTAACTTCCATGCAGAAAAAGGTAGTAAATTTTGTACTGGTTGATAGTGACTGTAAATATTACTGCGTTTCGTTGGGCAATAAAAAACCCGCTAAGCCAGACAGCTTGCGGGTTTTTGTAGTTCTTTGCACGGCTCTGAACCAATGTTTGGTACGAGGGCCGGAATCGAATCAATCGTAAGGTGTTGATAATAATGTATAGAAAAACATACTTTCTAAAAACGGCACGATTAACGGCACACTTTTGATTTTTGCACCCTGGAAATAGAATTTATCCGCAACCGTTGCCGATCACCACGTACACAAAATCCAGAATTACTCGGCCTTGGTTGTTACTTTATAACATTGGCTGCTTATTTTAATTCTTAAGCAAATTTTCATTTTACTAGGTTTAAATATGCTTGTAGTTTTTACTACATCTCATCTCATGGTTAAATACATTCATCCCGCTTCGGCGGGTTTTTTGGGCCTCAAGAATTGACGACTTTGGTTTTCTCTCTCATGGGGTTGTTTTGAGAATCCGCTTTTACCGTTGCGTTATTTGTTGCGTTTGGCTGTTGCTTTTGCCGCTCCATGCCACGCCGTAGCTATGATTAGCTGTTGAGTTTGGCGTTTCTTTTATATAGCTCATTTAGTGGCTCAAATTCCGCCTCAACCCTCGCCTTGTCTGCGCTTAACTGTTCCACACGCTCGGCAGTAGAGCTTTACCCTTTGTTTAATAACTGTTCAAAATCGTTCAGTTATTTCCGTTCAAGCTGCCAGTGTAAGCCACGCCGGTTATGGGCTTAAGCATTCATTTTGCGTTTAGTTATCGCGGTCAGATCATGCTCACCAAGTGCCGCAAGCCCTTGCCTGTACTCGACTCCCTTGCTCACACTGCTGGTCACGCCTACCGCTGCAATCGACTGGTCATCTTGGCGCACCATTGGGCAGTTGCTCCGAATATGTGCTGTGCCGTTGCGTCATGCTTTGCTTTCATCCGGTTAAAAGTTTTCCAGTGCATACCCTTTGGCTTTGCTCCGTCTGGTAGTGCTATTCCTGCCCCCCAACCTAAACGAACCCGTATCTTGTCGGCTTTCCGGTAAAGTCTGTATGTGCGGCTTTCACGCTCCGACTTATACGCCAGCTTGAAACAATGCCTACAGGCACATTGACCGCCGGACAGATAAAGAACGCCTACGCGCCGACTACAATACTCGCATCTAAACCAATGCCGGACACCGCCATAATTGCAGGCTGTCTGCGTGAGCTGTACCGTATGCTCCACCGGCTTACCGTTTAGCGTATACCTGAGCCGGACAGAACCATGCAGCCGATCTGCTGCACCCAGGTCTTGTACCTTAACGCTGCTCACTTGGTTGGTTGTCCGTTTGCTCATTTTTATATTTACCCAAATCATTAAGGAGTTTTAACCATACACTGCGCCCCAAATGCACGAAAACTTTGTCCCACATACCGCCTAAAGCCTCGTCGGTACTGAGTTTAAGTGTCCCATTAATGCGCGCTAACTGCGAACCATACATTGCACCATTTGCTATTAACCCGACCTGTTTCAATCCTACATTTTGTAGTAACAACAGTTTGCCAATTTCGGCCGCCGTGTCCTTGTTGCCTAATTGTCGGCTGTTTTTGGCTTTAATAAAATGCATAGGATGGTAAATAATAGGTACATCCCTTATGCTGAACACTGAAGGCTAAAAACAGCTATCATAAGTTATTGATTCGTATGAAATGGCGTTCATATTATGAACACCTGTTCACTATACGGCATGACTTGTTCAGCATACGGCATGAAGCGTTCATATTCTGAACAAGAAAATCAATTTCCATCTTTCCAGTTTCGCCATTCATCGGTAGGTTTCTGGTCGTTATAATCACGGAAGGTAAGCCGCCACTTTCTCGCCAACTGCTTATTGAAATGGCCTTCCAGCATCAGCTTTATGAAACCGTGCGCTTCTAGCTCTCTAAGTGCTTCGTGCGCTTTGCCTCGACTACAGCCTACCCGGTTCTGAGCCTCGGTAACGCTGTAGGCTATGGGTTCGTACATCCGCCAATGAGTTTGCATCAAGACCAGCAATTTAACCGCGTTGCCGCTCAATTTCTCATAAGCGGCAGAACGGATCATTTCAACATCTTGGGCGATGTATTGCCTTTTCCTTAGCGCCTTCGCCATCTTAGCCACCTAAAACCTATCATGACCTTGTGATAACCCGCCACAGCTACTCCTTTGCCAGTAAAACGTAAGAGGCCACCCGGTGCTTGGCTTTGCCGGTGTCGACGGTTTCCCAGTGGGCTTTGATGTTGTGTCCCAATGCTTTAAGCTCAAAAACGCGTTGTGACGGGTTCATGATGTCCAGCTCATGACGGGCTTGCAAGGTGGTAAGAGGGCTTGATTGCAGGTGCGCTAAAATCCGGTTGCGTTGGCTTTCGGCATTGATCGAATAGTTTTTCTTGGTCATCGGATTGTCTCCTCAATAATACCCAGAAACTTATCAGCCTGTCCCATAAGCAAGGGTTTACGCTCTTCATAGCTAAAGCCAAGTTCAATCAAGCTGGTGTTCTGCATCTGGAGCTTGTCCATCAGCCGTAACTCGGCGGCGGTCAAGCCGTCCCTGACACTTTCGATGTTGCGAGCCTGTTTGAATTTCTTGGCTGGCATACCCGTCACCAAGCGGTTAATCAAATCGCACTCGTTACTGAAATGATAAGGCTTAAGGTCTGTGTGCGCCGCCTGAATTGCGTTGGTTAGCGGTAAGAATCCCGTCCTTAGTTCAAGTCGGTGTTGCTGGCGCTGATGCTCTTCTTTCAGGCGGCTATCAACCCATTTATGCAGGTTGCGCCGGAATGTTGGACTTAACCACCCGGCAAATTCATAGGCCAATTCTTGATGCAACCAAGTACCCTTATACTTGCCACCCTGAGTTATTCTGACTAAATCCTCAAAGCCGGGATTACGGCCTTGAGATTCTTTCAAAATCTCTTCGATGTATTCATTGGTAGATGCAAGTTCCAGAAAATGTTGCGGACGCTTCCCGAACTGCTTGGCTATATCTGTCGCGTTAAAATAAAGCTCCTCGCTCTTTAGCAGCAAAGAAACATCAACGGTAATTTCAATATTATTGACCGCGAAAACTTCATACTTCGGTTTTGTAGATAGGCTCATGACGCACCGCCAATTGAAGCCAGCAAGGAACGAATGACCGATACTTCCCAAACTCGGCATCGTGGGGATAGTAGTTTTCCTGCCGGGTATATTTTTGCTTTTATGCCGTTGTGAAAACTTGTTTTTGAGATACCCAGAACAGCTAGTACGGAAGGTAAGCGAACATAACCTTCGGCGGGTAATGGTGCGGGGGTATATGTAATTTTGTTTCGTGGTTTTTGCGGGTTGGTTTTTGCTGACATGCTTGGTACCTCGCTGATTGACAAGGTTACTTATTATGCACATTCATACAAATTCTTAAACAAGCAAAACTTTTTATGCGGTGGAAAAGGGGGCAGCTTTTGTTTATATTTGTCCCGATTTGTCCGAACTTGTCCCGATTTGTCACAATCTGTCCCATATTTCAAAAAAAACATACATTGTTTTTTCAGGTTTTCGCCAAAATCAACCGCAATCGTTGCCGATTATTTACCCGATCTTCTTAAACGGTATCACCTGAGCGCCATTCTTTAAGCTATCAAGATAATCAGACCATTGCTGCATCATTCGTCGACGCTCTTCCAGATATTGCGCCCGGTTATAAGCGGCCCGAACATGGTCTTTGGGTGCGTGTGCTAATTGTCTTTCAATTGCGTCAGGACTCCAGCCTTGTTCATTAAGCAGGGTTGATGCAGTTGTCCTGAATCCGTGGGCGGTCATTATCTCGGAATCATAACCGAGTGACTTTAACGCTGTCCTGATCGTACCATCCGACATAGGCCGACCATCGCCACGGCTTGAAGGGAAAACATATTGACCTGCACCTGTTAGCGGCTTGATTGCCGCTAGTATTGCGAGTGCTTGAGTTGATAATGGCACGATGTGATGAAAATCTGTTTTGGATATATAGGGCCGCCACTCACGCGCATCTAAATCAATATCTGACCATAATAACTGGCGTATCTCGCCAGGGCGTTGGAATACCAGTGGTGAAAATCTAAATGCGCATTGAACGACGAAAGTGCCGTTATAGTTGCTTATGTCTCTGAGAAGCTGGCCCACCTGAATTGGGTCGATAATTGCGGCGCGATGCTTAACTTTTTGGGCGGGTAACTGCTTTGCTACGGGTTGAGCCGGGTCGTAGTCGGTGAAGTTATGAACAATGGCATAAGCGAATATAGAGCTTATTTCGCCACGTAGCCTGTGTGCTGTCTCAAGCTGTCGTTTCTCGATTAGCGGCTTTAGTATCGCCAGTATGTCGGACGACTTAATCTGGTTGATTGCCATATCACCAAGCGTAGGGAATGCCAGACGCTCAAGTCTTGAGGTTTTCTTATATTGGGTTGTCGATGCAGTAAGGTGTTCGACTGACTTCAACCATTGCCCGGCTAAGTCTGCAAAACTGTTTAGTATCGGCAGGCCATCAGCCCCGCGCTCATTGTTCAACTCTGAAAGTTGCCGGGCTTTTTTAATTTCGCTTTTGATCTCGATAGGGTCTAGGCCCTTGGCGATATTTTCACGAGCTTTTACCGCTTTGCCTCTTGCGGCTTCTAAGGTTACGCCGGGATAAACGCCTAGTGATGTTTTTTTTCTTTTCTTGTCGAATGTGTAAACGAACAGCCACGACCGTGTTCCGCTTTTGCCGACGAGCAAATATAGCCCACCGCCATCATTAAGCATGTAGTCTTTTTCTTTGGGCTTGGCCGCCCTGTAAACCGTATCTTTATTGATTTGAGTAGCCATTGTGTGCCTTAAGTGTGCCGTTTTTTTAGGCACTATAACAAACGGCACGATTAACGGCACACTTTTGGGTGAATATTGCTGTATTTCGTTGTATTTCGCTGGACAATAAAAAACCCGCGAAGCCTTACGGCTTGCGGGTTTTTGTAGTTCTTTGCACGGCTCTGAACCAATGTTTGGTACCGAGGGCCGGAATCGAACCGGCACTGAGTCACCCCAACCGGATTTTGAATCCGGCGCGTCTACCAGTTCCGCCACCCCGGCAAAGAACGTGTATTATAGGCAACGTTTATCAATAATGCTAGTTTTATTTAAGGTGTATTTGGACGCTTAACCTGATAATATCGCCCGCTATGAAAAAAAGTGATTTTAACTACCAGTTACCCGAAGCGTTAATTGCGCAAAAACCCTTGGCAGAACGCGATGCAAGTCGTTTGTTATGTATGGATCGTAATATCGGAGGGATAGTCGACCGGCAATTTACCGATTTCATCGATTTGATCAATGAACGTGATCTACTGATTTTTAATGACACCAAAGTGATTCCGGCCAGGCTGTTCGGCACAAAACAAAGTGGTGGCAAGGTCGAGATTCTTATCGAGCGCATTCTGGATGAACACCATGCCATTGCTCATGTCAGAGCGAGCAAATCGTCGAAAGCCGGTACCTTAATAGAGTTGGATAAGGGATATTGCTGCGAAGTGTTGGGCAGGGTGGACGATCTGTTTCAGTTGGAATTTAAGGGCGATAACAGTTTGCTCTCTATATTGGAGCAAATCGGCCATATTCCATTGCCGCCTTATATTACCCGTGAAGATGATCAATCCGACTTGACCCGCTATCAGACGGTTTTTGCCAGGGAGGCGGGAGCCGTTGCCGCGCCCACCGCAGGTCTTCATTTTGATCAATCCATGATGGAAAAGCTTAAAGCCAAAGGTGTGCAAAGCGCTTTTGTGACCTTGCACGTCGGCAGCGGTACTTTTCAGCCGGTCAGGGTGGAAGATTTATCCGAACATTTAATGCACAAGGAATATTTTGTCGTACTGCCGGAGACGGTAGCGGCCGTTCAGCAAGCCAGGGCAAGGGGAGGGCGGGTTATCGCCATAGGTACGACGGCGGTCAGGGCGTTGGAATCGGCGTCCAAAAGCGGCCTACTTGAAGCCGGTTTTGGTGATACTGATTTGTTTATTACTCCCGGCTATCAATTCAGGTCGGTCGATGCGATGCTGACCAACTTTCATTTGCCCGAGTCTACCTTGCTGATGCTGGTCTCAGCATTTGCCGGTTACGAGCATATTATGAACGCCTATAGCCATGCTATCGATCAATCTTACCGATTCTTCAGTTACGGCGATGCGATGTTTTTGGGGTAGTTTATAAAGGGCTTGGGCTGAACGGATTGCTGAAAACGCCGGTCCGACCGGTTTGTTATTGTGTTGAAAAATGCTCCGCAATTGGAGAGGTAATCGTTAAACAAGCTGTTTTCGCATCATTGACGTCGTGTGCAATAAAGATATTATTTCCAGCCTATGAATATCTGTTGTAGGGCGTGCCGTGCGCGCCTTGGTTTATAAGGCGCGCCCTACGTTTTCACGGACAATGCGCAACATCTTTTCACCATAAGGGCTTGGTACGACCTTCCACTTTGGTACATTGCGATCCCTGAGGGAGGAGTCCGCCTCTTATTCTGCAGCCCTATTTGCTAACCTGGGCAATCCAGTCTTGCAGGTTGTAATAGTTGGTGATGCGGGCCACTTTGTCGTCACGGATTTCAAAAAAAGCACCGGCAGGCAAGCGGTATTTTTGCCCCTGCGCGGCGGGCAAGCCTTCGTCGGTTTTAATGTACTCACCCAATACTACAAATTCGGCAGCTGCACGTTTGCCGTCGGCTGTCGCCATGATGACCATGTCGACCAGCTGTTCCTTGTAATTGTTGTTCATGCAAGCCATAAACTGCGTGAATGCTTCTTTGCCGATTTCCCGTTTGCCCTGATTGATGTCGTGGATGACATCGTCGGTCAGCAGATTAAGAAAAGTATCCATGTCACCGCCGTTGAATGCGGCATAGTATTGTTCTATCAGGTTGATACTGTCTTGGTTCATAGTGAACTCGC
>Ga0208512_100036_pt1 | contig 50172 bp, 57 predicted proteins | sample LakWasMet40_LOW7_2_FD_183880 | JGI IMG/M metagenome (GOLD analysis project Ga0208512, IMG submission 183880) | Freshwater sediment methanotrophic microbial communities from Lake Washington under simulated oxygen tension - Sediment Metagenome... | ecosystem: Environmental > Aquatic > Freshwater >...
TCTGTGTCAACGGCCTGCTGGTCGCCACGCCGCCGACGGGTCCGGGGCAGGTGGAAGTGTGGGACGCCCGCACGGCGAAGCAGGTGGCCCGATTGCCGGCGGACCGGCGGGTGGGCGGTGATTTTTCTCCCGATGGCCGCTGGCTGGTGCTCGGGTCAGACCAAGGGTATACCGTGTATGATACAAAGGATTGGCAGCCGAAGCCGCTCCGAGCGGTGCAATTGCGGGATGAGTTTCGCGGGTGGGCGAGGTTTTCCCCGGATGGCCGCTGGCTGGCGCTTTTGGTGGGCAGCCGGACCATCGAATTGCGCAACGCGAGAAATTTAGAACCTGTTGTCCAGCTGGATCTAACCCGTGGACCCGGTCGGGAGGAACAGGAGTGGTCTCCGGATGGCAGCCGGTTCTGCGTCGTGAGCCACGGGAACCTGATTTATGAATGGAACCTGCCGGCCTTGGAGCGGGAGCTGGCGGCTCTTGGTCTGGGGGCAGCTTCAGACCAGCAGTCCGGGCCTTAAAAGACACCGGCCGGCGGAAATTCTGAAACTTTCCGCCCTTAATTTGCAGAAGATGGATGCACACCTTGTATCCGCATGAATATTAGCAAACTGGGCTCCTGGTCCTTGGCCATGGCATTGATGGCCTCAAGCGTATCGGCCCAATTAAATCCGGGCAGTGGCACCGGTTTGTCGGCCGATGCCAACACCGTGGCACTCTATCGTTTTGAGGATACCGCCACGACGGCCTTGGACAGTTCCGGCTACGCCCGGGACGCGACCGTTTACGGCACGACGGCCGGCGCGGGGTTGTTTGGCTCCGGGCGGGTGTTTGACGGCGTAGATGACCGGCTGGAGCTCGGGACGATGTTCAATGCGCTCAGCGGCTCCTCCGCCTGGACCATCGAGTATTTCGCGAAATCCAATGATGGATCGAATGTGCCTTATCTGGTCTCCCACAATGCTGCGGCGGGTTGGTATTTCGTGCCGGGGAATGGGAGTATCACTTATGGCGTCAAAACCTCCAACTCGGGCAACGACTGGAACGTCCTGACTTCGGTCACGGCACCAGCCCTGGACACGGACTGGCATTATTATGCCCTGACTTGGTCAGGAGGCGGATTGTCCGTTTATCGCGATGGCGCCTTTCTGGGCTCAAGCGGCACTTTCGGCAGTTGGAGCGGGTCAAACAGCTACGGCGTATATCTCGACTTCGATACCTACTCGAGCACCTACAATGGGGCGGGGATCGTGGACGACCTGCGATTCTCCAACGTCGCTCGCTCAGCCGGTGAGATCCAGACCGCCTACAACCTGGCCGCCATCCCCGAGCCGTCGACGTATGCGGCGCTGGCCGGACTGGGTGCGCTGGGGCTGGCGGCCTGGCGGCGCCGCCGGACACTGGCTGATGTTCCTCGCTGAAGGTTTCATCCCACCGCCCACCCATGTCTCGCATGCCCACTCAGATTTTCCGGTTCGGCTGGCTGCTGGCCCTGCTCGGTTCCGCCCAAGCGCAGACTACCTTCACCTTTACTGATCTGGGCACCTTGGGGGGCTGGAACAGCTACGCCTACGGTATCAATGCCTCCGGTCAGGTGGTCGGGTATGCCCAGACCGCCGGCAACGCGGCCGAGCGGGCGTTCGTTTATTCCAGCGGCGGCGGCATGGTGAGTCTCCCGACCCTGGGCGGTAATTACAGCTACGCCTACGGGATCAATGACTCCGGCCAGGTGGTGGGCAAGGCCACCACGTTGAGCAATGCTACGGGCAGCGCGGTGATCTGGAACGGCGGCGTGGCGACCAATCTTGGTGCCCCCGATGGTGAAGCCCGCGCAATCAATGCCGCCGGCCAGGTTGCCGGATTTATCTTTCCCGCCAGCACGGGCGCGTTTTGGAACAGCGACAATTACAGCTCCACTCCCACGGCCCTGAGCAGTCTCAGCACCAGCCGGGGATTGGCCATCAACAGCACCGGGGTGGTGGCGGGCTGGGATTACGACTCCTACGCCCAGCCGGCCATTTGGACCGGGGGCAGCCAAACCCTTCTCACCAATCCCACCGGGTTCGATACCTACCTTTATGGCATCAACAATTCCGGCCAGATTGTCGGCACGAGCGGGGGTGATCCTTACCTCTGGAACGGCGGGGTGCCCACCTTTCTGGGCGCGCTGCCGGGGTTTACCTATGCCAATGGCATCAACTCCTCCGGACAGATTGTGGCCACCTCCGGCGACGGGGTCAGTGATCTCGCCTACCTCTATTCCGGTGGCACCTGGTATGACCTGAACAACCTTGTGATCGGGGCCTCGGATTGGGTCCTGACGAACGCCACGGCGATCAATGATGCCGGCCAAATTGTCGGCTCCGCCTACAATACGACGACACTTAGAACCCACGCATTCCTCCTGACCGCCATCCCGGAGCCGGCGACGTATGCCATGCTAGCCGGGTTGAGTGCGCTGGGGCTCGCGTTCTGGGGTCGGCGAGCTAGAAAAACGACCAGACCTATGAGGCTAAACTAACATTATCGTCCCCATGAAACGCCACATTTTGTTTACCGCAGGGTTGGCCCTCGCGCTGCTCGGCCGGATCCACGCACAAATTTATATCGCGACCGGCGGCGGCAACACGATCGGCGTATATAATTTTGATGGCTCCGTGATCAACGCCTCGCTGATCACGGGTCTGAACAATCCTTACGGGGTCGCGGTGTCCGGCACCGACCTGTATGTCGCGAACTACAATGCGGGCATCGGTAAATACACCACGTCCGGGGCGACGGTGAATGCCGCGTTCATCACGGGGTTGAACGCACCCACCGGGGTTGAAGTGTCCGGCACGGACTTGTATGTCGCGAATTTCAACGGACATACGATCGGTAAATACACGACGGCCGGGGCGACGCTGGGTGCACCCTTCATCACGGACGGGGTGTATTACCCGTATAACGCCGTCGTCTCAGGTTCGACGCTCTACGTCTTGGACAACGACAACACCACCAACGGCAGGGTGGGCGTCTATGACGCCACCACCGGCGCGACGATCAACACCTCGCTAATCTCAGGGCTGGGTGGCCCCTCGGGCATCGCGGTCTCGGGAGGATATATTTACGTCTCCAGATTCAACGAAGGGCTGGTGGGTAAATACGACGCCGTCACCGGCGCGACGGTGAACGCCACGTTTATCAGCGGCTTGAACCACCCGTTCGGCATCGCGGTGTCCGGGTCGGATCTATATGTCTCTAATTTTTACGACAATAAGATTGGCCTCTACAATGCCATCACCGGTGCGGCGATAAATGCCTCGTTGATTACAGGGGTGAGTGCGCTCGGCATTGCCGTCGTCGCCATACCCGAGCCTTCGACTTATGCCATGCTGGCCGGGTTGGCTGGCCTCATTGTAGCCATAGGCCGTAGGCGGAGTGCTGGGTTTGGCTTTGCTCCGGCGCGGACCATCGGGCACCAAGGTAAGGATTCTAGTAAATGAATAAATTATTCCTCCTGGTCGTGCTTTGTTGTGGTGTCCTGATTAGCGCACGGGCGCAGCTCGTAACACCAGTCAGCTATGTCTATAACGTGTCTCTTGATGGCAGCTATCCTGACGACGGGGGGCAGTTGACCGACGGGATTCTGGCGAGTGTGCAGTATCTTGGCAACCCCCCGGGAATCGCCGTCCCCTGGCAGGGATGGTTCAATGTGAATCCGGACGTGACATTTACCTTTGCCGCCCCGACCACCATCACGCAGGTGAATATTGGTTTCGAGCGGCATGGACTGTTTGCGGTCGGCCTGCCGTCTAATGTCACGATCGCCGGCAATAGTTTCTCGGTAGGATCCACCTACTTTGCGGATGAGACGCGTGATTGGATCACATTTACAGGTTCATTTTTCGCAAGCAACAGCCTGCAAATCTCCATGACGCGTTCCGATCAGTGGACGCTTATCGATGAAGTGCAGTTCGTTGCCATCCCGGAGCCCTCGACCTATGCGGCGCTCGCGGGATTGGGGGCATTGGGTCTGGCGGCTTGGCGGCGGCGGGCTGTTTCGGCCGCACGTTCTACGGGCTGATCCGGCCATATGTGGGTCATCGCCCGATTCGTTTTTCTCGGCCTGGTCTTTTTGTTCCGGGCCTTCTGGCGCCGGCAGGGGGTGGACCGGTCGATCCTCTATCGCAACACGCGCCGCGTCAGCTTCGAGAAGAAGGACAAGATCTACTGGGGGCTGGAGTGGAAGACGCCCCTGATCTTTGAACTCACCCGGGAAAGCGGGTGGGACCGTGTGGCCAAATTTTTCGGGGTGGCGACGGAATTGAAGACGGGCGACGCGACCTTTGACCAGAAGGTATATGTCGCCAGCGATCACCCGGCGCTGCACCAGTTGCTGACCGAGAATGCGGCGTTGCGCCGGGGCATCGTGGCTTTGTTCAACCGCGGGGCGAAGCGGATCTATTCCGACGGGCGGCATCTCTGGGTGGAGCCGACGGAACTCGCCCATGCCTCCGACCAGGATCTGGCCGAGTTGCATGGGATCTGGGTCGCGCTCCAAGGCGGCGAACCTGCCAGCCGCCACCGACTGCTGGATCCGTTCCTGGGCAAGGCGATCGCCGTCGAGGCCCTGATCTGGTCGGTGGCGCTTTATTTCGCCCCGGGCAGGTCGAACTGCTTTACCGCTCGTATGTGCTCGGGGCGGAGCAGCGCTGCCTCGACCTGTGGGCGCTGGAGCGCCCCGGCCTGATCTTCGCGGCCGGGGCCTTTGTCGGTTTGATGGGTTTGATCATTCTCTTCCTGCGCGGATCGTCGCGCGGCCACCGGCTGATGGTGGAGAGTTTTGCAGTGCTGAGTTTCAGCCTGCCGCTCTCCGGGATCCAGGTGATATCCGACTACAGCCAGGCCCACTACATCACCGCCCCCCGGAAGGATTTTTATCGGGTGACCGGCAGATGGACGGAAGGTGGGGGAAGGCGGAACCGTAGCGCTCCGCGGTATTACCTTACCCTGGAGCCGCTGTCGGACGGGGCGCCGCGCGTGCATCCACATCTCCAGGTGAGCGGAGTAAATTATCACGACGTGCAAAAGGGTGGCGTCGTCAAAATCATCTCGCAGCAGGGGCGGTTGAACATTCCCTGGCTGGTGCGCCTGGAAACGTCGTCTGACGGGCCGTTGCCTGCCCGGGGCCGCAACTGACTACTCGAACCCGAAGAGCCGGCCCATCTCGCGGCGGTCGCGTTTGGTCGGCCGGCCTTTCCCGCGTTCGCGGGCGAGCATGTGCTCGATGCCGGCCTGGCGGGCGCGCTCGTATTCGGCGGCCGGGGTGAGGTCGGTCATGTATTCCGGCAGCTGCTTCGCGGCGACGCGCGAGCGCGGGTGGGCGACGACCTTCAGGGTGCGGGTGATGGCACCCACGCGGACGGTGATTGTCTCACCCGCATGGATGTCGCGGCCGGGCTTGGCCTCGAGTTCACCGATGAGGACCTTGCCGGCGCGGCACGCGGCCGTGGACTCGGGGCGGGTCTTGAAGACCCGCACGCTCCAGAGCCATTTGTCGAGGCGGGGATCGTCCATGGCGGCACTGTAGCCACCACCGGGCCGGCGTCCAGTCGCGGAGGTTGCGCCGGAATAAAAACCGGCTAACCTCCTCCCACGTTCATGCAAGTCCGCCCCCTCATCGCTCTCCTGACCCTTTTCACCGCCATGACCCTCCAGGCTGATACCACACCCGCGTCCTCAACCGAGCTGGCCACCGTCGGTGGCGGCTGTTTCTGGTGCACGGAGGCCGTGATCGAGCGCCTGCCGGGGGTGAAAAAGGTCATCAGCGGCTACGCCGGCGGCCAGACGGTCAACCCGACCTACGAGGACATCTGCACCGGCCGGACCGGCCATGCCGAGGTCATCCAGATTGAATTCGATCCGACTGTGATCAGCTATGAGAAGATTCTCGAGGTCTTCTTCGAGGCGCACGACCCGACGACGCTCAACCGCCAGGGCGCCGACGAGGGCACGCAGTATCGCTCCGTGATCTTCTACCACAACGAGGCGCAGCAGAAGGCGGCGGCCCGGGCGAAGATCGCCGCCCAGGCGCTCTGGCCCGATCCGATCGTCACGGAGGTTTCACCGCTGACCAAGTTCTACGTGGCGGAGAAATACCACCAGGATTACTTCCGGAATAATCCGAACCAGGGTTACTGCACCTTCGTCATCAAGCCCAAGATGAAGAAGCTCGAGCAGAAGGGTGTGATCCCGAAGGGGTGAACCGGGCTTCGTGCATGGCCATGAAAAAGGCGCCCGGTGGGGCGCCTTTGCTTTTTAAGGGAGGGCCTGACTCAGGCGCGGGCGCGCTGACGGCGGGCCTTGACGATGTCGTCGGTCACGCGGTCGAGCCAGCGGATGGGGGCGATGGGGCGAGGACTGAGGAATTCCTTCTCCTCGGCGACCGTCTGCCCGTGTTTGTAGAGCACGCCGGGCAGGATATAGGTTCCAAAGACCCAGTCGGCCACCGGCAGGATGAAGAAGCCGGAGATGGCCTCGTTGCAGTCGATCACGGCGTGATGGCGCAGGTGAAAGCTGTAGACCTTGCGCCAGAAGCCGCCCCAGGTCGGGCTGTCGATGAGCGGGCCCCATTTTTCGAAGGACCAGTGCTCGATGGCGTGGAAGAGCTCGTAGATCAGCAGCGAGGAAGCCAGCCCGGCGTAACCCGCCAGAAAAATGGGGAAGGAGGGGGCGAGCCATTGCACGACGGCAAAGAACGGCGTCAGGATCGCGGCAAAGATGATAAAGGTATACCACGGGAAGAAAGAGGCCTCTTTCTGTTCCTTTTCGAGGATCGGATAGAAGTTCTCGACGAAATTGACGTCCAGCCCCCCGGGGGTCCGGCGACGGGTGATGCGGGTCAGGCTGTGGTGGTGGGTGTGCTGCTTGTAGAAGTAGCTCAGGATAGGGACGACCGGCTTGTGCAGGACGTAGCGGTGGAAGAAGAACTCCATGAAGCAATTGAAGAGCGAAAATCCCACAAAGCCGGCGAGCAGCTTCCAGATGGGGCCGGAAACCTGCGCGGCCCAGACGGGGGCCGGCGCGATCAGCCAGACCAGGCCGAGGAAGCCGCCGAAGGAGACGGCGACGACGAAGAGAAAGAGGGGCAGGGAGAACTCTTCCTCCGTGCGGGGGTTGGTGGAGATACGTTCGGACATCTGGAAACAAAGTCCACGGTTTCGGCCCACTTGGCAACCGCTGTCTTGGTCCAAAGCCCGAGCCGGCGCCCCGTGCGGGACACCCGTTCCACCAGCGCCGTTGGCCGCGGCTGGACTTTGGCCAGTTCTGCATACACTGCCCCCATGCAAGACAACCCAGCCCAGGAACTGAACGGAGCAGTCGTGACGGTGGACTTTGTCCGCCACCGCAACGCCATGCTGGTGCGCGCCGACCTTGGGCCGCTGTTCACCGATTTCTACCTGCACGTGGCGGACAACAAGCTGCGCTACACGCCCGGGCAGGCGGCGCTCTTCAAGACCGCGCTGGCGGCCTTCACGCTGCATTGCGCCTCGCGGCCGCTGAACGAGCACATCGCCTGGACGCTCAACTTTCAGGAACCGCGGCTAAACCTCTTCCTCGCCGGCGACAACGAGGACTGCACTGTCACGGGCCGGCTGTTCACGGAGAACGTGCGCGAGGCCGCCGAGAACGTGTTCTTCAGCGACATCGTGCCCCGGCGCGGAGCCGAGCCGCGCCGCAGCGTGGTGAACTTCCAGGGCGGAGATGTGTTCGCCGCCGTGGGCGTCTACTACGCCCGCAGTGAGCAGCAACCCGTGCGTTTCTTTGACCTCGGGAACGACAGCTATGCGATGCTGGTGGCTCAGCCGGATTGCGACCTGGCGTGGTTTGCCTCGGTCGACGCCGAGGGCGTGCGCAATCCCGGCGCCGCCGAGACGGTCGGGCGCATCCAGAGCCGCAACTACGGCTGGCACTGCGGCTGCACGCAGCAGAAGATCCTCGGCGCCATCGCGCCGGCGTTCCGGGCCGACCCCGAGGGCCTGTTCGGCGACGGCGAGACCATCCGCGTGGAATGCCCGCGCTGCGCCGCCGGCCACACCCTGACCCGGGAGGCGATGGAGGCCTACTTGGTCGAATCCGGGAAGAAGCACGCCTAGTCTTGCCGGCGGGGGGCGGCCCGCCCACAAGTGACCGCATCACATGAGCATCTGGGAGATCATCGGCACGGTGCTGGGCGTCATCGGCGTATGGCTGATGATCCGCCAGGACATCATCGGCTGGCCGGTCGGCCTCGTGCAGGTGGCGGTGTATGCCTGGGTGTTCTTCGACGCCAAGCTCTACTCGGACGCCATCCTGCAGGTCGCGTTTTTCCTCATCCAGGCCTATGGCTGGTGGCATTGGTGGCGCGGCCGGACGCCGGCTCATGAACTGCCGGTGACTCAACTCGGCCTTGCGGCTGCGGCCGGCGCGGTGGTTGCCGGCGCCGTGCTGACGGCAGGCTGGGGGATGCTCATGCACCGCACGACCGATGCGGCGCTGCCTTACTGGGACGCGCTCATCCTGATCTTCAGCCTCATTGCCCAGTGGCTGCAGGCGCGCAAGAAACTCGAATGCTGGCCCGGCTGGCTGCTGGTCAACACCGTGGCCATCGGGGTCTATTGGGTGAAGGACCTGCGGCTGACATCCGGGCTCTACGTGATTTTCTGGCTGATGGCCCTGTGGGGCTGGCGCGAATGGCGCCGGTCCATGAAGGGGGCGGCATGAGCGGAGCCCGGCGCATCGCCGTCTATGGCCCCGAATCGACGGGCAAGACGCAGCTTGCGGGAAAACTGGCCGCCCACTTCGGCGCCCCCCTAGTCGCCGAGTATGCCCGCGAGCGCTGGGACCAGCAGGGCGCGCTGGGACTCGAGGACATGCTGCCGATCGCCCGGGAACAGTGGCGGCGGGAAGACGAAGCGGCGGCGGGTGCCACCGGTTTGGTCATTTGCGATACCGACGCCCTGACGACGATGCTCTGGAGCGACCTGCTTTACGGCACCTGCCCGGACGAGCTGAGGCGCGCGGTGGAGAAACGCTGCCGGAATTACGCGCTCTACCTCCTGCTCGACATCGACACGCCCTTTGCGCCCGATCCGCAGCGCTGTTTTCCCGATCCGGCGGACCGGGAAAAATGCCTGCGCATCTGGCGCGGCGCGCTGGAGCGACGGTCGCTGCCCTTTGTGTTGATCCGAGGCGACTGGGCCGCGCGCGAGGCGGCGGCCATCGCGGCGGTTCAGGCCGTGCGGTAGCGGATACGGTTATTTATAGTCCGGGTAGTCGGGCTGATACATTTGCGCCTTGATGTAGGCGGGCAGGTCGGCGGGCCGGGGCTGCCGGGCGACGCCGCTGGCGTAGGCGATTTCCGCCACACCGAGGGCGATGGCGGCGGAAACCTCGCGGATGCGGGTGAGCGCCGGATAGACGCGGCCGATGGCCAGATCCTCCGGCGTCACCAGTTTCGCCAGCTCGCGCGCGGCGACGAGGAACATCTCGTTGGTGACCCGCGACGACTGGGTGGCGACCACGCCGAGCCCGACGCCCGGGAAGATGTAGGAGTTGTTGCCCTGACCGGACACGTAGGTGCGGCCGGCCAGCGTGCACGGCGGGAAGGGACTGCCGCTGGCGAAGATCGCGCGGCCGTCGGTCCACGTGTAGGCCTGCTCGGCGCTGCACTCGGACTTCGAGGTCGGGTTGGAGAGCGCGAACACGATCGGCCGTTCATTGAGGCGGCCCATGAGCCGCACGACCGGCTCGGTGAAGGTGGCGGCCTGGCCGGAGACGCCGATGAGGGCGTGCGGCTTGAGGGCCTCGATGGCGGCGCCCAACTCCTTGACCGGGGCATGGTCGTGGGCGAAGCGGAGCTTGTGGTCGACAAGATCGGTGCGGCTTTTAACGACGAGGCCCTTGGAGTCGACAAACCAGCACTGGCGCCGCGCGGCTTCGAGGGGCACGCCCTCGGCGACGAGGGCGTCCACGATCAGGTCACCGATGCCGATGCCCGCCTCGCCGGCGCCGTAGAAGAGGATGCGCAGGTCCTTCAGCGGCCGGCCCGACAGGCGCGCGGCCGAATAGAGCCCGGCGAGCGTGACGCCCGCTGTCCCTTGGATGTCATCGTTGAAGGTGCAGACCTTGTCCTGGTAACGGTGCAGCAGGGCGAAGGCGTTGGCGTTGCCGAAGTCCTCGAACTGGAGGCAGGCGTGCGGGAAGACCACCTGCACGGCCTGGACGAATTCCTCGACCAGCTGGTCATAGGCGGGGCCGCGCAGGCGGGGCACGGGGGTGCCGATATAGAAGGGGTCCTCGCGCAGCTCGCGGTTGTCGGTGCCGACGTCGAGCATGATGGGCAGGCACTGTGCCGGATGGATGCCGGCGCAGCCGGTGTAGAGGGCCAGCTTGCCCACGGGGATGCCCATGCCGTTGGCGCCGAGGTCGCCGAGGCCGAGGATGCGCTCGCCGTCGGTCACGACGATCATGCGCACGTCGGCGTGGGGCCAGTTGCGCAGGACCTTGGCGATGCGGCCGCGATCCGCCGCGGTCAGATAAATCCCGCGCGAACGGCGGAAGATGTAACCCCACTTCTGGCAGGCCAGACCGACGGTGGGCGTGTAGATGATGGGCATCATCTCGGGGAGGTGATCCAGCACCACCCGGTAGAAAAGGGATTCGTTCCGCTCCTGCAGCGAGATGAGATAGATGTATTTCTCGAGATCCGTCGTCTTGCGCCGGAAACTCTCGAGCACCCGTGCGACCTGCTGGTCCTGGGGGAAGACCCGCGGCGGCAGCAGGCCGCGCAGGCCGAGCTGGTCGCGTTCGGTATCGGTGAAGGCGGTGCCTTTGTTGAGCAGCGGATCGTGGAGGAGATCGGCGCCGCGTTTGGCGAGGAGGGAAGTGCTCATGATATGGAGGTTTGGAGAACCCGAGGATACCGCGCACGCGGCGGCAAACCAACGACGATGACGGATTGAGGGGCGGTAATGACCGTTTGGCGGCGGGACCGAGCCGTTGGCTAATAAATGGCCGCCGCCAAAAAATGCGTAGATTTGGGCGACTTGTGCGTTGAAGCCGGCCGGCTTTCCGCCAGAACGCCCACATCGTGCTGACGGAAGATTATCTCCAGCGCTTCGGCGGGCTCGGCCGGCTCTACGGGGCGGCGGCCCTGCCGCGATTACAGGCGGCACATGTCTGCGTCGTGGGGGTGGGCGGGGTCGGCTCGTGGGTGGTCGAGGGCCTGGCCCGGTCCGGCATCGGGGCGATCGCGCTGATCGACCTCGACGACGTGTGCCTGACCAACGTCAACCGCCAGCTGCCCGCGCTCGACGGCAACATCGGCCGGCCGAAGGTGGCGGCGCTGGCGGAGCGCGTGAAGCTGATCAACCCGGCGTGCCTCGTCACGACGGTCGGCGAGTATTTCACGGCCAAGACGGCGGAGACGCTGCTGGCGACGCGCTTCAGCTGGGTGGTGGACTGCATCGACCTGATGTCCAACAAGGCGCTGATCATCGCCGAGTGCACCAAGCGCGGCCAGCCGGTGCTGACCGTCGGCTCGGCCGGCGGCAAGCGGGACGCCACGCGGATCGTCGTGACCGACTTCGGCGGCGGGCACGGCGACGAGTTGCTGCGGCAGGTGCGCAAGAAACTGCGGCGGGACCACGGGTTCGCCAAGGGCGAGGGCAACCACTACGGCATCCCCTGCGTGTCCTCGCAGGAGCAGCCGGTCTTTCCGTGGGTCGATGGCACCTGCTCGACCGAGCCCGAGGAAGGCTCGAACCTGCGGCTCGATTGCGCGACCGGTTTCGGCACCGCGGTGTTCATCACCGGGGCCTTCGGCTTTGCCGCGGCCGGCGAAGTGGTGCGGCAGATCGCCGTGGGTCAGGCCGGCGCGGTCTTGCCCAGCAGCCACTGAATCACGTCGGCCGCGCCGTAGGTGTCGCCGGCCGCGGGAAGATAACGGGCAAGGTGCATGACCTCGTCACCGGCAGTCACGATCGGGTCCTCCGTGCCGTCGGGCCTTTGCTGGCCCAGCCCGGCGGTCGCCATCAGGCCGTTGCAAAGGCATTTGCGGCCGACGGTGTCGGCCACGGCGCCGCCCTTCCGGACGTAATCCTCGACCGGCTCGCCGGCGCAGCGGTAACCGATGGAGCCATCGGGCTTGCGGTAGGTTTCGCGGAGGTAGCCAAGGTCGCAGATCCGTTGGCGCGCCAGATAACGCGCCTCGTCGGAAATCGTGCCAAGGAGCTGGAGCACCTTGAACGGGAAGCCGGTGGGCGAGGCCAGCGGGTCGGTGAACACGCGCAGGGCCTCGGCGCGGCTGAGGCGGAGCACCTCGCGCTTCAGCGCCGGGGTGATGCCCGATTCCTCACAGAAGGCGAAGGCGGTGCCGATCTGCACGCCGGCGGCACCGAGTTCCCGGGCCTCGGTGATTTTTTCCGGCCGGGCGTAGGCGCCGGCCAGCCAGAAGGGGAGACCGATCTCGCTGATCTTGGCGAGCTCGGGCACATCGCGCGGACCGTAGACCGGTTCGCCGCTCTCGCTCAACTGCATCGGGCCGCGGGGCGGCGCGTTGTGACCGCCGGCCACCGCGCCCTCGACAATGAAACCGTCGACCCGCCCGTTGGACTTGCGCGCGAGGGTCAGGGCGAGCGTCGCCGAGGAGATGATGGCCAGAAACAGAGGCCGCGGCAGCATGGGCGCGGGGCCGGCGAAAAGCGTGCCCGGATCAAACGTGGAGAGACAGTTGTCGGCGGAGGTTGCGCCGGTGACGTCGACCTTGAGCTCCGCCGTTTCGCCGCGGGCGAAGCGGTCGAGCACGCCGGGGATGGACCGCGGGATGCCCGCGCCCATGAGGATGTAATCCACGCCGGCCAGCATGGCGCCGTAGATGGAGGGCAGGGTGGGCAGCTGGATCTTTTCCAGGAAATTGATGCCGATGCGGCCGTCATGACCTTCCTTGGCGAGGGAAACCTCGGCGAAGTTGGCGAGGACGGTGAGTTCGGTGAAGGCCGCTCCGGGGCTGAGCGCCGGCATGGGGGTGAGCTTGAACGGGGCGTCCGCGGCTTTGCCGCCGGCCAGGTAATATTGTTTCCATATCCGCTCCACCACCGCCGGGAGCGGGAAGCGGGCCGCGGCGCGCGCGAGGTGGCCGCCGGGGTCGCCGAGTTGCAATTGACGCGCGAAGACGCTGGCCAGCGCCGTGCCCGAGACAACGCCCAGCTGCCCGGCCTGGGCCACGGCCCGGGCCAGCCGCCAGCCGGAGACGGCGACGCCCATGCCGCCTTGGATGATCACTGGATGAGCCATGGTCGGGTGAATGGAGCCTGCGGGCTGGTGCAGCCGACAGGCATTTATCCATCAATCCTCCAGCTGCCGCGCGATGGAAAGCCGCGAATGTGCGAGGAGCAGCTTTTGCCAAATAACGCGCAGGGGGCGCGTCAGCCGAAAAGCCGGCGGAAGTTCTGCTCCAGCTGGGGTGCCAGCAAATCCAGCGACACGCCGCGGAGTTCCGCGAGGGCCTCATGGGTGACGGCGATGTTGGCCGGGTGGTTGACGGGCGAGCCATCGGCGGCGGGCGGCAGCGGGAAGCGGTTGCGGTTGCCGGCGGGCGGCTTGGTGGGTGCGTCGGTCTCCACCAGCAGCCGCTTGGTCGGGATGTGGCGGAAATTGTCCAGCCGGCTGGCGTGGCGCGGCTCGAGCAGCTGGATGTTGAAAGAGAAGTAAGCCCCGAGGTCGGCGAAGTTCCTGATCATCTCCGCAGGGCCGGCGTAACCGTGCAAAAGGAAACCGCGCGCCGGACGGGCGGTTTTCTTCAGCACGTCATGCAGCGCGCCCCAGGCCTGGACGCAGTGGATTGACACGGCGCGGCTGAGTTCGGCGCCAAGGGCCAGCTGCGCGGCGAAAACCTCGCATTGCTCGGTGAGCGGCGCGACGCGCAGGCCGGCGAGGCGCGGGTCGTCCGGTTTGAGGCCGTCGATGATCCAGCGGTCGAGCCCGACCTCGCCGATGCCCGCGGCCGGGTTGGCCGCGAGCACGGCGCGGAGATTTTTCTCCCAATTGGGGCCGCGGTTGCCGCAGTCCCACGGGTGGATGCCGAAGCTCGGCACGATCCAGCGGTGCTCCTTCGCGAGCGCGGCAACGACCGGCCACTCCTCCTCGTTGGTGCCATTTACCACGGCCTGCCGCAGGCCGATGGTGACGAGATCACGGGCGATCGCCGCGCGGTGGGGGGTGAGCTGGTCGAAGTGGAAGTGCTGGTGGGCGTCGTAGAGATTCATGCGGGTTGGGCGGCGGCGAAGTCGCGGATCCGCGCGCGGACGCTGCGCAGGCCGTTGAGCCGGGTGGGGGAGAGATTGCGGTCGAGGCCGAGCTGCTCGATGAGCGCGGGCTCGGTGGCGGCCACCTCGGCCGGGGTGGCGCCGCTGTAGAAATCGCACAACAGCACCAGCAGCCCGCGCACCAGCGGCGAGTCGGCGTCGCAGCGGAAACGGCAGCGGCCTTCGCGCACCTCGCCGACCACCCACGCGAGCGACACGCAGCCCTTCACGCGGTTGGCCTCGGTGCGCTCGGTCTCGGGCAGCGGGGCCCGGCGGCGGGCTTGGTCCACCACGGCGGCGAGCCGCTCCTGCGGATCATCGATGATCGCGTAGTCGGCGACGAGTTGCTGCTGTTTTTCGGCCAGGGACACGGCTCCAGCGTGCGCGGAAGGCGCCGGCTTGCAAGCCGGGCGGCGGCCGCTTGAATCCCGGCATGGTCAACCCGTTATGGTTCTGGCGCGGATTCAAGGGCAAGAGTGTGACGTTCGCCGCGCTGTTCGCCTCGGTGCTGCTGGGCGCGTCGATCGCCGGCGGTTTCCAGAAACTGCTGGCGGCATTCGGGGTGCACTGGCTCTACGTCATCCTGATCCCGATCTTTCTTTTTTCCTGGCTCAACAAGATGGAGCCGCAGTGGCTGCCGGACGAAGGGAAGCGCAAGCTCTACGCCCGCGGCCTGATCATCGGCTCGATCGTGGTGGCGATCCTGATCGCGTGGCTGCGGCCCGCCGCCTAGCGGCGCATCGTCCGCTTCAGCTCCGGCAGGCGCGAGAGCACGCGCTGGAGATCATCCACGCGCAGGGGTTTGGTGATGTATTCGTCCATGCCGGCGGCCATGGCGCGCTCCCGGTCGCCACTCATCGCGTGCGCCGTGAGCGAGGCGATGACGGGCTGGGTTTCCCGGGGAAATTCCTTCCGGATGCGGGCGGCGGTGGTGGGCCCGTCCATGTCGGGCATTTCCACGTCCATGAGGACGAGGTCGAAGGTGTTCCCGCGCAAAGCGGCGAGGGCTTCCGCGCCACCGCCGGCCACGGCGGGATCGTAGCCAAGGCGACGCAGCAGCTGGGCCGCGACCTTCTGGTTCACGGGATTGTCCTCGACCAGCAGCACCCGGGCGGGGTGGCGTGTCGCGAAAGTGGTGTCCAGCTGGGCGGCCGGCTTGACCTGCGGGGCGAGCGCCACGGTGCTCAATCCGACCCTAATCGTGAAGTGAAAGGTCGAGCCGACACCCGGCTGGCTTTCGACCCAGATCCGCCCGCCGTGGAGCTCGGCCAGCCGCTTGCTGATGGCGAGGCCCAGCCCGGTGCCGCCGTATTGGCGGGTGGTGGAGGCGTCCACCTGGCTGAATTCCCGGAAGAGCCGGTCGAGCCGGTCGGCGGGGATGCCGATGCCGGTGTCGCTCACGCTGAAGTGCAACTCCACCTCGCCGGCCTCCGCCGGGGCGGATGCGGCCGTGACGCGCACCCGGCCGTGGCGGGTGAATTTCACCGCATTGGCGAGCAGGTTGACCAAAATCTGGCCCAGGCGCGTCCGGTCGCCGATGACCGCCGCCGGAAGCCCGAGCGCCAGCTGGCAATCGAGCTGCAGGCCCTTGGCCTTGGCGGCCGCCGCGACCATGGCGAGGGCTCCGTCCACGCTTTCCGCCGGCGAGAACGGCGCGCGCTCCAGGTCGAGCTGGCCGGATTCGATCTTCGAGAAATCGAGGATGTCGTTGATCAGGGTAAGCAGCAGGTCGCCACTGGAACCGAGGGTCTCGACGTAGTCGCGTTGTTCGGCATTGAGCGGCGTGTCGCGCAGCAGGGTGCTCATGCCGATGATGGCGTTCATCGGCGTGCGGATCTCGTGGCTCATGGACGCGAGGAAGCGGCTCTTGGCGCGGGTGGCGGCCTCGGCGACATGGGCGAGCCGGCGGAGCTCAAGCGAGTTCACCACGTGCCGGCGCAGGACGCGGAGGGCCCGCAGCTGCTCCGGGGCCAGCTCCCGCGGCTGGCGGTCGATGATGCACAGTGTGCCCAGGGCGAAGCCATCGTTGGTCACCAGCGGCGCGCCGGCATAAAAGCGGATGTGCGGATCGCCGGTGACGTTGGCGTAGTCCTTGAACCGTCCGTCCTGCGTCGCATCGGGCACGATGAAGAGGTCGTCCTCGGGATGGGCGATGGCGTGGGCGCAGAAGGAAAGCGTGCGCGGGGTCTCGGGGTCGCCGAGCCCGATGCGGGCCTTGAACCACTGGCGGGTTTCGTCGACCAGCGTGATGGAGGCCATCGGCGCGCCGCAAATCTGCGCGGCGAGCGCGACCAAGTCATCATATTCCTGTTCCGCCGGGGTATCGAGGATGCCGTAGTCGCGCAACGCCTGGAGGCGTTGCCGCTCATTGGCAGGAAGCGGATAGGTCATGCGGAGACGTGGCTTGGATGGATCGGGCGCGCTGCGTGCTGCAGCCGCTGACTGGCCACGAGCAGTGGATGCAAATTCCGGCGGACCGCCATGCCAAAGTGCTGGGGCGTTCCCCGGGCACCGGACTCAGGCCGCTTGGCCCAGCGGAGGCATCGGGCAGTCGAGGGTCGCGGCGAACGCGCGGTAGAGTTCGCCCTCGGCCACGGTCACGGTGCCGTCGCTGGCGATCACATGGCCGGCGGCGACGAGGAGGCGCTGTTTCACGGGCAGGCTGCTGGCCGCGAGCTTGTCGAGGGCGGCGTCCACCTGCTCGAGGCCGCACGCGGCCGGTTCGAGCAGCTTGAGACCGTCGCGGATGACCGGCACCTGGGCGGCACCCTCGGCAAAGGCGGCGGCGGAGTCCTTGGCGCTGAGGTGGGCGAGGGCGGAAAGCACGACGGCAAACTCACCCCGGACCGCGGCAAAGGAGTCGAACTGCACGCGCTGGGCAGGTTGCTGCGCACGCTGCAGCTGTTTCAGCAGCATCTTCTGCAGCGCATACTCGAAGGGTGTCACCTGGCTGTCGGCATGCACCAGTTCGTCGAGCGTCGTGGCAAAGCGGTCGAGTCCGGCCGGGTCGAGCGAGCGCAAAGCTGGCAGCGAGAGCTGGAGCAGGGGCAGCCGCGCGGCGGGGTCGAGCACACTGAGCGCCGAGCGCTGGACAGCCAGCGCAGCGGCAGCCTCAGGGCCGGCGTGCCGGGCGACGATAGCCTGTTGCTGGTCACGGGCACCCTTGTCGCCGTTGAGCAGCAAGCCATAGACGAGCACCTGGGCCGTGGCGGCATCGCGGGTGGATTCGCGCAGCCGGGCGGGTATCGTGTCGAGCAGCAGCTGGGCGTGACGGAAGTGCGATTCCGTCAGCGCGCCGATGTCGGATACGACGGCCGCGGGCTTGAAGGCGATCGGAGCGATGAGCTTCGGCGGCGGCAGGTCGGGTTGGGCCTCGTGCACGCGCTGGAGGGTTTCGGTGGCGGAGAAGCGCTGGCCGCCGCCGAAACCGGCGGTGGCGAAGGTCTCGTTCCTGATATCCACGACGGCCTCGGGCTCGAAGAGCTGGCCGTCCCACGACGGGTCGACCGCGCGGATGCGCTCGTTGAGCGGCGGATGGGTGGCCCAGAGCCCGCCGAAGCTGGACTTGAAGGCCTGCGTGAAGAAAAAATGCCCGATCTCGCCGGCGTGGCTGTTGACCATGTTGCCGCCGAGCGCGTAGCCGCCGATCTTCTTGAGCGCGCCGGCGATGCCGCCGGGGTTGCGGGTGAATTGCACCGCGGAGGCGTCGGCGAGGAATTCCCGCTGGCGCGACACCGCGGCCTGGATCAGCCGGCCAAAGAAATAGCCGATATAGCCGAGGATCATGAGCGCCAGGCCGATCGCGAGGAAGACCACCACGCCGCCATCCTTCTTGCCCCCGCCGGAGCGGATCCGGCCGCGGCCGACGGACTGCAGGATGCCGCGGCCGATGAGGCCGATCACGAGGATGCCGAAGACGATGGCAGTGATGCGCACGTTGAGCCGCATGTCGCCGTTAAGGATGTGGCTGAACTCGTGGGCGATGACGCCCTGGAGCTCATCGCGCGTGAGTTTGTCGAGGGTGCCGCGGGTCACGGCGACGGCGGCGTCGCTGGTAGTCAGGCCGGCGGCGAAGGCGTTGAGGCCGGGCTCGTCCTCCAGCACGTAGACAGCCGGCATGGGGATGCCGGAGGCGATGGACATTTCCTCGACTACGTTGAGCAGCTTGCGTTCGCGCAGGTCGGTGGTCCTGAGATCGACCGCCCGGCCGCCGACCATCTCGGCGATGGCGGAACCGCCGGCGCGCATCTGGGACCACTTGTAGAGGGAGGCGCCGCCCACGACGGCCAGTGTGCCGCCGGTCACCATCAGGAAAAGCCCTGGATCGAAAACCGGCCGGGGTGCCCCCGCTTCTCGGTAAACCCGCCGGCCGTAACTGTCCCGCGTGTAACCCTGATAGGCGCCCACATTGTTGAGCAGAAACCAGCTTGCGGCATATCCTCCCAGCACCGTGCCCAGCACGGCGAACGCGAAAAGGAACACGAGCCGTTTGGTCCGTTTCCTGGCGCGTTCCTGGGCCTCGAAGAAGTCCATGGGTGAGGCGGTAGGGACCGCTGCCCTCAGCGGCCCGGGCGGTTGCAGCAACCGCCCCCTACCTGATCAGGTGAACTTCACCTGCGGGGCGGCACGCTCGGCGGCGTTCTCGATCTGGAAGAGCTGCGCCTCGGTGAAGTTGAACATGCCGGCGAGGATGTTGGTCGGGAAGGACTCGCGGCTCGTGTTGTAGGTCATGACCGAGTCGTTGTAGGCCTGCCGGGCGAACGAGATCTTGTTCTCCGTGGAGGTCATCTCCTCGGTGAGCTGCATCATGTTCTGGTTGGCCTTGAGGTCGGGGTATTGCTCGGAGACGACCATCAGGCGGGACATCGCGCCGGCGAGGCCGGCCTCGGCGCCGAGCAGGCCCTTCATCGCAGCGGCGTCGGCGGGATTGGCGGCGGCCGTCTGGGAGGCAGCGTAAGCGGCATTGCGGGCCTTGATGACGGCCTCGAGCGTGCTGCTCTCGTGTTTCATGTAGCCCTTGGCGATCTCGACCAGGTTCGGGATCAGGTCGTAGCGGCGCTTGAGCTGGACGTCGATCTGGGCGAAGGCGTTCTTGAAGCGGTTGCGCAGCGTGACCAGCGAATTGTAGACGCCCGCGACCCAAAGGCCGAGGACAATGGCGACAAGGAGCAGAACTCCGGGAACGATCAGGGCAGCACTCATGTTGGGTGTGATTGGGTTGGACTTACGGTGGGCAGGTTGCCCGATGCCCCGGAGATGCGCGAGAAATTTTCCGTTACACCGCCGGGCGAATATTCAAGCCGCGCACCGCCCGCCGCCGCCCGAGGCTTGCCACGCGGGGCCGGGGCTGCACGCTTCAACCCACTCATGATGAAGCTGGCGCGCCTCCTATTGCTTCCGCTTTCGCTGACCGCGGCGCAGCTCACGGCCCAGGTGGCCGGGCCGAGTCCGCTGGTCAGCGACCAGGCCACGGCCCAACTCGTGCCGGGCGGCTGGATCGTCGCGGAGGGACGTGCGAACGCGGCGTTGCAGGCGGGGTTTCCGGCGACGGCGGCGGCGGGCTTCCGGGAATTGTTGCGGGATCCGGCCCTGCCGGCGGAGACGAGGCAGCGGGTGACACTTTCACTGGTGACGGCGTTGTTGGATGCGGGCGAGCTGGCGGCGGCGGAAAGCGCCCTGCAGGGCTACGACGGACCGCGCAACACATCCTACCAGCTGCGGGCCGGGCTTCTGGCGGTGATAACGCGGCGGATCCCGGCGGCCAAGGCCGCGCTCGCGGCGGGCAAGATCGAGGAACTGCCCGTCGCCGACCGGGGCTGGTGGTATTTCCTCCAGGCCGGCGTGGCGGATGACGCCGGCGAGATCGTGCCGGCGAACAATCTCTATGACCAGGCGTCGCGGGCGGCGGTCTCGGACCTGCAGCGCGCCCGTTTCGTGCTCGGCCAGGAGCAGTCGCGCCTGCGCTCGGGCCAGGCCAGCGAGGCCCAGCTCGTGACGCTCCGCGGCAACATGGAGCGTTTCCAGGGACAGCGCACCGGCTACACCTATGTGCGGACCTATGCCGCGGCGCTGGCGGGTCTCGGCCGGGCGGCGGAGGCTCAAGCGGTATTGCAGCGCCAGCTGGCGGTGCTGCCGCCCACGGAGCGCGATGCGGCCGACCAGCTTGGCCTCATGCTCGGCCTGATCGCCGGCGAAGGCAGCGTCGCGGGCCGCCAGGCCTTTCGCCAACTGCTGCGCGACGGCCAGCGGCCGGACACGCAACGTCTCGCCTTGCAGCTGCTGGCGCGCGGGGCGAAGATCCCCGCGGAGCGCGCGCAGCTGCGCCGTGACCTGAGCGAGCTGATCGTCGCACCGGCACAGCACGCAATCATCGAGAACCTCCTCACGGCACGCGCGCAGGCGGCGTTGGCAGACCAGGAGTATGCCCTGGCGGAGGCGGACGCGCGCACGCTCGTCGAGCTTTATCCCGGCTCGACCCAGAAGGCGGAGGCCCTGGGAGTGCGCCTGTCCGTGGCCTGGGATCTGAAACGCTACCGCACGGCGGCGGATATCGCCGTGCAATTGCGGGCGGTGATCGCGGACGAACGTGAGCGTGCCGAGCTGGGCGTGCTCCTGGCCGAGGCGTTTTTCCGTTCGGAGGACTACAAGAATGCGGCCGACGCCTATGCCGCGGCGGTGCATGAGCTGCCGGCCGTCGTGCCCGCGGGCACGCTGATCTTCCAGCGCGTATTGTCCGACATCCGTGCCGACCAGCTTGATTCGGCGGCGAAGCAGCTGGACGAGGCGGCGACGACGGCGGGCTTCGATACGGTCAGCCGCTGGCAGGCGGAATGGAACCTCGTCAAGGAGATGCAGGTGCGGGGCCAGGCGGCGGCGGCCCAGGCGCGGGTGGACAAGCTGCTGGCCGGCGGGGCGCAGGGCGTGCCTGAGGACCTGCGCATCCGGCTGATGTGGCTCCGCGCGAAGCTATCGTTCGACAACAACCAGCCCGAAACGACCCTGCGGCAGGCCGACGAGCTGCTGGCCCTGCTGGCCAAGGGCGGCCAGGCGGACGAGGCGCTCCGCAACAACGTCACCAGCACGGCGCAGCTGCTGAAAGCCCAGGCACTGCTCGCGCTCAGCCGCGACCAGGAAGGACTGGCGATGCTTGACCAGCTGCGCACGGCGCACCGCGCGACCGCGGCGGCGCAATATTCCTACCTGGTGCAGGCCGGTCACCTCACGCAGCGCGGGGACATGGCCGGGGCCCAGGGCGTGTTGCTCAGTTTCGTGGACACCCCGGCCTACCGGCAGAGTGAATACGCGCCGCTGGCGCTGTATGAGGCCGCGATCAACCTTGAGCGACAGGGGCTGGACCGGCAGTTGCGGGAAGCCTACGAGAAAATGCTCGAGCGATTGATCCATGACTATCCGCAGAGCGACCTCGTCTTCTATGCCCGGCTCAAGCAGGGCGACCTGCTGCGGAAGCTGAACGACTTCGTCTCGGCGCGGCAGGTGTATGAGGATCTGATCAACAACTCCGGCCGGCACCCTGACATCCTGCTCGCGCAGCTTGCCCTGGCCGATTCGCTCTTCGCGCAGGGCGCGAACAGCGTGGTGAACTACGAGAGCGCGTCGGCGATCTTCGAGCGCCTGCGCGACCTGCCGTCGGCGCCGGTGGACCTGCGCGTGGAAGCCGGTTTCAAGTGGGGCTACGCCCTGGCCAAGCGCGCGCAGCCGGCCAAGGCCCAGACGGTCTTCTGGTCGGTGGTGGACGCGTTCCTGCTCGACGCCACGCAGGCGGCCAAGCTCGGCGCGAAGGGGCGCTACTGGATTTCCCGCGCACTGCTTGAACTCGGCCAGATCCACGAGGACGCCGGCCGCCTCGACGAGGCGCAGCGAGCCTACCAGTTGATCGTCGACCAGAAGCTCAGCGGCGCCGCGCAGGCCCAGGCGAAGCTGACCCGCTTCGGCGCCGGGGGAACCAAGCCATGATGACCTTTGAGGTTTACGCCCGGACCGCCAGCCGCATGATGCGCGCCACCCCATGACGGCCTTCAGCTACAGTGTCTTCGCCAAGGGCGGCCCGGTGATGTGGCTGCTCGTCCTGCTCGGGCTCGCGGCGATCATCATCTTTGTCGAGCGCGCACTCTTCCTGCACCGCGGACAGATCCGCTCGTCAGAATTTCTTGACGGCATCAAGAACCTGCTGCGGAAGCAGCGGCTGATGGAGGCGCTGACGTTGTCCGAGGAAACCCCCGGCCCGGTGGCGAAGATCGTGAAAGCCGGCCTGCGGCACGCGGTCGACGACGAGCAGGCGATGCGCTTTGCCATCCAGGAGGCCGCGATCGTGGAGATTCCCGTGCTGGAGCGCCGGATCAGCGCGCTCGCGGCCATCGCGCAGATCGCGCCGTTGTTCGGCCTGCTCGGCACGCTGCTGGGCATGATCAAGACCTTCTGGCTCTTCAACCAGGGCGGCAACTACGCGACGCCCGTCGTGCTGGCCGGCGGCATGTGGGAGGCGTTGCTCACCGCGGCGGCCGGCCTGGCGGTGGCGATCCCGGCGCACCTGGCGCGGCATTTTCTCACCGGCCGGGTGCGGGCCCTCGTGCAGGACATGGAGTGGGCGGGCAGCGAGCTGATGCGTTTTCTGCTGCGGGACTACCGCAACGGGGCGGGGGAGCAAAAATGATCACCCGTCCGTTCGACCTCGAGTCGCGGATGAGTCCGCCGCCGCGCGACTTCAACGCGGTCGCGTGGGTGAACGTCGGCCTGATCGTGCTTTTCTTCAGCCTGCTCGGCTCGCGCTTCGTGCTGGCGACCGGGGTGCTCGTCGGAGTGGGCGAGGCCGGCGCGATCGAGTTGCCGTCAGTCAGTCCGGCGTCGGCGAGCACTGCGGCCACGTCGGTGGTGGTCAGCTACCGCCGCGACAATGTGATCCTATTTGAGGGCGGCATGTATAGCCTGGCCGAGCTGCGCAAGCACATGGAGGTCTACACCAAGAACAATCCCGGTTCCGTGATGTTGGTGCGCGCGGACAAGCAGGTGTCGAACCAGGCGCTCGCGGACCTGTTTGCGATGGCGGGGGCGGTCGGGTTCAAGAATGTGTTGCTGGCGGCCGAACCGACGGTGACGGAGAATCCGCAGAAATAGCAGGGGGGCCGTGTGCGCATCGGAAAAATCGAAGTGAAGCGCCGGGTGTGGGTCGGGCTCGCTTGCGCGACGGCGGTCACGGCTGCCTGGTGGGGTTGGACTCAAGCGAAGCCGCCGGCGATGGCGCTGGCGGGGCAGGCGCCGCAGCCATTTGTGCGGCTGGCCGGAGCAGGCACCGCGGCGAACGACCAGGTTTTGCGCGAGCGGGCGGACCTGTTCGATCCCACGCCGCTGTTTTTCCCGACGGAATGGAATTACGGTCAGCGCCCGTTGCGGGAGAGCCTGCGCCGGCAGCCGGGCCAGGTTTTCGGAAGCTTTGAACCGAAATGGACCTTCACCGACCAAAGCCTGAAATCCTACGGCGTCGAGGCCACCCCGGCGCCGGAAAAGCTATCCGACGTCTTGGCGCAGGGTAATGAAGCACCTTTTGCCGGGATCGGGCATATCGATGCGCCTCGGACAGCTTTGCCTGAGAGGGTAGGGTTTCTTGAAGTCAGAGGATTTGGTAAATCAGAACCAATTATAGAACAAACTCTTAGGTATTTTACATTACCCCGCTTGGACTATGCTCCATTGGAGTTTCTCGTCGTGATCAGCAGTGCCGGGATCGTGGGCGATCCGGTGCTTACCAGCGGTTCTGGGTGGGAGGAGGTCGACAGTTTCTTCCGCACCTATATTGTAAAAAGCTTCCGCTTGGGCGAACGCCTGAATCCCGGCCGCTATCGCGTTTTGGTGGGTCCGTAGGGTTTTTTGGGGAATCTGGAAGAATCTAGTTGACGGTCCTTTTTAGGAATCGTTTCTTCGTCGTTCTCTTTGTTTTTTGCCAGTGACTTGGTCTGCCCAGATAGCTCAGTTGGTAGAGCACGTTCTTGGTAAGGACGAGGTCGCCGGTTCGAATCCGGTTCTGGGCTCCAGGGACGTCGCTGATCTCAGACGTTAATCAAGATCAACAACTTCAATACCTAACTAAACCACTACTCCATATGGCTAAAGGAACGTTCGAACGCAAGAAGCCGCACGTCAATGTCGGCACCATCGGTCACGTCGATCACGGCAAGACCACCCTCACCACCTCGATTCTGGCCTGCCAGGCGCGCAAAGGTCTCGCTGAGGTCAAGTCCTACGCCGACATCGCCAAGGGCGGCACCGTGCGTGACGCCTCCAAGATCGTCACGATCTCGGTCGCCCACGTGGAGTATGAGTCCGACAAGCGCCACTACGCGCACGTCGACTGCCCCGGCCACGCCGACTTCGTCAAGAACATGATCACCGGCGCCGCCCAGATGGATGGTGGCATCCTCGTGGTCTCCGCCGCTGACGGCCCGATGCCGCAGACCCGCGAGCACATCCTCCTGGCCCGCCAGGTCGGCGTGCCGAAGCTGGTCGTCTTCCTCAACAAGGTCGACCTCATCGACGACAAGGACCTCCTCGAGCTCGTCGAAGAGGAAATCCGCGATCTCCTCACCAAGTATCAGTTCGACGGCAAGGCCGCGAAGATCATCCGTGGTTCCGCCACCGCCGCCCTCGAGGGCAAGCCGGAAGGCGAAGCCGCCATCCAGGCCCTCATGGAGGCCCTTGATTCCGAGATCGCCGAGCCCGCTCGCGAGCTCGACAAGCCCTTCCTGATGTCCGTCGAGGACGTCTTCTCGATCACCGGCCGCGGCACCGTCGCCACTGGCCGTATCGAGCGCGGCATCTGCAAGCTCAACGACACCGTCGAGATCGTCGGCCTCAAGGACACGACCACGACCGTCGTCACCGGCATCGAGATGTTCCGCAAGCTCCTCGACCAGGGCCAGGCGGGCGACAACGTCGGCATCCTGCTCCGCGGCATTGAAAAGGAAGGCATCGAGCGCGGCCAGGTTATCGCCGCCCCGAAGTCCATCAAGCCGCACCGCAAGGCCAAGGCTGAGATCTACGTCCTCTCGAAGGACGAGGGTGGCCGCCACACGCCGTTCTTCAACGGCTACCGTCCCCAGTTCTACTTCCGCACCACGGACGTGACCGGCGTCGTCAACCTGCCGAAGGGCGTGGAGATGATCATGCCGGGCGACAACATCGCCGTCGACATCGAGCTCATCGTGCCGATCGCCATGGAGAAGACCCAGAAGTTCGCCATCCGCGAGGGTGGCCGCACCATCGGTGCCGGCCGCGTGACCGAGATCGTCGAATAAGCGTCCAATAACCTCTTCCGACCGACGCTGCCGGGGCTCCTTTGGGGGTCCCGGCTGTGTCGTCTAAAAGAAATAACCACAGGCGCGTAGCTCAATTGGTAGAGTAGCGGTCTCCAAAACCGTTGGTTGGGGGTTCGATTCCCTCCGCGCCTGCCAGCTCCGTCCCCTCACATTTCCGCTCCCATGGCCAATCCCTTCCGCACCGTCCGCATCTTCACCAGCGAACTCGTTGGCGAACTGCAGAAAGCCAGCTGGCCGACCAAGACCGAGCTCAAGGACTCGACGATCGTCGTGATCGTCGCGTGCGTGCTGCTCGGCCTCTTCACCAGCATCAGCGACTTCGCCCTCTACAACGTGGTCGACGCCGTGACCGAGTTTGTCAGCCGCTAAACCTTCCGCTCCGATGACCACCCAGACTTCCACCGGCGCCCAATGGTTCGCGCTCCACACCCTCTCCGGCCAGGAGAACAAGGTGAAGAACTACATCGAGAAGTTCAAGAAGGCCGAGGAACTCGACGACTACATCGCCGAGGTCCTGCTGCCCACGGAAGTCGTGTCCGAGGTCAAGGGCGGCAAGAAGTCGACCAAGGTCCGCAAGCTCTACCCGGGCTACGTGTTCATCAACATGTGCCTCTACGACGCGGAAAAGCAGGTCATCATCAAGCCGTTCTACTTCGTGAAGGACGCGGGTGGCGTGATCGGCTTCGTCGGCGGGGACAAGCCCGCGCCGCTGCGCCAGGCCGAGATCGACGAGATCAAGGCGCGCATCGAGGCCGCCTCCGGCAAGGAAATCCCGAAGGTCACCTTCGAGGTCGGCGAGGAAGTGAAGATCACCGACGGCGCCTTCGCCAACCTGACGGGCCGCGTCGACGAGGTCGACCCCGCCCGCGGCAAGCTCAAGATTTCCGTCTCCATTTTCGGTCGGTTTACGCCCGTCGAACTCGAATACTGGCAGGTCCAGCGCGCCTCTGAAAGCTGATCCAGCCGCCCTCACCACCAACCAGTCCTCCCTCCCTCACCATGGCCAAGAAAATTCAAGGTTACGTCCGTCTCCAGCTCCCCGCCGGTGCCGCCAATCCGGCGCCCCCGGTCGGCCCCGCCCTCGGCGCCCAAGGCGTCAACATCATGGGCTTCTGCAAGGAGTTTAACGCGAAGACCAAGGACCAGAATGGCATGATCATTCCGGTCGTCATCACGGTCTACTCCGACAAGTCCTTCACCTTCATCCTCAAGTCGCCCCCGGCGTCCGTGCTCCTCAAGAAGGCCGCCGGCATCGCGGCCGGCTCGGCCAAGCCCAACATGGACAAGGTCGGCAAGGTCACGAAGAAGCAGATCCTCGAGATCATCAAGATCAAGAAGGCCGACCTCAACGCCAACAGCGACGAGGCCGCCATCCGCATGATCGCCGGCACCGCCCGCAACATGGGCATCGAAGTCGTCGACTGATTTTAGTTCAGCCAACCACAACCTCACCGCGGGAGTCCTCACGGACGTTCGCACCGCAAGGAGACAAAATGCCCGTCAAACAAAGCAAAAGATACCGCAGCGCCGTCTCGGCCGCTGACCTCTCCAAGGAATATCCCCTCAAGGAAGCCGTGGAGATCCTCACGAAATTCCCGAAGGCCAAGTTCGACGAGACCGTCGAGCTTTCCTTCCGCCTCGGCGTTGATCCCGCCCAGGGCGACCAGATGGTCCGCGGCACCACGCCGCTGCCCAACGGTTCCGGCAAGAAGGTCCGCGTCGTCGTCTTCACGGACGACGCCGAGAAGGCCCTCGCCGCGGGCGCCGATCATGCCGGCCTCGCCGAGCTGATGGCCAAGATCAACGAGGGCTGGCTCGACTTCGACGTCGCGATCGCGACCACCGAGGCCATGAAGCAGGTCCGCACCCTGGCGCGCGTCCTCGGTCCCAAGGGCCTCATGCCCAACCCGAAGTCCGGCACCGTCACCGACGACATCGCCGCGGGCATCAAGGCCGTGAAGGCCGGCCGCGTCGAGTTCAAGGTCGACAAGACCGCCAACATCGGCGTCGGCGTCGGCAAGCGCTCGTTCACCGCCGACCAGATCACCGAGAACGTCTCCGCGGTCCTCGAGGCCGTGGGCAAGGCCAAGCCGGCCGCGTTCAAGGGCCACTACATCAAGAGCGTCACGCTCTCGTCCTCCATGAGCCCGGGCGTCAAGCTCGCGGCCGCCGAGTTCAACAAATTCTAAGGAGCCCACCATGAGAGCCGAAAAACAATATTTGATCGACGAAGTCAGCGGGCACCTGAAGAAGTCCGACTACGTCATCCTCACCAACTTCACGAAACTCACCGTCGCCGATGCGGCCGAGCTGCGCAAGCGCCTCGCCCCGGAGAAGGCCGAGTTCCACGTCGTCAAGAACAGCTCGTTCCGCGTCGCGGCCAAGGCCATGGGCCTGCCCGACCTGGACAAGTCCCTCAGCGGCCAGACGGCCGTCGTCGTCGGTGGCAAGAACCCCGCCGGCGTCGCCAAGACGCTGAAGAAGTTCATCGAGGAGAAGCAGAAGCTCGAAGTCAAAGTGGGCGTTCTCGACAAGAAGCTCATGACGGCCGCCGATCTCGCCAAGCTCGCCGACCTGCCTTCGTTCGACGCCCTGCGCTCGATGTTCCTCGGCCTGCTCACCATGCAGGGCGCGGCCTTCGTCCGCGTGCTCGACGCCAAGGTCAAGAAGGAGCAGCCCGCTGCTCCCGCCGCCTAAACCACCACCTCACCAACCACCATTTTTCCGGCGCAAGCCGGAAAGCAAAACATCCAACGAAGCGGCTAGGGGATACGTCCCTTAAACGCGTCCCAACCGGGACCGCTATCCGCCTCAGGAGAAAATACCATGAGCAACATCACCAAAGACCAAGTCATTGAATGGCTGTCCGCCCAGCCGATTCTCGAACTCGCCGCCCTTGTCAAGGACCTGGAAGGCAAGTGGGGCGTTTCCGCCGCCGCTGCTGTCGCCGCCGGCCCCGCCGCCGGTGCCGCCCCGGCTGCCGCCGCCGAGGAGAAGACCGAGTTCACCGTCGTCCTCACCGACGCCGGCGCGAACAAGATCGGCGCGATCAAGGAAGTCCGCGCCATCACCGGCCTGGGCCTCAAGGAAGCCAAGGACCTCGTCGAAGGCGCGCCCAAGCCCGTCAAGGAAGGCGTCAACAAGGCCGAGGCCGAGGAAATCAAGAAGAAGCTCGAGGCCGCCGGCGCCAAAGTGGAACTCAAGTAACCATTACTTGGCGTTTCCGACCTCAAGTCATCTCAATTCACCGAGACAGGCCGTGTCCAACCACGGCCTGTCTTTCGGCTTTTTTTCTTTTGTTCTTTCCGCGCCCCGAGGCCTCGCGTCCGGGCGCACCATTGCCGGCGGTTCACTCCAGCACCGCTGAGTTCTGTCTCTTTCTTTTCGTCTCACACTTAAACGGGAAATTCCATGGCCGACCGCACTCATTCCGAACGCATTAACTTCGGCAAACTCCGCGAAGTCATCCAGCCGCCGAACCTCATCGAGCTGCAGATCAGCTCCTACCTCGAGTTCCTCCAGAAGGACACCGCCGAGAAGGCGCGCAAGCCCTTCGGCCTCGAGGCCGTGTTCCGCGAGGTGTTCCCGATCAATTCCTACGACGAGCGCCTGACGCTCGAATACGTCTCCTACACGATCGGCGAGCCCAAGAGCTCCGAGATCGAGTGCCTCCGCGAGGGCACCACCTACGCCGTGCCGCTCTACGTGAAGCTCCGCCTCCGCGAGGAAGACTTCATCAAGGACGAGGAAATCTTCATGGGCGACATCCCGATGGTGACCGAGCGCGGCTCGTTCATCATCAACGGCGCCGAGCGCGTCGTCGTCTCCCAGCTCCACCGTTCGCCCGGCATCTGCTTCGAGGTCGCCACGCACCCGAACGGCAAGCTGCTCCACTCCTTCCGCATCATCCCGGACCGCGGCACCTGGCTTGAGGTGCAGTTCGACAACAACGACCTGCTCTACGTCTACCTCGACCGCCGCCGTCGCCGCCGCAAGTTCCTCATCACGACGCTGCTCCGCTCGATCGGGTTCAGCAACGATCTGGATATCCTCAACCTGTTCTACACGATCCAGGAACTGAAGGTCACCAAGGCGCTCGATCTCGAGAATGTCTCCACGCTCGTGTTGGTTGAAGACGTCATCGATGCCCAGAAAGGCGTCGTGCTCGCCCGCGCCTTTGAGCCGCTGACCAAGGCCATCGTCCGCACCTTCGAGAAGCACGACATCAAGTCGATGCGCGTCATCGACACCACGGCTGACGAGGGCGCCATCATCCGCGCGCTCAAGAAGGATCCGACCCGCAACGAGGAGGAAGCCCTCAAGGAAATCTACAAGAAGCTGCGCCCGGGCGAGCCGCCGACCACGGCGAACGCCAAGGCCCTGCTCAAGCGCCTGTTCTTTGACCCGAAGCGCTACGATCTCGGCCGCGTCGGCCGCTACAAGATCAACCAGAAGCTCGACCTCAAGATCGACCTGGAGAACCGCATCCTCGCCAGCGAGGACGTGGTCGCCGCCACCAAGTATCTCGTCCGTCTCAAGAAGAGCGACGGCATCGTTGACGACATCGATCACCTCGGTTCCCGCCGCGTGCGCACCGTGGGTGAGCTCCTCGCCAACCAGTGCCGCGTCGGCCTTTCCCGCACCGAGCGTTTGGTGCGCGAGCGCATGACCCTCTATGACCAGAGCGTCGACTCGATCACGCCCCAGAAGCTGATCAACCCGAAGGCCCTGACGACCGTGATCCGCGATTTCTTCGCTCGCTCGCAGCTGTCGCAGTTCATGGACCAGATCAACCCGCTCGCCGAGCTCACCCACAAGCGCCGCCTGTCGGCCCTTGGGCCGGGTGGTCTCAACCGCGAGCGCGCCGGCTTCGAGGTCCGCGACGTTCATCCGTCGCACTACGGCCGCATCTGCCCGATCGAGACCCCGGAAGGTCCGAACATCGGCCTCATCAACTCCCTGTCCACCTACGCCCGCGTGAACGAGTTCGGCTTCATCGAGGCCCCGTATCGTCTCGTCGAGAAGGGCCGCGTGACTGACAAGGTTGTCTACCTCACCGCCGACCAGGAGGAGGGCAAGACCATCGCCCAGGCCAACGCCGAGGTGGATGACAAGGGCCACTACATCGGCAAGGTCACCGCCCGTAACTCCGGCAACTTCCTCGAAGTGACCGCCGACGAGGTGGACCTGATGGACGTTTCCCCGAAGCAGGTGGTGTCCGTCGCCGCCGGCCTCATCCCGTTCCTCGAGCACGACGACGCGAATCGCGCGCTCATGGGTTCCAACATGCAACGCCAGGGCGTGCCGCTCCTGCAGACCGAGGCGCCGTTCGTTGGCACCGGTCTCGAGAGCCGCCTCGCGAGCGACTCCAAGACCGTCGTCATTGCCGAGGAATCCGGCATCGTCGCCTCGGTTGATGCGAAGCAGATCGTCGTCACCAAGGACGGTGAGCTGCCCCGCCACCCGAAGCACAATCCGAAGGACCACATCTTCGTGTATGAGCTCCGCAAGTTCATGCGCTCGAACGCCGGCACCTGCTTCAGCCAGCGCCCGATCGTCAAGAAGGGCCAGAAGGTCAAGAAGGGAGAGTGCATCGCGGACGGTCCCTCGACCGATCACGGCGAGCTCGCGCTCGGCCGCAACGTCCTCGTCGGCTTCATGCCGTGGAACGGCTACAACTTCGAAGACGCCATCCTGATCTCCGAGAAGGTCCTCAAGGAGGACATCTTCACCTCCATCCACGTCCAGGAGTTCGAGGTCACCGCCCGTGACACGAAGCTCGGGCCGGAAGAGATCACGCGCGACATCCCGAACATCGGCGAGGAAGCGCTCAAGAATCTCGACCACAACGGCGTCATCCGCGTCGGTGCCGAGGTGAAGCCCGGCGACATCCTCGTCGGCAAGATCACCCCGAAGTCCGAGACGGAACTCGCTCCGGAGGAGAAGCTCCTCCGCGCCATCTTCGGCGAGAAGGCCGCTGACGTGAAGGACACCTCGCTCATCGTTCCCTCCGGCGTGAACGGCATCATCATGGACGTGAAGGTTTCCACGAGTCGCCTCGATGCGGAGCGTGACCGCCTGTCCCCGTCCGACCGCCGCCGCCAGGTGAAGCAGATCCAGGAGGATTATAAGACGCAAATGGACAAGCTGCGCGAGCAGCTGACCGAGGCGCTCTCCAACATCCTCCTCGGCGAGAAGATCCCGCTCGACGTCATCAACGGCCAGACCGGCGAGATCATCATCCCGGCCAACCGCAAGATCACGAAGACGCTCCTCCGCAAGCTGGCCGCCGTCGCGAAGCACATCGAAATCGATCCTTCGCCCGTCCGCATCAAGATCATGGAGATCATCGCCTCGTTCCAGTCGAAGTTCGACGAGCTCGAGGGCGACCGCGAGCGCAAGATCGCCACGATCGAGACCGGCGACGAGAACGGCCCCGGTGTCATCAAGCAGGTCAAGGTCTACATCGCCACGAAGCAGAAGCTCGAGGTCGGTGACAAGATGGCTGGCCGCCACGGCAACAAGGGCGTCGTCGCCAAGATCGTGCCGGAAGAGGACATGCCCTTCCTGCCCGACGGCACCCCGATCGAAATCTGCCTCAACCCCCTCGGCGTGCCTTCGCGCATGAACGTGGGTCAGGTCCTTGAGACGCACTTGGGCTGGGCTTGCAAAAAGCTCGGCATCAAGGTCGCCACCCCCGTGTTCGACGGTATCCCCGAGAGCAAGGTCCGTGGCTACCTCAAGGAGGCCAAGCTGCCTTCCACCGGCAAGTCGCCGCTGCATGACGGTCGCACGGGCGAGAAACTCGATCAGGAGGTCGTCGTCGGCTACATCTACATGATGAAGCTGAACCACCTTGTGTCCCACAAGATCCACGCTCGCGCGGTCGGTCCTTACTCGCTCGTCACCCAGCAGCCGCTGGGCGGCAAGGCGCAATACGGCGGCCAGCGCTTCGGCGAAATGGAAGTGTGGGCGCTCGAGGCCTACGGCGCGGCGCACACCCTCCAGGAGCTCCTCACCGTCAAGTCCGACGACGTCAACGGCCGCACCAAGATCTACGAGTCGCTCGTCAAGGGCGACAACACGCTGAGCGCCGGCACGCCGGAATCGTTCAACGTGCTGGTCAAGGAAATGCAGGCCCTCGGTCTCGACATCAAACTCGCGAAGCGCACCGCCCTCGGCGAGGCGCTCGGTGGCACGGGCACCCGCTAACACTTAACACAATATTGGGAGCAAAATCATAATGAGCACCGAACACGCCCGCGAAGAAGTCCGTTCCGTCCTCGGTTCGGACGAGAATCAGTTCGACAACGTTTCGATCACCGTCGCCGCGCCGGAAACCATCCGCGCCTGGTCGAAGGGTGAGGTCAAGAATCCCGAGACCATCAACTACCGCACCTTCAAGCCCGAGCCGGGCGGTCTTTTCTGCCAAAAAATCTTCGGCCCGGTGCGCGACTATGAGTGCGCCTGCGGCAAATACAAGCGCATCAAATACAAGGATGTCGTGTGCGATCGCTGCGGCGTCGAGGTGACCATCGCCCGCGTCCGCCGCGAGCGCATGGGCCACATTGAGCTCGCCGTCCCCGTCGCCCACATCTGGTTCCTCAAGAGCATGCCGAGCCGCCTCGGCCTCCTGCTCGACATGACCGCCCGTTCGCTTGAGCGCGTCATCTACTACGAGAACTACATGGTGACCAACGCGGGCAAGACGCCGCTCGAGCTCAAGCAGCTCCTCACCGAGACCGAGTTCCAGCAGGCCGTCGATGAATACGGCGCTGATGCCTTCACCGCCAAGATGGGCGCCGAGGCCGTCCGCGACGTGCTCATGCAGATCGACATGGAGGCGGTTGTCGCCGAGCTCCACGAGACGATGCGCGCCACGCGCTCGAAGCAGATCAAGAAGAAGCTCTCCAAGCGCCTCAAGGTGATCGGCGGCTTCATCAGCTCGAAGTCCCGTCCCGAGTGGATGGTGCTCGAGGTCCTCCCGGTCATTCCGCCCGACCTGCGCCCGCTCGTGCCGCTCGAGGGTGGCCGCTTCGCGACCTCCGACCTCAACGACCTCTACCGCCGCGTCATCAACCGCAACAACCGTCTGCGGAACCTGATGCAGCTGAAGACGCCCGACGTCATCATTCACAACGAAAAGCGCATGCTCCAGGAAGCTGTCGACGCGCTCTTCGACAACGGCCGCCACGGCCGCCCGGTCACGGGCGCCGGCAACCGTGCGTTGAAGTCGCTCTCCGACATGCTCAAGGGCAAGCAGGGCCGTTTCCGCCAGAACTTGCTCGGCAAGCGCGTCGATTATTCCGGCCGCTCGGTCATCGTCATCGGCCCGGAGCTCAAGCTCCACCAGTGCGGTCTGCCCAAGAAGATGGCCCTCGTCCTCTTCGAGCCGTTCATCATCCGCCGCCTCAAGGAGCTCGGCTTCGTGCACACCGTCCGCGGTGCCCGCAAGATGATCGAGAAGAAGTCCCCGGAAGTCTGGGACATCCTCGAGGAAGTCACCAAGGGCCACCCGGTGCTGCTCAACCGCGCGCCGACGCTCCACCGTCTCTCGATCCAGGCTTTCGAGCCCGTGCTGATCGAGGGTTCGTCCATCCGCGTCCACCCGCTCGTCTGCACGGCTTACAACGCCGACTTCGACGGTGACCAGATGGCCGTCCACGTGCCGCTGTCCCTCGAGGCCATCCTGGAGTGCAAACTCCTGATGATGTCGACGAACAACATCTTCTCGCCGTCCTCCGGCAAGCCGATCCTCACGCCGTCGCAGGACATCGTCCTCGGCGCCTACTACCTCACCGTCGAGCCGCGCACCAAGCCCGCCAAGGGCGTCCGCGTGCCGCTGCTCTCCGGCCTGCAGGAAGTGCAATACGTCAAGATCGACGGTGCGCTCAAGACGCACGACTGGATCGAGATCCCGAACCCGGACTTCGGCAAGGACACCGTCTACGGCAACAAGGAGCGCAAGCACCTCCGCACGACGGTCGGCCGCGTGATCTTCAACCAGATCTGGCCCGCCGGTCTCGGCTTCATCAACTTCCCGGTGCCGAAGGGCAAGCTGGGCGACCTCATCCTCAACACCTACAAGGTGGCGGGTGATCGCGTGACGGTCGAGACGCTCGACAAGCTGAAGGAGCTGGGCTTCCAGACCGCCTTCCAGGCCGGCATCTCGATCGGTATCGACGACATGATCATCCCCGAGAACAAGAAGGAGATCGTGCACGATGCCCGCAAGAAGGTCGACGAGGTCGAGTCCCAATACAAGAAGGGCATCATCACCTCCGGCGAGCGCTACAACAAGATCATCGACATCTGGACCGGCGCCACCGATCGCATCGCCAAGGCCGTCTTCGCCAAGCTTGAGAACAACGATGGCCGCACCGAGGTTAACCCGGTTTACATCATGATGGATTCCGGCGCCCGCGGTAACAAGCAGCAGGTTCGCCAGCTGTGCGGTCTCCGCGGCCTCATGGCCAAGCCGTCCGGCGAGATCATCGAGCGTCCGATCCTGTCCTCGTTCCGCGAGGGCCTGACCGTCCTCGAATACTTCATCTCCACGCACGGCGCCCGCAAGGGTCTCGCCGACACCGCCCTCAAGACGGCCGACGCCGGCTACATGACCCGCAAGCTTTGCGACGTGGCCATGGACGCCGTCATCACCGAGGAAGACTGCGGCACGCGCGAGGGCATCTGGAAGCGGGCGATCTTCGAAGGCGAGACCATGCTGGTCTCCCTCGCGGAGCGCATCGTCGGCCGGTTCTCGGCGGACGACGTCTTCGATCCCCTCAACCCGACCAAGACGATCGTGGACGCTGGCGACCTCATCACCGAGGAACTCTCCAAGCGCATCGACGACTCCGGCATCGAGCGCGTCAAGGTGCTCTCGCCGCTCACCTCCACAAGCGAGCAGGGCATCGACGCCAAGTCCTACGGCATCAATCCCGCCACCAACAAGGTCGCGAAGATCGGTGACTCCGTCGGCATCATCGCCGCCCAGTCCATCGGCGAACCCGGCACGCAGCTCACCATGCGCACGTTCCACATCGGTGGCGTCGCCTCCGCGGGTTCCAAGAACCCCGAGATCAAGGTGCGTAACTCCGGTATCGTCAAATACCGCGGCCTCCGCCTCGTGCAGACCGCCGAGGGCCACAACATCGTCCTCAACAAGACCGGTTCCATCCAGATCCTCGACGAGAACGATCGCGAGCTGGAGTCATACCCGATTGTGGTCGGCACCTTCCTCTCCGTCACCGATGCGGAGAAAGTCGTCAAGGGCCAGACCATCGCCCAGTGGGATCCCTACAACATCCCGGTCCTCTCCGAGAAGGCCGGCACGCTCCACTTCAAGGACATGATCCCGGGTGTGACCGTGAAGCGTGAGCTCGACGAGTCCACCGGCCGCATCGCGACCGTGGTCATCGAGCACAAGGAAGACCTCAACCCGCAGATCGAAGTCCGCGACGATCACGGCAAGCCGGTCGCCGCTTACTCCATCCCGACGGGCGCGCAGGTCGCGGTCGCCGAGGGTGACATCATCCAGCCCGGTGCGCTGCTCGCCAAGACCCCGCGTCAGGCGTCCGTCACCAAGGACATCACCGGTGGTCTCCCGCGCGTGGCCGAGCTTTTCGAAGCCCGCCGCCCGAAGGAAGCCGCCGAGATGGCCCGCATCGAGGGTGTCGTCTCCTTCGAGGGTTCCATCCGCGGCAAGCGCAAGCTTGTCGTCCGCCAGGAAGAGTCCGGTGCGGAAGAGGAACACCTGATCCCGCACGGCAAGCACATCATCGTGCAGGCCGGCGACGTCGTCCACAAGGGCCAGCACCTTACCGAGGGCTCCGCCGATCCGCACGAGATCCTCGAGATCCTCGGGCCGACCGCGCTGTATGAGTTCCTCATCGGCCAGGTGCAGGAAGTCTACCGTCTCCAGGGCGTGTCGATCAACGACAAGCACATCGAAGTCATCATCCGCCAGATGCTCCGCAAGGTCCGCATCAGCGATCCGGGTGACACCGAGTGGTTCTGGGGCGAGCAGATCGACCGCGTGGCGTTCCTGCGCGAGAACAAGCGCATCGATGCCGCCGGCGGCAAACCCGCCGAGGCCGAGCCGATCCTGCTGGGCATCACCAAGGCCTCCCTCGAGACCGAGAGCTTCATCTCGGCCGCCTCCTTCCAGGAGACGACGCGCGTCCTCACCGACGCCTCGACGCTGGGCAAGGTCGACCACCTGAAGGGCTTCAAGGAAAACGTCATCATGGGTCATCTGATCCCGGCGGGCACGGGCCTCCCGGCTTACAAGAAGCTCCGCGTGACGCTGCCGCTCGGCGGCGAGATCCCGATGGACGAGGCCCCCAAGGCCACGGCCGAGGCGAGCTAAGCTGCCTGCCAGACAACTTCGAAGCCGCGGACGAAAGTCCGCGGCTTTTTGCTTTCCGACCCTAGCCGGAAAACAACCGCGCCGTAGTCCGCAGGGCGAAGGCGGTTTTGAGCGCAGGGTAGGAAAGGCCGAAAAGGGCAGGGGAGGGTATTTTACAAATGAACTTTCACCCCGAAAAGTGTCATGTGAATAACTTTTCCGGACATTTTTCGATTTAACTCTTGATAGGGGAGGAAGCCGCCTGCTTTCTTCAACGTCCCATTCGTCACTTACAGCCTCGTTAGCCAAACTAGTGAGGCACCTGACGCCACGATTTCGGGCGGTTTTCCCTCTGAAATTCGTGTTTCCACATAAAGCGCGAAATAGTGCTTGCCGGAGGCATCGTCTCCGGTAGGTTCCGCGCCTTTTCCACTTTTACCAACCTTCCTTCAATTACATGCCAACCATCAACCAACTCGTGAGAAAGGGCCGCCGCAAAGTCGTGGCGAAGTCCAAGGCTCCGGCGTTGCAGGGTAACCCCTTCCGCCGCGGCGTCTGTGTGCAGGTCATGACCCGCACGCCGAAGAAGCCCAACTCGGCCATCCGCAAGGTCGCCAAGGTCCGCCTCACGAACGGCACGGAAGTCATTTCCTACATCCCCGACGAGGGCCACAACCTCCAGGAGCACTCCATTGTGCTCGTGCGCGGTGGCCGCGTTAAGGATCTCCCCGGCGTCCGCTACCACATCGTGCGTGGCACCCTCGACGCCACCGGCGTCGAAAAGCGCCGTCGTTCCCGTTCCAAATACGGCGTCAAACGCCCGAAAGCCGCCAAGGCCTAACCCTCGTTCTTTTTTAAGCCGCCATGTCACGCCGCCGCAGAGCCACTCATCGCCCCACCGTTCCGGATGTCCGCTATAACAGCGCCCTGGTAACGCACCTCATCAATGTCATCATGAAGAGCGGCAAGCGCACGCTCGCCGAGCGCATCGTTTACGGTGCCTTCGAGAAGGTGAGCGAGAAGCTCCAGAAAGGCGACCCGGTCGACCTGCTCATGGGCGCGATGGAAAACGCCCGCCCGAAACTCGAGGTCAAGAGCCGCCGCGTCGGTGGCGCCACCTACCAGGTGCCCGTCGAGATTTCCTTTGAGCGCCAGGAATCCCTGGCCCTCCGCTGGATCGTCAACGCCGCCACCAGCCGCAAGGGCACGCCGATGCGCGAGGCCATCGCCGCCGAGATCGTCGACGCCTACAACAACACCGGCTCCGTCGTGAAGAAGAAGGAAGAAATGCACAAGATGGCCCAGGCCAACCGTGCGTTCGCCCATCTCCGTTGGTAAGGAATCCCTAGCATGTCCGTCGCGTCTCCCATCAACATTACTGTCGTCACCGACAAGGCGAAGGTCTCGCCCGTCAACTCGAAGGACCGTCCGTTCCCGCTCGAGTGGACCCGCAACATCGGCATCGCCGCGCACATCGACGCCGGCAAGACGACCACGACCGAGCGCATCCTTTTCTACTCCGGCGCCGTCCACAAGATGGGCGAGGTCCATGAGGGCACCACGGTGACCGACTGGATGGAGCAGGAGCGCGAGCGTGGCATCACGATCACCGCCGCCGCCATTTCCTGCGCCTGGAACGCCTCCTGGGGTCCCTGGAAGGGGATCAAGCAGCGCATCAACATCATCGACACCCCCGGACACGTGGACTTCACGGCCGAGGTGGAGCGCTCGCTCCGCGTGCTCGACGGCGCCGTCGCCGTGTTCTGCGCCGTCGCCGGCGTGCAGCCCCAGTCCGAGACCGTCTGGCGCCAGGCCAACAAATACCGCGTCCCGCGCGTGGCGTTCATCAACAAGATGGACCGCACCGGCGCCGACTTCTTCCGCGCCGTCTCCGAGATGCGTGAGAAGCTCAAGGCCAACGCCCACCCGATTTTCCTGCCCATCGGCAAGGAGGAGAACTTCTCCGGCCTCGTCGATCTCGTGCAGAACGTTGCCTACTCCTTCGAGGAAGACCCGAAGGACCAGCTGGGCATGAACCCGAAGACGATTCCGATCCCGGCCGAGATGGCCGCTCAGGCCAAGGAATACCGCGACAAGCTCATCGAGGCCGTGTCCGACTTCGATGATGTCATCGCCGAGCGTTATCTCAATGGCGAGGAGATCAGCGTCGAGCAGCTCATGCTCGGCGTCCGCAAGGCCACCATTTCCCTCCAGTTCACCGGGGTCATCCCGGGTTCCGCCTTCAAGAAGAAGGGTGTCCAGCGCCTGCTGGACTGCGTCGTCAATTATCTCCCGAACCCGATCGACGTTCCCCCGATGCAGGGTCAGGACAGCGACGGCAAGGTCGTCGAGGCCGTCGTCAGCGACAAGGCCAAGCTCGCCGGCCTGGCGTTCAAGCTCTGGAACGACCCGTTCGTCGGCCGTCTCGTGTTCTTCCGCGTCTACACCGGCCAGCTGCCGCGCGGCATGTCCCTCTACAATCCCCGCACCCGCCGCTCTGAGCGCGTGTCCCGCCTCGTCCTCATGCGCGCCATCGAGCGCGAGGAAATCGAGGTCGCCTATGCCGGTGACATCTGCGCCGTCGTCGGCGTCAAGGACGTCATCACGGGCGACACCCTGTGCGACGAGGATTTCGACATCCGTCTCGAGCCGCCGTCCTTCCCGGAGCCCGTCATCTCGATGTCCATCGAGCCGAACTCCAAGGGCGACCAGGAGAAGCTCGGCGTGGCGCTCCAGCGCCTCGTCGCCGAGGACCCGACCTTGCGCGTCAAGACCGACCAGGACACCGGCCAGACCATCCTCGCCGGCATGGGCGAGCTGCACCTCGAGATCATCATCGACCGCATGAAGCGCGAGTTCAAGGTCGAGGCCACCTCCGGCAAGCCCCAGATCGCCTACCGCGAGACCATCCAGAAGTCCGCCGACGGCGAGGGTAAGTTCATCCGCCAGTCCGGTGGTAAGGGTCAATACGGCCACGTCGTCATCAAGATGGAGCCGAATGAGAAGGGTAAGGGCGTCGAGGTCATCAACGAGACCGTCGGCGGTTCCATCCCGAAGGAATTCATCAAGCCCGCCACGGACGGTATCCTCGAGGGCGCCAACAACGGTGTCATCGCCGGTTTCCCGGTCGTCGACGCCATCATCCGCATCACCGACGGTTCGTTCCACGAGGTGGACTCGTCCGAAATGGCGTTCAAGATGGCCGGCATCTTCGCGTTCAAGGACGCGATGAAGAAGGCCAACCCGATCCTGCTCGAGCCCATCATGGGCGTCGAGGTCACCACCCCGGAAGAGTATCAGGGCGACCTGATGGGCGACATCAACCGTCGCCGCGGCCAGATCCAGGGCATGGAGAACAAGACCGGCGCGTGCATCATCACGGCGCACGTTCCGCTCGAACTGCTCTTCGGCTACGTCACCGACATCCGCTCGCTTTCGAAGGGCCGCGCCAGCGCGTCCATCACGCCTTCGCACTTCGCGCAGGTCCCGAACGCGCAGCTCGCCAAGATCGTGGAGTCCAACGCCAAGGGCCCCGCTCGCACCTAACTTTTAACCCTCGTTCTTTATACTGCCATGAAAGGCCAACGCATTCGCATCAAACTCCAGGGCTACGACTATCGCGTCATCGACCAGTCCGCCCTCGAAATCGTCGAAACCGCCAAGCGCTCCGGCGCCCGCGTTTCCGGCCCGATTCCTCTTCCCACGCACATTGTGAAGCTGTCGGTCAACCGCTCCCCGCACGTCGACAAGAAGTCCATGGAGCAGTTCGAGTCCCGCACCCACAAGCGCCTCATCGACATCCTGGAGCCCACCGCCCAGACCGTCGACGAGCTCAAGAAACTCAACCTTCCGTCCGGCGTCGATATCACCATCAACGTCTAAAATCTCTCAACCCACATACCATCTTAGCCAAGCCAGCCGGCTCACCCCGGCCCTTGCTAAAGTAGGTCTAAACAAACGGCGCCCCGCGCCACCTACCACTTAGCCCATGATCGCTACATTACTCGGTAAAAAAATCGGCATGACCCAGGTCTACGACGCTCAAAACGTCCTGGTCCCGGTCACCGTGGTGGAAGCCGGCCCGTGCCCGGTCGTCCAAATCAAGACTGTTGAGTCTGACGGCTACAATGCCGTGCAACTCGGCTTCGGTTCCCAGAAGGCGAAGAACGCCTCCAAGGCCGAGGCCAATCACGCCAAGAAGGCCGGCCTCGAGTCGGCGCCCCGCGTGCTCAACGAGGTCCGCCTCACTGAGGCGTTCTCCGGCAAGGCCGGCGACGTCCTCACGGTCGCGGTTTTCGCCGAGGGCCAGATCGTCGACGTGCTCGGCGTCTCGAAGGGCAAGGGCTTTCAGGGCGTCGTGAAGCGCTTCCGCGTCGGCGGCGGCCCCGCCTCCCACGGTTCCATGTTCCACCGCCGCATCGGTTCCATCGGCATGCGCCAGACCCCCGGCCGCTCCTGGAAGAACCAGCGCATGCCCGGCCACATGGGCACTGATATGCGCACCGTGCAGAACCTGCGCGTCGTGAAGATCATCGCCGACAAGAACCTCATCCTCGTCAAGGGCGCCATCCCCGGCGCCAACGGCGACGATGTCATCATCCGCTCCGGCAAGAAGGCCAAGCCGGCCAAGAAAGCCTAAGACCACCGGAGAACGCATAACATGAAGCTCAAACTTTTCACGTCCGACGCCACCAAGAGTTCCGAGAAGGAATTCAACCTCCCGACCTTTGAGGGTTCCCGCGGCCTCCAGGCCGTCAAGGAAGTCGTCGTCGCCCACCGCGCCAACGCCCGCCAGGGCACGCGCTCGACCAAGACCCGCGGCGAAGTTCGCGGCGGCGGCAAGAAGCCCTGGGCCCAGAAGGGCACCGGTCGCGCCCGCGCCGGCTCCATCCGCTCTCCCCTGTGGTCCGGCGGCGGCGTCGTGTTCGGCCCGAAGCCCCGCGACTTCTCCAAGAAGATCAACGGCAAGGTCAAGACCCTCGCCTTCGGCCGCGCCCTGTTCGACCGCGCGACCGCCGGCGACATCAGCGTCATCGAGAACTTCGCCCCGAAGCAGGCCAAGACCAAGCTCATGGGCGAGGTCATCAGCCGCATCGCCCCCAAGGGCAAGGTGCTCATCGTCGACGCCCCCTTCACGACCGAGGCCCAGCGCGCCGCGCGCAACCTCGCCCGCGTCACCCTGCAGGACGCCTCGAAGCTCAACACCCTCGATCTCGTCGCCTACAGCTGGATCGTTGTTTCCAGCAAGGCCCTCGAGCAGATCATCGCCCGCGCCAACGGAGGTCAGTCATGATTAACGCCGAACAGATTCTCAAAACCATCCGCCTGACGGAGAAGTCCAACAAGCTCTCCTCGAACTACGGCCAGTATACCTTCGAGGTGTATCCGTCCGCGACGAAGCACACCGTGCGCGCCGCCGTCGAGCAGACCTTCAAGGTCACCGTCACCCGCGTGAACATCCAGAACCGCAAGGGCAAGCCGAAGCGTTCGCGCCAGGGCCGTCCCATCACCGCGTCCGACAGCAAGCGCGCCATCGTCACCCTCAAGACGGGCGACAAGATCGAACTCACCTGATTCCCGGAGCCCACCCACCATGGCCCTTAAATCCTTCCGTCCCCTCACCGCGTCCCTCCGGTTCACCACCCTGAACCGCCCGGCCGAGATCACCGACAAGCGCCCCGAGCGCTCGCTGGTGGAGTCCAAGAGCAAGTCCGGCGGCCGCAATGCCTACGGCCGCATCACCTCGCGCCGCCGCGGCGGCGGTCACAAGAAGCTCTACCGCATCATCGACTTCAAGCGCGGCAAGCTCGACATGCCCGCCAAGGTCCAGGCGATCGAATACGATCCCAACCGCACCGCGCTGCTCGCGCTCGTCGCCTATGCCGACGGCACGAAGAGCTACATTCTCGCGCCCCTCGGCCTGAAGGTCGGGGACACCGTCTACAGCGCGCTGAAGACCGACACCAACGACTTCAAGCCGGGCAATTCCTTCCTCCTGGGCTCCATCCCGCCGGCCACCAAGCTGCACGCGGTCGAGCTGATCCCGGGCAAGGGCGCCCAGATCGCCCGCGCCGCCGGCACCTCGGTCGAGCTCGTCGCCATCGAGAACGGTTACGCCCAGATCCGCATGACCTCCGGCGAGACCCGCCTGATCAATGCGAACTGCCGCGCCACCATCGGCGAGGTCTCCAATGCCGACCACGGCAAGCGCTCGCTCGGCAAGGCCGGCCGCAACCGCTGGCTCGGCAAGCGCCCCCGCGTCCGCGGCGTGGCCATGAACCCGGTCGACCACCCGAACGGTGGCGGTCAGGGCAAGTCCAAGGGTGGTGGCGGTCGCCAGCACCTCGTTTCGCCGTGGGGCCAGCTCGCGAAGGGTTTCCCGACGCGCCGCCGCACCAAGCTCTCCAGCAATTTCATCCTCGTTCGCGCCAACGGCCGCAAGCCGCGCGGCCAGAAGTAATCCCAACGACTCCGCACCATGGCACGTTCCATCAAGAAAGGTTTCTTTGTCGACTACCACCTCCTGGAGAAGATCCAGAAGGCGGCCAAGTCCGGTGGCGCCCGCAAGCCCATCCAAACTTGGTCCCGTCGCTCCACCATTACGCCCGAGTTCGTCGGCCACACCATCAGTGTGCACAACGGCAAGGCGCACATCGCGGTCTACATCACGGAGAACATGGTCGGGCACAAGCTCGGCGAGTTCGCCCCGACGCGCATCTTCAAGGCGCACGGCGGTATGACCCGCAAGGAAATCTGAGGCCGTTGCCCAACCAGGACACTACAATGGAAATCCAAGCTCTCACCCGCAACGCGCGCATGTCGCCCAAGAAGGTCCGCGAGGTCGCGCGCCTCATCCAGGGCCGCCCCGTCAACGAGGCCATCGACTTCCTCACGCTCGTGCCGCGCAAATCCGCCCGCCTCCTCGTCAAGACGCTCAAGAGCGCCGTGGCGAACGCCGAGAACAACAACAGCATCACCGCCGACCAGCTCACCGTGCACCGCGCCCTCATCGAGAACGGCCCCGTGCTCAAGCGCTTCAAGGCCGGCGCCAAGGGCTCGGCCAAGCCGCGCGTCAAGCGCATGTCGCACCTCCGCATCGTCCTCACCGACGGCAAATCCAACTAACTACTTCCATGGGACAAAAGACCAACCCTACCGGCTTCCGCCTGGCCGTCCGCCGCAACTGGCAGTCGCGCTGGTTCGCGCGCAAGAAGGATTTCGCCAAGCTCCTCCACGAGGACCAGATCATCCGCTCCACGCTGATGGAGAAGCTCAAGCAGGCCTCGGTGCCGCGCATCTTCATTGAGCGCGCCGGCAACCGCGTCCGCGTCAAGATCTTCACCGCCCGTCCCGGCATTGTCATCGGCAAGAAGGGCCAGGAGGTCGAGAACATGAAGGTCCAGCTCGGCAAGCTCACCGGCAAGGAGGTCCTCCTGGACATCCAGGAAGTGAAGAAGCCCGAGATCGAGGCCCAGCTCGTCGCCGAGAACGTCGCGCTCCAGCTCGAGCGCCGCATCGCCTTCCGCCGCGCCATCAAGAAGTCCATCCAGATCGCGATGTCGCTCGGCATCGACGGCATCAAGATCCAGTGCTCGGGCCGCCTCGGCGGCGCCGACATCGCCCGCCGCGAGTGGCAGCGCCAGGGCCGCATCCCGCTGCACACGCTGCGTGAGAACATCGATTACGGCTTCGCCGAGGCCCAGACCGTCTGGGGCAAGATCGGTGTGAAATGCTGGATCTGCAAAAAAGACGAATCCAACTAATTGTTTAACCGGCACCAAGCTTAACGCTTACCGCCCACCGATACCATGGCTCTCGCTCCCTCCCGCACCAAATACCGCAAGTCGATGAAAGGCTCCCGCGCTGGCAATGCCAAGCGCGGCAACACGCTCGCCTTCGGCGAATTCGGCCTGCAGTCGCTCTCTCGCGGCCCCATGACCGGCCAGCAGATCGAGGCTGCCCGCGTCACCATCGCCCGCCACCTCAAGCGCAAGGGCAAGCTCTGGATCCGCATCTTCCCGCACAAGCCGGTGACCAAGAAGCCCGCCGAGGTGCGCATGGGCCAGGGCAAGGGCCCGGTCGAGTTCTACGTCGCCGTCATCAAGCCCGGCGCCGTCCTCTTCGAGCTCGCCGGTGTTCCGCTCACCATCGCCAAGGAGGCCTTCCGCCTCGCCGACGCCAAACTGCCCTTCCGCTGCCGCTTCATCGTCCGCGAAGGCACCGCCGCCTGATAACCCGGAGACCGCCACCATGACTTCCAAGGAAATCCGCGACCTCGCTCCCGCCGAGATCACCACCAAGCTCCGCGAGACCCGCGAGGCCCTCCTCCAGCTCCGCCTGCGCAAGAACGCCGGCCAGGTTGAGAAGCCGCACCTCCTGCGCACCTACCGCAAGGACATCGCGCGCCTCCTGACCGCCCTCGCGTCCAAGAAAACCGCCAAGGCCAAGGCCGCCTGAGCCAACCGCTTCCCTCCATGTCCACTCACGAACGCCATAACCGCCGCAAGACCCTCATCGGTTTCGTCAGCTCCAAGATGGGCGACAAGTCCGTCAAGGTCACCGTCCCCTACAAGACGCCGCACCCGCTTTACCACAAGGTCATCAACCGCAAGACCGTCCTCCACGTCCACGACGAGAAGAACGAGGCCAAGATGGGCGACAAGATCGAGGTCATGGAGACCCGCCCGATCAGCCGCCTGAAGCGCTGGCGCGTCATCCGCGTCGTCGAGGCCGCTGTCGGCGTCGATATCGTCGCCGTGTCCGAGAAGGACGTCGCCGAGGCCGTTCCGACCAAGACCACCAAGGCCAACAAAGCCTAACCCTCCGCCCGGAGACCCTACCATGATCCAGATGCGTTCCATCCTTGATATTGCCGACAACACCGGCGCGCGCCGCGCGTCGATGATCGGCAAGATCGGGCATCCCTCCCGCTACGCCCACGTCGGCGACATCATCACCATCAACATCAAAGAGAGCAGCACCGACGCCACCGTGAAGAAGGGCGAGGTCGTCAAGGCCGTGATTGTCCGCACCCGCGCGGCGCTCCGCCGCCCGGACGGCAGCTACCTTCGCTTTGATTCCAACGCCGTCGTCATCATTGGCGAGGACGGCAACCCGAAGGGCACCCGCATCTTCGGGCCCGTCGCCCGCGAGCTCCGCGCCAAGAACTACGCGAAGATCATCTCGCTCGCCCCGGAGGTCCTCTAACATGTCCCAGAAATTCCACATCAAGAAGAACGACGTGGTCGTCGTCATCGCCGGCGCCCACAAGGGCAAGTCCGGCAAGATCCTCGAGATCCGCGGCGCCAAGAACCGCGCCGTCGTCGAGGGCGTGGCCATGATCAAGCGCCACCTCAAGAAGTCCCAGGAAAACCCGCAGGGCAAGATCGCCGAGCGCGAGGGCACGATCCACGTGTCGAACCTCATGCTCCAGTCGCGCTTCGACGCCTCGAAGCGCAAGAAGACGGCCGCCCCGGCGGCCAAGGCCTGAGCCGGCGAGGAACCCTGCCTTTAATCAACCACCAGCATCCGGGTCGGAAATCCGGTTAGCACCATGAGCAAACAACCCACTCCTCTCCAGAAACACTACGCCGAGACCGTCGTCCCGGCCCTGATGGCCGCCCGCGGCTACAAGAACAAGCACCAGATCCCGAAGCTCGAGAAGATCGTGATCAACACCGGCATCTCCTCCGAGGCCGACAAGAACCAGATCGCCGACACCGCGCGCGACATCGGCCTCATCGCCGGCCAGAAGCCCGTGCTCAACCGCTCGAAGAAGGCCATCGCCAACTTCAAGCTGAAGCCCAACCAGGTCACCGGCTGCCACGTCACCCTCCGCGGCGAGAACATGTGGCACTTCCTCATGCGCCTCCTCGCGGTCGCGCTGCCCACCATCCGCGACTTCCGCGGCGTGCCGAACAAGCTCGACGGCCAGGGCAACTACACGATCGGCATCACCGATTTCACCATCTTCCCCGAGATCGTCGTGGAGAACAACAAGCGCTCCATGGGCATGGACATCACCCTCGTGACCTCCGCCCCGACCGATGACGAGGCCCGCGAGCTCCTCAAGGCCCTCGGCATGCCCTTCCGCCGCATCGAGGCCGCCGCCGCCCCGACCAAGACTTCCGCCGCCTAACCCTTCCGACCATGCCGAAAACTTCCGCCATCGAACGTAACAAGAAGCGCATCCGCCTCGTCGAGAAGCACGCCGCCAAGCGCGCCGAGCTGAAGGCCGTCCTCGCCAACCCGGCGACCACGGACGACGAGTTCTTCGCCGCCCAGAAGAAGCTGGCCAAGCTCCCGCGCAACTCCTCCAAGGTCCGCATCCGCAACCGCTGCTCGCTCAGCGGCCGCCCGCGCGGCTTCCACCGCCGTTTCGGCGTCTCCCGCATCACGCTCCGCGAGCTCGCGCTCGCCGGCAAGATCCCGGGCGTCACCAAGTCCTCCTGGTAAACCACTTTCCCGCCGGAAGTCGGATATGATCCGACGGGCCCACATCAAAAACATCCATCCATGACAGACCCGATCAGTGATTTCCTGACCCACCTCCGCAATGCGTCGAAGGCCGGTCTCGCCGTGTGCGTTTCCCCGCACTCCAAGCTCAAGGAGAGCCTGGCGAACATCCTCAAGAACGAGGGCTACGTCCGTGACGTCGCCACCGGCACCGACGAGCGCGGCCACAAGACCGTCATCGTCACCATGAAGTATGTCGACAGCGCCCCCGTCATCACGGGCCTCAAGCGCTCCTCGACCCCCGGCCGCCGGCTCTACACCGGTTACACGGAGATTCCCCGCGTCCTCAACGGCCTGGGCATCGCCATCATTTCCACCTCCAAGGGTCTCATGAAGGACCAGGACGCCCGCCGCAACAAACTCGGCGGAGAACTCGTCTGCACCGTCTGGTAAGAAGGACACCACCACCATGAGCAGAATCGGCAAACAACCCGTTCAGATCCCCGACAAGGTCAAGATCGACATCAAAGGCACCACCGTGTCCGTCGAGGGCCCCAAGGGCAAGGTCTCCAAGACTTTCGCGTCCGTCGTGAAGATCGAGAAGAAGGACAACAGCGTCCTCGTCTCGCCCACCGACGAATCCCGCTTTTCCCGCGCCATGTATGGCACGGCCCGCTCCGTCATCGCCGGCATGGTGAAGGGCGTCAGCGTCGGCTACCTCAAGGAACTCGAGATCCAGGGCGTCGGCTTCAAGGCCGCGCTCAAGGGCAACAAGCTCGACCTCGCGCTCGGTTACTCGCACGCGATCCTCCACGACATCCCCGAGGGCATCAAGGTCACGGTCACCGACCAGACCAAGCTCAAGATCGAGGGTGCCGACAAGCAGCTCGTCGGTCAGGTCACCGCCGAGATCCGCGCCTACTACCCGCCGGAGCCGTATAAGGGGAAGGGCGTCCGCATCGTTGGCGAGCACGCCGAGCGCGTCCGCCGCAAGGAAGGCAAGACCGTCGCCTAACCGGAAACATAACCATGAAAACTGTCTACAAGGCCCAGCTCCTCCAGAAGCGCAAATGGCGCATCCGCAAGAAGGTGACCGGCACCGCCGTTCGCCCGCGCCTCAGCGTCAAGTTCTCCGGCAAGCACATCTACGCGCAGGCCGTCAACGACGACGCCGGTGCGACCCTCGTGTTCCTATCGACCCTCGATCCCGAGGTGAAGAAGGGCGGCGCGAAGGGCAATGTGTCCGGCGCCAAGTCCCTCGCCGTCGCTTTCGCCGCCAAGGCCAAGGCCGCCGGCATCACCTCCGTGGTGTTCGACCGCAACGGTCGTCCCTACCACGGCCGCGTCAAAACCTTCGCTGAAGCCGCCCGTGAGGGTGGTCTGCAATTCTAATCCGCTCCCATGGCTAACAATAACAGGTCTTTTTCCGGCCCCGGCAATGATTCGGGCGAGCCCGGCATGTTCGAGAAGGTCGTCTTCATCAACCGCTGCGCCAAAGTCGTGAAGGGCGGCCGCCGCTTCAGCTTCTCCGCTCTCTCCGTCGTCGGCGACGGCAAGGGCAACGTGGGCATCGGCTACGGCAAGGCCAACGAGGTCCCCGACGCCATCAAGAAGTCCACCGAGTCCGCCAAGAAGCGCATGGTCTCCGTGAAGCTCAAGGGCTCCACCATCCCGCACGAGGTTCTCGGCGAGTATGATGGCGGCAAGGTCTTCCTGCGTCCCGCGTCCACCGGCACCGGCCTCATCGCCGGCGGCGGCGTCCGTGCGGTCCTCGAGGCGGCCGGCGTCCACAACGTCCTCACGAAGTCGATGGGTTCCAAGAACCACATCGCCGTCGTTCACGCGACCCTCAACGGCCTGCGCAAGCTGCGCCTCGAGGCCGACTTCAAGGCGCTCCGCGCCTAAGGTCATCCACTTATCATCATCCGAGTCGTCCCGCCTTTCCGCGGGGCGGCGCCAAAATTAGGAATCCAGAAAATGCGTCTCCATAATCTCGTTAACGTCAAGGGTGCGGTCCACCGCAAGAAGCGCGTCGGTTGCGGCGAAGGCGGCGGCCACGGCAAGACCTCCGGTGTCGGCGGCAAGGGTCAGAAGGGCCGCTCCGGCGGCTCCATCCGCCCCGGCTTCGAAGGCGGCCAGATGCCCCTCTACCGCAAGCTCCCGCACCGCGGGTTCAACAACTACGAGTTCCGCACGAGCTATGCCGTCGTGAACGTCGGCGATCTCGCCGCGCTCGATGCCAAGGTCACCGAGGTGAACGCCGAGGTGCTCGCCACGGCCGGCCTCATCCGCCCGGGCGTGAAGCTGCTCAAGGTCCTCGGCGACGGCGAAATCAGCCGCGCGCTCAAGGTCACGGCCCACAAGTTCACGGGTTCGGCCAAGGCCAAGCTCGAGAAAGCCGGCGGCCAGGCCATCACGGCCTGAGCCGGGTAGGGTAGGGCTCCCGCCCGTCTCCTTCGCAACCGCTCGCTGTCCGTCTACTCCAACATGTTTTCTGCCTTCGCCAATTCCCTGAAGATTCCCGAGCTCCGCTCGCGCATCCTCTACACGCTCAGCCTCCTCTTCGTGGCCCGGGTGGGCGCGCACATCCCGCTGCCCGGCATCGACCCGAAGCCGCTGCTGACGTTCTTCGAGGCGCAGACGGCCGCCGGCGGTGGCGGCCTGATGGGCCTCTACAACATGTTCACCGGCGGCGCGCTCCTCAAGGGCGCCGTGTGCG
>Ga0208512_100039_pt1 | contig 49765 bp, 47 predicted proteins | sample LakWasMet40_LOW7_2_FD_183880 | JGI IMG/M metagenome (GOLD analysis project Ga0208512, IMG submission 183880) | Freshwater sediment methanotrophic microbial communities from Lake Washington under simulated oxygen tension - Sediment Metagenome... | ecosystem: Environmental > Aquatic > Freshwater >...
GCGCGCTCGGCCAGCACCTGCCGGTCGCGGAGAACCATCTCGACGCCCTCACCGCGCTCGGCGGCAGCGGCCCGGCCTTCCTCTTTGAATTTGTCGCCGGTCTGCGCGATGCCGGCATCGCCGCCGGCCTGCCGCCCGAGGTGGCCACCAAGGTCGCGCTCGAGACCACGCTCGGCGCCGCCCGCCTGCTCGCCCGCAGCACCGAGACCCCCGAGGCGCTGCGCGACAAGGTCACCTCGCCCAACGGCACCACCTACGCCGGCCTGCAGGTCATGGCCGCGCGGCAGTTCCGCGAGATGCTGAAGGAAACCGTCCTCGCCGGCACGCGCCGCGCGGGCGAGCTGTCGCGGGATTAATTCCCCGGCCGCGCGAATGTCCCCGGCGCCACGGCCGGGTTGGCTTCCATCCGGTCGATCACCGTCACGTGGAGCAAATGCCCGTTCGCGATCGTCTCGATGTGGTGCGGCTGCATCACCCCGCCCACCGGCCGGAAATCCTTGAAGAGCGTGTCCACCGCCAGGCGCTGGCCGTTGTTCACCCGGTAGACCGTGCGTTTCACGATCTCGGCGGTCTGTGCGTCCACCCAGAGGAAGAAGAGGTGGTCGCTCCGGTTCATCACCAGCAGCTTGTAGGCGGGCCGGCCCTCGACCGGCTCCTCGCCGGCGTAGTCCACGGAGAAACCCTTGGCGGCGAAATTCACGAGCGGGCCGTCGAAATCGGCGTTGATGATGAACTCCCGCGCGTCACTTTCCGCCATAGCCTGCGGGGCGCCACCCTTGGTCTCGCTGTGACTGGTCCACGGCGCCGTTTGCCCGTCATAGACCTGCAACGCCCGGCGCACAGGGGTGAAACTCTCGACCCGCAGCCGGTTGGGCCGCTGGGCCACGAGCAGGAACGGCACGACCTCGCCGTTGATGAAGGTCCGGCCCTCGGCCCGCACCGCCACCAGGGCCGCGAGCCTGTCGCCGGCTCGTTCCGCATGACGCCGCGCGATCTCATGACCCAGCTGGGCGCTGGCGGGGACAGCCAGGCACATCGCGCCGAGGAGACAAAGGAATCGAATCAGACCTGACATGGAGAGCTGGCATCGTGGGCAAGTTCCATGCGCCGTCTAGAAAAACCGCAAAGGCCGCTTGCCGCCACTCCCGGAACCGTTACGCCTTCGGGTCATGGGCATGGAATTCGGCTGGTGGGACAAGGACGACGACGGCGTGAAATGGCAGATCAATGCGCGTTTTCACGGCGGTCACGTCGTGTTCAGCCGCAAGACCGGCCACAACTCCTCGTGGGAGGACTTCGCGCCCACCGACGAGCAATGGGACCGGCTGATCAGCGAGGCCGAGCGCCGCCTCCCCCGCCGCCTCATGAGCACGAAGGAGTTCAACCTCCTCAAGGGCCAGCGCCCGACTTGATTTGCCTCGGTTTCGCCGACTCTGCGCGCTGCCGGAGGACAGCACGGAGGCGAGAACCGGGGACAAACACCGGGCGGCTAGCGGGCCGCAACGGTGAACCATGGCCGCGCCCGCGGCCAGATGAACAAAAAGGCCGGCGCCAGCTCCTGCGGCCGCTCCGCGATCCAGCGGTCGATCTCCGCTACCGTGAACCAGTCGCCGCGCTCGATCTCGTCGGCCTGCAGCACGAACGGCCCCTCCGCCTCGACGCGGTAGACCCAGACGAATTCCTGTCCCGTCTCCTCGCGGGCCTCGATCTTGAACAAGCGCTGCGGCGGCTGCACCGGCCGGCAGCCGATCTCCTCCTCCAGCTCGCGCACCGCCGTGCCATCGTAGTCCTCGCCCGCCCCGACGTGCCCGGCCGCCGACGAATCCCACACGCCGGGAAACAGGTCCTTCTGCATCGAGCGCTGGTGGAGGAACACCTGCCCGGCGCGATTGGCGACCAGCAAATGCACGGCCCGGTGCCGGAGCTTGCGCCGGTGCACCTCGCGCCGGGCCAGCTGGCCGGTCACCCGGTCCGACTCGTCCACCACGTCGAAAAGCTCATCCAGATTCTGTCCCACGAATAAGCTTTGTCATTGGCCCGCATTCGTGTCCATTCGTGGTTTTTCCAATTTTCCCATGGCCAAAATCGAAGTCAGTCAGGTCGCCGAGATCCTCAAGAAGCACAAGCTCGACCCCTCCGTCCTCCGCGAGATCGTCGAGGAGATGAACGAGGTCACCGCGCCCGCCGCGGACGAGGACATCAAGCCGCCCGCGCCGAAGAAGCAGTTCGTCATCGTGCTCTCCGACATGGAGGGCAAGCTGCCCAAGAAGGACCTCACCGGCTGGGTCGTGCAGATCGCCGAGGATGCCAGCCCCTACTCGACCACCGACCGCATCTTCAAGGGCGCCTACGACTTCAACGCCTCCAAGAAGGGCCGCATGCTGCCGGTCAAGTCCATCGGCGAGGCGCTCGAGAGCGCCAGCGCCAAGTATTTCCGCGAGTCCGAGCTCTGGGTAAAAACCAAGCTGCCGGTCGCCGTCGTCGTCACCGACAACGTGCTGCCAAAGGACGAGTTCAAGACCGAGAAGGTCGACAAGCGCCGGAAGGATATTTAACGCAGTCCCGCCTGCTCGGGCTTGAGGCCGCGGGCCTTCAGCGCCTCGGCCACGGCCTTCAGGTCAAGCTTCGCGCCGGGCTTCACGTCGTTCCGCTTGAACCAGCCCTGGTTCATCTCGAGGCAGAACTGGATGTTCCGGCTGCGCGACTTCACCAAGCGCTCGTCGAGCGGATACATCGGATAGATTTCCTTCAGCTCACCCGCCGGGTCGAAAAAGCCGATGTCGAGCGGCACGGTCGTGTTGCGCATCCAGAAACTCTGCTGCTGCGGGGCCGTGAACACGAAGAGCATGCCCTCCGCCTCGCCCATGGCCTGGCGGAACATCAGGCCTTTCTGCACCTCGGGCGCCTGGGCCGCGACCTGCATCTGCACGGTGTGGTCGCCCACCTTGATGGCAAAACGGTCGTCGACCGTCCTCGGCTCGGTATTCTTTGCGGCGTCGGAACCCCCGCAGGCGGTCAGGAAGGCAAACAGGGCAAGGAGGGGCAGCGAACGGCGGGAAAACATTTTTGCGTTTTGGTGTGATTCCCTAGCTAATACCGGCCAGCCACAACTCAACCCATCTCTCACGTGCCCCGCACTCCCCCGCCCCCGCTCCTCTACGCCGACACCCACACCAGCGCCGACATGCTCTATTTCGGCCGCGTCGAGGTGCATGACCCGTTCATTGCCTTCGGCGCCGCCGGCAGGAAGATCACCCTCCACGGCTCCCTTGAGTTCGGCCGCGTCAAGCGGACCTCCGATTTCGACGTGGTGCTGTCCTTCGAGGACTGGCTGGCCCGCGCCCGGGAGCGCCACGGCCCGAAGGCCAATGTCCCCGAGATCATCGCCTGCGCCGCCCGGCACTACGGCATCCGCACCTTCCGCGTGCCGCCGAGCTTCCCGGCCCAGCTCCACCAGAAACTGACCAGGCTGGGCCTGAAACTTGTCTTCCCGGACGGCCTGCTTTTCCCGGAACGCGAGATCAAATCCCCCTGGGAGGCCGACTGCATCCGCGAGGGCAACCGGCTGTGCTCAGTTGGCTACACCGTGGCGGAGGAAATCCTGCGCTCGGCGAAGATCAAGGGCCGCACGCTCGTCCACCGGGGCAAGGTCCTCACCTCGGAGACGCTGCGCTTCGCGCTGGAGACCGCCATCCGCGAGCAGGGCGGCGACCCGCGCGACACCATCGTCGCCGGCGGCGACCAGGCCTGCGACCCGCACGAGCGCGGCTCCGGCCCGCTCCGGCCGCACGAGCTCATCATCATCGACATCTTCCCGCGCGTCCTGAAGACCGGCTACCACGGCGACATGACCCGCACTTACCTGAAAGGCCGCCCCCGCGAGGTGCAGCGCCGGCTCGTGGCCACCGTGCGCGAGGCCCAGAGGCGCGCGACCAAGGCCATCAAGGCCGGCGTCGACGGCCGCGCCGTGCATGCGGCTTGCACCGATTGCTTCGCCGAGGCCGGCTATGAGACCAAGCGCACCAAGAACGGCGCCGTCGGTTTCATCCACGGCACCGGCCACGGGCTCGGCCTCGCCGTGCATGACCCGGGCCGCATGTCGCCCAGCGTGGCCTACCCGCTGAAGAAAGGCTCCGTCATGACGGTCGAGCCCGGCCTCTATTATCCCGGCCTCGGCGGCTGCCGCTGGGAAGACGTGGTCTGGGTCACCGCCACCGGCTCCCAGCCGCTCTCCAGGCACCCCTACCAGTGGGAAATCCGCTGAGCCGTGCCTGAACTGGCCGAGGTCGAGTTTTTCCGCAAACGCTGGGCCGTTGGACACGGCGCCAGGGTGCTCGGTGTGCGCCTGCACGAGGGCAAGAAGGTCTTCCGCGGCACCAGCACCAACGTGCTGAAGAAAAAACTTACCGGCGCCACGCTGCTCGGATCTGCGACCTCGGCCAAACAGATGCTGTTTCGCTTCAACGGCGGCGGGTGGCTCGGCATCCATCTCGGCATGAGCGGCGAGCTGCGTGTCGAGGCCCCGGACTATCCGCCGGCCAAGCATGATCACTTTATCCTCGTGCAAAAGGACCGCCAGCTGGTCTTCAGCGATCCGCGCATGTTCGGCGGCGTGCTTTTCGCGACCGGGCCGAGGCCGCCGGCCTGGTGGACGCGCATCGCGCCGGCGATCCTGTCCAAGGAATTCACCCTTGAAGCTGTCGCCCTGTTCCTCAAGCGCCGCGCCCGCGCGCCGATCAAGGCCGTGCTGTTGATGCAGGAGCGCTTCCCCGGCATCGGCAACTGGATGGCGGACGAGGTGCTCTGGCGCGCCGCGATCCACCCCAAGCGGCTCGCGGGCTCGCTCACGCCGGCCGAGGTGCAGACCCTGCGCCGCGAATGCCGCAACGTCTGCCGGCTGGCGCTGCGCACCATCGCCGGTGCCGGCCGCTACCTGCCGCCCCACCTCAACGCCCACATCCCGAAGACCTGGCTGTTCTGGCACCGCTGGGAGGACGGCGGCCGCTGCCCGCGCACGAAAAAACCTCTGGTCCGCGAGGAAGTCGGCGGCCGCACAACGTGCTGGTCGCCGGCGCGGCAGAAGCTACGCTGACGCCATGGCCGCCAAGACCCGACTCGACGAACTGCTGGTGGCGCGCGGCCTCGCGCCTTCCCGCGCCCAGGCCAAGGCGCTCATCATGACCGGCCGCGTCCGCCACGGCACCGAGCGGCTCGACAAGCCGGGCAAGGAATATCCCGCCGACCTCGAGCTCAGCGTCGACCAGCCGCCGCGCTTCGTCAGCCGCGGCGGCGAGAAGCTCGCCGCCTTTCTGGAAAAATTCCCCGTCGACCTGACCGGCGCGCACGTGCTCGATGTCGGCGCCTCGACCGGCGGCTTCACCGACTGCTCGCTGCAGGCCGGCGCCGCCTCCGCCACCTGCGTGGACGTCGGTCACAGCCAGCTGCACGACCGGATCCGCCGCGATCCGCGCGTCACCAACCTCGAGAAGACCAACGCCCGGCATCTCGCGCCCGGCATGCTGCCGCGCGGGGCGTATGATGCGCTCGTCATGGATCTCTCCTTCATTTCGCTGAAGAGCGTCCTGCCCGTCGTGTGGCCGTTCCTTCGTCCCGGCGGCACATTGATCGCGCTCGTGAAACCGCAATTCGAAGCCGGCAAGGCCGAGGTCGACAAGGGCCAGGGCATCATTCGCGACGACACCGTGCGTGCGCGGGTCATGGCCGAGGTCCGCGAGTTCGCCCTGCGCGAGCTGGCCGGGGCGCAGCTCCGCGGTGAAATGGAAAGCCCGGTCCACGGCGCCGATGGCAACCGTGAGTTCCTGCTCGGCCTGACCAAGGCGGCGGGCCGCGGCTAAATTGGTGTTCCAATATCCGCGTTTATCCGCGTAATCAGCGGGCACCCACCATGTCGCCTTTCCGCAAACTGGCCTTCGTCTACAACTCGGAGAAACCGGGCGCCGCCGAACTGGCGCAGGAGCTGATGGAGATCGCCCGGCTGGGCGGAGCGAAGAAGCTGAAGCTGACCGGCGACCGCAAGCTGCCGCGCGGCTATTTCAAGGACTGCGACGCCTGCTGTGTCATCGGCGGCGACGGCACGCTGCTCGGCGCCGTGCGCGGGGCGGCCGCCGCGGACATCCCGGTCATCGGGGTGAACCAAGGCAGCCTCGGCTTCCTCACCACCTTCTCGGCCGACGAGGCCCGCGCGCAGTTCGCCGCGCTGCTCGACGGCGACTACCGGATCGCCCAGCGCGCGCTCCTCGACTGCAAGACGGGCCCGCGGCGCAGCGACGTCGCCCTCAACGACGTGCTCGTCAAGGACGCCAAGCCCTCGCGCATCGTCCGCCTCGAGGTCTACGCCAACGACAAGCTGGTCACCGAATATACCTGCGACGGCCTCATCTTCTCCACGCCGACGGGCTCCACGGCCTACAATTTGGCGGCCGGCGGCCCGATCATCCACCCGCAGGCCGAGGTGATCGCGATGACCCCGATCTGCCCGCACACCCTGAGCAACCGCACGATCATCTTCCGCAACGACGTGAAGCTCCGCGTGGTCAACTGCACCGCGGGCTCGCGGCTGCTCGTCGCCATGGACGGCCAGCGCAACATGGTCGTGACGGAAGGCGCCCCGGTGGAAATCTCGATGGACAGCCGCACCCTCTCGCTCGCCCAGCGGCGCGACTACTCCCACTACGAGGTCATGCGCGCCAAGCTCAAGTGGAGCGGCGGCTTGCTGGAAAAAAAATAAACCCCGGCGTTGCGGCCGGGGTCGTGGAACCGGAGGCGGAAAGCCGGCTTACTTCTTCTCTTCCTTGGCGGCTTTCTTGGCTTCCTTGGCCGCTTCCTTCTCGGCCTTCCTGGCCGCCTTCTCGGAATCCTCGTCCGCCTTGCGGGCGGCTTTCTCGGTCTCGTCGAGTTTGCCGTCCTTGTTCGCATCGTATTTGGCGAGGTTTTCCTCCTTCGTCGCCTTGGCCTTGGCGGCAATGTCGGCCTTCCAGGCGGCCGTCTCGGTGTCGTCGAGTGCGCCGTCTTTGTTGGCGTCATATTTCGCCAGTGTTTCCTTGGAGGGTTTCCTGTCCTTGGCCGCACCTTCCTCCGCCGTGGCCATCGTCACCGTGAACAAAAGCGCCAGTGTGCCCAGCGCGATCCTTAGGATGAAACTAAGAGTTTTCATGGGAACGCCAAACTACCGGCCGGCCCGGCCCCCGACAAACAGCGCCCTGCGCCTGAATTCAGGCGCCTAAATTCATCAGGGTTTGACCACCAGCTGCACCCGGCCGGCCAGCTGGAAATACCGCCGGGCAAAGGCCTGGGCGTCAGCCAGTGTGACGGCATCGATGCGCGCGTCGTAGGTGCGCCAGTCGTTGACGGGCAGGCCGTAGACGGCGTTGAGCGCCGACTGCATGGCGCGCGCCGAGTTGGTCTGCATCCCCATCCGCTTGCCGGCCTTGAGCCGGGTCTGGCAGCGGGCGAGCTCTTCCGCCGTCACGCCACCGCCCTGCACGCGGGCAATCTCCAGGTTCAGTTCCTCGATGACCTCGCCGTAGCGCTGCGGACTCGTGCCCGCGAAAAAATAGAACATGCCGGTGTCGAGGCCGACGATGCGGCTCGACCGGACGAAATACGCCAGACTCTTCTGTTCGCGCACCCGCTCGAAGAGGTTCGACGACATGCCGCTGAACAGCTCGTCCATCACCTCGCTGACATGGTAGTCCGGCGCGTGCAGGCCCGGCCCCGGGAACGCCTGGAAGACGATCGCCTGCTGGCGCGGTTGCATCTCGGTGAAGTCGCCCGCCTTGACCTTCACGGGCGCCGTCGCCTTGGCGGCCGTGCCTTTCGGCAGCCTCGCGAGAAACGCCTTCAGCTTGGGCACGAGTTTCTTCGGATCAAAGTCGCCGGCCACCGCCAGCACGGCGTTACCGCTGACGAGCAGTTGCCGATGCAGCGCGCGCAGGTCGGCCACCGTGATGGCCTTCAACCCGGCCTCGTCGCCGCCGCTCTCGATGGCAAAGGGATGCCCACCGAAGAATTTCGCCCGCATCGCCTTCCGGCCGACGGTCACGACGTCGTCCAGCCCTTCCTTGAGCGCCGCGAGCGCCGACTCGCGCTCAACCTCGAGCCGCGCCGGCTTGAAGGCTGGCCGCAGCACGGCGTCGCTCATCAACTCCAATGCCAGGTTGGCGTCGCCCGGCAGCACCTCGGCCATGAGCCCGAAGCTGTTGTTGCCGGAAAAATCCTCGAAGATGCCGCCCACTTCCTCGATCGCGCGGGCCACTTCCTCGGCGGAGCGCTTGGTGGTGTCCATGGACAGCAGCGTGGCCATGAGGTTGGTCAGACCGCGGCGGTCCGCCGGCTCGAACATCGGTCCGCCGGCCAGCGCGAGGCGGAGGTGCAGATTGGGCAGCTGTTTGTTCGGCTGGAGGAGGAGCTTCGCGCCGTTGGGCAGCGTGAGTTCGGAGAAGTCGAGCGAGGCGGCGGGCCGGGAGGCCGTCCCTCCATCGTTGACCGCCGCGCCCACCGGGTTGCTTGAAACCACCGTGAGCTTCTCCGGCACGAGGTAGGTGCGCATCACCCGCTGCAGGCTGGCGGGCGTCAGCGCGAACAGACGCTCGAAATAGGTCCGCGAATAGTTGATGTCACCGACGACGACCTCGCCGGCGCCGAGGCGCGAGGCCTGGCCGGACATCGTCTTGCGGGAGTTGATCTCGGAGGTGACGGCCTGCCGCACGGCCTTGGCGAGGGCCTTCGGGCTGATGCCCTTTTTCTCGATGCGGGCGAGTTCGGCGAGGATGGCCGCCTCGGCGGCGGCGCGCTTGTCGGGGTCGGCCAGGTAGGAAATGTAGAACAGGCCGCTTGTGCCGGGACTCCACGACATCGCGTCGATCGAGTGCACCAGGCGCGCCTTCTCGCGGATGGCCTGCCAGAGCAGCGAGCTGTCGCCGTTGCCCAGCACCATCGAGAGCATGTCGAGCGCCGGCGCGTCGGGATGCGTCAGGCCCGGGATCTGCCAGCCGAGGCCGGCACGCGACACCTGCACGTCCTCGTGGAGATGCTGGTCGCGGCGCGAAAGCTGGAGCGGCTCGTCCGGCACGAGCACGGGCGCGAGGCGCACGCGCGGGGCCTTGCCGAAATGCTCCGCGATGGCCGCCCGCGTGGCCGCCGGGTCGAAGGCGCCGGCAATGACCACCACCAGGTTGTTCGGCACGTAGCGGGCGCGGTAATAGGCCAGCAGGTCCTCGCGGGTGTTGGCGGCAAAGACGTCACGGTGGCCGATGATCGGCTGGCGGTAGGGGTGCGCGCGGAACGCCGTCTCGAACAGGGCCTGCGAGAGCCGCTGGTCGGGGTCGTCGAGGCACATGTCGATCTCCCGCAGAATGACATCCTTCTCCTTGGTCACCTCTTCCGCCGGGAGGGTCGAGCGCAGCGTGGCGTCGGCGAGGAGGTCGATGGCGACGGCGGTATGATTGGCCGGCACGTCGATGTAATAGACGGTGCGGTCAAAGGTCGTGTAGGCGTTGATGTAGCCGCCGTGCGCCTGGACGGTCGCGGAGATCTCGCGGCCGGCGCGGCGCTCCGTGCCCTTGAAGAGCATGTGCTCGAGGTAGTGCGAGAGCCCGGCGCCGAGGTGCGCGCCCTCGTGGATGCTGCCGGTCTTCACCCACACCTGCACCGAGGCCACCGGCGCGGCGGTGTCGTGGCGGAGCAGGACGGTGAGGCCGTTGGGCAGCGTGTAGCGCTCGACCGGCTCGCGCCAGAGGCTTTCCAACAGGGCAAGGTCGCGCGAACGGGCGGGCTGGGATTTGGCCATGAAATAAAATCGGCCCGCTCAGGCGGCGCCGGAATTGCCGCGCGCACGACGCGCACCGGCGGGCTGGAAGGGCTTCACGAACGCCTCGTCGAAATCGTAGATGTCCGCGAAATCCTCGCGCCGGTCGTTCTCCGTTTTGCTGAAGACATTATACTCGATGAGATTGAAGACGATGTCGCCGAAGTCGGTGCAGCGGCGGATGCCCCAGTTGGTGAGCACGGTCTTGGTCATCGGGCCGTATTGGTCGAGCGCGTAGGCGCGGATGCCCTCGAGGAGCTCGGCGCCGGTGACATGCTGGGACTTGCCGGTGCGCTCCGGTTGCTTGCGCTTCACCTCCTTGACGGTGTGGTCGAGGGCCTGCCGGACAAAGTTGTAAGCTTTGCGGTCGAAGCGGGCGTCCTCTTTACAAATCAACCCGACGATTTCGGAGAATTCCAAGTCTTGCATGAATTTCAGCGGCAATAGCTAGCACAGCCCGCGGCCGGCCGCAACCCCGCAGCAGAATTGTCATGATCATCTGACCGGGGCCGGACACCGTGCAATTCGTCGCGGAATGTAGCTGTTGGGTAAACTTCCACTCGCGTTTCCCCTCTCATACTGCATAAAAACCGCAACATACCCCATGATTTCCGCGACCCAGTCGAACCATCCCCTGGCCGCTGTCGCCAGTTCAGTTGCCCCGGAGTCCGCGTTGGACGAAGCCCGCACCCGCATCCGCCAGGCCCGCATGCGCATCACCAAGCCGCGCATCGCTATCATCGAGTCGCTGCAACGCCATGCAGGCCCGGTCAGCATCGAGCGCATCCATCAGGAACTCGGCGCCAAGGTGTGCGATCTGGTGACCGTCTACCGCTGCCTGGCGGCTTTCGAGCAGCTCGGCATGGTCCGCCGCAGCTACCTCCACAACGGCACCTGCCTCTTCGAGCTCACGCTGGGCACACCGCGCCACTATCACATCATTTGCAAGGCCTGCGGCACCACCGACCGCGTGGATTATTTCCCGGTCGAGGGTGTCGAGCGCCTGCTGCATGACCGCGGCTACACGCAGGTCAGCCATGTCGTCGAGTTCTTCGGCGTGTGCCCGCAATGCCAGCAGACTGCCCCGGCCCGCAACGCCATCCCGGCGATCCCAGGCGAGCGCCTCTGAGGTTCCGCCAACCACCTGCTTTCCGGCGCGGCCCAAGCCGCGCCTTTTTATTGGTCGAGCCGGTTGACCGCCTGCACCCACTCCGCGACCGGCACCCCGCCTTCGAGATGCTCGCGCCGGATCCGGTCGAAGCGCTCGGGCGTCACCTGCGCATACCACACGCCCTCGGGATAAACCACGAGCCACGGCCCGTCATGGCACATCCGCAGGCACGCGGCCTTGGTGCGCAGCATCGGCTCCGGGCACTGCTTGAGCGAGGCCTTGAGGTGCTCCCAGGTCTTCAGCCCGTCCGCGGTCGAACAACAGTCGGGCCCCGTGCACAGGAAAAGGTGCCGGCGCGCCGCCGGACCGCCGATTTCCTCGAAGGTCTTTGCGCCCATGGATCGCTTAGCCCTTCAGCGCCGCGCCGTAGTTCGCCTCCGCCTGCGTCCAGTTGAGCACGTTCCAGAACGCGGTCACGTAGTCGGCCCGGCGGTTCTGGTAGTGCAGGTAATAAGCGTGCTCCCAGACATCGAGCCCGATGATCGGTTTCGCCCCGTCGCTCAACGGCGAGTCCTGGTTGGCCGTGGAGTGCACCACGAGCTTGCCGTCCTTCAGGCTCAGCCAGGCCCAGCCGCTGCCAAAGCGTTTCATCGCGGCGTCGGCGAAGAGCTTCTTGAAATCCTCCATCGAGCCAAACGCGGCCGCGATCGCTACCGGGAGCTGTTGGATGGACATTCCCGTCGACGGAGAGATGACCTGCCAGAAGAAGGCGTGGTTCACATGCCCGCCGGCGTTGTTGCGGATGCCGGTGCGGATCGCCTCCGGCACGCTCGCCAGGTCGCGCACCAGCGCCTCCGGGCCGCGGGCCAGCAGGTCCGGGTGGTCCTTGAGCAGGTTCTTCGCGTTGTTGATATAAGCCTGGTGATGCTTCGTGTGGTGGATCTCCATCGTCCGCGCATCGAAGTGCGGCTCGAGAGCGCCATAGGCGTAGCCCAGCGGCGGCAGATCCCAGCCGAGGGCCGGGACCGCGGCGGCTTCGGCTGCCCCAACCTTGGCCAGGCCGAGGCCGGCGACGGCCACACCGGTGCCGATGATCTTGAGGGCTTCACGACGCGTGAACTGCAGGGTATCGGGAGCGTTCATGCCGAAACCATGACTGCAAATGCCCGTGATGCAAGGTCGGCACCATGGCGCCTGCTCCGCGGTCCGTTTTGCGGTCAGGCCAGCTGCTTCCGAACAATCGTGTCCACCAGCTGCGGGTTGGCCTTGCCCTTCGAGGCTTTCATCACGGCGCCCTTGATGGCGTTGAGGGCCTTCTCATTGCCGTTCTTGAACCCCGCCGCTGCCTGCGGATTAGCCGCGATGGCTTCAGCCACCCATTTCTCGAGTTCGCCCGTGTCAGTGGATTGCTTCAACCCCTTCCGCTCGACGATGGCCTCGGGCAGGTCGCCGGTCGCGAACATGTCGACGAAAACCTCCTTGGCGATGTTGCTGGAAATGACACCCGATTCGACCAGCGTCACCAGTCCGGCGATGTGCTTCGGACGAACCTTACTGGCCGCCAGTTCGACCCCCGCCGCGGAGAGCTCCCGCTGGAGATCGTTGGCGATCCAGTTGGCCGCCGCCTGCGGATTGCCGCCCAGCTGCGCGGCCTCCTCGAAGAAGGCGCACAGCTCCGGCTGCGGCACCAGCACCGAGGTAAGCGTGTAGGGCAGCTGGAATTTTTCCAAATAGCGCCGCTGCCGGTCGAACAACCGCTCCGGCAGCGTGGCGCGGATCACGGCCAGCCAGGTCTCGTCCATCTTCACGGGCATGAGGTCGGGATCCGGAAAATAGCGGTAATCATGCGCCATCTCCTTCGAGCGCATGGCGGCGGACGCGCCGGCCTCGCCGTCGTATTGGCGAGTCTCCTGCACGATGGTGCCGCCGCTGCCGACCACGGCGGTCTGCCGGCGGATCTCGTGGGCGATGCCGTCGCGCACGAACGAGATGGAGTTGAGGTTCTTCAGCTCGACCTTCGTGCCGAGCTTCGTCTCGCCCACCGGCCGGATCGAGATGTTCGCGTCGCAGCGCAGCTGGCCCTTCTCCATGTCGCAGTCGGAGATGCCGCCCTGCACCATCGCGAGACGCAGCGCGGTCAGGAAGGCAAACGCCTCCTCGGCGCTGTGCATGGCCGGCTCGGAGACGATCTCCATCAGCGGCGTGCCGGCGCGGTTATAGTCCACCAGCGAGTCGCTGGCGCCGTGCGTGAGCTTGCCGACGTCTTCCTCAAGATGGATGCGCGTCAGCGGAACCTGCTTGTGCTCGCCCATGACGTTGCGCGACGGGCCGGGCAGCTCGATCTCGACCGACCCGCCGACGCAGATCGGCTGGTCGTATTGCGAGATCTGGTAGTTCTTTGTCGAGTCGGGGTAGAAGTAGTTTTTGCGGTCCCATTTGCAGACCGGCGCGATGGCGCAATTGAGGATGAGCCCCGCCTTGATGATCTTGTCGAGCGCCTCCTTGTTCATCACCGGCAGCGCGCCGGGCAGCGCCAGCACGACGGGATCGGTCAGCGTGTTCTCCGGCTCACCATAGCCCGCGGCGACGCGCGTGAACATCTTCGACGCCGTCTTCAGCTGCACGTGGACCTCGAGTCCGATGACTGCTTCGTAGTTCATGACAGCACCGGGTGTTTGGTATGCCAGTCGTGGGCCGACTCGTAGGCGTGCGCCACCGCAAGCAGGTCCGCTTCCTGGAACGGCCGGCCGATGAGTTGCAGGCCGACCGGCAGGCCGGCGCCGGTGAAACCGCACGGGATCGAGATGCCCGGCAGGCCGGCGAGGTTGACGCTGATCGTGTAGATATCCGTCAGATACATCGCCAGCGGGTCGGCGGATTTTTCGCCGATCCTGAACGCCGGCACCGGCGACGTCGGCGACAGCAGCGCGTCGCAGTCGCGCAGGACGGCGGTGAACTCGTTGCGGATGAGCGTGCGGACCTTCTGGGCGCGCAGGTAATAGGCGTCGTAGTAGCCGCTGCTGAGCACGTGCGTGCCGAGGATGATGCGGCGCTTCACCTCGGCGCCGAACCCCTCGGCGCGCGACTTGGCGTAGATATCAATGGCGTCCTTCGCCGCCGCGGACCGGTGGCCGTAGCGGATGCCGTCGTAGCGCGCCAGATTCGACGAGGCCTCGGCCGTCGCGATGAGATAATAAACCGCGATGGCGTGTTCCGCCGCGAGCGGCAGCGAGACCTCTTTGATTTCGCAGCCCTGCTTCCGGTAAAACTCGATGGCCTGCTTCACGGCCGCACCGATCTCCGGGTCGAGGCCAGCACCGAAGAATTCCTTCGGCACGCCGAGCCGCCACGGCCCCTTCTTCGCCGCCAGGCCGGCGCGGTAATCGGGCACCTCCGCCTTGAACGAGGTCGAGTCGCGCGGGTCGTGCCCGGCGATGATCCCGAGCAGCATGGCCGCATCCTCCACCGTGTGCGCCATGGTGCCGATCTGGTCGAGCGACGACGCGTAGGCGGCCAGTCCGTAGCGCGACACCAGCCCGTAGGTCGGCTTGAGGCCGACGATGCCGCACAACGCCGCCGGCTGGCGGATGGAGCCACCCGTGTCGGAACCCAGTGCAAGGGGCAGCTCGCCCGCGGCCACCGCGGCGGCCGAGCCACCGGAGCTGCCGCCCGGCACGCGCGTCAGGTCCCACGGGTTGGCCGTCGGGCCGAAGGCGGAATTCTCCGTCGAGGAGCCCATGGCGAACTCGTCCATGTTCAGCCGGCCGAACGGAATCGCGCCCGCCGCCTTGAGCTTGGACGTCACAGTGGCGTCGTAGGGCGAAACGAAGTTCGCGAGCATCCTGCTCGAGCACGTGAGCGGCTGGCCCTCAACGGCGATCACGTCTTTCAAGCCAACCGGGATGCCGTCGAGCGGCCCCCTCGCCTGCCCGGCGGCGCGGCGGGCGTCGGCGGCCTTCGCCAGGGCGAGTGCGCCGGCCTCGTCGTAGGAATTGAACGCCTTGACGCGGCCATCCACCGCCTTGGTCCGCGCGAGGCAGGACTGCAGCAGCTCGACCGAGGATAGTTTCCCCGCGGCGAGCAACGCCGCCAGCCGGGCGGCGGATTGGAAAATGAGATCGTTCGCCATCGCCTACTCCACGACTTTCGGGACCACGATCATGTTCTGCCGCTGCGCCGGCGCGTTGCGCAGCGCGGCCTCGACCGGCAGGCCAGGGCGCGCGACATCGGCTTCCCAGACATTGAAGACCGGCGAGGCATGGGCCATCGGCTCTACCCCCGTCACGTCCACCTGCTTCAGCTTCTCGACATAGTGCAGGATGTCGCCGAGCTGATGGGCGAACTGGGCCTTCTCCGCGTCGCTGAGCGCGAGGCGGGCGAGGTTCGCCACATAGTCGAGGTTAAGGTCGGAATTCGTGCTCATGGAGGCCGGCAGGGCGGTTTCCAAGCAGGCGGTGGAAATGACCGAAGGCAACCGACAAAATTTGACCAATACCCGTCATAAGGTTTCGCTCTGCCAGTCAACGGCATGCCCAAATCCACCACCGACTCCGCGTCGCCCGCCACGCCCGGCCAACCGCCCTCCATTCTGGTGGCGGAGGACGACAGCGTCACGCGCCGGCTCATCACCTTCAAGCTGCAGCGGGAGGGCTACGCCGTCGTGGCCTTTGCCAATGGCGAGGAGCTGTTCGCCCACGCCGCCGCGCACCCGCCGGCGATCATCATCCTGGACCTCATGATGCCGATCCAGGACGGCTTCAGCACCCTGCGCCAGCTGAAGGATCGCCCCGCCCTGACGGCTGTGCCGATCATCGTGCTTTCCGGCAAGAACAGCGAGGAAGACATCGTCCGGTGCCTCAACGCCGGTGCCTCCGACTACATGGTCAAGCCCTTCAGTCCCGACGAACTGGTCGTGCGCGTCCGCAAGCTTTTGAAGCCATGATTTTCCGCTCCGCCCCTGCCCGCCTCCTCCTGGCCCTCCTGCTGGCGGCCCGGGCCGGCGCCGCGCCGGCCGACGACGCCTTCGCGGCCAAGCAGGCCGGGGACTATCCGCGCGCCATCGCCCTTTACCAGGAACTCGTGGCCGCCGAGCCCGCCAACCCCGCCCACCTCTACCAGCTGGGCACGGTGCAGGGCTGGGCCGGGCATTACGACGAGGCCCTCGCCACCCTCCGCCGCGGCCTCGCGCTCGCGCCGCGGGACACCGATCTGCGCCTGAGCTACGGCCGGGTGCTCGCCTGGTCCGGCCAGCTCGCGCAGGCCGAGGTGGTCTTCCGCGACGTGCTCGCCGCCGAGCCCGCCAACCTCGACGCGCAGAACATGCTCGGCCGGGTGCTGGCCTGGCGGCGGCAGTTCGCCGCCGCCGAGCAGACCTTCGACCGCATCCTGTCAGTCGCACCGGACAACACCGACGCCCTGGTCGGCCGCGGCGATGTGGAAAAATACCAGGAACGCTTCGACACCGCGCGCGACTACTTCCAGCGCGCCGCGGCCGTCGAGCCCGCCTCGCGCGACATCCAGCAGCGCCTCGCCAGTGTCCGCCGCGCCGGCCGCTGGCGCCTCGACGCCGGCTACGGCTTCAGCACCTTCGCCGGTGATACCCGGGAGGACTGGACCGGCTGGGACGCGGCCCTGCGCTATGCCCTCGACAAGAAGACCGGCGTGTCCCTCGGCGCGGAATGGGCGGACCGCTTCGGCCTCAGCGACGCGCAATACACACTCGGGCTAGACCGCCGCTTCTCGGACGAATTTTCCGGCTACGCGCGGCTCAGCGCCACGCCGTCCGCCGATTTCCTGGCCAAACGCATGCTCGCGCTCGGCGCCGCCTGGCGGGTGCGCGACGGCGATGCCACGCTGCCGCCCACGGTGCTGCTCGCGGACTACCGCGCCGCGACCTACGGCCCCGGCACGGCTCACTCGCTCTGGCTCGGGGTCACGCAATACACGACGCACCGCGTGGCGGTGACCGTCAAAGGCCTCGCCACACGCAACCTCAACGACCGCTGGACCAACGGCTGGCTGGCGCAGCTCGAGGGCGAGCCCGCGGACCACTGGCGCTGGCACGCCGGCTACGCCGACACCACCGAGTCGCTTTCCAGCACGGTCTTCGATTTCACCGTCGCGCAGCGCACGCGGGCGGTCTTTGCCGGCGTGTATTACGAGTTCTCCCCCGCCTTCGGCCTCCGGCTCGACCTGACGCACGAATGGTCCGCCGGCACTCCGGCCCGCAACGCCTGCCATGCCGGCTTCACCACCCGCTTCTGATCCGGCGCTGCTCGCCGCGATCGTGAACGCCTGCTGGGCGCTCAGCGCGGTGGCGACCGCGGTGTGGGGCGGCGTCTTCGCGGTGCGCGTGCGCCGCCTGCGCCGCGCCCGCCTCGAGGCCGCGGCCGAGGAGGAACTGACCGGCCGCGTGCTCGACCAGATCTCCGGCTACGCCGCGAAATCCCCCGGAACCGGCTTCGACCAGCTGCCCGGCTGGAAGCGCGGCGTGCTCCTCCGCGTGCTCTGCCGGCTCATCGAGCAGACCAAGGGGCGCGACCAGGGACAGCTCGTCCGCCTGCTCCGCGACGCCGGTTTCCGCGACCGCGCGCTGGCCGACCTCGGCCAGGGCACCGGCCTCCAGCGCCAGAACGCGTGCACCGTGCTCGGTTTCTTCGACGACGAGGCGAGCACCGCCGGCCTGCGCGCGGCCCTGGGCGACCGGGACGGCGCGGTGCGGTTGACGGCCGCCCGCGCCCTGCTGCTGAAGGACCGCGTGACCTCGCTGCGCGAGTTGCTCGACCAGCTCGACTTTTCCCGGGAGGACCCGCCCCTGATCCTGGCGGAGATCTTCGGCACCCTGCCCGCCAGCCTGCATGACGAAGCAGTGGCGCTGCTGCGCGAGCCGCTGCCACCCGAATGGCTGCGGATGCTCGCCATCGCCCTGGCCCGCCAGCAGGTGCTCGCCGCCTTTGACGCCGTCGCCGATCTCCGCCGTTCACCGGCGCCGCGCGTCCGGGCCGCCGCCTGGGTCGCCCTGCACGAGCTCGGCGACCCGCGGGCCGGCGACCTCGTGGCCGAGGGCCTGCGCGACCCGTCGCCCGACGTGCGCCAGGCCGCGTCCCGCTGCGCCGGCCGGCTCGGCGGGCCCGACGCACCGCCGTTGCTGGCCGCCCTGCTGCGGGACCCCGACTGGTGGACGGCTTTCCGCGCCGCCCGGGCCCTGCTCGCCACCGGACCGGCTGGCCGTGACCTGCTGGAGACCCACGCCCGCACCGCGCCGGAAGGCGACGCCGGCCGCCAGGCCCTGCGCGAACAGGACGAGGAGGACACCCTTGCCGACTGAAACCATGCCTTCCGCGCTGCTCACCACCGCCACCATCATCGGCTGGGGCGTGCTCGGCCTGGCCGTGCTGCAATACGCTGTCTACACGCTCCAGACGCTGCTCGCCTTTTTCGAGATGAAGCGCTCCCGGCAGGAGGAGCGCCGGGCGCACGCCGGCTGGATGATCGGCGCCAAGTCCATCCCCGGCATCTCGCTGCTTGTGCCCGCCTACAACGAGGAGATGACCATCGTGGAGAACATCCGGTCGCTGCTCACCCTCCGTTACCCGCGCTACGAAATCATCGTGGTCAACGACGGCTCGAAGGACGGCACCGCCCGCGCCATCATCGAGGCGCTCAAGCTCGAGCGCGTCGACCTGCGCCGCCCCCACCCGGCCGCGTGCAAACCCATCCGCGGCATCTACGCCAACCGCGACTACCCGAACCTGATCTTCATCGACAAGGAGAACGGCGGAAAGTCCGACGCCCTCAACGCCGCCATGAACTACGCCCACCACCCGCTGGTGTGCGGCGTGGATGCCGACTCGCTGCTCGACTACAACTCGCTGCTCAAGGCCGCCCGGCCCTTTGTCGAGCACCCCGGCACGCTCGTGGCCGTCGGCGGCACCATCCGCATCGCCAACGGCTGCGAGGTCCACGGCGGCATGGTCGTGAACGAGGGCGCGCCGCGCAAGCTGCTGCCGCTTTTCCAGATCATCGAATACCTCCGCGCCTTCCTCATCGCGCGGCTTTCCTTCAGCCGGCTCAACACCGTCTCCATCATCTCGGGCGCCTTCGGCCTGTTCAAGCGCAGCGCCGTGCTCGCCGTCGGCGGCTACACCCACGGCACCGTCGGCGAGGACATGGAGCTGATCGTGAAGCTGCACCGGCATTTCCACGACCGGCGGGAACCCTACAACATCCTCTTCGTGCCCGACCCGGTGTGCTGGACCGAGGCGCCCGAGACGCTCGCCGTCCTGCGCCGGCAGCGCACCCGCTGGCAGCGCGGCCTGTGCGAGGTGCTCGTCCGGCACCGGGCCATGCTCTTCAACCCGCGCTATGGCCGCATCGGCCTGCTCGGCCTGCCGATGTTCGTGCTCTTCGACATCCTCGGGCCGCTGCTCGACCTCGCCGGCCTGGTGCTGGTGCCGCTCTTCTGGTGGTGGGGCCTGCTGAGCTTCCAGTTCATGGCGGCCTTCTTCGCCGTCGTCGTGCTCTACGGCGTGTGCCTGAGCATGATGGCGCTGGTGCTGGGCGAGGTGGCGCTCTTCCGCACCACGCGCAAGCGCGACATGCTTCTGCTGGCCTTCGCCGCCGTGGCGGAGAATTTCGGCTACCGCCAGCTCAACATCCTCTGGCGCATCGAGGGCATCTGGCAGTTCCTGCGCAAACAAAAGGGCTGGGGCGAGATGACCCGCACCGGCTTCGGCACCAAGAAATCCGCCCCCCCGGCCTGAGCGAAACCCCGGGCTTGTGCCACCGCCTTTCATCCCTATAGGGTCAGTCGAGTGTTACTTTTCAAAAAGATCCTCAACTTCAAGGGACCCGGCGGCATGGGGGACAAGCGCGGTGCGACGCGCCACCCGGTCGGGACCAAGTATCCCCTGAAGGCCAAGGTCACGCTCGTCGGCCGTGACGGTGAGGGCAACATCCTCAAGGCCGATGACAACCGGGCCATGGACTGGGGCGGCCAGCTGGTGAACATGTCCTCCGGCGGCGTCAGCCTGCGGCTGCATCCCGCCGCCATGGGCGAACGCGGGGAAAACTGCCGGCTGAAGCTGGAGCTGGACCACCGGCTCTTCGAGATCGACGGCACCATCGCCCATGTGCGGGCCACCGCCCAACACGTCACCCTCGGCGTCGCCTTGATTTTTCCAGACGCCCAGACCCAGAAGGCCTTCCGCCAGCTGGTGGAGCCTGTTGCCGTCGGCTCGGGCCTGGAGCCGGTCGAGAAGGTCAAGCAGGACGTCGAGGGCCTGCTCAAGGAGCAATATGTCAGCGACGCGGAAACCGTGCTGAGCGTCTGGCGCAACGCCGCCGGCGACGTGATCGAGCATTTCGAGCTGCTCACCCACGGCTATTACATCCGCGGCAGCGCCCAGTCCCCCGCCCTCCAGATCGGCGCCGTCGCCGGCACCAAGGCCGGCCTGACGCCCGCCCAGACGAACGAGGTGCGCGAACTCTTCAAGCTGATCGTGCCGAACGTCTCGAAGAGCGTGCCGGCGGAAGTGCGCGCGTTCCTCGAGCGGTTCGCGGCCTAGCCGTTCACGCCCGCACGGCCATCGACCCGTCGGCCGCGACGGCCTGCTGGATCTTCGCGAAGGCCGCGTTGACCTCGTCGTCCATCAGCGTGCGTTCCGCCGAACGGAAGGAGAGCGCAAAGCCCAGGCTCTTCTTCCCCTCCGGCAGGCCCTTGCCCGAGTAGACGTCGAACACGGTGACCGACTCGACCGCGAAGGCCCCGCCGGCCGTCGCCGCGCGCGCGGCCTTGAGCAGCCAGGCCTGCACTTCGCCGGCATGGCGCGCGGCATCGACGACGAGCGCGAGGTCGCGCAGCGCCGCCGGGAACAGGCTGAACGGCTGGTAGCGGCGGTGACCGCCGGATGCGGTGAGCTTGGTCGGAAGAAACGCGAGCGTCCCCGCCCAGACCTTGCCCTCGAGGCCCGCCGCGCGGACCATGGCGAGGTTGAGCAGGCCGAAGCGCGCGGTCCAGCCGTCCTTCATCTCGCCGGCGGCGGCCGACTGGCCATCCTGCCAGCCCCAGAACGAGCCCTGCACGGGCCCGAGCCCGGCGGCGCCAAGGTCGAGCCCCGCGGCCCGCGCGAGCACCTCGATGTGGCGTTTCACCGTGTAGAAATCGGGTTCGGCCCGGCCCAGCCAGGCGCGATCCTTCGGGTTGTGGCAGAGCACGAAGCCCACCGACACGCACTCCTGCACCGTGCCGTTGAGCTCCAGGAACACCCGGCCGGTCTCGAACAGCCGCGCCGCCGGGACGCCGCGCGACTGGTTGAGCTTGAGCGACTCGAGGATGCCGAGGACGAGCGTCGGCCGCAGGTGCGACTGGTCGTCCACAAAGGGATTGGCCAGGCCGAGCTCGGCCGCCGCGGCGGCGGACACCCAGGTGGAGAGTTCCTTCTGGGCGCGCAGCGTGTAGTTGACCACCTCGTGGAAATGCTGGCCGACCAGGTAGTCGGTCGCCGAGCGGTTGAAGATGGCGATCGGGTCGTCGTCGCCGTCGATGAGCGCCGGGCCCGCGCAGACCTGCGGCGGGATGCGGTCGGTGCCGTAGATGCGCAGCACCTCCTCGACGAGGTCGATGGGCCGGTCGAGGTCGCCGCGGTAGCTCGGGATGGACACCGTCCACCCGACACGACCGGACGCGTCATGGTCCTCGGTGATGGGCAGGTGCAGCCCGTGGAAAGCATCGCGCATCTCGTCGTCGCTGATGTCGAAACCCACCTTGGCGCGGATGTAGTCGGGCGTGACCTTGATCTCGCGCGACCACGGGCGGTCGCCGCCGACCTGGAAGGACGGGCCGACCACGGTGCCGCCGGCGGTCTCCAGGATCAGGTCGATGGCGCGGCGCGCGGCCTCGACGGTGCCGTGCGGGTCGACGCCGCGCTCGAAGCGGTAGGAGGAATCGGAGGCAAGGCCGAGGCGCCGGGACGTCCAGCGGATGGACTGCGGGCGGAAATAGGCGGCCTCCAGCACGATGTCCGTGGTGGTGGCATCGACGCCGGCGTCGTGCCCGCCCATGATGCCGGCGACGACGAGCGGTTTGGCCTCGTCGGCGATGACGAGCATGCGGCTGTTCAGCGTGCGCTCCTTCTCGTCGAGGGTGACGAGCTTCTCGCCGTCGGTGGCGCGGCGGACGATGATCTGCCGGCCGGCGATCTTCTTCGCGTCGAACACGTGCAGCGGCTGGCCGAGCTCGAGCATCACGTAGTTGCCCACGTCGACGAGGTTGTTGATCGGGCGCAGGCCGACGGCGGCGAGGCGCTCCTGCATCCAGGCGGGGCTCGGGCCGACCTTCACGCCGGCGACGGCGATGCCCACGTAGAGCGGGCAGTCCTCGGCGGCGTCGACGCGGATGTGCTTGAGAATGTCGGGCCGCGGCGCACCCGCGGCCTTGCCGCTGAACTTGATGGCCGGGTATTGCAGCTCGGCCCGCAGCCAGGCCGCGAGCTCGCGCGCCATGCCGATGTGGCAGAGCGCGTCGGGGCGGTTCGGCGTGACCTCGATGTCGAACACCGTGTCGCCGTCGGGCAGCGTCTCGTTGATCTTCTGGCCGATGGGCGCCGTCGCCGGGAGAAGGAGCAGCCCGGCGTGGTCGCCGGACAGGCCGAGTTCGTCGGCCGCGCACATCATGCCGTCGGACTGCTGGCCGCGGATCTTGGACTGCTTGATCCTGAAGTCGCCCGGCAGGATGGCGCCGGGGAGTGCCACGGGCACGCGGTTGCCGGCATCGCAGTTGGGCGCGCCGCAGACGATGGTGCGGATGCCGCCGTGGGCGGGGCCGACGTCGACGGTGCACACCGAGAGCTTGTCGGCGTTCGGGTGCTTGTCGCGGGTCTTGATCTCGCCGACCACGACGTTCTCCAGAGGCGGGAGGCCGGTGTTCTGCACCCCCTCGACCTCGAAGCCGAGGAAGGTGATGGCGCGCTTCAGTTCTTCGGTGGTGGCGTAGAGGCGGACGTATTGCCGGAGCCAGTTGCGGGAAAGTTTCATCGGGACGGTCTCAGGCGAACTGCTTCAGGAAACGCAGGTCGTTTTGGTAGAAATAACGGATGTCATCGATGCCATACATGAGCATGGCGAGGCGCTCGAGGCCCATGCCGAAGGCGTAGCCGCTCCAGACGTTGGGATCGTAGCCCACGCCCTCGAAGACGGCAGGATCGACCATGCCGCAGCCGCCGATCTCGATCCACTCCTTGTTCACCTTGGGCAGGTGCTGGGCGGAGAGGTCCACCTCGAAGCTCGGCTCGGTGTAGCCGAAGTAGTGCGGGCGGAAGCGGGTCTTCGTGTCCTTGCCGAGCAGGGAGGCGAAGATGTAGTCGAGCAGCGCCTTCAGGTCGCGGACGGTGACGTTCTTGTCAACGTAGAGGCACTCGATCTGGTGGAAGTTGGCGCTGTGGGTGGCGTCGGAGGTGTCGCGGCGGTAGACGCGACCCGGGGACACGACGCGGATGGGCGGCTCGCCCTTGAGCATGGTGCGGATCTGCACCGACGAGGTGTGCGTGCGCAGGAGGTATTTCTCCTCCGGGGTCTTCTTGGTGATGTTGCCGAAGCGCGCCTTCTCCGGGAAATAGAACGTGTCCTGAGCGTCGCGCGCCGGGTGGTCGGCGGGCGTGCAGAGGGCGTCGAAGCAGTAATACTCGGTCTCGACCTCGGGGCCCTCGACGACGGTGAAGCCCGCCTTGCGGAGGATGCGGCACATCTCCGCGCGCACAAGGGTGAGCGGGTGCGACGTGCCGGGGCCGGCGTCGGGCGACGGCAGCGTGGGATCGATCGCGGGCCCGAGCTGGGCGTTGATCTCGGCGTCGGCGAGGCGCTGGAGCGTGGCGTCGAGCTGGACCTGCAGCTGCGCCTTGGTCTCGTTGATCAGCCGGCCCATGGCGGGGCGCTCTTCCTTGGGCACGGTGCCCATCTGCTTCATCAGCGCGGTGAACTCGCCGTTGGGGCCGACGTAGCGGGCCTTGGCGGCCTCGAAGTCGGCGCGCGTCTTCAGGGACGGGAGCTCGGCCGTGGCCTTGGCGAGGAGGGCGGAGAGGGTGGCTTGCATGGAAAAATAAAAAGGACGGGCCCGCAGGGAGCCCGTCCTTCACTGAAATGGTCTTTTTGACCGGAAGGCGAGCCTCCAAAGGCCCGCCGGTGATCAGGCCTTGGCAGCCTTGGACTTCAGCGCGGCCTGGGCCTGCTTGACGAGGGCGGCAAACGCGGTGGCGTCGGCGATCGCGATCTCGGAGAGCTGGCGGCGGTCGAGCTGGATGCTGGCGGCCTTGAGGCCTTCCATGAAGCGGCTGTAGGTGATGCCGGCCTCGCGGCAGGCCGCGTTCAGACGCACGATCCAGAGGGCGCGCATGTTCGCCTTCTTCTTCTTGCGGTCGATGTAGGCGTATTGCCAGGCATGCTGCACCGCTTCCTTGGCGTAGCGGTAGAGCTTGGATTTGTTGCCGAAATAGCCCTTGGCGTATTTCAGCACTTTCTTGCGGCGCTTGCGCGACGCGGGGGAGTTAGTGACACGAGCCATGTTATAGTGGTGGTTTTAGTGCCGGCGGGTCGTCTCGTTAGGATTCACCCGCCTGGCAAGTTGTGGTTTTGCGCTTCGGCTTGCTTACCGGAGACCGGTGGGCAGGCAGCGGAGCAGCGGCTTCGCATGGCCTTCGGCGACCAGCTTGTCGCGGGAGGCACGTCGCTTGGACTTCGTGCTCTTCGCGGCCAGCAGGTGACGGAAGCCAGGCGTGCGGCGGATCAGCTTTCCTTTGGCGGAAATCTTGAAGCGCTTGGCAACGGACTTTTTGGTCTTTTGCATGGGAGGAGCGGGCGAAAACAGAGCACGCGCAGGGGCTTGGCAAGTGTTTTGTCCAACAAAGTGCGGCGCCGCGCCCCCACCCGTCTAACCCTGCACCGGGCAGCACCCTACAGGGCGGCCGCGAGGCCCTGTCTCCGCTCGTAAAAGCCGGCCGGCGCCGCCTACCAACCCGACCCGCCAACGGCGCCTTGGACGGACGAGGCAGCCCGCTGGACGCAGCGGCGGCGGTGCCGGACGCGACATCGCGTGCGCATTTTTTGTGCACGGAAATTTCCGGCGCGGCAAAACACGGAAATGTCGTTGACATGGCCCCCGCGATAATAACTTTTGCCCCTTCGATTTTTGGCTTCCTAGCTCAATGGTAGAGCAGTTGACTCTTAATCAATTGGTTCGGGGTTCGAGTCCCCGGGGAGCCACCACTTTCTGTTTTTTGCAGTCATTTCCGATTTGTGCGCAGCAACGCCTCGCCGGCGTAGCTCAACGGTAGAGCACCTGTTTTGTAAACAGGCGGTTGCGGGTTCGAATCCCATCGCCGGCTCCATTTTTCCGTCGGTGATGCGCGAACAAATCCGGCCGAAGCGCACGGTTTTTTCACTGCCCGATGGTGTAATGGTAGCACGAACGACTCTGACTCGTTCTGTCTAGGTTCGACTCCTAGTCGGGCAGCCACTTTTTGCTCAACATGCGCGTTTTTTTGTCCGGCACAACAAAGCGCATTGACAGTCTAAAGTTAATCTCGGCAACATTCAGTTTCCCGACAGCTTTTTGGTCACATTGTCATCGCTTTCCCACTCCCCCCTCCCCTCGTCGCACCGCCGGTGCAGACGATAATGTGCCTGTTTCTGGCCCGCCCCTTGCTTACTCCCGCTTTCCGATTTTCCACTTAAGGAATATTACCCACGGTTAACTCAATCACACCACACGCACTATGATCACCGCATCCCTGCCCTTGGCGATTCTGCTCACTAACCCGGACGGCAGCCCCATGACTTCCATGGAGCTCTTCAAGCATGGCGGCCCCATCATGTGGCCGATCCTGGTTGTCTCGTTCCTCCTGATCACGGTCGCCATCGAGCGCGTGCTGTTCATCGTCCGTGAGAACCGCCGCCGCGAGCCCGAGCTGGTCGACAAGATGCTTGAGAAGGTCGAGGCCAACGACATCGAGGGCGCCGTCGAGCTCGGCAAGAAGAGCCAGGACTACGTGGCCCGCATCCTCGTCTACGCCATCACCCACAAGGAACACTCCCTGGCCAACGCCTTCACCCGCGCCGCCAGCCAGGAGATGCAGCGCTTCAGCCAGGGCCTGCCCACGCTCGACACCTGCATCACCGCCGCCCCGCTCCTCGGCCTCCTCGGCACCGTGACCGGCATGATGGGCACCTTCGCCGCGCTCAACAGCGGCAGCGGTGACATCGGCTCGGCCGCCACCAAGATCACCGGCGGCGTCGCCGAGGCGCTCATCGCCACCATGTGCGGTCTCGCCATCGCCATCATGGGCCTCCTGCCCTTCAATTATCTCAACGCCCGTTCCGAAGAGGCCCGTCACGACATCGAGGACGCCTCGAACTCGCTCGAGATCATCATCAACAAGGCCGAGAGCGCCAAGAGCCGCTGAGCGGCCCCGGCCCTCACGACTTTTAACCTCTAACACCTACTGTCATGCACGGTGGCGGCGGCGGCACAGGCCCAGGCGGCACAAAGAAGGCGCGCATTGAGATCATCCCTCTCATTGACGTCATCTTCTTCCTGCTCGCGACCTTCGTTCTCTTCACCCTGTCGCTCAACAAGTCGAACGGCATCAGCGTCAAGCTGCCGGCGGCTGAGACCAGCGTCGTGCGCGACCCCAACGGCACGGTGACGATCAGCATCACCGACGAGGGCACGGTCGCCTGGAACAAGGACCTCATCACCCTCGATGAGTTCACCCAGCGCCTGCTCCAATACAAGCGCGAGCAGCCGGACGGCCGCATCCTCATCAACGGGGACGAGCGCGCCTTCTTCGCTCAGGCCATCTACGTGTTCGACGAGGCCCGCAAGGCCGGCTTCACCAAGGTGTTCATCGAAACCCACGTCCGCTGACGCCCGTCACCTAAGAAACCGGCCCGTCGCGCGTCATACCCTTCGCCCGCAGCCCACACCACATGGAAGGCACCAAAATCAAAGTTCCAAAACGCAAGCAGGCGCGCATTGAGATCATCCCCCTCATTGACGTCATTTTCTTCCTGCTCGCGACCTTCGTCCTGTTCACCCTCTCGCTGAACCGCATCCAGTCCGTGCCCGTGGACCTGCCGGTGGCCAACCCCAATCCCAACCCGGACGAGAGCAAGGACAGCGTCACGATCCAGGTCTCCGCCGACGACTCCCTCTTCTGGAACAAGGAGCCCATGGAAATGGCCGACCTGCCCAGCCGCATCACCGCCTACAAGTCCCAGACCGAGGATCCCAAGGTCCTGATCGCCGGTGACGAGAAGGCGCGTTTCGGCGCCACCGTCCAGGTGCTCGATGAGGTCCGCAAGGCCGGTATCCTCAAGTTCTCCGTCGAAACCCGCACGCGCCCGACGGGCAAATAAGCCGCCATGAACAAAGATCTCATCATCGGTCTCCTGATCTCGGTCGCCGTCCATGTCGCCGCCCTGAATCCCTTTGCCGGCAAACAGGCCCCGCCGAAGCGCGAGGCCGTGGTCAAGGAAGAGGTTGTCCAGATGGAAATGCCCCCTCTCCCCGACGAGGAGGAGGAAAAGCCCAAGGAACTCGACGAGGAACCCGTCGAGAACGTCATGGCTCCCCCGAGCCTGATCGACCTGCCGACCGTCGTGCCGGTCAACGCCTTTACCCAGCCGCTGCAGCCGCCCCCGCCCCCGGGCCTCGTCGCCTCCAAGGGCGCCATCAACATCCCGGTCAATCCCCCGGGCGCCAACTTCGGCCGCGGCATCAAGGATCTCTTCGACATCAACAACCTGGACCAGAAGCCCGTGGGCCGCGTCCAGAACCCCCCGCAGTATCCCTACGAGATGAGCCGCGCCGGCATCAGCGGCGAGGTCGTGGTCGAGTTCATCATCAACTCCGCCGGCGACGTCGTCGACACCCGTGTCGTCCGCTCCTCGCACCGCGAGTTCGAGGTCCCGGCCATGCAGGCCGTGCAGAAGTGGAAGTTCAAGCCGGGCCGCAAGGGCGGCAAGGCCGTCGCCACCCGCGTCTCCCAGCTCATCGAGTTCAACCTCGAGGACGCCAAATAATCCGGTCCGCCATGTCGCACCTCTCCCCCTCCCTCCTCCGCTCCACCCTCGCCCTGCTCGGCTCGGCCGCGCTGGCCGCGACCCTGGCCGCCCAGCAGCCGGTCCGCGATTACGCCTTCACCGACGCCACGAGCGAGGTGTTGCCGAAATACAAGCAGGTGGTCGACGCCAAGAACTACGACGCCGCCATCGCCATCCTCGACGCCCAGATCGCCAAGGTTCCGGCCGACAGCTACGACGCGGCGATGCTCTACCAGATCAAGACGCAGACCCTGCTGCAGAAGGGCGATTTCCCCAAGGCCATCGAGCCGACGGAAAAGGCCCTGGCCATCTCCGACGCCAAGACCCCGACCTATTTCGAGGAGCGCATCACCCGCGACCTGCTCTACTTCCTCACCCAGCTCTACGTGCAGGAGGCCGTGCAGACGAAGGTCCCCGCCGTGGCCACCAACCTCTTCGTGAAGGCCGACGCCAGCATGCAGAAGTGGCTCAAGCTCACGCCGAAGTCCTCGGCGGACGCCCAGCTCCTCTACGCCCAGCTCCTCTACACCTGGGCCGTGCAGAACCCCGAGAAGCCCGAAATCAAGCTCATCCAGCGCGCCCTCGACCAGACCGAGATCGGCCTGAAGCTCGCCATCCGCCCGAAGGACACCTTCTACGTCCTCAAGCTGGCCGCCCTTCAGCAGCTCGGCCGCACGGCCGAGACCGCCGACATGTTCGAGCTCCTGATCAAGCAGAAGCCCGAAAGCTCCACCTATTACCAGCAGCTGGCTGCCACCTACCTGAGCTCCGGTCAGGACCTCCGTGCCGCCCTGACCATCGAGCGCGCCCAGGCCCAGGGGCACATGAACACCTCCCAGTATCACTTCAATCTCGTCGGCATCTACTTCAACCTCGGCCAGTATGAAAAAGCCGCCGATCTACTGGAGAGCGGACTCAAGGCCGGCACCATCGAGAATGAGCTGAAGAACTGGGAGCTTTACGCCCTGTGCTACCAGCAGCTGGAGCGCCCCATGAAAAGCATTGATGTGCTCAAGCAGGCCGCCAAGGCCTTCCCCAAGTCCGGCCAGCTCGAGTTCATGATCGGCCAGGCCTACCACGGCCTCGAGAAGACCGACGATGCCCTCGTCCACCTGCAGGCCGCCGTTGCCAAGGGTGGCCTGACCAAGCCCCACCAGGCCTACATGTATCTCGCTTACATCGCCTTTGAACTGAAGAAGTTCGATGTCGCGCTCGATTCCGCCCAGAAGGCCGCTGCCCTGCCCGAAGGCGCGAAGGATCCTCAGACCCAGGCCATGATCAAGGCCATCCAGGACACCATCGCGGACCGCGAAGCCAAGAAAGCCAAGATGTAATCCACCCCCTTAACGCACTCGCACATGAACAAAGTCTATATCATCGTCCCGCTGATCTGCACCCTGATCTTTGGCGGGTTCTATTACAGCTTCGACAAGAACTACGCCGCGAAGCAGGCGCAGATCGCCGCCAAGGCCGACGCCGAGCTGAAGGCCAAGGTGGCCAAGGACATTGCCGACCGTGCCAAGGCCATCGAGGCCGCCGTCGAGGCCTCGAAGAAGCGCGAGGCCGAGCGCAAGGAACGCGACCGCATCGCCGAGCTCAAGGCCACCGCCCGCCAGGAGGCCGAGGACCGCCGCCAGAAGACCTACGACGAGCGCAACCGCGCCCGTGACCAGGTCGTCCGCCTCAAGAAGGACCTCGAAGAGGTCAAGGGCACCTTCGCCAAGATCGAGGACGAGAAAAAGAAGCACACCGACGAGCAGGCTTTCCTCAAGACCTACGTCAAGCAGGCCGAGGCCAATGTGAAATATTACTACGATCTCCTCGAGAAGATCGACGCCTCCGAGAAGGCCAAGGCCGCCGCCGCTGCGGCCGCCGCCGCCGCTGCCAAGAAAGGCTAACCTCCCCTACCACCGACTCTCATGAACAAGTCATACGTAATCGTCCCCCTCGTTTTGCTCGCCGTGTTCGGGTTCTTCTACAACGGCGCCCTCAAGGAAATGAAGGAGAAGGAGGATGCCCGCGTCGCCAAGATCGAGGCCACCGCGAAAGCAGAGGCTGACCGCAAGAAGGTGATCGAGGAGAAGGCCCAGGCCGAGGCGGCCAAGCGCCAGGAAGAGCGCGCGGCCAACGACAAGGCCAAGGAGGAGAAGAAGGAGAAGGACTATCAGGACGCCATGACCGCCCTGAAGAAGGAAGCCGATGACTATACCACCCAGGTCGCCAAGCTGACCAAGGAGGCCGCCGACCTCGAGGCCGAGACTCTCAAGACCCGCAACGACAAGGAGCGCCTCACCCGCGAGGCCCTCGAACTCGCCAAGCAGGTCGAGCTCGCCAAGATCAACCGCCGCACCTCCGAACTGGAGATCCAGCGCATGATCGAGATGGTCTCCAAGAAGCTGAGCGAGAGCTCGCTCACGGCCATCCCGCCCCCGCCCCCGCCGCTGAAGTAAGCCAGCCCGTCCCTTTCAAGCCGCACCTTTACCGGTGCGGCTTTTTTGTCGGCTCAAGCCCCCCGCGGGGCGAAGGGCTTGGGCGGGATTTGGGCTTTCAGCCTCCGCTTCCCCCGGATTGCACCGCCCTAACCCGTTCCGGCCCAGCGCCAGATCGAGGCGGTGTGTCATACATTCCATCGCCGGTTTTGAAACAATCCGGGTTGGCCCGCTGGCTGCTTTTATCCCGGTGCTGACACTCAGTCCAACCTACTACCAAACCTACATCATGAAGAAAGTCTCCCTCCTCCTCGCGACGCTCGTCACGGGCGCTACGCTTTCCGCGGCGGATCCGGTCCCCGCCCCCGCGCCGGCGGCCCCGTCCTACTCGGTCACCGTGGACTTCCCTTACGCCAGCAAATACGTCTTCCGCGGCGTCCAGTATGCCGAGGACTCCTTCCAGCCCTCGGTCAAGCTGACCTCCGGCAGCTTCTACCTCGGCCTGTGGACCAACCAGCCGATCACGAGCAACATCGACAACGAGATCGACGTCTACGGCGGCTACGGCTTCAAGCTGAGCGACACGTGGAGCCTCGATGTCGGCGCGACCCTCTACTACTACCCGGAGCTCGATGACAGCACCGGCCTCGATAACACCACCTTCGAGGGCTACGTCGGCGTCACCGGCACCTTCGGCAGCTTCACCACGGGCCTGTATGCCTTCCAGGACTTCACGCTGAAGAACTTCACCATCCAGGGCACCGTCGGCTACAGCGTGCCGATCAGCGACAAGGCCACCTTCAGCCTGCTGGGCACCATCGGCAACGTCTCGCCGGACGCCGGCGACGACTACACCTACTACGGCATCGGCGCCACCGTGCCCTACAAGCTGTCCGACACCGCCACCTTCACGGTCGGCCTGCAGTATGCCACCCACGACATCACCGGTCTGGACGACAGCCACTTCTGGGGCACCGTCGGCGTGACGGTCGTGTTCTAAGTCATGCTAGATTAGCCATAATCAACCCGTCCCGCTCGCGCGGGACGGGTTTTTCTTTGGCCGGTTTGAACCGGAACCGTCTCAGGCCGAGGCGGGCGCCTTGAGCGAATTCAAGAGCCGCTCGATCTTGTCGCACGCCAGCGAGAGCTTTTCCTCGTTGGCCGTGAAGCAGGCCCGCACATGGCCCTTGCCGGCGTCGCCGAAGGCCGTGCCGGGCACCACCGCGACCTTGTGCTCGGTCAGCAGCCGGCGGGCGAAGGTGCTCTCGTCCAGCCCGGTCGAGGCGACCGACGGGAACGCATAGAACGACCCGCGCGGCAGGTGGCAGGACAGGCCGGCCGCCTTGATGCGGCGGACAAACAGGTCGCGGCGCTCACGGTAGCGGTCGCGCATGAACTTGGTGGCGTCGTCGCCCAGGCGCAGCGCCGCGAGGGCGCCTTCCTGGCTGATGCTCGGGGCGCACAGCATCGAATACTGGTGCACCTTCATCATGGCCTCGATCAGGGGCGCCGGGCCGCAGGCATAACCGAGCCGGAAGCCGGTCATGGCGAAGGCCTTGGAGAAACCGTGCAACAGCAGCGTGCGCTCGCGCATGCCGGGCAGGCTGGCGATGCTCGTGTGCGTGCCCTCGAAGATCAGCTCCGAGTAGATCTCGTCGCTGATGACGATCAGGTCCTTCTCGATCGCGAACTGCGCGATGCGCTCCAGCTGCTCCCTCGAGCACACGCCGCCCGTCGGGTTGCAGGGCAGGTTCAGGAGCAGGAGCTTGCAGCCGGGCTGCCACGCGGCCCGCAGGGCCGGCGCATCCAGCGAGAACTGCTCGGCCGCGCTGGTGGCCACCGGCACGCCGACGCCGTGGACGAGCTCGACGGTCGGGGCATAGGAGACGTAGCAGGGCTGGTGATAAAGCACCTTGTCGCCCGGGTTGAGCAGGGCGCGCATGGTCAGATCCAGCGCCTCGGAGACGCCGACGGTCACGAGGACCTCGTCGTCCCACCGGTAGCCGACCTTGAAATAGCCTTCCACATAGCGGCTGATTTCCTTGCGGAGATCAGGTTGGCCGAGGTTGGACGTGTAGTGGGTCTTGCCCGTGTCCATGGCCGTCTTCACGGCGTCACGGATGGGCTGCGGGGTGTCGAAATCGGGCTCGCCGATGCCGAGAGAGATGACGCCGTCGGTCTTCGCGACGAGTTCAAAGAAGTCGCGGATGCCGGAACGGCGCAGGCCCGCCACGTGACGCGCGATGAAGCGGGTCGTATCGAGTGGCGGTTTGGAAGTTGGATTCATTAACGGAAGGGAATTTGAAGGTTGGAGGTCGGTTGGACTGGCTTACGCGAGGCGCTCGCGGATCGCGGCGCCCATCTGGGCGGTCGTCAGCGGCTGCTTGGCGCCGAGGTCGGCGGTGTGGCAGCCGGCTTCGAGGGCGGCGCTGACGGCCGCCTCGATAGCTCGGGCCTCGGCCTCCAAACCGAGGGAGTGCCGCAGCAGCATGGCCGCGGAAAGGATGGTGCCGGTCGGGTTGGCGATACCCTTGCCCGCGATGTCGGGGGCCGAGCCGTGGATCGGCTCGTAAAGGCCGAGCTTCCCCTCGCCCAGCGACGCGCTGGGCAGCACGCCGAGCGAGCCGGCCAGGACGGCCGCCTCGTCGGTCAGGATGTCGCCGAACATGTTCTCGGTGACGATGACGTCGAACGACGGCGCATGGGTGATCAGGCGCATGGCGCAGGAATCAACCAGCTGGTGCTCCAGCTTCACGTCCGGGAACTGCTTGCCGACCTCGATGGCGACCTTGCGCCAGAGGCGGGACGACTCGAGCACGTTGGCCTTGTCGACCGAGGTGACGAGCTTGCGGCGCTTCTGCGCCATCTGGAAGGCGAGCAGCACGATGCGGCGGATCTCCTTCTCGGTGTAAATCAGCGTATCGACGGCGACCTCGCCCTCCGGCGTCTGGGTGCGGCCCTTCGGCGTGCCGAAGTAGAGGCCGCCGGTCAGTTCGCGGATGACGACAAAGTCCACGCCGGCCACGCGCTCGGGCTTGAGCGGGGAAAGCCGGGCCAGGGACGGATACGGGCACACGGGGCGCACGTTGGCGTAGAGGCCAAGGGCCTTGCGGATGGCCAGGAGGCCCTGTTCGGGGCGGACCTTGGCCTGGGGGTCATCCCACTTCGGGCCGCCCACGGCGCCCAAAAGAACGGCATCGGCAGCCTGGGCGGCGGCCAGGGTCTCGTCCGGCATGGCCGTGCCCTTGGCGTCGATGGCGCAGCCACCGAGCAGGTGCTCGGAAAACTTGAATTCGTGCCCCTGCCGCTTGGCAATGGCCTCGAGCACGAGCCGGGCCTCATTGACCACTTCAGGACCAATGCCGTCACCGGGAGTAAGGACGATGCTTGCTTTCATGGAAAAGGATCAGGGTTTGGCTGTCGCGGGCTGCGTGGCCGGCGTCAGGGCGTATTCGTAGCCGTCCGCCAGCGCCAGCCAAGTGGCGTCGAGGATGTTGCCGCCGGCGCCGACGGTGCTCCAGCGGCGCACGCCGTCGTGCCAGTCGATGAGGACGCGGGTGATGGCGGCGGTGCCGAGGCCGGAATTGAGGATGCGGACCTTGTAGTCGGCCAGGGAAATGTCCTTCACCTGCGGGAACAGGGGCTGCAGCGCCTTGCGCAACGCCTGGTCAAAGGCGTTGACCGGGCCGTTGCCCGAGGCCGCCGTGTGCACCTCGTGGCCGCCGATGGTGAGCTTGATCGTCGCCTCCGCCATGCTGCGGTCGCCGTGGCGGCTGACCATGCCGCGGTAGTCCTGCAGCGTGAACAGCGGCTCGTAGCCCGGCGACAGCCGGCGCACCAGGAGCGCGACGCTGGCCTCGGCCGCCTCGAAGGAGAAACCCTCGTGCTCCTTGGCCTTGATGACCTCGACGACCTTCGCGCCGGTGGCGGCGTCGACGTTCTGCAGGCCGAGCTCGCTCGCCTTGGAGACGACGTTCGCCCGGCCGGAAAGCTCGCTGACCACCACGCGCATCTCGTTGCCGACGACGGTCGGGTCGATGTGCTGGTAGGCGTCGGGATGGCGCTGCATCGCGGCCACATGCACGCCCGCCTTGTGGGCGAAGGCGCTGTTGCCGACGTAGGGCATCTGGTCGTTCGGCGCGAAATTGGTTACCTCGGCCACGAAACGGGCCGTCTCGTGGAGCCGGGCCAGCGCGCCCTCGGGCAGGGCCCGGCGCTTCAGCTTCAGCTCGATGTTCGGGATGACGATGCAGAGGTTGGCGTTGCCGCAGCGCTCGCCGTAGCCGTTCATCGTGCCCTGCACGTGGGTCGCCCCGACGCGGATCGCCGCGAGGCTGTTGGCCACGGCGCAGCCGGTGTCGTCGTGCAGGTGGACGCCAACCCGGACCGAGCCGCCCAGCTTGGCGATGACGTCGGTCACGATCGTCTCCATCTGCCAGGGCAGCGAGCCGCCGTTGGTGTCGCAGAGGGCGATGGTCTCCGCCCCGCCCTTCACCGCCGCCTGCAGCGTCTGCAGGGCATAGGCGGAATCGAGGCGGTAGCCGTCAAAGAAGTGCTCGGCGTCGTAGATGACCCGCTTCCCCTGCCCGCGCAGGTAGGCGACGGTCTCCTCGATCATCTTCAGGTTCTCCTCGAGCGTCGTGCGCAGGACTTCCTTCACCTGCATGACGGAGGACTTGCCGAAGATCGCGCACACCTCGGTGCCCGCCTCGACCAGGCCGCGCACGCTCGGGTCGTCCGCGGGCTTGAGGCCCGCGCGGCGCGTGGCGCCGAAGGCCACGATCTTGGCGTGCTTCCAGGTCATCGTCCGCGCCTGCTCGAAGAACGCGGCGTCCTTCGGGTTGGACCCGGGCCAGCCGCCCTCGATGAACGCCACGCCCAGCTCATCCAGCTTGCGCGCGATGCGCAGCTTGTCGTCGACCGAATACGAAATGCCCTCGGTCTGCCCGCCGTCACGGAGGGTCGTGTCGAAGATTTCGATGCAGTCGGACTGGGTGGAGGCGGCCATGGCGGGTCAGCGGGAAACTTCGGTGGGCGCGCTCTGCGGGTGCTGGATGCGGCCCGTGGAGTGGCGCGAAAGCACGTGGTTGAGGGAGGCGATGTAGGCCTTGGCGGCGGCGACGACGATGTCGCTGTCCGCGCCATGGCCGTGCGAGGAGCGCTGCTCCTCGTGGCGGACGCGGACGGTGGCCTCGGCGAGAGCGTCGACGCCCTCGGTGACGGCGCTGATGCCGAACTCGAGCAGCTCGACCGGCAGGTTGACGATGCTGTTGATCGCCTTGTAGGCGGCGTCGACCGGGCCGGTGCCGAGCGCGGCGGCGCTGCGGACCTTGCCGTCCGGATCGCGAAGGCGGACGCTGGCCGTGGGCAGGCCGGTGGTGCCGCACATGACCTGGAGCGAGTCCAGCGCCCAGAGCTCGGGCACCGTGGTGCGCTCGTCGGAGGCGAGCGCGATGAGGTCGGCGTCGAGGACGCTCTTCTTGCGGTCGGCGAGCTTCTTGAACTCGTTGAAGGCCTTGAGCAGCGCGTCGCCCTCGAGCGGGTAGCCCAGCTCGGTGAGGCGCTTGGAGAAGGCCGCGCGGCCGGAGTGCTTGCCGAGCACGAGCATGGTGTGCGACGCGCCGACGTCGGCCGGGCGCATGATCTCGTAGGTCTCGGCATTCTTGATCATGCCGTCCTGGTGGATGCCCGACTCGTGGGCGAAGGCGTTGGCGCCGACGATGGCCTTGTTGGGCGGCACGGGATAGCTGGTGCTGCGGGAGACGAGCTTGCTGATGCGGCAGAGCTGCGTGGCGTCGATGCCGGTCTGGAGGCCGATCTTCGCGCCGCGGGTGCGGATGGCCATGACGACCTCCTCGAGCGACGCGTTGCCCGCGCGCTCGCCGATGCCGTTGACCGTGACTTCCGCCTGCCGCGCCCCGGCGCGGAGGCCGGCGAGCGAGTTGGCGACGGCCAGGCCGAGGTCATCGTGGCAATGCACGGAGATGATCACGTCCTTGGCCCCCGGCGTGTGCTTGATGATGCCGGCGATCAGCTCGCCGAACTCGTCGGGCATGGTGTAGCCGACGGTGTCCGGGATGTTGAGCGTCGTGGCGCCGGCCTTGATGACGGCGGCGAGCACCTTGTAGAGGAACTGCGGATCGCTGCGGCCGGCGTCCTCCGGCGAGAACTCGACGTCCTTGCAGAGGGTGCGGGCGTAGGCGACCATCTCGACGGCCTTGGCGGTCATCTCCTCACGCGACATGCGGAGCTTGTGCTTGAGGTGGAGGTCGCTGGTCGCGAGGAACGTGTGGATGCGCGGGTGCTTGGCGCCCTTGACGCCCTCCCAGGCGGCGTCGATGTCGTTCTTGGTGCAGCGCGCGAGGCCGCAGATGATCGGCGGCTGGGACTGCGGGCGGCCCTCGATGGGCGCCTGGCCGATCTCGGCGGCGATGGCCTGCACGGCCGCGAGGTCGTCGGGCGAGGCGGCCGGGAAGCCGGCCTCGATGACGTCCACGCCGAGGCGGGCGAGCGCGCGGGCGACCTCGAGCTTTTCAGCCGAGGTCATCGAGGCGCCGGGCGCCTGCTCGCCGTCGCGGAGGCTGGTGTCGAAGATTCTGACGTAGTTGGAAGCGGAAGTTTTCATGGAAGTAAGAGTGTCGGGTTGGTTGGTGGCGAAACGGTCACAGTCGGTTGGACGGGAGCAGGCCGGCGTTCAGGCCGGCCCATGGCTCCCGACTAAGTCGCAGTCGCAGCGCCCCGCAGGAGGCGCCGGACTGGTGACGTTGTTCGCGATCAGACATGAAACACTCTGCCTTCCGGATTACTTCGAGATGACGACCGGGTTGAGGAACGGCATCATCGCGCGGAGCTTGGCGCCGACGACCTCGATCTTCTGGCCGCGCTCGCGGTTGCGGAACTTGGTCATGGTCTTGCGGCCATACTTGTTGTTCTCGTCGATGAAGCGCTTGGCGAACTTGCCGTCCGTGATGTCCTTCAGGATTCGCTTCATCTCGGCCTGCGTCTTCTTGGTGACGACGCGCGGGCCGGAGACGTAATCGCCCCACTCCGCGGTATCGGAGACGGAATAGCGCATGTAGTTGAGGCCGCCGCGATACATCAGGTCCACGATGAGCTTCAGCTCGTGCATGCACTCGAAGTAGGCGATCTCGGGCTGGTAGCCCGCGTCGACGAGGGTCTTGAAGCCGGCCTTGACCAGCTCGGCGCAGCCGCCGCAGAGGACGGCCTGCTCGCCGAAGAGATCGGTCTCGGTCTCCTCGCTGAAGGTCGTCTCGAGGACGCCGGCGCGGGTGCAGCCGATGCCGCGGCCGTAGGACAGGGCGAGCTTCTTGGCGTTGCCGGTGGCGTTCTGGTGGACGGCGATGAGGCCGGGGACGCCGCCGCCCTCTTGGAAGACCTCGCGGACCCGGTGGCCCGGGGACTTCGGGGCGATCATCGTCACGTCGACGTTCTTCGGCGGGACGATGCCCTTGAAGCGGATGTTGAAGCCGTGGGCGAACATCAGCATCTTGCCGGCGGTGAGGTTCGGGGCGATCTCGGCCTTGTAGAGGCGGGCCTGCACGTGGTCCGGCACGAGCACCATGATGACGTCGGCCCACTTCGAGACATCGGCGACGGAGCCGACGGTCAGGCCGGCCTTCTTGGCCTTGGCGGCCGACTTGCTGGTCGGCGCGAGGCCGACGCGGACCTTGACGCCGCTCTCCTTGAGGTTGAGCGCGTGGGCGTGGCCCTGGGAGCCGTAGCCGATGATCGCGACTTTCTTGCCGCGGATGAGCGAGAGATTCGCGTCCTTGTCGTAGTAGATTTTAGCCATGGGATGAGTTAGTTGAGAGTTGAGTGTTGGTAGTTGAGGGAGGGGATCAGACGGACATCGAGATGCCGGAGTTGTCGTGGGCGTGGTGGTCTTCCTTGCCGCCGGTCGCACGCACCAGCGGCGGGTTGGAGGTCAGCGCCTCGTGGCCGCGGGCCATCGCCACGGAGCCGGTGCGGGTGATCTCGATGATGCCGTAGGGCTTCAGGACGAGCTCGAACTTGCCGATCTTCTCGGGCGTGCCGGTGACCTCGATGACGATCGAGGCCTCGTCCACGTCGACGACGCGGGCGCGGAAGACGTCGGTCAGCTGCAGGACCTCGCTGCGGGTCTGCGGGGTGACACGCACCTTCACCAGGCCGAGCTCGCGGGAGAGCGAGGGCTTGTGGGTGAGGTCGTCGACGCGGAGGACGTTGACGAGCTTGTAGAGGTTGGCCTCGACGATGCGGGCGCCGGCCTCGGTGGCCTCAACGACGACCGTCAGGCGCGACACACCCGGCTGCTCGGTGCGGCCGACCGTGAGGGAGTCGATGTTGAAGTTGCGGCGGCGGAAGAGCGACGCGATGCGGTTCAGGACGCCGGGGACGTCCTCCACGTAGGCGATGAGCGTATGTTTGGCCATGGGAGTGTTGGGTTAGCGGCGGGTGGTCTTGGCGGTCTTGCGGGCCGGCGCCTTCGCCGGCTTCTTGGCGGCCTTGGCGCGGCCGTTCAGGGCCTTGGCCTCGGCTTTCGCCTCGACGAAGACGTTCGGCAGCGTGGACGAGGGCATCTCCCAGTCCTTGTCGGAACCGGACTCGAGCATGACGTCCTGCTTCGGGCGGCGGATCATCTTGTCGAGGTCGGCGCCGGCGGGGACCATCGGGAACACCGTGTCCTCCTTCTCGACGACGAAATCGATGACGACCGTGCCCTTGGCCGCGAGCGTCTTCTCGACGGTCGCCTTCACGTCGGACCGCTTGTCGCAGAGCAGGCCGGTGAGGCGGTAGGCCTCGGCGAGCTTCACGAAGTTCGGGCCGGTCATCGGCGTGGCGGCGTAGCGCTTGTCGTAGAAGAACTCCTGCCACTGGCGCACCATGCCGAGGAACGAATTGTTGATGATGGCGACGTTGACCTTGATGCCTTCCTGCTCGGCCGTGGCCAGTTCGCAGGAGGTCATCTGGAAGCCGCCGTCACCGACGACCACCCACACGTCCTTGTCCGGGCAGGCGAACTTGGCGCCGATGGCCGCGGGGAGCGCGAAACCCATCGTGCCGAGGCCGCCGGAGGTGATGAGCGAGCGGGGCTTGTCGTGGTGGAAATACTGGGCCTCCCACATCTGGTGCTGGCCGACGTCGGTGACGACGATGGTGTCGCGCTTCTGCGTCAGGCGCCAGATGTCGTTGATGACATGGGCCGCGTAGAGGTGGCCGCTGTCAGGCAGGTTCTTGATGTCGCGCACGGCGGAGTCGCCGCGGTTGACGTTGATGGTCGCCCACCACTCGGGGTGGTCGGCCTTCTTGATCTGCGGCTTGAGCTCGCCGAGGACTTCCTTGAGGTCGCCGATGAGGGCGACGTCCACCGGGACGTTCTTGTTGACCTCGGAGGGGTCGATCTCGACGTGGATCTTCTTCGCGTTGAGCGCGTAGGTCTTGAGGTTGCCGGTCACGCGGTCGTCAAAGCGCATGCCGAGGGCGATGAGCAGGTCGGCCTGCTGGATGGCCTGGTTGACCCAGGCCTCGCCGTGCATGCCCATCATGCCGAGGTTGAACTCGGACGAGGCCGGGATGGCGCCGATGCCGAGCAGCGTCGTGGTGATCGGGATGTTGGCGGCCTTGGCGAGCGCGAGGACGTCGGCGGTGGCGCCGGACTTGATGATGCCCTGGCCGGCGAGGATGAGCGGGCGCTTGGCGGAATTGATCAGCTCGGCGGCCTTGGCGAACTCCGAGGCGGGCGCCTGGTAGTTCGGGCGGTAGCCGGGCAGCTTGGGCTCGGCGGCGGCCCAGTCGAACTCGGCCACCATCTGCTGCGCGTCCTTGGTGATGTCGACGAGCACCGGGCCCGGGCGGCCGCTCTTGGCGATGTAGAACGCCTCGCGGATGGCGCGGGCGATGTCGCCGGGCTTCGTGACGAGGTAGTTGTGCTTGGTGACGGGCAGCGTGACGCCGGTAACGTCCGTCTCCTGGAAGGCGTCGGTGCCGATCGCCTTGGAGCCGACCTGGCCGGTGATGCACACGATGGGCGAGGAGTCCATCATGGCGGTGGCGATGCCGGTGACCATGTTGGTCGCGCCAGGGCCGGAGGTCGCGATGGCGACGCCGACCTTGCCGCTCGCGCGGGCGTAGCCGTCCGCCATGTGGGTCGCGCCCTGTTCGTGGCGGACGAGCACATGGTGGATCTTCGGATACTTGGTCATCGCGTCGTAGGTCGGGAGGATCGCGCCGCCCGGGTAACCGAAGACGACGTCAACGCCTTCCTTCTGTAAGCATTCCCAAATGATTTCTGCGCCGGTGAGTTTCATGGAGTTCCTTGTTTAGCGTGGTTTTTGAAAGCGGTCAGGTGGTGACGGCGCCGGAGGCGGCCGACGAAACGGTGTTGGCATACTTGGCCATGACGCCGCGCGCATAGCGCGGGGCCGGGGCCGACCAGCCGGCCTTGCGGCGGGCGAGCTCGTCCGGGGCGATCGCGACGTGCAGCTTGCGCGCCGGGACGTCGATCTCGATGGTGTCGCCCTCGCGGACAAAGGCGATCATGCCGCCCACAAACGCCTCGGGCGCCACGTGGCCGATGGAGAAGCCGCGCGTCGCGCCGGAGAAACGGCCGTCGGTGAGCAGGGCGACCGAGTCGGCCAGCCCCTGCCCCGCCAGCGCGCCGGTCACGCCGAGCATCTCGCGCATGCCGGGGCCGCCCTTGGGCCCCTCGTAGCGGATGACGACGACGTCGCCGGCCTTGATCTTCTGCGCATTGGCCGCGGCCATCGCGCTCTCCTCGTTCTCGAAGACCCGGGCCGGGCCCGTGATCTTCTCGCGCGAGCTGCCGGCGACCTTGAGCACGCAGCCCTCCTCGGCGAGGTTGCCGCGGAGAATGACAAGCCCGCCGGTGGGCTTGAAGGCCTTGGCCGTCGGACGGATCACCTGCTGGCCGGGGGCCTCGAAGGCGTCCGCAACTTCCTCGGCGATCGTGCGGCCGGTGACGGTCACGCACTCCTTGTTGAGGTAACCGCCCTCGAGCAGGCGGCGGAGCAACAGCGAGATGCCGCCGGCCTTGTGCATCTCGACGGCGGTGTAGAGGCCGCCGGGCTTGAGCGTGGCGATGGTCGGCGTCTTGGCGCTGATGCTGTCGAACTCGTCGATCTTGAGCGAAATGTTGGACTCCTTCGCGAGCGCGAGCAGGTGCAGCACGGCGTTGGTCGAGCCGCCGGACGCGGCGACGGACGCGATGGCGTTCTCAAACGCCTTGCGCGTCATGATCTGCGAGGGCTTCAGGTCCTTGCGGACGAGGTCCATCACGATCTCGCCGCAGCGATAAGCGGCCTGGTTCTTCTCCTCGGCCGTGGCCGGGATGCCGTTCAGGCCGGCGGGCGAGATGCCGATGGCCTCCATGATCGTCGCCATGGTGTTGGCGGTGAACTGGCCGCCGCAGGCGCCGGCCGTCGGACACGCGGCGTTCTCGACGCAGTGGAATTCCTTCGCGTCGATCTTGCCGGCCGTGAACGCGCCGACCGCCTCGAACACGTCCTGCACCGTGAGCGCCTTGCCGTTGTGGTGGCCGTGGTCGATCGAGCCGCCGTAGAGCGCGAGGCCGGGGATGTCCATGCGGGCCAGGGCCATCATGACGCCGGGGTTGGTCTTGTCGCAGGCGGAAAGGCAGACGAGGCCGTCGAGGCTGTTGCCGCGCGCGACGAGCTCGATGGAGTCGGCGATGAGCTCGCGGCTGATGAGCGAGGTCTTCATGCCCTCGGTGCCCATCGTGATGCCGTCGGAGATGGAGACGGTGTTGAATTCCAGCGGCGTGCCGCCGGCGGCGCGGACGCCCGCCTTGACGTGCTCGGCGAGCGCGCGGAGGTGGTAATTGCAGGGCCCGATCTCGGTCCAGGTGTTCGCGATGCCGATCAGCGGCTTGGCGAGATCTTCGTCGGTAAACCCGATCGCTTTCATCATGGCGCGGGCCGGGGCGCGGCTCGGGCCGTCGGTGACAAGGTGGCTGTGGCGTTTACCGGAATTCATGGGGGTAAAGGTCAGGCCACCTTGCCGAAACATTTGCGGCAGGGCGAGTAGTGGGTGGTTTGGGTCTGCGTCATAACGGGAATTGGCGGGCAATAAAAAAGCCGCCCCTTGGTGGGCGGCTTCCTCTTTGAGTTTTTTGTTCTCTTAGGAGCTTTTGGCTTTGGCGAGCCGCCCATGTGGATTGAGGTCCGTGGCCACCAGGGCCAGGACGACGGTAATAAGCACAATAAGGGCGACGTTGGTCATTGAGAACGGCGTGAAGCTGTTAATCGGCCCAATCGCTGTCAACCCCTAGTTTCATTATTTCCGGATAAACCCGGGACAATCCGGCGCAAAGCCGGAAAACGTATCATCTTTGATACAAATGACCGGGCTTGGCCGGCGGCTTACCGACGGCCGCGCATGTTCTGCGCGAGACGCAGGATGTCCGCCAGCACGCCGGCCGCGGTGACTTCCCCACCCGCGCCCGCGCCGCGGACGACCATCGGGTATTGCTTGTAGCGTTCCGTGTGGAAAGCGACGAACGCCTCGGATCCGCGCAGCGAGGCCGCCGGATGGGTGGCATCGACGTCGATCGGGCCGACGGTGACCTTCGGGCCTTCCGCACCGGGCGTGATGCGCGCGAGGTAGCGCGGCAGCTTCCCCTGCTTCTTGCTCGCGGCCACGCGCGCGCCGACCGAGGCGTCGAGCTTGGCCAGCGACTGCATGAATTTTTCCGGGTCGTCCTCGCGCAGGTTTTCCGCCGGCACGAACGGCTCGAGCGCCACGTCGCCCAGCTCGACCTGCAGGCCGAGCTCGCGGGCGAGGATGACCGCCTTGCGCGCTACATCGAGGCCCGACAAATCGTCGCGCGGGTGCGGCTCGGTGTAGCCGAGCTCCTTGGCCTGGCGCACCGCCACGGACAGGGCGTCGCCCTGCACGAGGCGCTCGCAGAGGAACCCGAGCGTGCCCGAGAACGCGCCCTCGATCGTGATGACGTGGTCGCCGGTGCGGACCAGGTTCTTGAGCGTCTCGATGACCGGCAGCGCGGCGCCGACGGTCGTCTCATAGTGGTAGGCGCGGAAATTCTTGCGGGCCGAGGCGAGCAGCGCCACGCGCTCCGGCTGCGGCAGCGCCAGCGGCTGCTTGTTGGCCGACACGACGTTGATGCCGTGCTCGAAGGCCGCGCGGTAAAGTTTCTCCATGCCGGCCGCGGCCGAGCAGTCCACGAGCACGGGATTCGGCAGCTGCGAGAGCTTCTTCAACAGCGAGCCGACATCCTTGGCGGCCTTGCCCGTGGCGAGCGCCTTCTCCAGGTGGGCGATGGCCTCGAGCGGCGGCAGGCCCTCGGCCTCGAAGAGCGCGCCCTTGCTCGAGCCAATGCCCACGAGGCGCACCTGCACGTCGTGCTCGCGGCCGAGCGCCTGGTTCTGGCGGTCGATCTGCTTGAGCAGGCTGCCGCCGACCACGCCCTTGCCGAGCAGGAGCACGCTGAGCTGGGTGTGCGCGAGATTGAAAGCGCCGTGCACCGTCCGCACCGCGGTCGCGGTCTGGTCAGCGTCCACCACGCAGGAAATGCTGCGGGCCGACGCGCCCTGCGCCACGGCGCGCACCGAGATGCCGGCCGCGCCGATCGAATTGAGGAACTTGCCCGCCACGTTCGGCTGGGCGCCCATGTTCTCGCCGACGAGCGTCACGAGCGTGACCGGCGAGATCACCGGCTCGATGCGCAGGTCGCCCGACTGGATCTCGGGCGCGAGCGCCTCGGCGATGCTCTGCTTCGCCCGGGCCTCGTCCACCTCGGGGATGACGACGGAGAAGGACTGGCCGAGCGTGGACTCGGTGGTCATCCACACGCGCACGCCGGCCTCGCCGAGCGCGGCGAGGATGCGGCCGCCGAGCGGCTTGCCCAGCCCGGTGCGGCGCGACTGCACGCCGATGAGCGCGAGGCGCTCGAGGCTGGTGACGCAGGTCGGGCGGTTCGGGTCGGGATTGCCCTTGGCATCGATGCGCGTGCCGGGGGCGTCGGGCTGCGTGGTGCTGCGGATGACCAGCGCCGCGCCGCACTCGCGGAGCGGGATGATGGTGCGGGGGTGGAACATCCGCGTGCCGAAATACGCCAGCTCCAGCGCTTCGTCGTAGGACAGCCGGTCGACCGGCGACGCCTCGCGCACGAGCGCGGGGTCGGCGGTCATGACGCCGAGCACATCCGTCCAGACGGTGACGGCGCTGGCCTTGAGCAGGCCGGCCACGAGGGTGGCGGTGTAGTCGGAGCCGTTGCGGCCGAGCGTGGTGGTCTGGCCGTCCTTGGTCTTGCCGATGAAGCCCGTGACGATCGGCACGCTGCCGGTCCACTTGGCCTTGATGGCGGTGAATTTCTCGGTCGTCGCACCCTTGTCCACCGTGGCGGCGCCGAAGGTGGAGTCGGTCACGACAAAGTCGCGCGCGTCCACCGGGATGGCGGGCACGTCGCGCTCGGTCAGGGCGCGGGCCAGCAGGGCGACGGAAATGCGCTCGCCGGTGCTGATGATGGAATCGAGGGTGCGGTTCGAGCACTCGCGGGTCAGCTCGACGCCGGAGAGCAGGCGCTCCACCGGGGTGAGGATGTCGTCGAGGTCGTGCTTGAGGCCCTTCTGGCTCTGGCTGTTGAGGACGGTGCGGCCGGTGGCGGTGGCGAGCTCGCGCACCTGGGCCAGCTCGCGGCGGGCCTGGCTGATGTTGCCGTCGGCGGCCGACTTGGCGGCGAGGATGAGCCAGTCGGTGCTGTCGCCGAGCGCGGAAACGACGAGCGCGAGCGGACGCGGCGCCGCGACGACCAGCTCCAGCACCTTGGGCAACCGCCCCGAGGTGCCGAGGGAGGAGCCGCCGAATTTATAGACCTGCCAGCGTTCGCTCATTGGGTGGGAGCCTGCAGATGCAAGGCCTTTGTCAAGAGAGGTCCCAGCGTCTTCCACTCGATGAGGAAGGCGTCATGGCCGTGGATGCTCGCGACCGTCTCCCGCGCGACGCGGGCGCCGGCGGCCTGCAGCTGCGCCGTGAGGGCCGCGGCCTGGGCCGGGGTGAAAAGCTGGTCGGTGTCCACGTCGACCACCAGCGTCGCCGCGCGCACGCGGCTGATGGCGGGCCTGGTGTCGCCGGGCAGCGGCTGCGTGAGATCATGGTGGTCCATCGCCGCGAGCTGCAGCTCGTAGGCCTGCGCGGCGAAGCGGTTGCGGAGCTTCCTGCCCTGGTGCTCGAGGTAGCTCTGCACCGGATAACCGGCGTCGGTGCCCGGCGCCGGGCGCGGCTGGCGGGCGTCAAGACCGGGCTCGGCGCGGTAGGTGAGGATGGCGAGCTGGCGCGCGATCTCGAGGCCGCGGCCGACATTGTCTGGGTAACCCGGGTCGAGCCGCAGGATCTGGCGCGCCACGTGGTTCCAGCCGACAACCCACGCGCTGGCCGACACGCTGGTCGCGAACGGCAGGATGCGTTCAAAGCGTTCCGGCGCGAGCGCGGCGAGCGTGAGCGTGACCATGCCGCCGAGCGAACCGCCGGTCGTCAGGTGCACGCGGCCGATGCCGAGCTTGTCGAGGCCGAGCAAAATGGCGCGGGAGATGTCGAGACCCGTGAGGTCCACGGTCTTCATCGCCGGGAAACCTTCCACGCCGGGACCGCTGCTGCCGTAGCAGGAGCCGAGGTTGTTGAAGCAGACGAGCCGGTAATGCGCGGGGTCGAGCGCCTTGCCGGCGCCGATGAGCGGGTCCCACCATCCGTCCTTGCCGCCGGCCACGGCGCTGCCGGTCAGGGCGTGCACCAAAAGCACGGTCGGGACGTCCTTGGCGGGATTCTCGGGGGTGTCGCCCTCGCGGCTCCACCACCAGCCCTTGGCCTTGTGGGACTTGACTACGCCGCCGCGCGCCAGCGCGAGGTCGGGCAGGGCGAGTTCAAAGATACGCGGAGTCGCGGCAACGGTCGGCATGACGATGGGGGGCATGATGCTTCCATCTCACAGAACCGGCGTCAACGCGCCGGGGGCCGATTGTTGCTGAACCGCCATGCCTTCCGTCACGTAGTCGCCACCGTTGGTGGTGCAGCGTTTGGGATCGGAGGGTTTGGCGGATTTCGTGTTCATGGGGGGATTGTGTTGATTTTGTGTTGGTTCCAGAGGACGGCACAGCGCCAGTTGAGACAAGGAAGTGACGTGTCATACCTCCTAGCCGTTTGACCCATACGTGTCATAGCCAAGCAGATCCCGGGCCGTCCGCAGGATTCCGGCTTGTTGCGCGCGCCTTGCTGACTACGCTGCAAATTTCATGGCTAAACGTTCCCAGCGCATCGTGCTCAAGTTCGGTTCCGGCATCCTGTCGACCGAGAAGGGCATCGGCTTGAGCCGCCCGCAGATCGCCCGCCTCGCCCGCGAGGTCGGCGCGCTCGTCCGGGCCGGCCACCAGTGTGTCATCGTGTCCAGCGGCGCCGTCGCCGCCGGCCTGGCGACCCTCGACCTCACGGCCCGCCCCAAGGAGCTCGCCGCCAAGCAGGCCTGCGCCGCCGTCGGCCAGTCCCAGCTGATGCACGCCTACGCCAGCGAGTTCGCCAAGCAGGACATCGCCGTCGCCCAGCTGCTGCTGACCCACAACGACCTCGACAGCCGCGTCCGTCACCTCAACGCGCGCAACACCCTCGCCCACCTCCTTTCCCGGGGCCACGTCGTCCCGATCATCAACGAGAACGACTCCGTCGCCGTCGAGGAGCTCAACTTCGGCGACAACGACCGCCTCTCCGCCGAGGTCGCCATCCTCATCGACGCCGACCTGCTGATCATCCTCACCAGCGTCGACGGCCTGCAGGACGGCAAGGGCAGGACCGTGCCGCTCGTGCGCGACTTCAGCGAGGTCTCCGGCCTCGTCCGCTCGGACAAGGGCCACGTCTCCACCGGCGGTATGGTCACGAAGCTCCAGGCCGCGCAGCTTGCCGTGAAGGCGGGCATCCCGGTCAACATCGCCAGCGGGAGGAAAGCGGGCCTGGTTTACGCCATCGTGGCCGGGCAACGCGTGGGAACCCATTTCCCGACGAAGTGACCTTGGTGAAAATCCAAACGCCAATGGCCAAACGCCAAACAGTTCCCAGTTTCCCAAGCCCGCTTTCTATTTTCCGGTTTTTATTTGGCGTTTGGAGTCTGGCCTTTGGAATTTTTCCCCGTCGTGGCTGATCTCGCCCAACTCATCGCCCAGCTGGGGCAGCAGGCCCGCGTCGCCGCGCGCCAGCTCGCGCTCGCCCCGGCCGCGAAGATCGACGCCGCGCTCAACGCCATGGCGGCCGAGCTCGTCGCGGCGCAGATGGACATCCTCAACGCCAACGCCGCCGACGTCGCGGCCGCGCGCGCCAACAACCAGACCCCCGCCCTCCTCGACCGCCTCACGCTCACGCCGGAGCGGATCGCCAAGTGTGCCGACGGCCTGCGCGAGGTCGCCAAGCTCCCCCACCCGCTCGGCGAGATCCTCCGCGAGTGGACGCAGCCCAACGGCCTGAAATTTGCCAAGGTCCGCGTGCCGCTCGGCGTCATCGGCTTCATCTACGAGTCGCGCCCCAACGTCACGGTCGACGCCGCCGGCCTCTGCCTGAAGAGCGGCAACGCCGTCATCCTCCGTGGCGGTTCCGAGGCGCTGCGCTCCAACACTGCCATCGCCACCGCCCTTTCCCGCGGTCTGGCCAAGGCCGGCCTGCCCGCCCACGCCGTGCAGCTCGTGCCGGTCACCGATCGCGACACCGTCCGCCTGCTCGGCGAGTCGGTCGGCCTCATCGACCTCCTCATCCCGCGCGGCGGCAAGGGCCTCATCGAAACCGTCGTGAAGTCCGCGCGCATCCCGGTCATCAAGCATTACGACGGCATCTGCGCCGTCTATGTGGACAAGGCCGCCGACCTCGCCATGGCGGAAAAACTCATCGTCAACGCCAAGGTCTCGCGCCCCGGCGTCTGCAACGCCGCCGAGACGCTGCTCGTCCACAAGGACGTCGCCGCCACCTTCCTGCCCAAAGCCGCCTCCGCCCTGCTCGCCGCCGGCGTGAAGCTCCGCGTGGACGAAGCCACGCGCACCGCGCTCGGCACTCTCAGCTCTCAACACTCAACTCTCATCTCGTCGTCCACCAAGGACGACTACCGCACCGAGTTCCTCGACCTCATCCTCGCGGTGAAGATCGTGGACGACTGCGCCGCCGCCATCGCGCACATCGAGGCCAACGGCTCGCATCACACCGACACGATTGTCACGGCCGACGCCGCCACGGCGGAGCAATTTCTCGCGAGTGTGGACAGCGCCGTCGTGCTCTGGAACGCCTCGACGCGCTTCAACGACGGCCACGAGTTCGGTTTCGGCGCCGAGATCGGCATCAGCACCGACAAGCTCCACGCCCGCGGCCCGATGGGCCTCGAGGAGCTGACGTCGTATAAATACATTGTCCGCGGATCGGGCCAGACGCGCGGATAAATCCTTGTCTCACGCAAAGGCGCAAAGTCGCCAAGCGTGACCAGGATCACGGGCATTTCTTTGCGCCTCTGCGCCTTTGCGTGAGAAATTCTGCTTCTTGACCGCTTTCCCCCGAAGCCTGATTCTCTGGGGATGCGAGTCTACATCCCCCTCCTGTCCGTCCTCCTGCTAGCGCCCCTCGCTTCCGCCAACGAAGCCCCCCTGCCCACCGAGGCCGAATTGCGCGCCATGACGGCGCGCTTCGCCCCGGTCGAGGTCAAGGTCGACACCTCCGCCCTGCCCGCCAACGAGAAGCTCGCCCTCGCCAAGATGGTCGAGGCCGCGAAGATCATGGACGCCCTGTTCTACCGCCAGGTCGCCCCGCTCAACGAGACCTACCTCGCCCAGCTCGTCAGCGACACCTCGCCCCTCGGCCGCGCCCGCCTGCACTTCTTCCACATCAACAAGGGCCCGTGGTCGCGCCTCGACTCGCACCGCATCTTCGTCCCCGGCGTCACCGGCCACAAGCCGCCCGGCGCCAACTTCTACCCGGTCAACACCACCCGCGAGGAGATCGAGGCCTGGATCAAGACCCTGCCTGTCGACCAGCAGGCCCAGGCCACCGGCTTCTTCACGACCATCCGCCGCGACGCCGCCGGCAAGTTCATGCTCGTCCCCTACAGCATCGAATACCAGCCCGAGCTGATCGAGGCCGCCCGCCTCCTCAACGAGGCCGCCGCCGCGACCACGCAGCCGACGCTGAAGAACTTCCTCACCCTGCGCGCCCGCGCCTTCCTGACGAACGACTACTATGACTCCGACATGGCCTGGATGGAGCTCGATGCGACCATCGAGCCGACCATCGGGCCCT
>Ga0208512_100040_pt1 | contig 49481 bp, 43 predicted proteins | sample LakWasMet40_LOW7_2_FD_183880 | JGI IMG/M metagenome (GOLD analysis project Ga0208512, IMG submission 183880) | Freshwater sediment methanotrophic microbial communities from Lake Washington under simulated oxygen tension - Sediment Metagenome... | ecosystem: Environmental > Aquatic > Freshwater >...
CGGCCCGCAGGGATTCGTCCGTCGTGCGCTTGCCGAGCCACTTCTCGGCCACGATCGCGCCGAACATGCTGCCGAGCACGAGGGCCGGCATCGAAAAGAACATGCCGGCCAGCGCCCCGCCCGAGGCGCCGGCCATGCCCCACTTGCCGCCGCCGAACCATTTCGTCCCGAGCAGCGTGCAGCCGATGTCGGCCACCACCGACAGGACCCAAAACGCGATGATCCAGCCAACCGCCGTCCAGCCGAGCGTGTCCGGCAGCAGCCATTTTTGCAGGAGGGCGCCCGCCAGGATGAGCGTCGTTCCCGGGAGCAGGGGCACGAACGAGCCCACAAGCCCCGTCAGGATCAGCAGGATGGCGATGGACCAGTAGAGGATTTCCACAGCGTCATGACACCGCAGCCGGCCGGATTGTTGCAAGGCCGGAGCCTAGCCCAGGAACGCCTTCACTTCCCTTGCGACCCGCGCGACATCGTCGTTGCTCAGGCCCGGATGCAGCGGCAGCGAGAGCACCTCGGCGCAGGCCTGCTCGGTCTGCGGGAGCGAAAGGGTCGCATCGTGATACGCCGGCTGCCGGTGGATCGGCATCGGGTAAAGCACGCCGCACAGGATGTCATGTTTCGCCAAATGAGCCTGCAGCGCGTCGCGTTTCGGGGTGCGCACGACAAACTGGTGCCAGGTGTGCGTCCGCTCGGGGGCGATCACGGGCAGCTTGAGCGGCGCATCCTGCAGGGCCGCCAGATACTGGCCGGCAATTTCGTTGCGGCGCTGGTTCTCCGCCGCGAGCCGGGTGAGGCGCACGCGCAGGATCGCCGCCTGGAGCTCATCAAGCCGGCTGTTGCGGCCGTGCAGGTCGCTCACGTAGCGCTTCCGCCAGCCGTATTGGCGCAGCAGCTTCACTTGTCCGAGCAAGGCGGTGTCGCGGCCGGTCACGGCCCCGGCGTCGCCAAGGGCGCCGAGGTTCTTGGTCGGATAGAAACTGAAGGAGGCGAGCTGGCCCCAGGTGCCGGCCATCCTCCCGCCCACGAGCGAGCCGTGCGCCTGCGCGCAGTCCTCGAGCACAAACAGGTGATGCTGCGCGGCGACCTCCATCAGGCGCGGCATGTCCACCGCCTGGCCGTAGAGATGCACGGGCACGAGCGCCTTGATCTTCGGGTCCCGCAACTTGGTGAGCATCGTCTCCAGGGCGGCCACATCCAGCAGCATCGTGCCGGGCTCGATGTCCGCGAACACGGGCTTGGCGCCGGTGGCGACGATCGCGGAGACGGTCGCCGTGACAGTGTTGGCCACGGTGATGACCTTGTCGCCCGGGCCGATCCCGGCGGCCAGCAGCGCCAGCTCGATGGCATCGGTGCCGTTGGCCACGCCGACGGTGCCGGCCGTGCCGAACCACGCGCTGAATTCCTTCTCAAAGGCCTCGAGCTCCGGCCCGAGGATGTAATGGCCGCTCAGCATCACGCGCTTGATGGCGGCATCGATCTCCGCCTGCGCGGCGAGATAGGAGGCTTTCGGGTCGGCGGGGAGAATCTTGCTCACAGGTAGTGGGGCAGTTCCTTGCGATAGTAATCCACCGTCCGGGCCAGCGCCTGCTTGATGGTCGTGCCCGGCTTCCAGCCGAGTTTTTTGGCGATGAGCCGGCCGTCCGAATAGTAGTCGCCGATGTCGATCTTCTTCCGGTCGGCGGGGAAGGCCTTGACCGTGTAGCTCCCCTGCCCGGCCACGGCGACGAGCTTCTTCGCCAGGTCGCGCAGGCTGATGCGGCCCACGCCGCCGAGGTTGAAGACCCCGCCAATCGCCTTCGGGTGCGTCGCCGCCAGCAGGAAGGCCTCGACCGCATCGTCCACGTAGGTGAAGTCGCGCAGCTGGTCGCCGCCCCACACCTCGACGGGCTTGCCCTCGAGGATCTGGCGGATCCAGATGCCGACAAAGGTCTGCCGGGCGTCCTTCACGCGCATGCGCGGGCCGATGGTGTTGGTCAGGCGCAGGACCGTGCTCTGGATGCCATGCACCTCGCTGTAGAGCAGGTGGTATTCCTCGCCCGCGAGCTTGTTGATGCCATTGACGTCCACCGGCCGCAGCGGGTGCTTCTCGTCCACCGGCAGGTAGTCGGGCCGGCCGTAGATCTGGCGCGTGCTGGCGAAGACGACGCGCAGCTTGGGATTGTGCTTCCGGCAGGCCTCGAGGAGCGACAGCTGCGCGCGGCAGTTGATCTCCAGGTCGGTCTCCGGGTCGGTCATCGAGTCCATGTGGCTCGTCTGCCCCGCGAGGTTGAAAAGGTAATGCTGCCCGCGCAGGAATTCCGGCAGGCTGTGCCGGTCGCGCACGTCCGCCAGGTTGATGTCGACCTTGCGCTCGAGGCCGCGGAGGTTGCGCCGGTTGCCGCCGTATTCCGGGATCAGGCTGTCGAGGATCGTCACCTTGGCCCCGAGCCCCACGAGGGTGCGGGTCAGATTCGAACCGATGAAACCGAGGCCGCCGGTGATGAGCACGCGCTTGCCCTTGAAGGCGGTCGCGAATGACGGGCGGGGTTGCATCGGTGCGCAGACGTTTGCAGCGGAAGCCGCGGGAAACAAGCGCGCAGTGCGCTAGAAGTCCTGCAGCTTCCCCTCGCCCGCGCCGCGGCCGGGCTCGATGCGCTCGAGCACCTCGCCGAGCAGGTAGATCGAGCCGGTGACGACAACCGTGTCGCTTGGTCCGCCCACGGCGCAGCGGCGGGCATCGGGGAAAATCTGTTCCAGCGTGCCCCGGTGCACCATGGCGCGCTTCCCGGGCGGCACGAGTTCGATCAGTTCCTCGAAGCTGCTGGCGCGCGCCTGGTGCGGCGTGACCAGGTGGACTTCCCTCGCGAAACGGCAGACCACGTCGAGCAGGGCCCGCGCGCGGAACTCACCCAGGGCCCCGGCGATGATGACCGGCTTGCGGCCGGTCGCGGCCACCAGCTGCTGCAGGTTCCGCTCCAGCACCGCCGCACCCTCGGGATTGTGCGAGGCATCCAGAATGAGCGGCCGGCCCCCGAGGGTCGTGGACTGCCAGCGGCCCGGCCAGTTCACCTGCTGCAGGCCGCGGGTCACGGTCTCCGCCGTCAGTTTCCATTTTGCCGGCAACAGGCGCGCGACGAGCGTCGCCGTGGCGGCGTTCCAGCGCTGGTAGTCGCCGTCGAGATTGGTCGCGGGATAGCGGTTGAGGTCGTCACCGAAGACCTCGCGCACCGAGTGGACGGGCGCGCCGGCCGCGGCAGCGACCTCGCGGACCACCTGCTCGGCCTCAGGCGGCAGCCGCCCGAACACCACCGGCCGGCCAGGCTTGATGATGCCGGCCTTCTCCCGGGCGATCAGGGCGACCGTGCCGCCGAGCTCGGCAATGTGGTCGAGCCCGATGGAAGTGATGACCGTGATCTCCGGCTGCACCACATTGGTCGCGTCCAGCCGGCCGCCGAGGCCGACCTCGACGATCGCAATGTCGGCCTGCTTGCGCTGGAACTGCAGGAAGGCCATCGCCGTCATGAATTCGAAGAAGGTCGCGTGCTCGTCGGCCGCATCCGCCGCGGCCTGCGCGGCCACCGGCCGGAGTTCGTTGGCGTAGGCGACGATCTCGGCCTCAGTGAGCAGGCGGCGATCGACCTGGACGCGCTCGCCGAGCTTCACCAGATGCGGCGAGGTGTAGAGCCCGGTGCGCCAGCCGGCGGCGTGCAGGATGGCGTCGAGCATGGCCGAGACGGAACCCTTGCCGTTCGTGCCCGCGACATGGATGACCGGGTAGCTGCGCTCGGGATGACCCAAGGCCGCGGCCAGGCGCCGCATCCGGTCGATGCCGTATTTCACCCCGCCCGCCTTGAGCGCGTAGAGGTATTCCGTCACCGACGCGTAGTCGGCCAGACGCGGCGCAGGACTCGGCATGGCGAAACGCTTACCCGGCCGTCACCGCCGAGGGGAACGGCGAGGCCGTCGGCACCTTGTGCGGGCGGTATTTGTGGTCGTGCAGCGCCTGCAGCAGGCTGGTCAGGCGGTCCTTCATCTCGAGGCGGCTGACAATCTGGTCGACGAGGCCGTGCTTGAGCAGGAACTCGGCGGTCTGGAAACCGGCCGGCAGAGTCTGCTTGGTCGTCTCCTTGATCACGCGGGCCCCGGCAAAGCCGATGAGCGCGCCGGGCTCGGCCAGGATGACGTCACCCAGGGTGGCGAAGCTGGCGGTCACACCGCCGGTCGTCGGGTAAGTGAGGATGGAGACGAACGGCAGCTTGGCCTCGGCGAGGCGGCCGAGGGCGGCGCTGGTCTTCGCCATCTGCATGAGGCTGAAGATGCCCTCCTGCATGCGGGCGCCGCCGGAGGAGCTGACGACGATGCAGGGGATCTTCTTCTTGAGCGCGCGCTCGATGGCGCGGGTGATCTTCTCGCCGACGGCCGCGCCCATGGCGCCGCCGCAGAAACGGAAATCCATCACGGCGAGCGAGACGGGGATGCCGCCGATCTTCGCCGTGCCGCAGATGACGGCCTCGGGCAGGCCGCTGTCCTTTTCGTAGCGCTTGATGCGTTCCGGATACGGCTGGGAGTCCACGAACTTCAGCGGGTCGGCGGACTTCACGCCGGCGTCGAACTCCTCGAAGGTGTCTGCATCGGTCATGCCCTTGATGCGCTCGCGGCAGCCGATCGGGAAATGGTAGCCGCTCTTCGGCACCACCATCTGGTTCGCCTCAAGGTCCTTGTTGAAGACGATCTCGCCCGAGACGGGGCACTTGGTCCAGAGACCCTCGGTGTTGACCTTCTTCTTGGTGTGCTTGGTGCCGGTCGCCTTGGCGGCGGACGGCAGCTTGGGTTTCGCGAAATGTGTCATGCAGTGAGATTAGCCGTGCCCGAAGGTGACGACGTCGAGGTTCAGCGCGCCGCCGCGGCGGAGGACCGCGGCGCAGGAATTGAGAGTGGAACCGGTTGTAAAAACATCATCGACCAGGACGTAACGTTGCGGCGGATTAATGGTGGCCCCCGGAGCCAAAGCAAAGGCATTTTTCAGGTTCTGCTGGCGCGCGGCGCGGTCGTAATGCGTTTGCGATTCGGTGTGCACCACCCGGCAAAGCAATTCCTCCACGCGGGCCTGTCCATCAAGCGCTTGCACCGCGCAATCGGCCAGCAAACGGCTCTGGTTGTAGGTCCGTTTGAGCTGCTTTTTGGGATGCAAAGGCACAGGCACTAGGACAGCTCCGCGCAAGTAGTCTGCATAGCCCGGCACGCCGGCCATGATGACCGCGATGTCCTCCAGCACCTGCAAACCGTGGTGATACTTGAGCGCGTGGACGAGCGACCGGCCGGGCCCTTTCAGGAGGATCGCGGTTTTCCCCTCACCGAACCTCGGCTCGAGCATCTCGCAGTGCGGGCAGAGGCGGTTCTCCTCCATTTCGCCGTAGAAGGGATGGCCGCAGGTCGTGCAATGCGGCGCCTGCACGATGAACAAGTGCCGCTCGCAGGCCGGGCAGAGGTGCCGCAGCCGCCCGCCCTCCACCACCCCGCCGCAATGCACGCAGCTACGCGGGAAGAGCACATCAAGTTTGTCGCGCCAGAGTTCTTTGAGCCCGGATTTCACGCAGAAGGCGGCGGCAGCCTAATCCACAACCTGCAGCGCCGGCCGTCGCAAAAACCGCCTGCTTCCGGGTGGTCAGTAGAGCACCTTGACCAGGAACAGTCCCTGCGGCGGCGCCGTGACGACCATCGGGATGCGGCGGCGGCTCTTGATCAACTGCGCCAGATCCGCGGGCGTGAGTTTGCCGAGGCCGACATTGACCAAGGCTCCCGTGAGGCTGCGCGCCATCTTGTAGATGAAGCCATCGGCCTCGAAGGTGAACGTGACGCGCTGGCCTTTCCTGCCCACGTCCAGGCGGCGCAGGTCGCGCACGGTCGTCTCGTAGGTCCGGTCGTTCTCGCCGGAGAAGGCCCAGAAGTCGTGCTTGCCGCGCAACACCTTCGCCGCGGCCTGGACCGCCGGCCAGTCGAGCTCGCGGTTGAGCGACCAGCAGTAATTCACCTCGAAAGGATCCGCCGCACCGAGATGAACGTGATAGCGGTAGACCTTCCCCTTGGCGTTGAAACGGGCGTGAAACTTGGCCGACACGGCGCGCAGCGTCTTCAGCTGGATGCTGCGCGGCAAACCCGTCTGCAGCGCGAGCCGGAGCTTGTCGGCGCCGTGTTTCCACGCCGCGTCGAAATGGAACACCTGCGCGTGGGCATGGACGCCCGAGTCGGTGCGCCCGCTGCCCTCGATGCGGATCTGCCGGCCGAAGATCTTCTTCAGCTGCTTCTCGATCAGGTCCTGGACCGTGTTGCCGCCCTCCTGGCTCTGCCAGCCATGCAGGTGCGTGCCGTCATAGGCACAGACGCACTTCCAGCGGGTGGGCTTGGGTTCAGGCTTCATCGGGCGGCGGCACGGGCGGCAGCTTCTCGTTGAGGTAGTCCTGCAGGATCAGGCACGCGGCGCGCGAGTCGATCAGGCCGGAGTCGCGCACGGCGCGGCGGTCCTTCTTCGCGATCGAGGACTCGGCCTCGGAACTGGTGAGCGTTTCGTCGATGAGATGAACCGGCAGCCCGAAGGCGGCCTTCAGCTTCGCGGCGAAGGCGTCGACCTCCTTCGCCTTGAAGCCGACCGAGCCGTCCATGTTGTAAGGGTAACCAAGCACGAGGTCCGTGATGCGGCGCTGCCTGATGACCTCGCCGAGCTTCGCCCAGCGCGCGGCCTCGTCGGCGTCGGTCAGCGCGGGCAGCGGCGTGGCGACGCCGATCTCGTCGCCGTGGGCCAGGCCGACGCGCTTCGTGCCGTAATCGATGCCCAGGCAGCGCATGGCGCTCAGAGGAACTTCTTCTTCGCCGGATCCGACTTCAGGCGCTCGAGCAGCGCCTTGATCTCCTGCGCGCGGTCCTTCGGGCACACGAGCGTCGCCTCTGCCGTGTGGACCACGACAAGGTCGCTCGCGCCGACCACCCCGGTCAGGTGCCCGTCGGTCGAGACCACGATGTTGTTCGATCCGCCCTCGACCATCGCCAGGCCGCGCAACACGTTGCCAGCGGCGTCCGGCGTGAAATGCTTGGCGATCGCCGGCCACGCGCCGACATCGTCCCAATCGCAGGTCGCGGGCAGCACGACGACATTGGTGGATTTCTCCATCAGAGCGTAGTCCACCGAGATTTTCTTCAGCGTCGGGTAAACCTCCGCCAAAGCCGTGGCCCAGCCGCCGGCCGGCTTGGCGGCGGCCTCGAGCTTGGCGAGCCCAGCGTAGAGTTCCGCGGCATGGGCCTTGAAGGCCGCCTCCACGACCGGCACGCGCCAGACGAACATGCCGGCGTTCCAGAAGTATTCACCCGAGGCGAGATAGCCCTTGGCGGTCTCGAGGTTGGGTTTCTCGACAAAACGCTTCACGGCCATCACGTCGCGGCCGCCTACCTTTTTCCACGGGCCGGCCTGCTGGATGTAGCCGAAGCCCGTCTCCGGCGTGGCCGGCTTGATGCCGAGAGTGACCAGCACGTCGGCCGACTCGGCGGACTCGAAGGCCACGTTGAGCAACTTCGCGTATTCGGCCGTGTCGTGGATGACATGATCCGCCGGCAGCATGGCGAAGGCCGCCGCCGGGTTGCGCTGCTTGACCAGCAGCATGGCCAGGCCGGTCGCGGCCGCGGTGTCGCGCCCCATGGGCTCGGCGACGATGTTGGCGGCGGGCAGGCCGGTGCAGGCGGAGCGGCAGCCCGCGAGCTGGGCCTGGGTGGTGATGACAAAGATGTTGGCGGGCGGCACGACGCCGGCGACCCGGTCCACGGTCTGGGCCAGCATCGGCTTGTCCCCGACGATGGGCAGCAGGTGCTTGGGGGTGGCTTCCCGGCTTTGGGGCCAGAACCGCTCCCCGCGGCCGCCGGCCATGATCACGACAAAACGTTCAGACATGCGGTTTATAGGACCCATAGGTCCCGGGAGGTTCAAGCCCTGATGCGCGGTTAACTGGGTTGCCAAACGACGCCTTTGGCCTTGGCTGCCCCTTTACATGGACACACCACTCGAAGTCGATGTCACCACCGCCGCCCAACAGCTGGGCGCGGGCGCCCTGCTGCTCGACGTCCGCGAAGCCGACGAGGTCGCCACCTGCGCCGTGGCCGGCAGCCGGCACATCCCGATGCGCCAGATCCCCGAAAACGTGCCCACCCTGCCCCGCGACCAGCCCATTCTGGTGCTTTGCCACCATGGCGGCCGGAGCATGCGGGTCACCCAATTCCTGCGGGCCAACGGGTTCGCCAACGTGACCAACGTCGCCGGCGGAATCGACGCCTGGGCCGAGCAAATCGACCCGAATTTGGCCCGTTATTGAGGCGCTTGACTCCGGCCCCGCCTTTCAGGCACAAGTCTCCCCTCAATTCATCTCACCATGGGTCAACAAACCAACAAGCACATCAAAAAGAAACGCCGCCTCGCTTACCACAAGCGTCGCAATGCCGCCATCAAGGCCAAGATCGCCAAGGCCAAGAAGTAAGGCGCGGGCCCGTTTTCCTTCCTCCAGCGCGCGCCCTTCGCGGCGCGCTTTGTTTTTATAGCCCATGATCAAGGTCAGCCTCATCTCCCTCGGGTGCGCCAAGAATCTCGTCGATAGCGAGATCATGGTTGGCCACCTGCATCAGGCGGGCATGGCCGTCATCCCCGACGCCGAGAAGGCCGATGTTGTCATCGTCAACACCTGCTCGTTCATCGACTCGTCCAAGGAGGAGTCGATCGGCCACATCCTCGAGGTCCACCAGAGCCGCGGGATGACCAAGCGCCGCAAGGAGCAGAAGCTGATTGTCGCCGGCTGCATGTCGCAGCGGTTCTCCAAGGATCTCTCCAGTTCGCTGCACGACGAAGTCGACGCCTTCATCGGCCTCGACCAGATCACGAAGGTCGCCCCGATCATCGAGGGCATCTACGCCAAGTCGCGCGACAAGGCGGAGGCGCCGGCCAACTTCATCGAGGGCAAGTCCACCTACATCCCGGACTACGACACGCCCCGCTTCCGGCTCACCCCGAAGCATTTTGCCTACATGAAGATCGCGGAGGGCTGCAACCACCCGTGCACCTTCTGCATCATCCCGCAGATCCGCGGCCGCCACCGCAGCCGCACCGTCGCGAGCGTCGTCGCCGAGGCGCGCCAGCTCGTCAAGGAGGGTGTCAAGGAGCTCAACCTCATCTCGCAGGACACGACCTTCTTCGGCATGGACACCTGGGAGCAGCGCCCGAATGCCCGCACGCCGGTCGACTCCTCGCGCGGCACCGCGCTCACCACCCTCCTCCGCGAGCTCAACGCCATCGAGGGCGACTTCTGGATCCGCCTGCTCTACACGCACCCGGCCCACTGGAGCGACGAGCTGATCAAGACCATCGCCGAGTGCCCGAAGGTCGCCCGCTACATCGACATCCCGCTGCAGCACATCAGCGACAGCATGCTCGGGCGCATGCAGCGCGAGACGAGCGGCGACTACATCCGCGACCTGCTCAAGCGCATCCGTGCCGGCATCCCGGGTATCGCCATCCGCACCACCTTCATCGTCGGTTTCCCCGGCGAGACCGAGGCCGACATCGCCGAGCTCAGCACCTTTATCAAGCAGACGAAGTTCGAGCGCCTCGGCGTGTTCCGCTACTCCCAGGAGGAGGGCACACGCGGCGCCAAGATGCCCGACCAGATTCTGCCCAAGGTGAAGGAAGCCCGCTGGCACACCCTGATGGGCCTGCAGCGCCAGATCGCCGCCGAAGTTTCCAAGTCCTACGTCGGCCGGACCCTCAAGGTCCTCGTCGAGGAGCCCGGCGTCGCGCGCGGCGAGGCCGACGCGCCCGACATCGACGGCCGGGTCTACGTGCCGCGCGACCTCCCGGTCGGCGAGTTCGTCGAGGTCAAGATCACCGGCTACCAGGATTACGACCTGCTCGCCCTGCCGAACGGCGAAAAGCCCGCCGCCTTCAAGGTCGCCAAGCAGGCGCAGTGATCAGGTCGCCTTGTTGGCGGCCACGAACTTCCCGATGATGCCGTCGAAGGAGCCGTTGGTGAAGAACACCACGAGCTGGGCACGTTCCGTTTCCTCGGCGGTGTTGGCCGCGAGAATGTCCAGCAGCGCGGCGTGCGTCGGCGCCGTGTAGCCGTCCACCCCCTGGGTCGCGAGGTGCTGGATGACGGCCTCCACGTCGAAGCGTTCCTCCGGTTTCAGTTTTTCCGGGCGCGCGATGGCGCCGAGATAGACCTCGTCGGCGAGGGCGAGCGCCCGCATGAAGGCGGTCTGCAGGACCTTGGTCCGCGACGTGTTGCTGCGCGGCTCGAAGGCCGCGTGGATGATGTGCCCCGGGAAGCGCGCGCGGAACGATTGCAGCGTCTCGGCCAGCGCCGTCGGGTGGTGGCCGAAATCCTCGACGACCTTCAGCTTCGGCGTGTTGACCAGCAGTTCCTGCCGGCGCTTCACCCCGCGGAATTTCGCCAGGGAATCGAGTTTCAGCTTCGTCGGGTCGTCCGGGAACAGCGCGAGCCCGGCCGCGAGCGCGGCCATGGCGGCGTTGCGGGCGTTAAAGATGCCCGATTGCGCCCACTTGACGTCGGCCCACGGTTTGCCCTGCCACACGAGCCGGAAGGCCGCACCGTCGGCGGACTCCCGGAATCCGGCGATGCGCAGGTCGTTGCCCTCCTCGAGGCCCACGCGCACGACGCGCGTCCAGCCCAGCGGGCCGAGCGCCTTCAGGTTGGCATCGTCGCCGTTGAGCACGACCCAGCCGTTGCGCGGCACGATGCGCGTGAGATGGAGGAAGGTCCGCTGCACGTCCGCCACGTCGCGGAAGATGTCGGCGTGGTCGAACTCCAGGTTGTTCAACACCGCGATGTGCGGGGCGTAGTGGATGAACTTGCTGCGCTTGTCGAAGAAAGCGCTGTCGTATTCGTCGCCCTCGATGACAAACGGGTCGGTCAGCGCGCCCAGGTGGTTGCCCACCGGCGGATCGAGCGGCACGCCGCCGATCAGGAAGCCCGGGTCGCGGCCATTCTCGCGCAGGAGGAAGGCCGTCAGCGCGGTCGTGGTCGTCTTGCCGTGCGTGCCGGCCACGATGATGTTCTTCCGCACGGAGAGCACGGCGTCGTAGAGGAAGGCCGGCAGCGAAGTGAAGGGAATGGCGCGCGTGTCGAGGAGCCACTCGACCTCCGGGTTGCCGCGGGACATGGCGTTGCCGACGACCACGAGCTCGGGCGCGAGTTTTTCCAGACGCACGGGATCGTAGCCCTCGTGCAGCGTGATGCCCGCCGCCGCCAGCACCGTGCTCATGGGCGGATAGACGCCGGTGTCGGCCCCCAGCACCTCGTGCCCGGCGGCGCGCGCCAGCAACGCGGCGTTGCCCATCGCCGTCCCACAGATGCCCATGAAGTAGATCCGCATGCCGGTATAGTTCAAAGCATGCTCATCGGGTCAACATCGAGCACTTGGGTGACATCGTCCGGCCATTGGACAGTGGCTTGCAGTTTCACCAGTTCGGGCACGACCTTCGTGGCCCGGGCGCAGAAATACCAGACCTGGAAGCGGTATTCGTCCTTCACCTTCTCGATGGGCGACGGGGTCGGCCCGCGAATCTCCACGGCGGCGCCCAAGGTCTTCTCCACCTGCTTCACCCAGTGGTCGGCGAAGAACCGGATCTTCTCCGGGTTGGGCCCGCGGAAGATGTGGTGGATGAGGTGCCGGTAGGGCGGATAGGCGAACTTCTTGCGCACGGCCAGCTCGGCCTCGGCGAAGCCGTCGAAATCCGCCCGCTTGGCGAACTGGATGGCGTCGGCCTTCGGGGTGAAGGTCTGCACGACCACCTCCCCCGCCCGGTCGCCACGCCCCGCCCGGCCGGCCACCTGCACCAGCAGCTGGAAGGTGCGCTCGTTCGCCCGGAAGTCGGGCACGTGCATCGATAGGTCCGCGTCCACGAGGCCGACGAGCGTCACGTTCGGGAAATCGAGCCCCTTGCCGATCATCTGCGTGCCGATCAGGATATCGATCTTGCCGGCCCGAAAGTCGCCGAGGATCTGCCGGAACCGGTGTTTCTTCGACATCGTGTCCGTGTCCATTCGCTCGAGCCGGGCCCGCGGCAGCACCCGCCGCACCGCCTCCTCGACGCGCTGCGTGCCGAGCCCGCGCCAGCGGATATCGGGCGCCGCACACGACGGACAAACTGCCGGCGCCCCGCGCTGGTGGCCGCAGAGGTGGCACTTCAGGGTCTCGTCGGCGCGATGATAGGTCATCGACACGCTGCAATGCGGGCACTCCTCCACGTGGCCGCACTTCCGGCACTGCATGCTCGACGAGTAACCGCGGCGGTTGATGAACAAGATGATCTGCTCCTTCCGCGCGAAGCGCTGGTGCATGTGGTCCACTAGCAGCCGCGACAGCGTCACCATGCCGCGCGACCGCATGACCTCGATGCGCATGTCCACGATCTGGATGTCGGGCATCCGCTTGTCGTCGACGCGCTTGGTGAGCGTGTTGAGCCGGTATTTGCCGCCCTTCACGTTGGCAAAAGACTCGAGCGACGGCGTCGCCGAGCCGAGCAGGCAGACCGCGTGCGCGAGTTTGGCCCGGTAAACGGCAACATCGCGGCCGTGGTAGCGCGGCGTCTCGTCCTGCTTGTAGGCCGGCTCGTGTTCCTCATCGACCACGATGAGCCGCAGGTCCTTGACCGGCGCGAACACGGCCGAACGCGCGCCGACGACCACCCGCGCCTGGCCCGAGGCGAGTGCCGTCCAGCCGTCCAGCCGCTCGCCCTCGCCGAGATGGCTGTGCCAGACGACGGTCTTGTGCCCGGCCGCCTCAAAGCGGCCGCGCAGCCGCGCCACGGTCTGCGGCGTGAGCGCAACCTCCGGCACGAGGTAGATGGCGCTGCCGCCGGCCGCGAGCACCTGCTCGACCGCGCGGAGATAGACCTCCGTCTTGCCCGAGCCGGTGACGCCGTGCAACAAATGCACGGCGAACTTTCTCTTCTCCAGGCTCTCGCCGACCGATGACACCACGGCGGCCTGCTCGTCATTGAGCTTCGGCGGCAGGCCGGTGACGATCTCACCGCCCGTCCAGTTGTCGGCATAGGCCACGCGCTCGATATGGCGCGCCTCCTCGCGGATCAGGCCATTCTTGACCAGGGCACTGACGACCGCCGCGGTCGCGCCGAGGCGCGAGAGCACCAGCGACTTCTTCTGCGGCTGAAACTGCTGTTTAAGGAAATCGTAGAGCTTCGCCTGCTTGGGCGCCTTTTTGGCCAGGGCCGCGTGCTCGTCCGGCGACATCGTCCGCGCGACCTCGAGGTATTTCTCGGATTTGAGATGGGCCCCGTCGCGCACCGCGGCCGGGATCATGGCCTCCAGCACGGCCTCCATCCGCGCCGCGTAATACTGGTGCATCCAACGCGCGAGCTCGAGGAGGTCGGGCGTCAGCGCCGGGAACTCGTGCAGGACGCCGCTCAGGGACTTCAGCCGGGCGAGCGGCACGTCCGGGATCGTGTCCTTTTCGAGCACCAGGGCGAGGTGCGAGCGGTTCATGATGGGCACGCGCACCAGCGACCCCACCCGCACGGCGCCGCGCAGCGTCTCCGGCACGGTGTAGTGCAGGAGCTTGTCGAACCCGGCCAGCGGCTGGACGCCCACGATCATCGCGCCCAAGAGAGGCCGGACGGCCGGACGAGGCAACGTGTTTTGTATCAATCCTTGGGCCAGCAGTTTGATTTTGACAGGCGGAGCCGCCCGGGACGACATTCCCGCCAGTGAGTGTCGAATCTGCCCGCGAAAAATTCCAAGCCTACCTGACCGAGAAGGGGCTGCGCGTGACCGACCAGCGTCTGGCGATCTTCAACGCCGCCTTCGCCCAGAAGGAGCACTTCACCGCCGAGCAGCTGCTCGATTGCGCCCGGAAGATCGACGATTCCGTGTCCCGCGCCACCGTCTACCGCACCCTGCCCCTGATGACCGAGAGCGCGATCCTGCGGGAGGTGGATATCGGCTCCGGCGAGAAATATTACCTGCCCGCGACCGGCGGGAGCACGCAGGTCGCGCAGGTGGTCTGCGTGGACTGCGACAAGATCTTCGAGATCAGCGCCCCGTTCATGGAATGGTATGGCAGCACCGTCTCGCTCAAGCTCGGCCTCAAGCCGGTCTCGCAGCGCCTGCAGGTCAGCGCCCAGTGCATCGCCTTCCGCCAGTCCGGCCGCTGCCCGAACCGCCTGAAGAAGTAGCCATGTCCAGCAAGCCCAAGCCCGACCCCCAGTTTGAAATCGAGTTTTTTGAGGCGGTGCACCGCCGCTGCCCGGACTATGTGGACGTCGTCGGCCTGCTCGGCGGGCTCTACACCAAGGTCGGCCGCATCGCCGACGGCCTGAAGATGGACCGCAAGCTGGTGCGCCTCGAGCCGGACAATGCCACGGCGCACTACAACCTGGCCTGCTCCCTCGCCCTCTGCAAAAAGCGCCCCGACGCGCTCAAGTCCCTCCACAAGGCCGTGTCGCTCGGCTACGACGACCTCGACTGGATGCAACAGGACCCCGACCTCGAGATCCTCAAGGCCGACCCGGAATTCCGGAAGCTGCTGCGGAAGCTGAAGCCGCACAGCTGAGTGTGTTTTGGCAGGGCGGATTATCCCCAATCCGCCGGCGCGACGCGTTAAGGATGACGCGCCCTACCTTAATCCGAAAACCAGCTGCAGCATTGTCGTCAGGTCGGAACCGGGCGTGTAGCTGCCGCGCGAGGACTTCGCGAGCGACTTGCACCGCCCCGCGCGCAAGAGCACGGCATCCACCGAGACGATCTTCGCCGTGCCGGGCCGCTGGTCCCCGAGTTCGGCCGCCGTCAGCGGCGTCCAGGCATACGGCAGGCCCGTGGCGTTGCACTCCACCTCCCAGCCCGCCACCAGCCCACTGACCGGCTTGCGCAGCAGCGAGGGGTAACGCGTGATGAAATCCGGCGTGCGGGTGGTCGCCACGCGCACGCGCACCACGCTGCGCAGGCGGTCGACGTATTCCTGCACATTGTCCACCCGCCCGCGGCGCAGCTCGCGCAGGAAGTCATGCGGGTCGATCCCCATCAGGTTCATGCCGTTGAACATGCCGTGCTCGTTGGGGCTGCCGAATTTCCGCCAGGCATACCAGGCCGGGAAATTCTGCGTCGCCACGAAGCCGATCTCGAAGTGCAGGTGGGCCCGGTCCTTGGGGATGGCGTAACCGCCGGCGCTGCGGCCCATGGTGGCGATGACCTCGCCGCGTCGCACCGGCGTGCCCGGGCGGACGCCGGCCTCGATCCGGGCCAGGTGGGCATAGAGCGTGTAGACCGTCGGGGTCTGGTCGGGATGCTCGATCACAATGTAGCGGCCGTAGCTGCTGTTGCCGGGCGAGGAACTCACATGGCGCACGACGCCGTCCATCGCCGCCGTGATCTTGTCCGCGGGTTCGCCGCTGCGATCGCGGGCGACGGGCCGGATGTCGAGTCCCTCGTGGAACTGCGTGCCGTTGCTGCGCACGCACCCAAACAGGCCGGACTCCTCCAACCCCGAGACCGTCGGCTGCACCCAGGCGGCGTAGTCCCGTCCCTGTTCCCAGGCGCGGTTGGGCGTCGGCCAGCTGAACTCAAGGCGCTGCGCGCTCGCCAACGGTGCGGCCAGCAGGATGAGGGCGAGCAGCGGGAGTCTGAACACGGCGGTCAGCGGCCTTTCTTGGCGAGCGCGGCCGAGGTCCGCTTCAGGCGCTCCGCGATGGGCGGCAGCTCCTCGTTCGGCACCTCGACGAAGATCAGCAGGCTCCCGTCGGCGATCGCCTGGTCCAGCACCCGGGCGCCGACCGGCGCGTCGTTGAGCGTCAGCACCAGCCGGCCGCCCAGGTTGGACGCGCTCAGCCGGTAGAGGTCGCGCGCCGCGGCGGACGAAAACTGGAAGTAAAGGCACCAGCCCAGGTCCACCTTGGCGAACTCGACGTTGGCGATGTCGTATTCGACGAGGACGGGCTTGGGGTTGATGGTCAGCACCACCTTGCTGACCGGCAGCTGCACCCGCACGCCCGGCGTGCCGGGCCGGAGCTCCATGAAAAAGCGCGCGACCAGCGGCTGGTCCAGCGGCGTGGGCTCCGTCGTCTGGCAGCCCGATAAAAACACGAGGCCAAGCGAGGCGAGGAGCAGGCGGAGGCGGATCATTTGACAGCCACCTTTGCAGCAGATTCGAAAGCCTCAAGGATTTCCGCACCGATCGCGTCGGCCACGAGCCGGCCGCGCGGGGTCAGGCTGATGCGGCCCTCGACCGTCGCCACGAGCAGCCCGCCGAAGAGCAGCTTGGGCAGCAGGTCCTCCAACCCGTTCCAGCCCGGCGTCGGGAAACGCCGGCGCAGCCGCGGGAGCGACACGCCCTCGTTCATCCGGAGGCCGAAGATCACCGAGTCGGCCGCGAGCAAGTCGTTGGTCAGAGCCACGCGGTCGGACGTCGCCCGGCGGCCGGCGTCGAGGTCGGCATGCCATTGGGTCAGGTCGGATGGATTGGCGGCTCGCCAGCCGGCGTGCTGCGAGGCGCCCGAGGGCCCGAGCCCGACCCACTCCTGCATGTTCCAGGTGTTGAGGTTGTGCGCGCACCGGTGGCCTTGGCGGGCGAAGTTCGAGACCTCATACTGGGCGTAGCCCGACGACTCGAGAAACTCCCAGGTCTTCACGTAAAACGCCGCCTCCTTGTCCGCGTCGAGCTTCACCTTGCCCTGCGAGAGCTTGATCCACAGCGCCGTGTCCTCCTCGAAGGTCAGGCAGTAGGTCGAGAGGTGGTCGGGCGCGAGGCGCAGCACCTCGGTGAGGTCGGCGCGCCATTGCTCCTCGGTCTGGCCGGGCAGCGCGAACATCAGGTCAAGGTTCACGCTGGCGAAACCGGCCCCCCGGATCAGGTCGTAGGCCCGGTAGATCTGGTTGGTCGTGTGCTGCCGGCCGAGCGCGTCGAGCAGGGCGTCGTCAAAGCTCTGCACGCCCATCGAGATGCGCGTCACGCCGAGCTGCTTGAGCACCGCGAGGCGGTCGGCCGTCACGGTCGCCGGCGCGAGCTCGACCGTCCACTCCGCGGGCTGGCCGGAATAGAGCAGCATGATGCGGCCGAGCTGCTCGATCTCCGCGGGCTTGAGCAGGCCGGGCGTGCCGCCGCCCCAGAACGCCGTGGCCGCACGGCGCGAGTCCCAGTTGACCAGCGCCGCTTCCGCCTCCACGGCATCGACATAGCGCCGCACCGCGTCGCCCTTCGGCACCGTCTGGTAGAACGCGCAAAAGTCGCAGGTCGTCGCGCAAAAGGGCACATGCACGTAGACACCCAGCGGCACCGCCGCCGTGTCCTGAGCTTTTTCTTGCCCTGTGGGGAACCCGGCCATTATGAAATGAGTCAATTTACGACCAGCCAACGGCCTACGCGGCCCCGGCGATCACTTTACCCAAATGCACAAGACTCCCTTCCTTCACGCGAGCAGAATTTTGTCGGCCCTCGTTGCCGGCGTGGCGCTGCTGGTCCTCACGGGCTGCAATTTCCAGATCACGAACCTGACGCCCAGCACCGTCCCCGCGAACCCGTCGCAGATCTATACCATCACGGCCAGCTTCCGTCCGACGAGCAGCCAGATCGACCCGGAGAGCATCGTCCCGCGCATCATCATCGACGGCTCGGTCTACAAGATGACCAAGAGCATCGCCGGCTCCGACATCTGGGAGTTCGAATACCAGATCCCGGCCGGCCGCGCCTCCGCCTCCTACTACTTCATCTGCGAGTTCTCGTCCAAGAACAGCTCAGGCGGCGTGCCCAATGAGGTCACCTCCGAGCTGCAGACCATGAACATCACGGGCCGCTACGTGATCCGCTCCGAGGCCACCCGCGCCCCGGTCGGCTCGCGCGTCAGCGTCCTCGGCGCCGGCTTCACCACCGCCGACATCGTCTATTTCAACTCCACCCCCACCCGCACGGTCTTCGAGTCGCCGAGCTCGCTCAGCTTCTTCGTCCCCGCCGTCGCGCCGGGCAACACCTACCGCCTGAGCATCCTGAACTCGCTCGCCGGCAACCTCGATGTCGGAACCTTCCGGGTCGACGCCATCAGTTTCTCGGTGGCACCCGCCGCGCTTTACCTGCGCCAGGGCGAGCAACAGGCTCTCACCTTCACCATCCCGGGCCCGGCCCCCGCCGGCGGCATGCTGATCGATGTCCGCACGGACGTTCCCGACAGCATCATCATGCCCGAGGTGATGGTCCCGGCCAACGCCACGAGCGTCACCGTCCCCGTGCAGGGCGGCAAGCCCGGCACCGGTTCGCTGTTCTTCACGAGCAGCGCCGGCGAAAGCTCGGTCGCCGTGACGGTCACGGCGAAGTAAGCGAACGACAATTCCCTCTTCCAGGCGCGCCCGCAACGGCGCGCCTTTTGTTTGGCCGGGCGGAACGAGGTTGGAAAATCTCCCGTTTCGTGGAGCCCCGGCGCGCTTGCACCATTCGGCCCTGGCCGCTTTCCTCCGCGCATGACCGACCCCGCCACCGACCGGCACATCCAGTCCATCGAACGGCCCGACAAGGCGCTGTGGACCTATTACCTCCTGAGCGCGCTCGTCATCCCGCCGCTGTTCCCGTTCCTCGCGCCGTTCTTCTGGTTTCGCTACAGCACGATGCGCTACAAGTTCACCGATGACGGCATCTCGATGAGCTGGGGTATCCTCTTCCGCCGCGAGGTGATCGTGAACTATGCGCGCATCCAGGACATTCACCTGCGCTCCAACTTCGTCGAGCGCTGGCTCGGCCTCGCCCGCATCCTCGTTCAGACCGCCTCCGGCAGCTCCTCGGCGGAAATGACCATCGAGGGCATCAAGGAGTTCGAGCAACTCCGCGACTTTCTCTACTCCCGCATGCGCGGCGTGAAGGATCACGCCCATCACCCCGCCCCGGCAGGTGCCACCACCGTGTCCGCCACCACCGGCAACCAGGGCGAACTTGCCGCCGCGCTCCGCGAGGCTGCCGCCGAACTCCGCGCCGTCCGCGAAGCGCTGGCCAAGCGCGGGAACACCTGAGCCATGTATAACCGCTACAGCTCGCTCGTCCTGCGCTGGCTCAAGGTCCCGCCCGAGCCGCACCCGCCCTTCGGCGACCCGGCTTCGCTGCGCGTCTTCCGCGCCGGGAAAAACTATTACAAGCTCCGTATGTTCGGCTGGGGCGCAACCGAGTTGTTCGCGTTCGCCGGCATCGTGTTCTGGGTCTTTGTCTTCGTGAGCGTCGAGGAGACCGCCCGCATTGAGAAAGCCCGCCGCGCCGCCACAAGCCAAGCCGTGGCCGAGCACAAGGCCACGCTGGTCCAGCAGGCGGACCAAGCGCTCAAGGCAATCAAGTCCGCGTCGGAAGCCGAGCTCAAGGCCCAGGACCAGGCCGCCTCCAAGGCCGCGAAGAAACCGGTCCGGAAACGCGTGCGCATAGGCGGCTGGGACGGTTTCATCCGCGTCTTCGTTGAACTCGCGATCGCGATGCCGCCCTGGGCCTTTCCCATTCTCTGGGGCCTGAAGATCATCGGTCTCGCGGCCTACCTCCTGCAGTTGCCGCTCACCTATGCGATCCGCCGCCTCGACTTCGAGATGCGCTGGTATGTCGTCACGGACCGCAGCCTGCGCATCCGCACCGGCGTGTGGAGCGTGCAGGAAAGCACCATGAGCTTCGCCAACCTGCAGCAGGTCGAGGTCTCGCAAGGCCCGCTCCAGCGCCTGCTCGGGCTGGCCGACGTCAAGGTCCAGTCCGCCGGCGGCAGTGACAACCCCCACGGCAAGCCGCAGGACGACCTGCATACGGGACACTTCCACGGCGTGGACAACGCCCACGAGATCCGCGACCTCATCCAGGAACGGCTGCGCCGCTTCCGCGAGAGCGGGCTCGGCGACCCGGAAGAAATCCGGCAGGCGGCAACAGCCGCCGCCGCACAGCATCACGCCGCCAATGTCGCCACGACCCCGGCCGCGGACGAGACCGCGGTGCTGGCTGCCGCCCGTGAGCTGGCCGCCGAGGCGAAGGCCCTGCGCGTGGTGCTGGGCTGAGGTTCAGCCCGCGCGGAGCGCGGGCGCTGCCCTGCTTACTTCCCCTCGTTCACGCGCCGCCACTGGACGTGCTTCGTGTCGATGGAGCCGACGCCGAGCTGCTGCGCGAAGTCGAGCATGCGCGCGTCGTCGTCGGTCACCGGGTCGAAGCCGTTGCGCTTCCGCACGGCGTTCATGCGCTCGAGCATCAGCGAGTCGATCAGCACCGGGTCGGTGCTCATCATCAGGCGCGGCTCGGAGGCGGTGTAGAGCGAGTTGAAATACGGGCCGCCGATGAACTGGTAGAGCTGCAGGCTGGCGAAGGTCAGCGCCCAGCTCTCGCGGAGCTCGGGGATGGCCGCCATCTCCGCCACGGCGGCGGGGGCGGTGGCGGGGCTCTTGAAGAAGCGGAAGGTGTTCGAGGCGTTCCAGAGCGTGGCGTTGACCAGCGCGCCGTTGATACCCAGCACCGGGTGGTCGGTGTAGACCGGCAGGTTGATCCAGAAGTCGGCGTCGAGGAACAGCGGCGTCGCGAGGAAGCTCTTGCGGTCCTCCTCGGTCGTCGTGTTGGCCTTGCCGCCGGCGGCGTTCTTCACGGCCTGGTCGTTCGAGATCGGGTCGAAGCGCGACGGCAGCGGGCTGTCGTAGAACCAGGCCGGATCGTAGAACTTGCCGGACTCGAGCACGTAGACCGGGTGGCCGGGAAACGGCAGCACGCCGGTCGCGAACGACGGCAGGTAGCCGGTCAGGCGCAGGCGCAGCGGGTTCAGGCCGACGAGAAAGATGTTCTGCTTCTCAAAGCCGCGCTTTTCCAGCGAGGCGATCAGCGCGCGCACGAGGCCGAACGGCGTGGCCAGACCGGGGCCGGAGTCGGCGTAGATCTTGAGGCCGACCTTTTTCTTGGCGCCGGGCACCAGCGCGCGGCCGGTGGTGGCCTCGTAATCCTGCAACACCTGCTCGACGGCGTAGCGGTAGTCGGCGTCGCTGAAATCGGTGAGCTTGTGCTCCCAGACCGGCGAGTCCGGCTTGGCGGGCTCGGCCGCGCGGACCGCGGACGCGGCCGCCAGGAGGGCGATGACGAGGGTGGTTTTTTGCAGGAAGGAACGCATGGTTGGAGGGCGCGCGGCGGTCCGGATGGACCGGGCGCGAACCGTGACAGACCCCAATTCCGGTTAAAAGTTTAATCTTCCCGCACACGCTGGACAATTTATGTCAGTTGGCCTCCCCTGTCCCCTCCCGTGCCCGTCATCAAAGCCAACAGCCTGCGCGACCTGAAAAACCGCGTGAACATCCACGACGTCGTGGTGCGGGTGGTGGCCCTCAAGAAGGCGGGCGGCGGGCGGTTCAAGGGCCTGTGCCCCTTCCATTCGGAGAAAACGCCGTCGTTCAACGTCTCCGCCGACAAGGGATTCTACAAGTGCTTCGGCTGCGGCAAGGCGGGCGACGTCATCAACTTCGTCATGGAGACCGAGGGCCTGCAGTTCACCGAGGCGGTCGAGGCCATCGCCCAGCGCTCGGGCATCACGCTCGAATACGAGGAGGGCTCCGGCGGGCCGTCCAAGGAGACGCGCTCGCTGCGCCAGGAGATCTTCGACATCCATGACCTCGCGGCCGATTACTACCGGCAGGCCTTCCTCGCGACGACGCCGCACGGCGACTTCATCCGCGACTACTGGGTGAAGAACCGGAAGTTCACCCCGGAGCTGGCCGAGGATTTCAAGATCGGCTTCGCCCCGCCGGAGGACTCCGGCCTCGCCGCCGCGCTGCTCAAACGGAAGTTCACCGAGGACGCGCTGCGCCAGTGCGGCCTGTTCTTCATGCGCGACGGCGCCCTTCCCACTCTCGGCACGATGCGCCCGCGTTTCCGCGGCCGGCTCATGATTCCCATCCGCGACCACCAGGGCCGCGTGGTGGCGTTCACGGCGCGCCAGCTCGAGCTGACGCCGGCCGACGACCCGGCGCGCGAGGCGAAATACGTCAACTCGCCCGAGACCCCGATCTTCACGAAGAGCAACCTGCTCTTCAACCTGGACCGCGCCCGCTCCCACGCCGGCGAGGGCCACCCCTTCGTGCTCGTCGAGGGCCAGCTCGACGCGCTGCGCTGCTGGAGCGTCGGCCTCCAGACCGCCATCGCGCCGCAGGGCACGTCGATCACCGAGGGCCAGCTCGCGCTGCTCCGCCGCTACCATCCGCAGGTCGAGTGTTTCTTCGACAGCGACAGCGCCGGCCAGAAGGCCGCGCTGCGTTTCCTGCCGATGGCGCTGAAGGCCGGGCTCGAGGTGCGTTTCCTCATGCTCGCCGGCGCGGAGAAGCTCGATCCGGATTTGCTCTTCCTTGAGAAAGGCCTCGCCGCCTACGACGAGGTGAAGCGCGGCTCGTTGTCCGCGATGGATTTCGCCTGCCGCTCGCTGCTGCCGAATGCGGCGACGGCGTCCGCCGAGCAGAAATCCCGCGCCGCCACCGAGCTCTTCGCGATCATCGTGCAGACCGACTCCGACGTGACACGCACGTCGTTCCTAAGCGAGATCGCCGGCTTCCTCCGCGTGGCGCCGGGAGCACTCGAGCGCGACCTGCGCGCCTTCCAGGCGCGGCAAAGCGGCTCGCGTTTCGCCAACCCGAACGCCGCCCCCGCCCCCGTTGCGAAACCCGCCGCCGACGCGCACGGCAAGGCGACCGAGGCCCACCTCCTTTTCCTGTGCCTGCACCACGAGTCGCTGTTGCACGCGCTCGCCAGCCAGCTGCCGCACGAGTGGATCGACACCTCGCACACCGCCGGCAGCCTGCTCGACCGCATCCTGGCGGAGGCCGCCCACAACGGCTGGACGGGGCGCGACAACCTCGACCAACTCCTTGAGACAGAGGAGGAAAAGACCCTTGTCGCCTCCCTGCTTTTCGAGGCCGCGGCGGACGATGATCTGGTCAAGATCGCCAACGAGGGACTGCGGTCCCTGCAGCGCCGTTTTCTCGAGCCGCGCCAGAGGCAAATAGAACTTGAAATAGCCTCCAAAGGCACGGATGTTGAATCTGACCTACTTTCCCTCTTGAAACAGCGCGCCGAAATCACCCGACAGCTCCTCAATCCGCCGAAGCTTTCGCTGGGTTCGTAACGCCTCCACCCTCTCCGCTGTTTCACCGTAACTCACCACGGGATACCTTACTTACGTTATGCCGAGCAAATCCAAGCACGCCGCCTCGTCCAAGAAGTCCCTGAAGGACCACGGTCACACGAAATCGCACCACAACGAGCCGGCCAAAGCGCAGCATGAACCGGCCGCCAAGGCCCATTCCGCGCACCCGCACACCGCGCCCGCCGGCAAGCACCCCGAGCCCACCAAGAACAGCGCGCCGCTCGCGCTCGCGGCCGACGCCACCAAGGAATTCAAGGAGAAGGCGCTCGAGAATCTCTCCGGCGACCTCAACGACAAGATCCGCTACCTGATCCGCCTTTCCAAGGAGCAGGGCTACCTCACCTACGCCGACATCAACGAGGCGCTCCCCGAGTCCGTCGACAATCCCGAGGACATCGAGAACGTCATCTCCGTCCTCCAGAACCTCGAGATCGACATCCTCGATCCGCAGGAAGTCGAGGGCTACAAGCAGCGCCAGGAAGAGGCCGAGGAGGAGGAATCGCGCACGTCGAACAACGACATCCTCGACGACCCGGTCCGCATGTATCTCAAGCAGATGGGCCAGGTCCCGCTGCTGACCCGCGAGCAGGAGGTCGAGATCTCCAAGCGCATCGAGACGGCCGAGATCAACGCCCTTGCCGCCCTCTTCGCCCTCGGGCCCGTGGGCAAGCACCTCGCCGACCTCGGCGAGAAGCTCATCCTCCGCACCGAGCGCTTCGACCGCCTCGTCATCGACAAGAAGATCGAGAGCCGTGAGGCCTACTTCAAGAACCTCGACAAGCTCGTCAAGACGACCCGCGACAACGACGCCATCGCCACCGAGGCCTGGGCCGACGCCCAAAAGGCCCGCGACGAGAAGGCGAAGAAAAACGCCCTCATCCGCTTCAAGAAGCGCGACAACGTCCTGCGCGCCGCCTACGTCAAATATTACTTCAAGCTGAAGGTCTTCGAGGACTTCCTGATCGAGCTGCGCCCCAAGATCCACGACGTGGAGAAGGCGATGCACGACCTGCACCGCGCCAAGCACCCGAAGTCCAAGAAGGACGCCGCGATCGACGTCCGCGCGGTCAACCACAAGCTCAAGCAGCTCGAGCTCGAGATGCGCATCCCACCGCAGGCCCTGCTCGAGTCGCTCAAGACCGCGCGCGGCTTCATCCGCGACGCCCACAAGGCCAAGACCGAGATGGTCGAGGCCAACCTGCGCCTCGTCATCTCCATCGCCAAGAAATACACGAACCGCGGCCTCTCCTTCCTCGACCTCATCCAGGAGGGCAACATGGGCCTGATGAAGGCCGTCGAGAAGTTCGAATACCGCCGCGGCTACAAGTTCTCCACCTACGCCACCTGGTGGATCCGCCAGGCCATCACCCGCTCCATCGCCGACCAGGCCCGCACCATCCGCATCCCGGTCCACATGATCGAGACGCTGAACAAGGTGATGCAGGTCCAGAAGCAGCTCCTCCAGGAATTCGGCCACGAGCCGACACCGGAGGAGGTCGCCGAGGAGATGAACCTGCCCGTCGAGCGCGTGCAGCAGATCATGAAGATGGCGCAGCAGCCGATCTCGCTCCAGTCGCCCGTCGGCGACGGCGACGACACCAGCTTCGGCGACTTCATCGAGGACAAGTCCGCGGACAATCCCTACGACATGACCGCCTTCTCGCTCCTCCGCGAAAAGATCATGGACGTGCTCGACTCGCTCACCGAGCGCGAGCGCCGCGTGCTCACGCTCCGTTTCGGCCTCGTGGATGGCTACAGCCGCACGCTCGAGGAGGTCGGCAAGCAGTTCAAGGTCACGCGCGAGCGCATCCGCCAGATCGAGGCCAAGGCGCTCCGCAAGATGCGCCACCCGACGCGCATCCGCCAGCTGCACGGCTTCTTTGACGCGGAACAAATCGACAATCCGCAGAACTTACTGAAGAAGCCGCCGGCAATCCCGCCCCAGTTCATCAAGCAGGGCGGCCCGCTCGGCAAGGCCCTGTTCCCGCAGGACTGAGTCCGCTTTCGGCCTTTACTCACCTTCCCGCCAAACTAGCCTCCATTCACCATGACCCACTTTTCCGAACCCGTTGCCGGCATCTTCGGCCTCGGCGGCACCGAGATGATCGTCATCCTGCTCATCGTGCTGCTGCTCTTCGGCGGCGCGAAGCTGCCCGCCCTCGCCAAGGGGCTTGGCCAGTCGATCAAGGAGTTCAAGAAGGCGGCCAAGGAAGGCGACGACGACGACAAGTCGGACAAGAAGCCCGACGCCAACCAGAAGCCCGGTAACAACTGAGGCGCTGTCCTCACCCGGTCCAAGCCGCGTCATTCGACGCGGCTTTTTCATGCCTGCGTGACCAAGGACTGTTGCCCTCAACCGCGCTGCTCTAGCCCTGCTGCGGATACGGCCTCGCCCCGCCCTCGTTGCGGATGCTCGCCTTGAAGGCCGAGATCTGGTCGGGGCTGCCAAGCACCAGCAACTCGTCCCCGGTGAAGAGCTTCTCCTCGCCGCGGGGATTCGGGATGCGCATCCCGGCGCGGCGGATGCCCGCCACCTGCAGGCCGTAATTCCGGCTGAGCGCAACCTCGGCCAGACTCTGGCCGTGCAGCCCGAAACCGGGCGGCAACTCGATCGCCTCCATCCGCACCTCGTCGAAGTTCGATACCACGGGTGCACCCGAAGCGTGATGCAGGAACTCCTTGCCGGCCGCCACCTGCTTCGGGTCGCCGAGCAGCAGCACCTTGTCGCGCGGGTAAAGCATCATGTCACCGGTCGGGTTACCCACCATCACGCCGGAGCGCTCCACGCCGGCCACCGTGCAGCCAAACTTGGTGCGCAGCGCCAGCTCGCTGAGCGTCCGGCCGCGGGCGTCCGCCAGGTCGGGCAGCACGCAGTCGCCGAGCGTCAGGTTCCACTCGCTGTGGGCCGCCATCCACGGCGCCGTGGTGCCGGTGAACTTCTGGTCGCCCTGGTTCAGCATCACCTCGAGCTCCACCTCGAGCACGCTGTGCCAGTAGATCAGCCGGCGCCGCAGGACGAAGAAACCGACGAGCAGGATCGCCACCGCCAGCACCGGCAGCCAGCGCGTGAAGTTGCTGACGGGCAGGATGGCGCTGAGCCAGAGCAGGAGCAGCAGGGCCGCCCCGCCCTTCAGGCCCGCTTCCGCCACGGGGGCGAGCTTGGCCGCCTTGGGGTGGCCCTGCGTGCTGACCTGGGCATAGAGCAGCGAGAGGGCCGAGATATTGCGCCAGATGGCGATCAGCGGCGCCAAGGCCAGCAGGGCCAGCACGCTCCAGAACAGGATCTCGGCCCCGCGCGGGAAACTGCGGTCCACGGGCAGGTAGTCCTGCACCAGCGCGAACACCTGCTCGGAAAACACCAGCAGGCCCGTGACCAGCAGGATCTCGACGCCAATCTGGATGAAGCGCTTCTTGCTCATCTGCCAGAGCAGGCTCTTGCGCTCGCGCTGCTGCATCCGCTCGAGCCAGCGGTGGTAATAGCCCTCCCAGTCGGCCAGCCACTGGGGCTGCCTGGCCGCGATCCACCCGCTGATGGCCTCGGACCGCTTGGTCAGCAGCGGACCGACCAGCGTGGTGATCAGCGACACGCCGACCGCCAGCGCCTGGAACTTCGCGGGGATGGCCCCGGCCACGACGCCCATCTGGGCGATGATGAAGGAGAATTCACCGAGCGGCGTGACCGACAGGCCAACCCGGAGCGACTCGCGCGTCGATCCGCCGATCAGGATCATGCCGGCCGTCACGGCCAACGGCCGGGCCACCAGCACAAAGGCGCCGATCCCGAGGATCGTGAGCCACGAGCCGGCCACCGCCTTGGGGTCGATCAGCATGCCGATGGAGACAAAGAACACGGCGCTGAAGACATCGCGCATGCCCTCGAAGGCGCGGCCGATCTGGGTCTTGTGCGGTGTCTCCGCCACGATGGCCCCGAGCATGAAGGCGCCGAGCGCGAGCGAGAAGCCGGCCCGGTCCGCGAGGAAGGCCAGCACGAACAGGAGGCCGGCCACGACGATGGTCGGCAGTTCCTCGCCGGCGGTGAGGCTCATCTTCTTGAGCAGCCACGGCACGACCAGCATGCCGCCGATGCCGGCGAGCACGATGAACGCCCCGAGCATGCCGAGCGTCGTGCCGATGGAGGCCTGCGCCCCGCCGATGGAGGCCACCGAGCTGAGGAGCGTCAGCATCACGATCGCCACGATGTCCTCCAGCACCGAGACGCCCATGGCCAGCTGGCCGGACTTCTCGTGGGTCGCGCCGCTCTCGACCAGCACCTTGTTGATGATGGCCGAGCTGGACACCATGAGCATCGCCGCCAAGAAGGCCGTTTCCACCGGGTTGAAGCCGATGGCCCCGCCGAGCGCGCGGGTCAGGATATACATGACGATGGCGCCGGTGAAGGTCGCCAGCACCAGCGAGAGGCCGAGGCGCCGCAGCTTGCGCAGGCTCAGGCCCATGCCGATGGAGAACATCAGGAAGATCAGGCCCACCTGCGCCAGCGTCTCGATGCTCTCCCGGCTCGACACCAGCGCGAAAGGCGGCGTGTGCGGCCCGATCACGAACCCGGCCGCCAGGAAACCGACGACGACGGAAAGGCCGATCCGGTGGCAGGCCCAGCCCACCAACCCGGCCACGAGCATGACGACCGCCAGATCCTTGATGAAATCGATTCCGTGCATCGCGCGGCTATTAAGTCGGCCCATCCCGCGCCTCCGTCAAGCCCGCAGCCCATGGCCTAAATCGTTTTTTGCCAGCGAGTTTGCTTTTGACAATTTCGCCGGCCGCCCGCTTGTATTCCGCAACCCCCCGCCACCGCCACAATGTTCAACCAACTGCTGGGACTTTTCTCCAACGACATCGGCATCGACCTGGGCACGGCCAACACCCTCGTCTATGTGAAGGACAAGGGCATCGTGCTCCGCGAGCCGTCCGTCGTCGCGGTCCATACCGCCTCCCGCAAGGTGCTCGCGGTCGGTGACGAGGCCAAGAAGATGCTCGGCCGCACCCCGGGCAACATCACCGCCATCCGCCCGATGAAGGACGGCGTCATCGCCGACTTCGACATCACCGAGGCGATGCTCCGCTACTTCATCAAGAAGGTGCACAACAATTCCAAGGTCGTGTCGCCCCGCGTCGTCGTCGCCATCCCCTCCGGCATCACCGAGGTCGAGAAGCGCGCCGTGAAGGAGTCCGCCACCCACGCCGGCGCCCGCGAGGTCATCACCATCCTCGAGCCCATGGCGGCCGCCCTCGGCGTCGGCCTCCCGGTCGACGAGCCCGCCGCCAACATGATCGTCGACATCGGCGGTGGCACCACGGAGATCGCGATCATCTCGCTCTCCGGCATCGTGTTTTCCAAGTCCATCCGCGTCGCCGGTGACGAGTTCGACCTCGCCATCATCAACTACATGAAGCGCGCCTACAACCTGCTGATCGGCGAGCGCACGGCGGAAGAAATCAAGGTCACCATCGGCTCCGCCTACCCGCTCGAGACCGAGCTGGCCATGGAGGTCAAGGGCCGCGACTCCGTCGCCGGTTTGCCCAAGACCATCCACATCACCTCCCAGGAAATCCGCGAGGCCATGGCCGACACCGTCGGCGCCATCGTCGAGGCCGTCCGCGCCGCGCTCGAGCGCTGCCCGCCCGAGCTCTCCGCCGACCTCGTGGACCGCGGCTTCGTGATGGCCGGCGGCGGCTCGCTCATCCGCGGCATCGACAAGTTGCTCTCCGAGAAGACCGGCCTTCCGGTCACCGTGTCCGACGACCCGCTCTCCGCCGTGGCCAACGGCACCGGCGTGTTCCTGACCAACATCGACGAGCTCCACCGCATCGCCGCGGACTTCTGAGTCCGGCCCGGCTGAACCGCCGCCCGCGCCGTGCTCCCCAAACGTTTCGACCAGACCCGCCCGTTCCTCGTCCTGGGCGTCATCCTGCTGGTATGGCTGCTGCTGCCGCTGGTCGTGAAGACCCTCACGCGCGCGACCTTCTTCGCCATCCAGGCGCCGCTGACCGTGGCCGATTCCTACGTGCAGGACCTGCAGACCTTCTGGTCCAACCGGCTGCACTCGAAGGACGAGCTGCTCAAGGCCGGCAAGGACCTCTCCGGGCTGATCGCCCACTATGAGTTCAGCGTGCAGCAGAACAAGGAGCTCGAGGCCGAGATCCTCCGGCTCGAGAACCTGCTCAAGCTGCCCTCGATGCCCGCCTTCCGCTACGAGCCCGCCCGCGTGGCCCGGCGCGATTTCTCCGGCTGGTGGCAGCGCCTGACGATCCGCAAGGGCGAGAACCACGGCATCCCGGTCGGCGCCCCCGTCGTCTTCGCCGGCGGCGTCGTCGGCCGCATCGTCGAGGTGCACCGCTACACCGCCGTGGTGGACCTGATCACCAGCCCCACCTTCCGCCTCGCCGCCACCGTCAGCGGCGACAACAAGCCCATCAGCTACCAGGGCGGCCTGAACACCTCCTTCAAGTCCCCGCGCGGCACGGTCGAATTTGTCCCGCTCGACATCTTCGCCACCCCCGCCGCCCCCAAGCGCCTCGTCACCTCGGGCCTCGGCGGCATCTTCCCGCCCGGCCTGGCCATCGGCGAGATCACGAACCTGGAACCCAGCACCGACGGCCTCTTCAAGACCGGCGAGGTGGCCCTCGACGAGCGCCTCATCTCCCTGACCGAGGTCACCGTGCTCGTGCCGCTCAATCCCGAGGAGCTGTGACATGCGCCGCTACGACCCGCGCTGGCTCATCGTCTTCGCCGCCAACCTCCTGCTCTGGTGGCTGGTCGGCCTGGCCAACAACTACCTCGCGGCCTCGGCCCTGCACCTCTACGTCGGCGGGCTCTTCGTCGTCTACTCTGCGCTGCGCCTCGATTCGCGCCACGGCCGCATCGCCGTCCTCCTGACCGGCCTGCTGATCGACGCCGTCGAGCCGGTGCCCTACGGCACGAGCATGCTGCTCCTCGGCCTCGTCCACGCCACCCTGCTCTACGGGCGCCGCCGCTTCCCGCGCGAGGGCGCCGTGTTCGGCATCGTCGTGGCGCTGTTCGCCAACCTCTTCCTCGTCATCGCCCTGTCCTTCCTGCTGGTCGGCGCCAGCCCGCGGCCCGCCTCCGCCTGGCTGCGCATCTTCGTCGACCTGCTTGCCTCCCAGCTGCTGCTGCTGGTCATCACCCCGTGGTTTCTCGCCCTGCAGGACCGCGCCATGGAGCTGGTGTCGATCCATCCCGAGACCGGCCGGCGCGTGAGCCTTTGATTTTTCCCGCGACCTGCCTTCCTTTGCCGCCGTGAGCCGCACGATCGAAACCCACAGCGCCCGCAACCCGCGGCTGCTCCTTTTCCACGGGATCGTCGTCCTGCTGCTCGCCGTGCTGGTCGGCGGCATGGTCTACCGCCAGCTGCTGCAGACCGTCCGCTACAGCGAGCGCGAGCGCCAGCAGAACCAGCGCCGCGTCGTCGTGCCGGGCCCGCGCGGCCGCATCCTCGACCGCGACGGCAACGTGCTGGTCGACAACCGCGCGCGCTTCGCGGTCGTGCTGAACCTCGCCGAACTGCGCAGCGAGTTCCGCGCCGAGTATAAGAAGGTCGAGCGCAACTACGGCGGCATGGAGCGCGCCGAGCGGCCCAACACCGACCAGCTGGCGCGCATCGCCCGCGCCGCCGTGGCCCAGCGCTACCTCGACAAGATCAACTTCATCCTCAACCGCACGGAGACGGTCCGCACCGCCGACCTCAACCGCCACGTCAACCAGACCCTGCTGCTGCCCTACGTGCTGCTCGACGACCTCGCGCCGGAGGAATACGCCCGCCTCATCGAGCGCCTGCCGGTCAACTCCCCTTTGCAGGTCTATGCCACCAGCAGCCGCTATTATCCCTACCAGAACGCCGCCGCGCACATGCTCGGCTACACCAGCGTGGACAGCGACCCCGAGGTGGAGGATTTCCCCGGCGAGGACCTGCTCACCTTCAAAATGAAGGGCGCCACCGGGCAGACCGGGTTGGAGAAGATCTTCGACGACCAGCTGCAGGGCGAGACGGGCGGCGCCATCTACCTCGTGGATCCCGCCGGCTACAAGGTCGACCTGCCCATCGAGAAGCGCCTGCCCGTGCAGGGCAAAAGCATCACCACCACCATCGACATCGAGCTGCAGCAGGCGGCCGAGGCCGCGATGGAGGGCCGCACCGGCGCCGCCGTCGCCCTCGACATCCGCACCGGCGAGGTGCTCGTCCTCGTCTCCAAGCCCGACTACAATCTCAACGACTTCGTGCCCCGCCTCTCGCAGGAAACCTTCAAGGGCATCCAGGAATCCGGCGGCTGGCTGAACCGCGCGATCCAGGGCCAGTATCCCCCGGGCTCCACCTTCAAGATCATCACCGCGATCGCCGGCCTGCGCGCCGGCACCATCGAGCCGGGCGTGTCCCGGGTGAACTGCCCGGGTTACATCATGGTCGGCAACCGGAGCTTCCCCTGCGCGCACCGGGCGGTGCATGGCGATGTCGACCTCGTCAAGGCCATCTCCCAGTCCTGCAACGTCTTTTTCATCAAGCACGGGCTGGACACGACGCCCCAGTTCCTCGCCACGGAGGCCAAGCGCTTCGGCTTCAATCACCCGACGGGCATCGAGTTGCCCGCGGAGTTCAAAAACCCGCGCGTGGCGGACCCGGAGTGGCGCAAGGAAAACTGGCGCTCGGCCAACCTGCCCGACGGCATCTGGCGCGGCGGCGACACCGCCAACATCTCCATCGGCCAGGGCGACACCCTGATCACGCCGCTGCAGGCCGCCTGCATGGTCGCCTCCTTCGCCCGCGGCGAGACCGAGACCAAGCCCACGCTGCTTCACGATCCCCGCCGGCCCGTCCAGCGCACGGCACCGATCGGCCTGTCACCTTCCGACTACAATGCCGTCCTGCGCGGCCTGGAATCCTGCTATCAGATCGGCACGGGCCGGCTGGCCAAGGTGGACGGCCTCACCGGCGGCGCCAAGTCCGGCACAGCGCAGAAGGGCCGCATCGAGCTCGCCTGGCTCGTGGCCTTCGCCCCATCCGAGGATCCGCGCATCGCGGTCGCGGTGGTGCTGGAGGGCGAGGAAGACCAGAATTTCGGCGGCGGCCTCTACTCCGGCCCCGTGGTCAAGGCCATCCTCCAAGCCTGGAAGGACAAGCGCGAACGCCCCCCGGCGGCGCCGCCGGTGAACTTCAAGATGGAGTGATCAGCGGGAGCGTGCCGACCGCCGCGCCTGCTTCGCCCGGCGGAACACCCCGCGCGGCTCCGGCCAAGTCTCCCGCCGCCCATAGCGCAGCCGGCGCAGGTCGTGGATAACCTCGCCGTCCTCCGCCCCCGGTAATCTGTCCTGGGTGGACTGGCGCATCCGTGACAGCCAGCGCCCGGCCTTCTGCCGGACCGGGTCGAAGGACTGCGGCCGGCGCCACAACCGCCAGCGCAGCCAGCCCCACTGCCCCAGGCGCGCCAGCAGCCAGCCCAGCGCCACGACGCCCGCGAGCAGCCCGGCCGTCCGTCCGGCGCGCGCCGCGTCCCAGGGTTGCTGGAGCCAGTCCTTGAGCCGCTTGGAGAATTCGTCGAACCGCGCCCGCAACGCCACGCCCGAGTCGGTCGTGAAGGTCTTCACCGAGTCGAGCATCTGCACCTGCGCGCGGGAGTCGAAGTTGACGATGCGCCGATACCAGAGCACGCGCAGGCTGTCCACGCGCGCCGACCAGCTGCTGTCCTGTTGCTGCCGGGCGGCCTGCGCCGCGATCTCGGCCGGCGTGTTCACCGCCCCCGGGGTCGGGTCGGCCCGCACCCACGCCGTCTTGCCGTCATAGACCTCGGCCCAGGCGTGGGCGTCGGAATTGCGCACCATGTAGTAGTTCTCGAAGCCGTTGAGCACGCCGCCGTGGAAACCGGCCACCACCCGCGCCGGGTGGCCCGCCGCGCGCGCCAGCACCGTGAGACTCGCGGCAAAATACTCGCAGAAGCCGGGTTCGTTCGAATCGAGCCAGCGCACGATATCATCTTTCCCGAGGCCCGCCGGCAGCCGCGCCGACAGCGCATAGGCGTGCCGGGACTGCAGCCAGATGATGGCCCGCCGGGTGAACTCCTCCACCGGCATTTCCGCCCCGCCGGTGATCTCCGCCACGACGCGGTTGAGCACGGCCTCGTTGGCCTCCCCCGACGGACCGCGCAGGTTCACCCCCGGATCGTAGCGGTATTGCCCGGTGCCCGCGGGCGGGGTTTCCCGCGCGGCCTTGAGCAGCTGCGGAAACCGGGCGTCGGTCAGCAGCGGCGTCAGCTCCACTTCATCGAGCTGGAAGGCCGTCATGGTCATCGGCTCGGTCCGCAGCGCCACGACGCGGTGACCGGGGCTGAACTGCAGCGGCGACACCTCGCGCATCCGCAGCGTGCTGTAGCTGCCGGGCAGGGGTAGGAACCGGCTCACGCCCGGTTCGATGTAGAAGGTCCACGTGCCGCCAACCGCGTTCACCTCCCGGCCGATCTGCCGGCCGCGCAGCTGCTGCGTCACCCGCTGGCCGCGGATCAGCTCGCCCTTGAGTCCGGCGGAAACCTTGAAACCTTCCGGCGTGTATTCGTCGAGCACGACGAGCCGCCAGTAGGGCGATTCACGCAGCCCCGTGGTGTCGCTCAGGTCCACGCGCATGGCCACGCTCTCGTCGCGGATCAGCTCGCTTACGTCGCCGAACTTCACCGTGTCGGTGAAGCCCGTGCGGCTCTTGCGGGTGATGTAGCGGTCGAGGAAGAAGCCGCTGGCCAATTCGAAGCGCGGGATGATGAGGAAGAGCAGGCCGGACATCGCGACCACCGCGGTGAAGAGCGTCGCGGCGAACGCGAGCAGCCGCCAGTCCGCCACGCCGCGCAGCCGCGCAAAGAAGCGGCGCCAGTCCAGGCGCGTCCAGGCCGTCTCGGCCTCGGGCGTGCGCGAGCCTTCCGTCTCGGAGGCGTCGATCAGCGTGATGACAAAGAGAAATCCGAGCCCGCAGGCCGTGAACAGCAGCAGCAGGAAGGCGAAGCCAAGCGCGGACGTCAGCACGCCGGCCACCACGACGAGGAACATGCTCAGCACGATCAGCTGCAGGTCCTCGCGTTTCCGCCGGTAGGACACGGTGCGGTAGAACACCAGCAGGATGGCCAGCCGGATGAGCACCGGCAGCGTGTCCGGGCTGAAATAGAAATCCGCCGCCATGGCCACGATGATGGCCGGCACCGAGAGTTTCCAGACCAGCGCCGGCACCCGGCCGGGCAGCTGCGGCCAGACCAGCGCGGCCAGGATCACCGACCCCGTCACCGCCACCAGGCCGAGCGCCTCGACATCGAGGAAGAAGACAGTCCACAGCGAGACCAGCGCCATGGCGCCGCCCAGGAGCCATTTCAGGCGCCGCAGCTCGTCGAGGTTAAGCTGACGCGGTTTGGCGGCCGTCGACATGGGCGGTGATTCCGCGCGCTCCTTCGGGCGCGAAGGTGATGACGTTTTTGGCTGCGCCCCACTCCCCGCTGGCGGCGCCCGGCTCCTCCACCGGCTGCAGCCGGGCCAGCTCATCGAGCACGGCCTCAAGGTCGCGGATGCGGCGCGTTTCCAGCAGCGGGCCGCCGTTGAGCGTGATGCCGCGCAGGCGGCCGCTGGCATACAGGTCCTCCGCCAGCGTGCCCACGAAGCTGCACAAAAGTTCGAACTGCTCGGGCCGGGTCCAGACCGCCGCCGGGGTGTCGAGCCGCAGCACGTAGCCGTCGTGGCTCTCGGCCGCGAACTGCCGGATCATCAGCTTGCCCAGGCGTGCGCTGGCCTTCCAGTGGATCAGCCGGTGCGAGTCACCCTGTTCGTATTTGCGCAGCGCCAGCAGGTCGTCGCCCGTGCCGGCCCGGGCCGTGCGCTGGCCCGAGGCCCCGGCGTGATCCGACACGGCGCCGGTCCACTGGTATTCCACCTGCGCGGGCCAGACGAGCACGGTTTGCTTCAGGGCCGTGCCGATGTTCTTGCGGAGAAACCCGAACGGGAAAAGCGACCCCACCGCGCCCAGCTCGACCACCGCCTCGCCGCGCCGGGTGGGCTTCACGCCCCAGTCGAGCGTGGCGGCGCCGCGGGGCTCGAGCCGCTCGCGCAGGAAGATCCGGCCGCGGGTGACGAATTTCTCCGCAGCCGCCAGGATCTCGCGCATCTTCATCTCCTTCTCCGGCTTCTCGGGCGGCGGCAAGTGCCGGGGCTGCGTGGCCAGCTCGAACCACAGGCTGTAGCTCGGCAGCCAGCCCTTGCGGTTCTCGACCTCGATCGTGACCAGCGTCTCGTGGCCCGCACGCCAGGCCCCGGACGGACGCAGGCGCCAGCAGGTGCCCATGAAGTTGAACCACGACAGCAGGCCGCTGAGCAGGAGGCAGGCGAGCAGCAGCGAGAGCGTGATGAACAGGATGTTGCTCGCCGTGTTGTAGGCGGCCGTGCCGATGCCGACGGACAGGCCCATCAGGAACAGGCCCGGCACGGTGAGCGAAATACGGTGCCGCTTCGGCGGAAACACGAGCGACCAGAGCAGGACCCGCCATTCGAACACGCGGCGCTTGCGGTCCGCCGCGCCGGGACCGTGCCAATCCATCGGATCGGAGTGGTAGGGGCGGTTGCCCTCAACCGCCCTTTCGGCGGAGGACGAGGCCCAGGGGCCTACCTTGGCCATCGTCGCCATATCACTCCGGCGTCGGGATGGACGCGATGATCCGCTTCAGGGCCGCGAGCACCGTGCGGCGTTCCTCGAGGGCGTCGGAGGTCTGGCGGGCCAGCGACAGGCGGTGCGCCAGCACCGGGCCGGCCGTCTCCTGGACGTCCTCGGGGATGACAAAGTCACGGCCGTGCACCAGGGCGCGGGCCTGGGCGGCGATGCGGAGCGAGAGTCCGCCGCGCACGCTGACGCCGGCCTTGAACTCCACCTCGGTGCGCGTGGCGGTGATGATCTTCAGGATGTAGTCGAGCACGCTGTCCTCGACGAACACCTTGCCGGCCAGCGCCTGCATCTTGAGCACGTCGGAGCGCGTGACGACCGGGTTGAGCGCAATGGCGTCGTAGCCGAGCCGCGGCGCGCGCAGGATCTCCAGTTCATCGCCGGGCTGCGGGTAACCCATCTGCAGGCGCATCAGGAAGCGGTCCATCTGGCTCTCGGGCAGCGGGAACGTGCCCTCGTAGTCCACCGGGTTCTGCGTGGCCACGACCATGAACGGGGAGCCGACTGCGTGCGCCTCGCCATCCACCGTGACCTTGCTGCGATCCATGACCTCGAGCAGCGCCGACTGGGTTTTCGGTGTGGCGCGGTTGATCTCGTCGGCCAGCACGACGTTGGCGAAGACCGGGCCGGACTTGAAGATGAACTCCTTCAGCGTCTCGTCGTAGATGGACACGCCGGTGACGTCGGTCGGCAGCAGGTCGCTGGTGAACTGGATGCGGGAGAACGCGCAGTCCATCGACCGGGCCAGCGAGTAGGCCAGCGTGGTCTTGCCGACGCCGGGCAGATCCTCGATCAGCAGGTGGCCGCCGGCCAGCAGGCAGACCAGCGACTGTTCGATGACATCGTCCTTGCCCTTGATGGTCAGGCGCATGTTGGCCTTGAGGCGGACCAGGGCGTCGCGGGTGGAAGCAACTTCGGCGGCGGGAGCAAAATCACTCATGGCGGTATGCTACTGATACGCCCCGGCAGGGCAAACGGTTTCATGGCCGCCCGGGATTATATCGGGCATTTTTGCTTCGCAGATCGGGGCCGGCCGCGAAAACTATTCCCATGCACCCGCGAAAACTGGCCGAGACGACATTGCCCGCTTTGCTGCTCGGGCTGATGCTTTCGGCCGGTTGCGCCACGCGCGGGCCGAATCATGTCTACCTCACGACAGCAGCCAGCCCGGCCGTGCACGACCTCGGCCCGGCATCCGCCAGGATAGCCGATGCGGTGAAACCCGGCGAGCAGGCGCTGGGTCTGGCCTACGACTTCAACACCGACCATCTCTTCGTCCGCATCGCGCCCGCGCAGGTCATCCGCGTCATCGAGCGACCGTCCGGGAAAATCATCCGCGAGATGCCGCTGCCGGAGGAAGCACACATCCGTAGCCCCGCCGACCTCGCCATCCGTTCCAGTGACCGCCACTTGTTTGTCCTGAACCTGGATCGCCACTCGGCGACCGAGCTCACCCTGTTCGGCGCATTTGTCCGCCGGATCGATTTGTCCGCTTTCGGGGGCGCCATCAGCGGGCTGGCGTATGATCAAAAAAATGACCGGTTGCTGGTGCTGCCCATCCGTTCTCCCGCACGGGTGGGGTCGGTCGGCGCGGACGGCAATGTCACCTATTACGTGACATTGGCCGCAGCGGTGCGCCCGGTCTCGCTCGGCTACGATTCCGACGCCCAGCGCTATTTCGTGCCGCTGGCCGACGGAGTCTCACTGGGCGAGTTCGATGCCGCTGGAAACCTGGTCGGGACCCAGCAGCCCTCCCCCGGCGCCGGCCCCATCACCGCCATCGACGCCGGCCCGCGCTCGTTGGTGCGCGTTTTCTAGCTCAATCCGTCCAGGACAGCGCCTGGATCTTGTTCGCCAGCGCGATGTCCTTCGCCGTGACCTTGCCGCCTGCGTCGTGAGTGTTGAGCCGGATGGCGACGCGGTTGTAGACATTCGTCCAGTCGGGATGGTGGTCCATCATCTCAGCCTCAAAGCCGACCCGCACCATAAACGACAGCGCCTCCTTGAAGCTGCCGAACTTGAATTCCTTGGCCAGGGCATCGCGCTCGAGCTTCCAGCCGGGCAGCGATGGCAGCGCCGCGGTGATCTCCGCCGGGGTGAGGGGTTGGCTTGCCATGGGGTAAAGCAACTAGGCGCCTTCACCCTTGTCAAACCCGCTGCCGGCAACCTGAATCACGCCACGCATGTCGTCTCCCGGCCCCGGCAAAATTCCGCAGCACGTCGCCATCATCATGGACGGCAACGGGCGCTGGGCTAAATCCCGCGGCCTGCCCCGCCTCGAGGGCCACCGCCGGGGCGTCGAGACCGTCCGCACCGTGGTCGACGCGGCCCGCGAGATCGGCATCCGCTATATCACCCTCTACGCGTTCTCGGTCGAGAACTGGAAGCGCCCGACCGAGGAAGTCTCCGGCCTGATGGGCCTGCTCGACTATTTCCTCAAGCGCGAGCTGAACAACCTCATCAAGGAGAAGGTGCGCCTCCACACCATCGGCCGCACCGACGCCCTCCCCGCCAACGTCCAGCGCGAGCTCAACCGCGTGAAGGAGGCCACGAAGCACTTCACCGAGTGGAACCTGGTCCTCGCGCTCAACTACGGCGCCCGCACCGAGGTCGGCGACGCCGCCCGCGCCTACGCCGAGGCCGTGCAGGCCGGAAAGGAGAAGCCCGCCGACGCCTCGTGGGAGACCTTCAGCCGCTACCTCTACACCGGCGACCTGCCCGACCCCGACCTGCTCGTCCGCACCTCCGGCGAACAGCGCGTCAGCAACTTCCTCCTCCTCCAGTGCGCCTACGCCGAGATGGTCTTCACGCCCGTGCTCTGGCCCGACTTCGGCAAGGCCGACCTGCAGGCCGCGGTCGATGAATACGGCCGCCGCGAGCGCCGCTACGGCCTGACCACCGAACAAATTAAGTCTGGCGCCAAATAATCCCGACCAGCCTACTCTCGCCGTGCTATCCCGCATCTTCAGCACCATTGTCCTTTGGACCGTCATCCTCGGCAGTCTGTGGCTGTTTGGCGCCCACGCCGCCGTGACCCTGGCGACGCTGCTCGCCGTGCTCACGCTCCACGAGTTCTACCGCCTGACCGCCAAGATGGGCGCCAAGCCCTTCCACGTGATGGGCCTGGTCTTCGCCGCCCTCATGATCGCCGGGCCCTACTACCTGGCCTACTTCACGGACGAGCCCGATGTCGCCGGCGGCCTCGCCATCAGCCTGCTCGTCCTGGCCATGGTGGTCTCCTGCATCCGCGTGCTTGGCGAGCGCAACACCGCCAACCGGATCGAGTCCATCGCCGCCACCGTCGGCGGGTTGTTCTACATTCCCTACCTGCTGCACTTCCTGGTCCGCATCCTCATGCGCGAGGCCGATAGCGGCGAAAACCTCGCCATCTGCCTCTGGGTCATCGCCGTCTCCAAGTTCTGCGACGTCGGCGCGCTGCTCAGCGGCCTGGCCTTCGGCAAACACAAGATGGCGCCCGAGATCAGCCCCAAGAAGACCTGGGAGGGCGCCGTCGGCGGCGTGCTCATCTCCGCCGGCATCGGCGCCGGCATCGCCTTTCTCTTCTCCGAGCGCCTCCCGGTCAGCCTGACGCCCGCCATGGGCGCGCTCGTCGCCCTGCCGCTGGCCATCATCACCATTGTCTCCGACCTGATCGAGTCCGCCGTCAAGCGCCGCGCCGACACCAAGGACACCGGCCACCTCATCCCCGGCATCGGCGGCGCCTTCGACCTGACCGACAGCCTGCTGCTGACCGCGCCGGTCGCGTATTTTATCTTCCTGTTCCTGGAGTAAGCGCATCGCGCGCGTTCCCCACCCGCCGTGCCCAGCCCGACTCCCAGAAAACGCGTCGTCCTCCTTGGCGCCACCGGCTCCATCGGCGAGAGCACGCTGCGGGTCATCGCCGCCCAGCGCGACCGGCTGGAACTCGTCGGCATCGCCGCCCACGGCAGGCACGCCCGCCTTGCCGAGATCGCCCGCCAGTTCGGCGTGCGCCATGTCGGCCTCTACGACCCGGCCGCCCTCGCCGCGGCTCGCGACAGCGGTGCGTTTCCGGCGGGCACCACGTTTCATGGCGGCGCCGAGGGCCTGAGCCAACTCGCCGCCCTGCCTGAAGCTGATGTCGTGCTGGTCGCCGTCGTCGGCACGACCGCCCTGCAGCCGACGCTCGCCGCCATCGCGGCGAAGAAGACCATCGCCCTCGCCTCAAAGGAAATCCTGGTCCTCGCCGGCAAGTTCGTCATGGCCGCCGCCCGCGCGAGCGGCAGCCGGCTCCTGCCGGTCGACAGCGAGCACAACGCCGTCTTCCAATGCCTCGAAGGTCATCGCTCAGCCGATGTCCGCCGGCTTGTCCTCACCGCCTCGGGCGGCGCCTTCCGCGACTGGCCGCTGGAGAAACTTTCCCAGGTCACGCCCGCCGACGCCCTCAAGCACCCGAACTGGGCCATGGGCCCCAAGATCACGGTCGATTCCGCCACGCTGGCCAACAAGGGACTCGAGCTCATCGAGGCCCAGTGCCTCTTCGGCCTGCGCGCCGACCAATGCCACGCCGTCCTGCACGCCCAGAGCATCGTGCACGCGCTGGTCGAGTTCACCGACGGCTCGATGCTGGCCCAGCTCTGCCCGCCCTCGATGACCTTTCCGATCCAGCACGCCCTCCTTTATCCGGAACGCGCGCCGGCCGGCACCGATACGGCCCTGCCCCTGGACAAGGTCTTCGCCCTGGATTTTCGCCCCGTCGACGAGACCCGCTACCCGTGCCTGCGCCTGGCGCGCGGGGCCATGGCCGCCGGCGGCACCGCCCCCGCGGTATTTAACGCGGCTAACGAGGTGGCAGTCGCGGCTTTCCTGCAAAACCGGGTCCCCTTCCTTGCGATTCCGCGGATTATTGAACACACTCTGGCCGCGGTTAAACTGATCGACCCCACCACGCTCGATCAGGTCCTGGCCGTGGACGCCGAGGCCCGGCGCATTGCGCAAACTTTCCCCACCTGATGCCCACCGATTTCCTCACCTCGCTGTTTAGCAGCATCTGGTCGATCTTCCTGATCGTCCTCTTCTTTGGCGGCTCGATCTTCGTCCACGAGCTCGGCCACTTCCTCGCCGCCCGCCGCCGCGGCGTGAAGGTCACCCGCTTCTCCATCGGCTTCGGCCCGGCCATCTGGAAGCACACGGCCAAAGACGGTGTCGAATACCGCCTGTCCTGGATTCCGCTCGGCGGCTACGTCGCCCTGCCCCAGCTCGCCGACATGGCGGCCATCGAGGGCGAGGCGGAGCAGACCGAACCCTTGCCGCCCATCAGCTACGCCACGCGGATGATCGTCTTCGCAGCCGGCGCGTTCTTCAACGTCCTCTTCGCCTTCGCGCTCGCCAGCATCCTCTGGGTCGTCGGCCAGCCGACCAGCGAGGAGCTCTCGACCACCCGCATCGGCTACATCGCAAAAACCATCGCCCTCGCTGACGGCACCGTGGTGCCTAGCCCCGCCCTCGAAGCCGGACTGAAGGTCGGCGACACCATCCGCGCGATCGACGGCACCAAGGTCAACGACTGGCCCGAGCTGCTGCAGACCCTCGTCATGAGCTCCGGCGTCGCGGACGACGGCCAGCGCCGCGCCGTCTTCAGCATCGAGCGCGACGGCCAGAGGATCGACCTGCCGGTCTACCCGCGCCTCTCCGGCGAGGACAACAACCGCCGTGTCGGCATCATCTATGCCTACACGCCCATCGTCGCCAGCGTGCCGGAAAAATCCTTCGCGCATACCATCGGCCTGCAGGCCGGCGACCGGCTGGTCGAGCTCGACCGCCAGCGCCTGCTCAACATGGCCACCCTGCTCGACGCCATGCAGGAACAGCCGGCCCGGGCCTTCACCCTCGTCGTCGAGCGCGGCACCGAGCGCGTCGAGCTGAAGGTTCCCGCTGACCGTCCCAAGGACACCCCGGCCTGGTTCGGCGCGGTCTACCGCACCAGCTTCGGCCTGAAGCACACCAATCCCTTCAGCCAGCTTTCCAACCAGGTCGTCATGACCGTGCGCACCCTCTGGAGCCTCATCCACCCCCACTCCGATATCGGCATCTCCAAGCTCAGCGGCCCGATCGGCATCGGCAAAATCTACTGGGACGCCTCCGAGGCCGGCTTCCGCTATGTCCTCTGGATCGCGATCCTGGTGAACGTGAACCTCGCCATCTTCAACCTGCTGCCCATCCCGGTGCTTGACGGCGGCCACATGCTGTTCGCCACCATCGGCCGCCTCCGTGGCAAGGCCCTGCCGGTCAACTTCATCGCCGCGGCCCAGAGCGTCTTCATCGTCCTGCTGTTCACCATGATCATCTACGTGAGCGTGTTCGACGTCCGCCGCATCGCGCGCGACGTCCGCACCGACGCCCAGGCCAAGGAAGCCGCCGACGCGGCGAAGAAAGCGGCCGAGCCGGTGCCGGCCGGCAAGTGACAAGGATCAAGTAACAAGTATCAAGGGGTGGATCCGAGACCCGCTCTTGCCACTTGATACCTGATACTTGTTACTTTCCTTCCAGCCCATGTCCTACTGCGCGTCCCGCTACCACACGCTCCGCCGCCGCACCGTCGAGGTGATGGTCGGGGGCGTCGGCGTCGGCGGCACGCACCCCGTGCGCATCCAGTCGATGACCACGAGCGACACGCAGGACATCGCCGCCACCGTCAAGCAGTCCATCGCCCTCGCCGAGGTCGGCTGCGAGATTGTCCGCATCACGGCACCCAATGTCGCCGCCGCGAAGTGCCTCAAGGACATCCGGGCGCAGTTCTCCGCCGCGGGCTTCGGCCACGTTCCGCTGGTCGCCGACATTCATTTCCTGCCCTCCGCCGCCATGGAGGCCGTCGAGCATGTCGAGAAGGTCCGCGTCAACCCGGGCAATTACGCCGACAAGAAGAAGTTCGCCGTCAAGGAATACACCGACGCCGACTACGAGGAGGAACTGCAGCGCATCCACGACTCCTTCTCCCCGCTGGTGAAGCGCAGCAAGGAACTCGGCCGCGCCATGCGCATCGGCACCAACCACGGCTCCCTCTCGGACCGCATCATGAACCGCTACGGCGACACGCCGCTCGGCATGGTCGAGAGCGCCCTCGAGTTCCTCCGCATCGCCCGCAGCCACAACTATCACGCCATCATCCTGTCGATGAAGTCGAGCAACCCGAAGGTCATGATCCAGGCCTACCGGCTGCTCGTCGAGCGCATGGCCCAGGAGGACATGCACTACCCGCTGCACCTCGGCGTCACCGAGGCGGGTGATGGCGAGGACGGCCGCATCAAGTCGGCCATCGGCATCGGCAGCCTGCTGCTCGACGGCCTCGGCGACACCATCCGCGTCTCCCTGACCGAGGACTCCGTCTACGAGATTCCCGTGGCCCGGGCCATTGCGGACAAGGCCATGAGCCTGTGGACTGCGCCCCGGCCCGAAGCGATCAGCCTGCCCCTCGCCGATTCGATCGATCCCTACCACTTTGCCCGCCGCGAGGCCGCGGTCCTGAAGTTTTCCGACAAGTGCAGCGTCGGCCCCGAGCAGCCGCCGCGCGTCATCGTCCGGACCACGCTGGCCGGCCTGCCTGAAGCCGCCCAGGCCCTGGCCGCTCCTAAACTCAAGGACACCCCCGCCGAGGGCCTGTTGGTGCAGGTGGCTGGCCCCGGGGACTTGGCCACGCTTTGCGAAACAGTGGCCCGGACGCCGCTGCCGGTCGAATTCCTTGCCCTTGAGCTGGCGCCCGGCCTGATGCCGGATGTGCTCCAGCCTTTGCTCGCCATGAGCAAGGGAAGCCTGGTGCTCGTCCGCAAGTTCGAGGCCGGCGAGACCGCCCAGCTGGCCGCCTTTGCCGAACTCGTCCGCCGGCACGGCCATTTCCTGGCGGTGGAGATCGATCCGGAGCATTTCTCCCCCTACGAGGCTGTGGTGCGCAAGCTGGGCGATGCCGGGCTGTTTTTCACCCTGTCCACGCTGCGGCCCCACGCCATCGCCACCCATGCCATCGGCGCCTACCGCCGGCTGCTGGAACACCTTAAGGCCGCTGAATCGCATGCCCCGATCTGGATTCGCAACACCGCCGGCACGGCCGTGAAAGGCGACAACAGCTTCCTTTCCAAGCTCCTTGAGGCCAGTTTCCTGACCGGCAGCCTGCTCTGCGACGGCGTCGGCGATCTCGTCAGCATCGAGACCGAGTCCGATCCGGCCCGGGCCACCAAACTGGCCTACAACGTCCTCCAAGGCGCAGGCGCGCGCATCTCGAAGACCGAGTTTGTCGCCTGCCCCAGCTGCGGCCGCACGCTCTTCGACCTGCAGACGACCACCCAGCGCATCCGGGCGCAGACCGGACACCTCAAGGGCGTAAAAATCGCCATCATGGGCTGCATCGTCAACGGTCCGGGCGAAATGGCGGACGCCGATTTCGGCTACGTCGGCGGCGCCCCGGGCAAGATCAACCTCTACGTCGGCAAGAACTGCGTCCAATACAACATCCCGCAGGTGGAGGCCGACGCCCGGCTGATCGCCCTGATCCGCGAGCACGGCAAGTGGGCTGATCCGGAGCCTCATCAGCTGGCGAATGCCTGATTGGAGATGGCGTGTCTTGCTCGGAGGTGGAACCTGGCCTCTGGACAGGTTTGTCCAACGTGCGCCCTGAAAACGCGTCTGGAGGCCGCGTTCCACCTCGAGCCAACGACACTTGGACGCTCTCTCGCTGATTTATTTTCAATGCCACGTTCATCAGTGAAATTCGCGGCCCACACCGCGACTGGTTAAGTCCGCGGTCCGCCGTCGCGCCGGTTTTCGCGTTTTCCGAGGGAAAACCGCACCCCAGACCCGGCGTCGTTTTCGCAACATCAAAATGGGAAAAGTTATCCGCCTGTGCTGTGTGAACAACATGTCGGAAAGTTGCCCTTGAAACGCATTTTTTGATTCACGTTACTCGCAAAGTAATTTTTAACTGTCCGTCCTAGCGACCGTTCCTTCCCAATTCCGCAGCGCACTTCGTGCACCGACTCGACCAGGGCTTCCTTAGACACTGGCCATTAGTCACTTTACCCGCCGCCCACGCGCAGCCGGAAGAGTGACGGCCTGATTCCCCCTTTCCCTCCGAGTAGACGCGCACGACAGGATGTTTCGGGGTTGATGGCATGGGCTTTCGCTGGGATGTTAATAATCCTGCCCACACCTCTGCCCGTCATGCCCCACCCCGTCCTCCAGACCAGCCTCTGGGAAACCGTCAAATGCGACCTCAAGGGCCTGTTCCCCGAGGATGTATTCTCGATGTGGTTCGAGCCCATCCGCTGCGTGGAGACCACGGAGGACTCGCTGGTTCTCGGCGTGCCGAATGATTTCGCGGCGATCTGGATCCACGACAACTACCTCGACTTGATCTCGCAGCGCCTGCGCCTGACCGCCGGCCGCATGGTCCACGTCAGCCTGAAGAAGATCACGGACAACGGCGCGGCCGCCGCCCGCGTCCCGGCCGTCGAGCCCAAGGGCCGCACCGCCGCCAAGCGCGCCCCGCTCCGCTACGACGAGCGCATGGCCGCCGCCAGCTCGCTCAACCCGCGCAACACCTTCGAGAACTTCGTCGTCGGCCAGAACAACCAGCTCGCCCACGCCGCCGCCCTCGCCGTCGCCCAGGCGCCCGCGCAGGCCTACAACCCCCTCTTCCTCCACGGTGCCACCGGCCTGGGCAAGACCCACCTGATGCATGCCATCGGGCACAGCATCCTCCAGCGCAACCCGGAGGCCAAGGTCGCCTACCTCTCGACCGAGAAGTTCACCAACGAGTATATCCACGCCATCCAGGAGAACGCGCTCACCAAGTTCCGCCAGCGCTACCGCAGCGTGGACGTCCTGCTGGTCGACGACGTGCAGTTCCTCGCCGGCAAGGAGCGCATCCAGGAGGAGTTCTTCCACACCTTCAACGACCTCTTCGAGTCCCAGAAGCAGATCATCATCTCCAGCGACCGCCCGGTGACCGAGATCGCCACGCTCGAGGCCCGCCTCGTCTCCCGCTTCCAGTGGGGCCTGTCCGCCGACATCTCCTCCCCCGACCTCGAGACCCGCGTCGCCATCCTGCGCACCAAGGCCGCCACGCTGAAGATCGACCTGCCCCCCGCCGTGCTGGAGTTCATGGCGCAGCACATCTCGAAGAACATCCGCCGCCTCGAGGGCGCCCTGATCAAGATTTCCAGCTACGCCGCCCTCACCGGCAAGGTCCTTGACCTCGCGACCGCCGAGCACCTGCTCAAGGACGTGCTCATGGAGGAGGCCCAGAACCGCCTCAACATCGAGGGCATCCAGAAGCGCGTCGCCGACCACTACCAGATCCGTCACTCGGACATGACGAGCAAGCGCCGGCCCAACGCCATCGCCTTCCCCCGCCAGATCGCCATGTATCTCTGCCGCCAGCTTACCCGCCACTCCCTCCAGGAGATCGGCGAGGCCTTCGGCGGCCGCGACCACGGCACCGTCATCCACGCCGTCAAGACCGTGGAAAACATGATGGAGCAGGACGACTCCGTCCGCGGCAGCGTGGACTTCCTGAAGACGCAGCTCACCAAGTAAGCAGCGCCTAGAACCGCTTTTACGGCCCGGCCTGCGCCGGGCCTTTTGCTTTTTGGAGACGGGACCATAAGTCCCGCGGGGCTAATAGCCCGCCTCCACTCCGAGGCCTGATTTGACTCTCAACTCTCAACCATTAACTCTCAGTTTCTCCCGATGTCCCTCACTCCCGAACAAAAGCAGACCGTCACCGGCTGGGTCGCCGCCGGCGACAACCTCTCCGCCGTCCAGAAGAAGCTCGCCGAGCAGTTCAAGATCTCGATGACCTACCGGGACGTCCGCTTCCTGGTCGACGACCTGAACCTTGAGCTGAAGGACCCGGCGCCCAAGGTCGACACCTCCGACGTGAGCAAGACCCCGCCGCCCCGCCCCGCTGCTCCCCCCGAGAAGAAGGGCCTGATCGACAAGCTGAAGGAAAAGGTCGGCATGGCCCCTGGCGCCGTCCAGGAGGACGACCTACCCCCTGAGGAGCTGCCCGAGGCCGCCGAAGACTTTCCGGCCGAGCCCGCCGGGGCCGGCAGCCTGGCCGTGGATCTGGACCGCATCGTCCGTCCGGGCTTCATGGTCAGCGGCAGCGTTACTTTCAGCGATGGCGTCAGCGGCAAGTGGGCGCTCGACCAGATGGGCCGCCTCATGCTCGAGACCCCGCAGAAGGGCTACCAGCCCAGCCCGGCCGACGTGCAGGCCTTCCAGCGCGAGTTGCAGGCCCAGCTGGCCCGCCAGGGCTTCTAAGCCCGCAATTGACCCGGCCTGAGGCCGGCATATCCTGCAGCCACCCGGCGGACATTCCGCCCGCCGGGCCACCCCTTACCCCGGAGGCTGTTCCCATGGAAAAGCTGCGTCAGTTTATCGACTGGGCGGAAGCCCATCCCAAGGTCTGGCTCGATTGCATCCGCATCTATCTCGGATTGGGCCTTTTTATCCGCGGCGTGTTCATCATCACCAACACCCGCGCCGAGTTCGTCCTGGATCTGCTCAAGCGCATGGAGTTCCCGTGGCTCGTGACCGTGGGCGTGCTCCATTATGTCTCGCTGGCGCATCTCGTCGGCGGCCTGATGCTCACCGTCGGCCTGCTGACCCGCATCGCGGCCTGGGTGCAGATCCCCATCCTGGCGGGCGCCCTGTTTGTCCATCGCAGCGAGGGCCTCATGAGCGGCGGACAGTCGCTCGAATTCTCCGCCCTCGTGTTTGTGCTGCTGGTCGTCTTCGCCGTCAGCGGCACCGGCCCGCTCTCCGTGGACAACGGCATGCCCAAGCTAAAGCCGACCATCACGCCTTAGTTGGCAGCCCACAGGATAGGGCGGCTTATCTCTAAGCCGCCGCGGCGCACCGGTAATGCGCGCCTTGCCTACGGCACGCCCGGCCCAAGGTGTTTCTCCAGGAACGCGATGATCGCCTTGTAGATCTCGGTTCGTTCCTTCTGCTGGCCGTAGTTGTGGCCGATCCGGGGGATAAAGATGCTTTCCGGCGCCCGGCCGGCCTTTTCTAGGGCGGCGATCATGCGTCTGGCCTGGTCCGGCGGCACCCGCTGGTCCTCCTTGCCCTGCAGGATCAGGACCGGGGCGGTGATCTTGTCCGCAAAATAGGCCGGGGAGATCGCCTTCAGGTTGATCTGGTCCTTCGCGGGATCACCGATCTGCTCGCGCCAGTATTGCTTGGCAGCCTTGTTTTCCGCCACATCGCTGTCCTCGTAGATGGCCGGCCAGTCGGTCACGCCGGCCATGGAGATGCCGCAGCGGTAGAGGTCCGGGCTGCGGCCGAGCGCGAACAGCGCCGAGTAACCGCCGTAGCTCATCCCATAAATGCCGATGCGCTTCGGATCCGCGATCCCGGCGGCGATCGCCCAGCGGGTGGCGTCCTCGATGTCATCCTGGATCTTCCCGCCAATCTCGCGCTTGGCCTGCTGGTAGAGTTCGTCGCCGTAGCCGAGCGACCCGCGGTAGTTCATCTGCAGGACGGCATAGCCGCGGTTGGCCAGCAACTGCACCAGCGGATCGTAGCCCCAGACGTCACGGGCCCAGGGCCCGCCATGCGGCATGACCACCAGCGGCAGGCCCTTGGGTTCGTGGCCCGCCGGCACGGTCAGGTAACCGTGGATGACCAGGCCGTCCCGGGCCGGATACTTGATCGCCAGCATCGGCGCCATCTTGGCCGGGTCGACCCAGGGCCGGGCCACCCCCACGGACTTGAAGGTCTTCTTCTCCAAGTCGAGCAGGCGATACTCGCCTGGATTCTGGTCGGACATCCCGGCCCAGAGCATCTGCTTCCCGTCGCGGCTCTGGTCGACCAGCACGTTGATCGTGTGGGGCATGGCCCGGTCGACCGCGGCCTGGTATTTCATGTAGTCCGCATCGAACCATTTAACGCGCAGCGACTCGGTGTAATAGCGCAGACCCACCAGGCCCTGCTTGGACGGGGAAAAGATGGTGCTGGCGAGCGTGATGCCGCCAATCCCGGGCATGCCCCGGTTGGGCACGATGTCGTAGACGGGATCAGTCAGCAGCGGCTCCCCCAGTTCGCCCGTCGCCGGATCGAGCGGAAACACGGTCCAGCGCTTGTCCTTGCTGAGCGCGGTCACCAGCACCCGGTTGCCCGCCGCGTCAAAGCCGGCCGGCTTGAGCTGGTTGGCGCGGTTTTTCAGCGGCAGGATGGTGCGCCACTCGGCCTTCTCGTTCTCGCGGTAGACCGCGCCGGTCAGATCGCCGTGCGACAGGATGCCGAAACGCGCCACGCCCTGGAAATCGAACCCCCAGTGGGCCACTTCACCCGGATTCTTGACCACGGTCTTGAACAGACCGCTGTCAGTGTTGAACCTGAGGATGTTTGGCCGGTTCGGATTGCCCACGCCCGCCGTGTGCCGGTCGAGCATCAGGACGCTGTCGTCCTTGTCGAAAAAACGGTGCACCACCTCATTGGCAAAGAACTGGCCGCCGAGGGAAATCTTGTTGTTCTCATAGCCGCCGATCGGCACGCCGTTGTTTCCGTCCCAATCCACCGCGATCACGCCATACAGCGCATCCATCACGGTTGTCGTGATCAGCAGGCGCTTGTTGCCGACCCAGGTG
>Ga0208512_100041_pt1 | contig 48496 bp, 52 predicted proteins | sample LakWasMet40_LOW7_2_FD_183880 | JGI IMG/M metagenome (GOLD analysis project Ga0208512, IMG submission 183880) | Freshwater sediment methanotrophic microbial communities from Lake Washington under simulated oxygen tension - Sediment Metagenome... | ecosystem: Environmental > Aquatic > Freshwater >...
ATCTACCGGCTCGACCTGAAGAAACTCGCCGCCGCCGGGCTCATCGAGGGCAAGGCCGGTGACGACAAGCTGCTCGCCGACAAGGGCGTCACCCTCTTCGGCGAGATCCGCGACCGCAACGTCCGCAAGCTCGCGCGCCTCGCCGACGGCAGCGTCCTCGCCGGCTCCTCGCCCAAGGGCAACGTCTACTCCTTCGACGCCACGGGCGGCGGGCCGCTCGTCCTGCAGGAGAACCGCGACGCCGAGGTCGTGGACCTCCTGCCCATGGAGGACGGCAGTTTCTACGCCGCGCTCGTCTTCACCACGGAGTCCGCCAGCCGCCTCAACCGCCCGGTCGACCCGAAGGCCGCCGACAGCAAGGACAAGCCGCCCGTCATCGAGGAGAAGCCCGGCTTCACCGGCCGCTCCAGCGTCGTGCGTTTTCCCGCCGACGGCTTTCCCGAGGGCGTGCTCGCCCGGCCCAACGTCGCGCTCTACCGCCTCGCCCGCCACAATGGCTGGCTGCTGCTCACCGCCGGCGAGCAGGGCGACACCTTCGGCTATGATCCCGTGGCCCGGCGCTCCCTCACCTTCGCCGGCAGCGCCTCCAGCCAGCTCAACGACATCGCCCCGCTCGGCGACGGCCGCTTCCTGCTGCTCCGCAACAACGCGCCCGGCCTCGCGCTGCTGACCTTCGCCGCCGCGCCGGTGCGCGAGCTTGAGACCAAACGCCTCGACCTCGGCTCTTCCGCCGGTCTAGGCGCCCTGCGCTTCGCGCGGATGCGCGGCGTGGAGCCCAAGGACCTCAAGGTCGAGGTGCGCACCAATTTCGGCAGCGACGAGCTCGAGGGCTGGACCCCGTGGACCGTGATGACCGTGCGCGACGGAGCCTTTTATGCCGAGGGTCTGCGCGGCCGCTATGCGAAATTCCGCCTGCAGGTGGGCGGCACCGCGGCGGACTTCCAGCTCGACAAGGCCACGCTCTACCACCTGCCGCAGAACCGCCGGCCCGCGCTCACCGACTTCCGGATTTTCTCGCCCAACCTCGGCCTGCTCCCCGCCGGCGAGCGCGCGCCCAACGCCTCGGTCACCCTCGGCCAGCTGCTCGCGCCGGGCCCGCGCGACGCGAAGGATGACAGCGACCGCCGCCGCGAGGCCCTGCTCGGCAGCCAGGTCGTGCCCCAGCCCGGCACGCAGATCGTCTACTGGTCCGTCACCGATCCCGATAGCGACAACGTCACCCACACCTTCAGCATCCGGCCGGAGAATGCCGACACCTGGACCGACCTCGTCGTCAGCACGCCGGACAACTACATCCAGTTCGAGACCGGCGGCCTCGGCGAGGGCCTCTACTTCACCCGCCTCGCCGTGAGCGAACAGGCGCCCCGTCCCGCCGCCCAACGGCTGAGCTACACCTTCGAGACCGACAACCTGCTGGTCGATCGCACGCCGCCCCTGCTCGCCGCCCCGGTCATCACCCGCGCCGACGGACTGTTGCGGATTTCCCTCTCCGGCCGCGATGCGCTGTCGCTGCTTGATGGCGCCGAGTTCTCGCTCAACAACGGCCTCAAGGCCACGGTGGTCCACCCCGTCGACAGCGTCCTCGACGGCCGAGAGGAAACTTTCGTGGTGGAGATCCCCGAGGCCAAGGCCGCCGGCGCCACCTCCGTCGAGGCCATTCTCTACGACCACGCCGGCAACGCCGCCTCAACCCGCGTGCCGCTGAAGTAAACGGCCATTCCACACAAAGCAGCGAAGCAGCTAAGTTAAAGTTGGATTAAAAAGCCGCCTGATGCCGTCCCTTATCAGCGGGACGTTCAGATTGACCAGCAACCCGAGCTGCAATCCGGTTAGCTTAAGATACGTGATGGTCTGCGCCTGATGCACTGGCAGAAGGGCATCAACCGCTTTGAGTTCTATAAGGACCCTCGCATCGACAATGAAGTCGGCGCGAAAGCCCGCATCAAGACGCCGAGACCTGTAATGCAGTGGTATGGTCGCCTCGCGCGCATATCTGATACCTCGATGCCGGAATTCTTCCTCCAGGCAGGAGCCATAGGCACTTTCCAGCAAACCCGGTCCCATTTCTTTGTGAAGGTGGAATAGTGCGTCGACCGACTTGCGGGCGGCTTCTTCCACGTCTGGCTCGATATCCAGTTTTCGATTCATGGTGTTGGCGGCCCGTCCCCACCAGAATGCGTATACAACAACGAGTGTCGATGCCTTAGCTCCTTAGCTGCTTTGTGTTCAATTTCTCATCCTCACGCCCGCGGGTGCGCCTTGGCGTAGATTTCCTTGAGCCGGGCCACGCTGGTGTGGGTGTAGATCTGCGTCGTGGTCAGGTTCGCGTGGCCGAGCAACTCCTGCACCGTGCGCAGGTCGGCGCCGGAGTTGAGCAGGTGCGTGGCGAAGGAGTGCCGGAGCTTGTGCGGCGAGAGGTCCATCGGCAGGTCGGCCAGTGCCAGGTATTTTTTCACCAGCAGTTGCACCTCCCGCACCGTCATCCGCTTGCCAGGCGCCGAGACCAGCACGGGATCGCCGGGACCCGCGCCACGCGCGAACTCGTCGCGGAACTTCCGCAGCACCTTCATCGCCGTGGCGCCCAGCGGGCAGACGCGCTCCTTGCGGCCCTTGCCGAGCACGCGGGCGCTGCCGTCGCTAAAGTCGATCGCGCCGTAGTTCAGCGCCACGAGCTCGCTGACGCGGAGCCCTCCGCCGTAGAGCAGCTCGAGCACGAGCCGGTCGCGCCACGCATCATGCACGGTGACGGCTTTGTTCTGCAGCAGCTTCAGCGGCCCGTCGAGCAGCGCGGCCACCTGCGCCTCGGTGAGAAACTTCGGCAGGCTCTTCTGCAGCTTGGGCAGCGGCACGCCGGCAAAGGGATTCCGCTCCAGCCGCCCGCGCTGCATCCAGTAGCGGTAAAAGGCGCGGAGGCCGGACACGTGATTGTGCAGCGTCCGGCGGTCGAAGCGGCGCTGCGCGTCGATGACGAAGCTGCGCACATCACGGGCTGACAGCACGTCGAAGCCGCCCTCACCGAGCTTGTTCTGGCGCAACCAGACGAAGAAATCCCCGAACGCCTGCCCGTAGTTGCGGACCGTGTAGGCGGAGTAGCGACGCTCTTTCCGCAGGTGGTCGAGGAACGGCTGAAGCCACGCGCCGGCGATGTCCGCCGGCAGGGGCTCAGGCGCGGGTTTGGACGCGGGCTTCGACATCGTGCATCACCCGATCGCATTCCTTGCGCAGGGCGGACTCGGGATCGAGCCCGCGGTGCCGGCAGGCAGCGACCAGTTCGTAAAGTTGACGGCCGGCCGCGGCCTCGGTCAGTCCGGCGGCCAGCGCGGCGACGCGCCCATCGTCCACGACGCCCGCCGCCGGCAGCTTCTGCTTCGCGATCCGCTTGGCGACCTCCTCGGCGAACATCAGGGCCGGCAGGCGCGGCGGCAGTTTCTTGAAGAGCGTGGACTCGGTCTTGCCGGCGGCAGCCTTCTCGCCGGCCTTCACCTTTTCCCAGACCTCGATGACCTCCGCGGAGTTGTCGGCCTTGCCGGTGCCAAAGACATGCGGGTGGCGGCGGACGAGCTTCTCGTTGATCTCGCGGGCCACGTCGTCGAAGTTGAAATCACCGCGTTCCGCCGCGAGCTGCGCATGGAAGACCACCTGGATGAGGACGTCGCCGAGCTCCTCGCGCATGTGCGGGATGTCGTTCCGGTCGATCGTGTCGAGGAGCTCGCTGCACTCGTCGATCAGGCAGCGGGTCAGCGTCTGGTGGGTCTGCTCGCGGTCCCACGGGCAGCCGTCGGGCGCACGGAGCCGGGCCATGGTCCGGCGGAGTTCTTCGATCGGCGTCATGGCTGGAGGAATTACCACGGAACACACGGAACACACGGAAAATCCGGGCAATTTGGTTTGGCTTCCGGGTTTCCCGTGTGTTCCGTGGTGGCCTGTATTCATGGACAAGCTGACCGAAATCATGGCCCACAAGCGCCGGGAGATCGCCCCGGTGCTGCGGCCCGTGTTCCCGGACGAACTGGCCGCGCTGCACCGCGACCTGCCCCGGCCGCCTTCCTTCCGGTCCGCCCTCCGCCGGACGGACGGAAAACTCGCGGTCATCTCCGAGATCAAGCGCCGCTCCCCGTCCGCCGGCGCCATCAGGGAGAACATCTCGGCCCTCGACCAGGCGCACCGTTACCGGGCCGCCGGCGCCGCCGCCCTGTCCATCCTGACCGACGAAAAGTTCTTCGGCGGACGCATCGAGGACCTGCAGGAGGTCACCGGTGACTTCGCCGCCAAGGGCCCCGCCCTGCCCTGCCTGCGCAAGGACTTCATGGTCCACCCGGTCCAGGTGCTGCAGGCCCGCCTGGCCGGCGCCAGCGCCATCCTCATCATCGTCCGCGCCCTTTCGGACGAGGAGATCGAGGCCCTGCACCACGCCGCCACGGCTGCCGGCCTCGACGCCCTGTTCGAGATTCACAACGAGGACGAACTCGCCCGCGCCGTCCGCCACGGCGCGAAGATCATCGGCGTGAACAACCGCGACCTCGCCATCTTCAAGACCGACCTCGGCCTGTCCGAGCGCTTAATCCCGCTTTTTCCGAAGAACGTCATCGCCGTCAGCGAGAGCGGCATCGCCACCGCCGCCGACGCCGCGCGCGCCCGGGCCGCCGGCGCGCACGCCGTGCTGGTCGGCGAGTCCCTCATGCGCGCCGACGATCCGGCCGCCGTCATCCGCAGCTTCCACTCGGTATGAGCCTGCCGCTCACGCCCAAGACCACGCGCGACCTGCTCACCCAGCTCGGGCATGAGCCGAAGCGGTTCCTCGGGCAGAATTTCCTCGTCGACGGCAACATCGTCCGCAAGTCCCTCGAACTCGGCGGCGTCACGGCCGGCGACACCGTCGTCGAGATCGGCCCCGGCCTGGGCACGCTGACCAACGCCCTGCTCGACGCCGGCGCCGAGGTCTGGGCCATCGAGCGCGACTACGGCCTGCACAAGCACCTCGCCGCCACGCTCGCCGCCACCAACCCGCGCCTCCACCTCATGGAGGGCGACGGCGTCGAGCACCCGCTGGCTGGCCTGCCCGCCGACCGCACCGGCTCCTTCAAGATCGTCGCCAACCTGCCCTACGCCATCGCCACGCCCTGGCTCGACGGCGTGCTCTCCGGTCCGCTGCCCGACCGCATGGTCCTCATGCTCCAGCAGGAGGCCGCCCAGCGCTACGTCGCCCAGCCGGGCTCCAAGACCTTCGGCGCCATCTCCATCACCCTGCAGGCCGCCTATGCCGTCGCACCCGGCCACAAGGTCGATGGCTCGTGCTTCTACCCGCAGCCGGACATCGAGTCCTACCTGCTCCACCTCACGCGCCTGCCGGATCCCTTCGTCTTCCCGGCGGCCGTCAAGGCCGTCATCCGCGCCTGTTTCCAGCAGCGCCGGAAACAGATCGGCGGCCTCCTGCGCAACAAGCTCCCCGACGGCGGCGCGGCCTGGCTCGCGGAGCTGTCGGCCGCCGGCCTCGGCCCGCACACCCGGCCCGAGCAAATCCCCGTGGCACTCTGGCGGCGGCTGACGGTCTGAGCCGGGGCCGCTTGAAAATCATCCCCGTCTCGCTAGTTTCCGTCTCCATGCTCCGCCTGTCCCTGCTCCTCGCCGCCGGCGCCCTGATGCCGGCCGCCTTGCCCGCCCAAAGCGCGACGCTGGCGGGGAGACTCGAGGGCGACACCTACTTCTCGGCCACCGGCGAATTCAGCCTGCCTCTGCCGGTGCTGCGCGAACTGGGCGGCACCGTCACCGACACCGAGAACGTCGTCACCTTCTCCGACAGCTACAGCACCCACATCAGCATCGCCTGCTTCCCGCAGGATGCCCTGCAGCGCTGGGAGCTCGAGACGCGCGGCCTGCGGGACTACCTGCTGTATTTCTTCACCGACTTCGTGCTCACGGATTTCGATCGCCGCTTCCCCGGCTCGAGGATTGAGAGCGCCCGGTTTGTGCCAGAGCTGCACGACGGCGCCCTCATCACCTACGCGGAACTGCCGGGCGGATCGCACTTCGAGCCGAAGGAAGGCGTCCTTGGCGCCCCCACGTCCAAGCGCGTCACCGCGAAGCGCGGCACGCTCCTCTTCGCGCGCAACCGCCACGTCTACGTCCTCAGCACCGAACTCGCCGAGCGGGCCACGCAACGCGGCACCTACGAGTCCACCCCCGAGAAGGAAAACGCCCTGCTGACCGCGCGCCTGACCGAGCTGGCCAACCGGCTGGTCTTCCCGGCGCCCCGGTCGCGCACCCCCTGAGCCCCGCGCATGTTCGAGTCCTACGAGGAAGTCATCCAGGGCGAGACCGCCAGCCGTCGCGCCCCGCCGGCCGCCCATGAGATCCTCGTCGGTCGGTTGCACACCCTGGTCGCCGCCGCCCTGCCGCCGGACGCCCCGCTCCAGCTCCTCCCGCGGCGCGCCAGCCTGCAGCTCGCCGATGATTGCATCCTGCGGCCGGACCTCACCGTGGTCCGCACCGACCCCGGGCTCGCCGGCCCGGACCGGCTCTACCTTGTCGCCGAGGTCCTGCTGCCGGGCGACCACCACCTCGATACCGTCATCAAGAAGGAACTCTGGTCCGCCCTCCGCCTCCCGCGGCTGTGGATGGTCGACCCGCGCTACCTCAACGTCGAGGTCTACGGTCTCGGCGAATTCGGTTTCACCCTCACCGACATCCTCGCCCATCACCACCCGCTGACCGATCCCCGCCTACCGGGACTTGGTTGCAGTATGGACGAGCTCTTCGCTAAGGTCTGATTTTCAATTCCCCACCCTATGCTCCGCCGCCTCGTTCTCATGTCCCTCGTCACCCTGTCCGCCCAGGCCTTCGACCTGGTCAACCCCAAGCCGCCCGTCGCCGCCAAGAAGCCCAAGGACGTCACCGTCCATGAGGACAAGCGCATCGACGACTACTTCTGGCTCCGCGAGAAGGGCACGCCCGAGGTCGTCGGCTACCTTGAGCAGGAGAACGCCTACACCGAGGCCGTCCTCGCCCCGGCAAAGGCACTGCGCGCCGCGCTCTACTCGGAGATGGTCGCCCGCATCAAGGAGGACGATTCCTCGGCCCCCGTGGTGTTCAAGGGCTACGCCTACTACACCCGCACGGAGAAGGACCGGCAGTATCCGATCTATTGCCGCAAGGGCACGGCCGCTGGCGCCGCCGAGGAAATTCTCCTCGACCTGAACAAGATGATCGGCACGAACACCTACATCTCGGTCGGCTCCTACAAGGTCAGTGAGGACGGTGCGCGCCTCGCCTACTCCATCGACTGGACCGGTTACCGACAATACGAGGTCTTCGTCATGGACCTCGCCACCAAGACGCTCGTCCCGCAGGCGATCGGCAAGGTCTCCGACCTCGACTGGGGCGCGGGCCACGACGTCATCTATTACGTCACCGAGAACGAGGCCAAGCGCTCAGACAAGGTCCACCGCTGGACGCTCAGCACCGGGAAATACGAGCTGGTCTACGAGGACAAGGACGAGCTCTACAACGTCGACGTCTTCCGCACCCGGGACGGCAAGTTCATGGTCTGCCACAGTGAGAGCAAGCTGACCTCCGAGTCGCTCGTCCTGCCCGCCGACAGCCCCAGCCTTGCCCTGCGCAGCCTGCTCGGCCGCACCGAAAACGTGAAATACTTCACCGAGCACCGCGACGGCCGGTTTTACTATGCGACCAACCACGGCGGCGCGAAGAATTACAAGGTCGCCTCCGCCCCCGATGCGATGCCCGGCAATCTCACGGATGTCATCCCGCACAACCCCGCGATCAAGGTCGAGGGTCTCGACATGTTCGCCACGCACCTGGTCGTCGAGGAACGTGAGAACGGCCTGCCGCACCTGCGGGTTTATGATTTCGCGACCGGCAAATCGAGGCGCCTCGAGATGCCCGAGGCCGCCTACGAGGTCACCACCGGCGGCAACTGGAGCTACGACGCCACCTCAGTGCGCCTCAACTACCAGTCGCTGGTCCGCCCCCCGACCACCTACACGGCCGACCTCGCGACCGGTGCCTTCACGCTGATCAAGCAGACTGAGGTGCTCGGCGGCTTCGATGCGAAGCACTACAAATCCGAGCGCCTCTGGGCCACGGCCCGCGACGGCACGAAGATCCCGCTGTCCGTCGTCTACCGCGCCGACCTCGACCGCACCAAACCGCAGCCGCTCTGGCTCTACGGCTACGGTTCCTACGGCATCAGCATGCCGGTGTCCTTCAACGCGTCGCGCGTCAGCCTGCTCGACCGCGGGCTGATCTACGTGATCGCCCACATCCGCGGCGGCGGCGAACTCGGTGAGGAATGGCGCGAGGCCGGCCGCATGGACAAGAAGATGAATACCTTCAACGACTTCGTGGACTGCGGCCAGTGGCTCGTCGACCAGGGCTGGACCACGCCGAAGCAGCTGGTCACCTCCGGCGGCAGCGCCGGCGGCCTCCTCATGGGCGCCGTGCTCAACCAGCGCCCCGACCTTTTCCAAGCCGCGCTGATCCAGGTGCCCTTCGTTGATGTCCTCAACACCATGCTCGATGCCACCCTGCCGCTCACGACCGAGGAATACATCGAGTGGGGCAACCCGAACAACAAGACAGAGTATGGCTGGATGCGCGCCTACAGCCCCTACGACAACCTCAAGACGGCCAACTACCCGCACGTGCTGGTCAACGTCTCCTACAACGACAGCCAGGTGCCGTATTGGGAGGGCGCCAAATACCTCGCCAAGCTCCGCACGCTCGACACCGGCCGCAGCGCCACGCTGCTCTACTCGACGATGGGCGCCGGTCACGGCGGCGTCGCGGGCCGCTACGACGCCCTCAACGACACGGCGCGGAACTACGCCTTCTTTTTGCAGGCACTGGGCCTTTCCAAATAGGCCATATTCGACCCATAGGACCTATACCCCATGAAACCTTCGCTCCTTAGCTTCTTTGTGTTTTCCACCGCTCTGGTCGCGGCCTCCTACGCCGCCGAGCGCCCGCATGGCCTTGTCATTCACGGCGGCGCCGGGGTCATCGAGCGTGCCTCCATGAGCCCCGAGCGTGAGGCCGAGTATCGCGCCCGGCTCGCCGAGGCGCTCAACGCCGGCTACGCGGTCCTCGACCGCGGCGGCGCCGCCCTCGAGGCCGTCACGGCCGCGATCAACATCATGGAGGACTCCCCGCTTTTCAACGCCGGCAGGGGCGCCGTGTTCAACGCCGACGGCATCTGCGAGCTCGACGCCTCCATCATGGACGGCCGCACCCAGGCCGCCGGCGCCATCGCAGGCGTCCACCACATCAGAAATCCCATCAACCTCGCGCGCGACGTCATGCTGAAGTCCCCGCACGTGATGATGGCCGGCGAAGGCGCCGAGAAGTTCGCGAAATCCCTCGGCTACGAGCTGGTGCCGAACGAATATTTCCAGACCGACTGGCGCCGCGAGCAGTTGAAGAAGGCCCAGGCCAAGGAGAAGGACGGCAAGGAACGCACCGCCGCCGCGCCCGCGGATTATTTCACCCGCACGCTCCGCTGGGGCACCGTGGGCTGCGTGGCCCTCGACAAGGCCGGCAACCTCGCCGCCGGCACCTCCACCGGCGGCATGACCAACAAGAAATTCGGCCGCATCGGCGACGCCCCGATCATCGGCGCCGGCACCTACGCGCACAACGCCACCTGCGCCGTCAGCGCCACGGGTTGGGGCGAATATTTCATCCGCGTCGGCGTCGCGCGCGACATCGCCGCCCAGATGGAATACAAGGGCACACCGCTGCGCGAAGCGGCGGCCGCCACCATCGCCAAGGTCGGCAAGCTCGGCGGCGACGGCGGCGTCATCGCCCTCGACGCCCAGGGTAACATCGCCATGGAATTCAACTCCCCCGGCATGTATCGCGCCGCCCGGCTCTCGAACCGCCCCGCCTTCGTCGCCATCTATGGCGACGAAGCCACCCCATGATCCGTCTTTTTTGTTTATTCCTGCTCAGCGCGACCGCGCTGTCCGCCGAGCCCGCCTTCCATGCCTGGGCCGCCAAGCCGCCGATGGGCTGGAACAGCTGGGATTGCTTCGCCACCACGGTCACCGAGGAACAGGCGAAGGCGCAGACCGACTTCATGGCGGAGAAACTGGCCCGCTTCGGCTGGACCTACATCACGGTCGACATCCAGTGGTATGAGCCGAACGCCACGAGCTTCAACTACCGCAAGGGCGCCGTGCTCAGCATGGACCAGTGGGGCCGCCTGTTGCCCGCGGAAAACCGCTTTCCCTCCGCCGCGGGCGGCAAGGGCTTCAAGGCGCTCGGTGACTACATCCACGCGAAGGGCCTGAAGTTCGGCCTGCACCTGATGCGCGGCATCCCGCGCCAGGCCGTCGAGCAGAACCTCCCCATCCTCGGCACCACTGCGCGCGCCGCCGACATCGCCGATGTCAACCGCGTCTGCCAGTGGAACACCGACATGTATGGCATCGATATGGCCAAGCCGGGCGCGCAGGAATATTATGACTCCGTCTTCGCCCTGCTCGCCTCCTGGGGCGTGGACTACGTGAAGGTCGACGACATCAGCCGGCCCTACCATGACAACCTCGCCGAGATCGAGGCCGTGCGGAAGGCCATCGACCGCACCGGCCGCCCGATGGTGCTCAGCCTCTCGCCGGGCGAGACGCCCCTCGACGCCGGCAACCACGTCGCGATGCACGCCAACCTCTGGCGCATCAGCGACGACTTCTGGGACAGCTGGAAGGAACTGCTCAAGCAGTTCGAGCGCCTCCGCAACTGGACGCCCTACGCCGGTCCCGGCCACTGGCCCGACGCCGACATGCTCCCGCTCGGCAAGATCCGCTTCGGCAAGGACACCAGGTTCACCCCGGACGAGCAGATCACGCTCATGAGCCTCTGGAGCATCGCCCGCTCCCCGCTCATCCACGGCGGCGACATGACCAAGACCGACGACTTCACGCTCTCGCTCCTCACCAATCCCGAGGTCATCGCCGTCAACCAGGACAGCTCCGGCAACCGAGAGCTGTTCCACCACGACAACCTCGTCGGCTGGATCGCCGACGTGCCGGGCTCGAAGGACAAATACGTCGCCCTCTTCAACACCGCCGACACCGGCAACCGCCCCGTGGTCGTCGCGCTCAAGGACCTCGGCTTCCCGGCCAGCGCCCGCGTGCGCGACCTCTGGCGCCGCGTTGACCTTGAGGAGGAAGTCATGGATGAATTCGCGCCGGTCCTGCCGCCGCACGGCGCGGGGCTCTACCGGTTCACGCCGCTCGCCTCTCCCGAATGATCCCCGCCACCCCAGCCTCCGGCCCCGCCCTTGGCTCCAGCGTCTTCGACTGGACGAAGCTGGCCGCCCAAACGACCAAGGTCGGCGAGATCCGCCCCTACTTCGACGCCGCCACGCGCACGCTCGGCCGTCTTGAGTCCCACGTGACCACGCTCAATCCCGGCGAGATCTCCCACGCCGCGCACGCCCACGCCGACGAGGAGCTCGTGATCGTCCGCGAGGGCACTCTCGAGGCCACCATCAACGGCGTGTCGCACGTTGCCGGCGCCGGCTCGGTGTTTTTCTTCGCCTCCCACGACCTCCACGGCCTGCGCAACCCCGGCACCGTCCGCACCAGTTACCACGTCGTCCGTATCTTCCCGCGGGACCTCGCCCCATGAACAAACGCGACCTCCTGGCCCGCATCATCGCCAAGCTCGCCGACGAGCTGGAGCAGATCACCAACGCCGCCCTCGCCACCCACGCCGAGGCGACGGACGAGGAGAACAAGGCCGAGGACAAATACGACACCCGCGGCCTCGAGGCCTCCTACCTCGCCCACGGCCAGTCCAAGGCCGCCGAGGAGGCCGCCCAGGCCGTCGCCCAGTTCCAGGCGCTGCCGGTCCGCGATTTCGCGGCCGGCGAGCCCATCAGCCTCGGCGCCCTCGTGCGGCTCGACGGCCGGGGCGGCAGCCACTACTTCATCGGCCCGCGCGCCGGCGGCACCGAGATCGAGGCCGGCGGCGACCCCGTGCTGGTCATCACTCCGCAGTCCCCGCTCGGCCGCCAGCTCATGGGCCGCAAGCAGGGCGACACCCTCCAGCTCGACCTCGGCGGCAAGCGCAGCGAGTTCCGCGTGTCCTCCGTCGCCTGACGAATTGGTGATTCACTTCCTGTCCACCTTCCCCTGATATCTGTCCTCCGATTCCCATGACCACCTACGAGACCCTCCGCGCCGACATCATCACCGCCATGAAGGCCCGTGACACGGCCACCGCCACCGCGCTCCGCACCATGGACGCCGCCATCCAGCGCGCCGCGATGGACTCCAGCAAGCCGATCGACGAGGCCCTCGCCATCGCCACCTTCCGCAAGGCCGTCAAGAACCTCACCGACGCCCGCAACGAGTTCGAGAAGGGCGGCCGCGCCGACCTCGTCGCCGCTAACAACGCCGAGCTCGCCATCCTCGAGAAATACCTGCCCAAGGGCCTAGACGCCGCGAAGCTCGAGGCGCTCGTCGCCGAGGTCATCGCCGCCACCGGCGCCACCTCGAAGAAGGAGATGGGCAAGGTGATCGGCGCCCTCAAGCAGCGCCCGGAGGCCGGCCTCCTCGACTTCGGCGCCGCCAGCAAACTGGTCCAGGCGAAGCTGCCGTGAGGCGCGGGGCGCGCTTCTGTTGAGAGCTGAGAGTTGAGGGTTGAGAGACAGAACCCACCGCTTCCACCTGCCTTTCACTCTCATCTCTCAACCCTCAACTCTCAACTACCCAGCCATGTCCCTCATCGACCCGCTCTTCTCCGTCGGCTTTCTGCGGAAAGCCATCTGGAAGCTGTGGTATCCGTTCCTGACGCGCCGGCTGGTGGCCGAGGAGGTGCTGTTCCTCAACTACGCCTTCGAGACCGAGCCGCCGGTCGGCCTCGCGCTCGACCCGGCCGACGAGCCGAACCGCGCCTGCATCCAGCTCTACCATCACGTCGCCACGCAGGTTGACCTGCAGGGCAGGCGCGTCCTCGAGGTCAGTTGCGGCCACGGCGGCGGCGCGTCGTTCCTGACCCGCACGCTGCAACCGGCACGCTACACCGGGCTCGATCTCAATCCCACCGGCATCAAATTCTGCCAGCGCCGCCATCAGGTCGCGGGCCTGGACTTCCTGCAGGGCGACGCGGAAAACCTGCCCTTCCCCGACGAGACCTTCGACGCCGTTATCAACGTCGAGGCCTCGCACTGCTATCCGGACTTCCCCCGCTTCCTCGCCCAGGTGGCTCGCGTGCTGAAGCCGGGCGGACATTTCTGTTACGCCGATTTCCGTTTCGACGAGGGGCTCGCCGACTGGGAGCAGGCACTGGCGGGCGCCCCGCTGAAGCAAATCAAGACCCGCGTCATCAACACCGAGGTGCTCCGCGGCATGGACCGCAACTCCGAGCGCTCGCAGAAGCTGCTGGTGCGGCACCTGCCGCAGTTCATGCACTCCCTCGGCCGCGACTTCGCCGGCATCCAGGGCTCGCGCATCTACAACGCGCTGAAGGAAGGCCGCCTGTCGTATCGGTCGTATTGTTTCGTGAAGGAGTAGTCACTCCTCCACCACGTCCACGCCCTCGAATTCGCCGTCGTCGTTGATCCGCACGCTGACCGTCATCGGCCGGCAGCAGACCTCGCAGTCCACGGTGAACTCGGCGCTCCCCTCGCTGGCATCCAGCGCCAGCGAGAACGTCTCCCCGCAATGCGGGCACTCGATGGAAATGGAGTCGTGCACGGGTCCGATCTCTCAACCCTCAGCTCTCAACTTTCAACTATTTGGCCGGAGGTCAAATCACGGCGCCGCCCACTTGAGCAAGCCGAGGAAGATGCCGACGATCGCGGCCGACAGCGAGCAGCATACGATGAAGCCGATGGCATCCACCCGGTCCCACTTGCAGAACTCCCAGTTGGAGGACGGCAGCAGCTTGGTGCTGTCGAAACGGGTCGGGTTGCGGAGGGTCTCGGCGATGCCGGCGGCCTCGAGCTCGGGCGTGTCGCCGACCGGCGTCTTCATCTTGCCGTAGAATTCCGCCACGAGTTTCGGATCGGTCGGCTTGGTCAGCAGGCTGACCACGATGAGCACGACGAATGGGAACAGCCCGTCAAAGAAGAATCGGAGCGTGAAGCGCTGCGTGAGGGTCATGGCCTCGACGTTCACGCCCGCCTTGCCCGCGAGGAAGGCGGCGAAGTTGAAGGGGTTGGTGCGCGTGGCCGCGGCGACGAGCGGGCTGTTCAGGTCGTTCGGGTCCTGGTGGACGACCTTGGAGAAATACACGCCGGTGCCGGGCTTCGTGCTCATGATCGTGAGCGCCGGGTTGTTGGCGATGGCCGGCACGTGGGAAACGGTCCACGGGATGACGAGGGTGCACAGGGTCGACAGGACCACGCAGGCCCAGACCGCCGGAGCGGTGACGCGCCGCCACCAAAAGGTCGTGAGCACCGCCGCGCCGAACGGGATGTTGACCGTCAGGACGATGGTCACGACGTCGTAGAAGCTGCCCATGAGGGTCGCGGCCACCGTGCCGAGGATGAGCACGGCCACGATGGTGCAGCGCGCGTAGAAGACGCCCTGCTCCTGCGAGATGTCCGGCCAGATCTGCCGGTAGACGTTGCGGACGAAAAGCGAGGAGATGGCGAGGGCCTTGGCGGCGAGCGTGGACATCGTGCCCGCGAGCACGCCGGCGAGCATGAGGCCGATGAGGCCGGGCCCGAGGAGCTTGTTGGACATGGCGCCCCAGGTCGCGTCCGGGTCGGAGATGCCGCCCACGCCGAACATGGCGACGGCAATCAGGCCGGCGAAGGCCCACATGATGATCATGAGGCGCTTCAGGTAGGTGCCCGACACGCCCGAGCGCGCGGCGAACTCGTTCTTCGCCGAGCCGCAGATGCCCATGTTGTGGCTCAGGCCGGCGTTCTGCACGATGCTGACCAGCAGGATGGCGCAGAGGCTGACCACGGAGAACTGCTCGGCGCCGGCCGCGCCGAAGAGATCGAACATCCGCGCCGGCACCTTCTCGGCCAGTGCGCCCCAGCCGCCGATGGCCTTGAGACCGGTCGGGATCAGCAGCAGGGAAAAGACGATGATGAGGACGCTCTGCAGGCCCTCGTTGACGGCCGCGGCCGCCATGCCGCCCATCACGATGTAGGCGCCGACGATGAGGGTGAAGACGGCGTAGAAGGTCAGGTCGTTGAGCACCGTGACGTAACTGCGCAGCTCACCGCGGGTGTTGCGGTCGCGCAGGGTCTCAAGGCGATCCATTTCCGCGCCGGCCAGCGGGGCGGCCGCATGCTGCTTCTCCAGCGTCTTCATCTCGCGGTAGCCCTCGACCGAGGTCCGCTCGGTGGCGGTCCACTGCACCTCGGGCTTCACCACGAGGGAGGAGGCGATCTTGTAGGCGGTGACGTTGCCAAAGCCCAGGAACACGCAGGCCACGAGGATCTGGAAGATGGCGTAGAAAAGGCTGAGCTTCTTGCTCCGGTAGCGGTCCTCGAAGAGGTCGGAGAGCGTCGTGAGCCGCACGCGGCGGAACCAGACGTTCATGAACCAGAAATACGGGTTCATGAACACGGTCTGGAACGACAGCCAAGCGCCCGGTGCGCCCTGCTGGTAGACGAAGCTCGCGGTGCTGACGGCGCCCTGCGGCTCGGTCGCGTTGCCGAAGTTCAGGAAGAACTGGTAGAGCTTGCCCAGCTTGCGGCCGGCGAGGAAGAAGCCCTCCTCGCTCTTGGTCGCGGCGCCCGCGCGCTTGCCGATGTAGACGACGGCCGCCAGGTAGGCGACGACGATGAAGATGTCCAGGGGGTGCAGGCTGCCGAGCATGGGGTAATGGGGGCTGGGGGTGACGTGGAAACCGGGACCAATCCAACGGGCCGCCGCGGGGCTAGCAGGGCCAAATCTTACTGACAGTAAGATTGCCGGGAAAGTTGTCGCCGAGGCAAGGCGCGTTTGGCGGGCGGTTGGGTCGCCTTTCGGGTAAACCCGCCGTGAAAGAGAGCGGCGGTCCAGCCCGCGGTTGCCTCGGCCGCTCCCCGGCGGATGATGCCGCCATGAAAAACCGCCTGCTGTCCTGTCTGTGCGTTATGGGTGCGTTCGCCGCCTCCGCCTTTGCGGCCGAGCCGGCCGCCACCCCGGTGCACGCCACCACGATCACCAAGTCGGCCATCAAGATCGGCAACGGCTCCTTCGCCCTCGTCAAGGGCACCAAGCTTGAGGTCCTTGGCCGCGAGGGCGACAACCTCATCGTCAAGTTCCGCTCCATGCAGGGAAGGATCCCGCTCGCGGAAACGGACTATAACCCCGACACCGAACTGCCCGAGGCGGCCCCGGTGGAGCCGAAATCCAAGGCCGTGCTCAAACCCGCGGCGACACCGGCCGCGACCAAGCCCGCCACGCCGGCGCCCGCCACGCCTCCCGCCCTCTCCGTCGACGGCAAGCCCGCGACCAACTACGGCAAGTCCGTCCAGAAGGCCAAGCAGGTCAGCGAGGCGAACAAGAGCACGCACGTCGAGCCGACGAAAGACATCATGGCCGAGCAGCCGAAGCAGTAGACTCAGCCCTTGGCCGCGACCGCGGCCGGCTTGTCTCCTAGGTAGATCATGTAGGTGCTGCGCTTGGCCTTGGCGTAAAGCTTGGCCGGCACCGCCTGCACGGCGAAGCCCGCCTTCTTCAGCCGCTGCTCGATCGCCGTGTCAGCGCACGCCGACCAGATGGCCGCCCGGCCGCCCGGTTTCAGCGCCAGCGCGATCTGCTGCATGCCGCGCTCGCTGTAGAGCTGGTTGTTCTCGTCCTTCACCATGGCCGTCGTGCCATTGTCGATGTCGAGCACGATGGCGTCATACGGCGCCTTCGCGCCGCGCCGGATGATCGCGCGCACGTCCTCCGCCAGCACCGTGACGCGCGGGTCGGCGAGCGCGCCGCCGTTCAGCCCCGCCAGGAAGGTCCGGTTCCACGCCACGATCTCGGGAAACAGTTCCGACACCTGCACCGCGGCCTTGGGCCCGGTGTGCGCCAGCACGCTCTTCAGGGTGAAACCCAGCCCGAGCCCGCCGATCAGCACCTTCGCCGGCTGGCCGCGGTTCACCAGCCGCTCAACCCCGAGCCGGCCGAGCTCGATCTCGGAGGTGGCCACCGAGGAGTGCATCAGCTGCTGCCCGTTGACGCGGATGCAGTAGCTGCCGTCGTGCTCGACCAGGGTCATGCGCGCGCCGTTCGGCGCCTTTGTCTCGGCGAGGGTGATGTTCGGTTTCAACGCCCCCACGCTGGCGTGAACCGGCCCCGGATGGAAAACACAAAGAAGCGAAGAAACCAAGATACCGGCCCTTTTTGCGTCTTCGCTTCTTTGTTTCTTTGTGTTTTCCGCCGCGAACCTCCGTTGTGAGGGGCCGTGCCAGCCCCGCCCGCTCCCCTCGCCCCGCTGCCCGGATCGCCTGATCCGGACGCGGTGCTTGACGCCTTCCTGCAGGCGATGGCGGCGCGCGGCCTTACGCTCTATCCGGAACAGGAGGAGGCGATCCTCGAGCTGTTCGCCGGCCGCAACGTCATCCTCAACACCCCCACCGGCTCGGGCAAGTCGCTCGTCGCCGCCGCCCTCCACTTCAAGGCCCTCTGCGCGGGCCGGCGCTCGGTCTACACCTGCCCGATCAAGGCGCTGGTGAACGAGAAGTTCCTCAGTCTCTGCCGCGATTTCGGCCCGGAGCATGTCGGCATGATGACCGGCGACGCCTCGGTGAACCCGCACGCCAAGATCCTGTGCTGCACCGCCGAGATCCTCGCCAACATCGCCCTCACCCGCGGCGAACACGCGGACGTCGCCGCGGTTATCATGGACGAGTTCCACTACTACTCCGACGCCGAGCGTGGCTACGCCTGGCAGGTGCCGCTGCTCACGCTGCCGCAGTCGCGCTTCCTGCTCATGTCGGCCACGCTGGGTTCGACGGACTTCTTCGAGAAGGACCTCACCCGCCTGACCGGCGCGCCGACCCTCACCGTGCGCAGCGACCGCCGGCCGGTGCCGCTGGCCTTCGAGTATTCGGAGATCCCGCAGGCCGAGCGCGTCGCCGCCCTGCTGGCCGGTGACCGCGCCCCGGTCTACCTCGTGCACTTCACCCAGCGCGCCGCCTCCGAGGCCGCGCAGGCGCTGATGAGTTTGCCGGTCTGCACCAAGGACGAGAAAGCCGTGCTCGCGACCGCGCTCGAGCGCGTGAAGTTCAACAGCCCCTACGGCAAGGACATGAAGCGCTGGCTGCGTCACGGCATCGGCGTGCACCACGCGGGCCTGCTGCCCAAATACCGCATCCTCGTCGAGTCGCTCGCCCAGCAGGGCCTGCTCAAGCTCATCTGCGGCACCGACACACTCGGCGTCGGCATCAACGTCCCGATCCGCACTGTCCTCTTCACCCAGCTCTGGAAATACGACGGCAAGAAGGCCGCCATCCTCAGTGTGCGCGATTTCCGCCAGGTCTCCGGCCGGGCCGGTCGCGCCGGCCACGACACCCAGGGCTACGTCATTGTGCAGGCGCCGGAACACTTCATTGAAAACAAGCGTGCCGAGGAAAAGGCCGCGGCCGACCCCGCGAAAAAGAAGAAACTCGTCAAGGCCCGCGCGCCCGAGGGCTCGGTCGGCTGGGACGCGAAGACCTTCGAACGCCTCCGGACCGCCTCGCCCGAGGAACTGTCGTCCCATTTCGACGTGTCCCACGGCATGCTGTTGCTCGTGCTCAGCCGTGACAGCGACGGTTGCCGCGCCATGCGGCAGCTCATCAACGACTGCCACGAGACGCCGGCCAGGAAGCGCGCCCTCCGCAAGCGCGCCTGGCAGCTCTTCCGCGCCCTGCTCGACCGCAAGATCGTCGAGATCATCCCGCGCCTGCCCTCCGGCCGCCGGCTCCGCGTCAACATCGAGCTGCAGGACGACTTCTCCCTGCACCAGGCGCTCTCGCTCTACCTGATCGACACCCTGCCGCTGCTCAACCGCGAGTCGCCCGACTACCCGTTCGACGTGCTCACACTGTGCGAGGCCATCGTTGAGGATCCCGACCAGATCCTGCGCCGGCAGGTGGACCGGGAGAAGGGCCGCAAGATCGAGGAATGGAAGGCCGCCGGCATCCCCTACGACGAGCGCATGGCGAAACTTGAGGAGGTCGAGCACCCCAAGCCGCTGCGCGACTTCCTCTATGAGACCTTCAATGCCTTCGCCGCCGCGCACCCGTGGGTCGAGCAGGAGAACGTCCGACCCAAGTCCATCGCCCGCGAGATGTTCGAGCGTTACCAGTCCTTCTCCGACTACGTCCGCGAATACGGCCTTGAGCGCAGCGAGGGCCTCCTGCTTCGCCACCTGATGCAGGCCTGGAAGGTCCTCGCCCAGACCGTGCCCGACTCCGCCAAGACCCCCGAGGTCGTCGAGATGGAGGACTATTTCCGCGAGCTGATCCGCGGCATCGACTCCAGCCTGCTCGACGAGTGGGAACGGCTCAAGAACCCCGAGTTCATCGCGACCGAGGCGGACGCCAAGCCCGCGCGGCCGGCCAGCTTCGACATCACACGCGATGCCGACGCCTTCCGCCGGCTCGTGCGCACCGCGCTCCTCGGTTTCCTGCAGGACGTCGCCGCCCGCGACTGGGAAGCCGCCAGTCAGCGCCTGCTGCCAAGCCCTGAACCGGTCGAAGGGGCCGAGGCCCGCCGCATCGAGAAGGAATTCACCGCCTACTTCGAGGCCCGCGGCCGCTTCCGCCTCGATCCCGAGGGTCGCGCGGTGAAGCACACGCATTTTGATGAACAGGGAGCGGGGAGCATGGAGCCGGGAGTCTGGGCGATTGCCCAGGTGTTGGCAGATGTGGACGGGCAGAACGACTGGGAGGCCCGCTTCGAGGTCTCGCTGACCGAATCCCGCAAGGAAAACCGCCCCGTCCTCCGCTTCATAGCCACCCGCCCCGTCGGCGCGGAATAGACGGCGTTCAATCTCGGAATTTTTAACCGCAAAGAGCCAAAGAACCTAAAAATTGATTTCCTGACACTCAAAGGCGTTGGGAATTTTAATGCACCCGGCGCCTATGGGCGCCCGGAACATTCACGACATCCGCCAAGAACCCCTTTGCGTTCTTTGCGGTAAACCATGCCTTGGTCCTACCCCAGATCCCCATCTGGCTTCAGGGGCTGATTAGCCCCTCTGCAAGGTCCGCCCTGCCCCACAATGCCTTTGACCGGGGCCCCTCAGGCTTTCAACTTTCACCCTTCAACTTTCAACAATGAGCAAGCCCACCATCATCTACACGAAGACCGACGAGGCCCCGGCGCTCGCCACCTATTCCCTCCTGCCGATCGTGCAGGCCTTCACCAAGCACGCGGGGATCAACATCGAGACGCGCGACATCTCCGTCGCCGCGCGCATCCTGGCCGCCTTCGCCGACAAGCTCCCGGCCCACCAGAAGGTCGCCGACCACCTCGCCGAGCTCGGCGCCCTCACGCTCAAGCCCGAGGCCAACATCATCAAGCTCCCCAACATCTCCGCCTCCGTCCCGCAGCTCAAGGAGGCCATCGCCGAGCTCCAGGCCCACGGTTACGCCGTTCCCGACTTCCCGGACACGCCCAAGACCGACGCCGAGAAGGACACCCGCGCCCGCTACGACAAGGTCAAGGGTTCCGCCGTCAACCCCGTCCTCCGCGAGGGCAACTCCGACCGCCGCGCACCCAAGGCCGTCAAGGACTACGCCCGCGCCCACCCGCACTCCATGGGCAAGTGGGCCCCCGACTCGAAGACCAACGTCGCCACCATGGGCCGCCACGACTTCTTCTCCAACGAGCAGTCCGTCACGGTCGCCGCGGCCACCACGGTGAAGATCGAGTTCGTCGGCGCCGACGGCGCCGCCAAGGACCTCCTCCCCAAGCTCAACCTGAAGGCCGGCGAGATCATCGACGGCACCTACTTCAGCAAGTGGGCGTTCGAGACCTTCATCGGCGACCAGATCTCCCGCGCCAAGGCCGAGGGCGTGCTCTTCTCCCTGCACCTGAAGGCCACCATGATGAAGGTCTCCGACCCCATCATCTTCGGCCTGGCCGTCCGCGTGTTCTTCAAGGATGTCTACGCGAAGCACGGCGAGACCTTCACCAAGCTCGGCGTCGACCTGAAAAATGGCTTCGGCGACCTCGTCGAGAAGATCGCCACCCTGCCCGCCGCCCAGAAGGCCGCGATCGAGGCCGACATCCAGGCCGCCTACGCCGCGAGCCCGCAGGTCGCCATGGTCAATTCGGACAAGGGCATCACCAACCTCCACGTCCCGAGCGACGTCATCATCGACGCCTCCATGCCCGCCATGATCCGGGCCGGCGGCAAGATGTATGACACCGCGGGCAAGCTGCAGGACACGCTCTGCGTCATCCCCGACAGCTGCTACGCCGGCGTCTACGCCACCACGATCGACTTCTGCCGCAAGCAGGGCGCCCTCGACCCGAAGACCATGGGCTCCGTGCCCAACGTCGGCCTCATGGCCCAGGCCGCCGAGGAATACGGCTCGCACAACAAGACCTTCGAGGCCCCCGCCAAGGGCAAGATCCGCGTCGTCGACGCCGCCGGCGCCGTGCTGCTCTCGCATGACGTCGAGGCCGGCGACATCTGGCGCGCATGCCAGACGAAGGACGCCCCGGTGCAGGACTGGGTGAAGCTCGCCGTCAACCGCGCCCGCCTCAGCAACACGCCCGCCGTGTTCTGGCTCGACAAGGCCCGCGCCCACGACGCCCAGATCATCGCCAAGGTTGAGAAATACCTCAAGAACCACGACCTCACCGGCCTCGATCTCCGCATCCTCCCTCCGGCGGCCGCATGCCAGTTCACGCTCGAGCGCCTCGTCAAGGGCCTCGACACGATCTCCGTCACCGGCAACGTCCTCCGCGACTACCTCACCGACCTCTTCCCGATCCTCGAGGTCGGCACGAGCGCCAAGATGCTCTCGATCGTCCCGCTGATGAACGGCGGCGGCCTGTTCGAGACCGGCGCCGGCGGTTCCGCCCCGAAACACGTCGAGCAGTTCGTGCAGGAGAATTACCTCCGCTGGGACAGCCTCGGCGAGTTCTTCGCCCTCGCCGCGTCCTTCGAGCACCTCGCCATCACACAGAAGCACGCGCAGGCCAAGGTCCTCGCCGACACGCTCGACCAAGCCAACGGCAAGTTCCTGGAGAACGACAAGTCCCCCGGCCGCAAGCTCGGCACGATCGACAACCGCGGCAGCCATTTCTACCTGTGCCTCTACTGGGCGCAGGCCCTGGCCGCGCAGACCTCGGATCTCAAACTGCAGGCTCTCTTCAAGCCCGTCGCCGAGAAACTGACCGCCAATGAGAAGCAGATCGTCGCCGAACTCCTCGCCGTGCAGGGCAAGCCCGCCGACATCGGCGGTTACTACCAGCCCGACGACGCCAAAGCCGGCGCTGCCCTCCGCCCCTGCCCGACGCTCAACGCGATCCTGACGGCCGTCTAAGAGCAATCCAGTCCCACTCCTCAATCCCGCCGCGCTCCCGCCGGCGGGATTTTTCTTGGTCGCAGTTTGAAAGAGCCGGTCAAGAGTCAAGACATGACCCTCTCTCGATGGGGTCATGTCTTGACTCTTGACTGCGCGACGACGTGACGGGGTCGGGCTTTGTAGTCTGGCGAATCCAACTACGACGGATTGAAACCTCGGCAGCTGCGCCGCTTGCAACCGGTGTTGCCAAGCGTTTGGCTGAGCAGTTGGCTCTTTTCATGAAGAAACTGCTGCCAGTCCTCGCGTTCCTCTTGTTTCATCTGGCCGGTCTCGCGGCGGCTGTAACCGCCGATCAGGCGCAAGAGAAGGCCGCGGTGCTGGCAGTTGTGCAGCGGTTCTTTGACGCCCTGCACACCAAGGACGGCGAAGAACTGAGAGCCACCTGCCAGCCGGGTGCGCAGATTACCGCGGGGCGGCCCGTCGACGGTGGCTATGGTCTGCGGCAGCGTTCAATCGAGGCCGACATCGCCCAGCTCGCCACGACGAAGGAAGTCTGGCTGGAGCGCATGTGGTCACCCACGGTGCACCTCAACGGCCGCATCGCGGTCGTCTGGACGCGTTACGATTTCCATCGGGACGGGAAAATGTCCCACAACGGGACGGACTGCTTCACCCTCATCAAGACCGACACCGGCTGGAAAATAGTCTGCGCCGCCTATTCCGCCGAACCCGCCACGCAGACCGAAAATCCCGCGGGCCCACCGCAGTGAGCCCCAAGCAGCCGTGGGAACGGCACTGATTTGGGGAATCAACTGTGGCTGATTGAAACCATGTCGGCTGCTTCTCTGTCAGCGGGTGTGAGCTTGTGCGGGCGACGGGACTCGGTTTGATGGCGACAATCCAATTTCCGTGAAGATCATCCAGGCCAACTCCGTGGAAGACATCGCCGCCGCCCGGCGGTTGTTTGAGGAGTATGCGGCGTCGATCGACACCGACCTGTGCTTCCAGAATTTCGCCAAGGAACTGGCCGGGCTGCCCGGGGCCTATGCGCCGCCGCGCGGACGCCTGCTGCTGGCCGTGGTCGACGGCGCTCCGGTCGGCTGTGTGGCCTTGCGGCCGCACGATGACAAGGCAGGCGAAATGAAGCGTCTCTTTGTCCAACCCGGACACCAGGGCCGCGGCCTCGGAAAGCAATTAGTCGAGGCAGTCACCACCGAAGCCCGCGCCATCGGCTACACCAGCCTCCTGCTCGACACCCTGCCGAGCATGCAAAGCGCGATCCGCCTCTACGAAGCCCTCGGCTTCGTCCGACGTGCGCCCTACTTCGACTCCCCCGTCGGCGGGAACGTCTTCATGGAGTTGAAGCTCGGGGAAAACACAAAGACGCAAAGCCGCTAAGGATTGCGGTTTGGTCCTTCGCGCCTTGGCGCCTTTGTGTTTCTCGGCCGTTTTCAGCCGTTCGGGATGTCGGGCTCGACGACGTTGGCGAGCTGGGCGAGGGATTCCTGCCAGCCAAGGTAGCACATCTCGGCGGGGATCATGTCCGGGATGCCGGCCTGCTCGATGTTCACCTCGGTGCCGCATACGACCTTTCGCAGGTTCACCGTGACGGTCATCTCGCCGGGCATGTTCGGGTCATCGAACTTGTCCGTGTAAATGAGCTTCTCGTTGGGCACGAGTTCGAGGTATTTGCCGCCGAAGCTGTGGCTGTGGCCGGTGCCGAAGTTGGTGAACGACATGCGGAACGTGCCGCCGACCTTGGCGTCGAGGCTGTGCACCTTGCAGATGAAGCCATAGGGCGGAATCCACCGGGCGAGGGCGTCGGGCTCGAGGAAGGCGCGGTAGGCTTTCTCGGGTGTGGTGCGGAGGACACGGTGGAGGCGTATGGTCTGGGGCATAGGAGGTTCCTGTTGGGTGGTGGTTTTGGTGGTTTCAATGCTTCAACGAACCAAACCACCGCCGGCGGACACTGTGTGTTATTTTTCCCATCAATCACGGGAAATCACACGCCCGCGGCAATATCCCCATGAAACCGAGCCTCGGAGGTAACGCAGAGGCACAAAGTCGCTAAGAATCAAGGGTTGGTCCTTAGCGTCTTGGCGTCTTTGCGTTATTAATCTGAGTTCCCCTTCCGTGTATTCGTGGGTTCCGTGGTTACTTCATCTTTAGCCTCAGAATCGTCAGCGAATTGGCCGGGGCCTCGTAGGCAAAGTCGGCCGCGATCGAAACCGTGCCCGTCTGCGGTGAAACCGCCGGCGGGGCGCCGTCCTCGTTGACGACATCCGCCGAGGCGGCGGCGAAGACAGTCTGCACCGCCGTGGCCGGGAGATTCCGGCCACCGGTGAACTTGATCGTCAACGGGCGCGCCGTGTCGTCGCCATTGACGATCTTGAGGATGAGGTCGCCGCTCTTGGTGTCGCGCACCGTCGAAGCGGCCAGCCGGCCGGTCGCGGCGGCGGTGGAGGTTGAGAGATAAGTGTCGCCGGTATTGGCGCCGAAAAGCTTGTGCACCGCGTGGTTCAGGCTCGGGAAGACCTGCGTGCCGTTGAAATAGATCATGTCGGGCGTCCACTGCGTGTGGCCGCGGCGGGCCAGCAGCGGGGCATACGAGGCGAGGTGCACGATGTCGCCGTTGCGCTCGAGGCTCGTGAGGAAGGCCGCCTCGGCGAGGGCCGAGCGCAGCGTGTTGCGGCGGCGGTCGTCGTGCGCGGCGTATTCGCCGACATAGACCTGCGACCCGGCACGGTCGTAGGTGTCGTAGCGCCTGAGGTTGTCCCAGAACCACTGCGGTGGCCGGTAATAATGCTCGTCGATCATCGCGACCTTGAGCTCGCGGGCGATCTTCCAGCCCTTCTCGAAGTCCTCGCCGTCCGGGAACGGCCCGGCGGTGCCGATCAGCGTGATCTCCGGGTGCTTCGCCTTCACGGCATCGTGGATGAGCTGGAAGCGCTCGCGGAAGACGGGCGTGATCTGGTCCTCGTTGCCGATGCCGAGGTATTTCAGACCGAACGGCGCCGGATGGCCGGCGGCGGCGCGCTTGGCGCCCCACTTGGACGTGACGGGGCCGTTGGCCCACTCGATGAGGTCGAGGATGTCCTGGATGTAAGCGTCCATCTGCTCCAACGGCAGGCCGGCCTGGCCAATGCCGTGGCCGGAGTTCTGGCAGCACACGCCGGCCGGAACGACCGGCACCGGCGCGGCGCCGATGTCCTCGCAGAATTGGAAATACTCGAAGTAGCCGAGGCCCACCGACTGGTGGTAGCCCCAGAGGTTGGACTGCTGCCGGCGCTGCTCGATGGGGCCGATGGTGTCCTGCCAGCGATACATGTTCCCGAGACCGTTGCCGTGGACGAGGCAGCCGCCGGGGAAACGCATGAAGCGCGGCTTCAGGTCGGCGATGGCCTGCGCGAGGTCGGCGCGGAGCCCATTGGCCCGGCCGCGGAAGGTCTTTTGCGGAAAGAGCGAGATCTCATCGAAGGCAAAGCCGCCCTGCACAGTGCCGAGCAACACGAGTCGCGCGGCCGGATCGGTCTTGGTGGCGGTCAGCGTGCCCGCGAAACGCTGCCACACGCGCTCGGTAATTTCGAACCGGGTCTCGGCCAGCACGGTGCCGTCCTTGCTTTCGAGCCGGGCGATCAGCGGGAGCGTGCCCTGCTTGCCGACATCCTGCCAGCGGCGGCCAAAGTGGTTTTCGCGGGCGAAGAGGCTGAGCTCGTATTTCTCGCCTTCGGTGACCGGGATGCCGTCGAAGCCGGGATTGACGAGGCCCACACCCTCGCCGGGCGTCTCGACGGCGAAGGCGGCGTAGTGCGGGTTGTTCGCGTGCAACGGGAAGGCGTCGGCGGCGCGCAGGCTTCCCTTCCCTCCGCCGCGCGTGATCACGTCCCACGACGTGAGGTTGTTCCATTCTGACTGCTCCACGGCGTTGTATTCGAAGGAGCGGTTCTGGATCAGCTCGGCATACAGGCCGCCGTCGGCGGCGTAGTTCAGGTCCTCGAAGAAAACGCCGAAGAGGTGCGGACTGATGGGCTTGGCGGGCGCGTCGAGCTCGACGGTCACGGTCGCGGGCGGATTCGCCCACGCAGACACTGCGAACAAGGCCGACAGCAGGCAGACGGGGGTAGCACGCTTCATATCCCAGTAGTGCGGTGCCGGGACGGGTCTTTCGAGGCGCAAATAAGGTGACAGTAAGGTTAAACCCGAAGCCGTCAGCCGCGGCGTGTTTCATTCGCCTCGCCAATCCGCGGCGAATTAAGCATTCGTTCCAAGCGTAACCGTCCGTAACAACCCCCACCTGTCCCCATGAAACGTTTACTGATCGCCCTTTGCCTGGTCATTGCCGCCTGTCCCTTCCTGCGCGCCGAGTCGCTCACCCCGGCTGAACTCAGCCGCGCCGCGGAATACCTCGACAAGACCCGTGATGGCGTGATCGAGGCCACGCGTGGCCTGTCGCCGGCACAGTTGAACTTCAAGCCCGCCCCCGATCGCTGGTCGGTGGCCGAGGTCACCGAACACCTTGCCGCCACCGAGGGCTTCCTCATGAACATGGTCCTCACCCAGGTCATGACCGCGCCCGCCCGGGCCGAGGCGACGGACGTCAAGGCGATCGACGAACTCGTGCTGAAGGCGATCCCCGACCGGACCACCAAGCTGAAGGCCCCCGAGCCGCTGGTCCCCACCAACCGGTTCAACACCCCCGCGGACAGCCTGAAGCAGTTCAAGGAAGGCCGCGCCAAGACCAGCATCTTCCTGAAGGAAGCGAAAGACCTGCGCGACCACGCCCTGGACAGCCCGCTGGGCAAGAAACTCGACGGCTACCAGTGGGTGCTCTTCATCGCCGCGCACAGCGACCGCCACACCAAGCAGATGCTGGAAGTGAAGGCCGACCCGAATTTTCCCAAGAACTAGGCCGAAGCCTTGGGAAAGATCCGCCGTCGCTTGGAAGCGGCGCGCGGCGCGGGTGGCTGGCCCTCCGGCCGGGCCCGGCGGTCGTAGCGGCTGATGCCGAGGCGCTTGTTCTCCGCCGTGTGCTTGATCTGGATATCCTGCATGCGCTGGAAAACCGCGAGCAACTGCTCCGGCATCGCGTAGCGGTCGAGGCCGGAACGGTCGAGGGCCAGGAGCAGCTCGTGCGTGGCCTCCAGCGTCGAGAGGCAACCCGGCTCCGGCTGGCGCTTGATGACGTAGCGGCTCGGCGCCGCGTTCGAGAACATGATCCGGGGCAGGCGCTGCAGGCTGGGACTCAGGCGCAGCATGGGCCGGACGAGCCGCCAGGTGGCGTCCAACAGGAAGACGACGAGACGGCGGCCGGCGAAATCGGCGGCGTGCAGCTCACCCTTCGAGAGATCACGCGCGTCCTTGCCCGGATAGAGCAGCACGGGATAATTCTTCGGGTCGTTGATCAGCGCCTGCACGGCCTCGTGGGCGTCGAACTCGATGCCGATGTGCACCTCGCTGTCCGCCAGGCAAAGGTGCGTGAGCCGGCCGGTGTTCGCCTTGATCCGCTTGAATTCATACGGATGCATGAGGATCACGAACTTCGTGCGCGTCGCCATGGGCGTGATCGACCCGCACCAGCAGAGCGGCTCGGGCCAGTAGCAGCGGTAACACATCTTCCTCATTACTCCCGACGATTGCGTCGCAAGCGCCCCATGACCAGAGGCAAAATGCCACCGAGCATGACCGCGTTGGGTGCCGTAATCCCGCTTACCCGTGAATTCCAGCGCCTCTACCAGCCGGTCTTGCCGGCGGTGCACCGGTTCGCATGCTCGGGACCATGCGATTTGAATCCCTTCACCTGACGATGCGCCGTTCAGTCTGGCTGGCGCGTCTCACCGTGGTCACCCGCATCCTCCTGGCCGTCGGTTTCATTCCCACGGGTCTCGTCAAGGTGCTGGGACACCGCTTCACCATGCTCGGGGCCGACACCCCCGTCGGGGCGTTCTTCGAGGCACTCTACCAGACCGGCACCTACTGGCAGTTCCTTGGCTGGACCCAGGTCATCGCCGGCGTGCTGGTCTTGATCCCGCGCACGGCCTGCCTCGGGGCGCTGCTGTTCCTGACCATCATGACAAATATTTTTGTCATCACCATCTCCCTGTCCTTCGCCGGCACACCCTTTGTCACGGGACTGATGCTGGCAGCCGTCGTCTACCTGGTTTGCTGGGATTTCCATCTTTGGAAACGGATCATCAGCACCGCCCCACCACACGAGCCGCCACCTCCGCCCGCCCGCGCCTGGCGCCGGCTCGAACTCACGCTGCTCACGCTCGGCACGACGGCCGGTCTGTTGTTCTTCCTCAGCACCCGCAACCTCTGCCCGCCACGGGTGGGCCTCATGGCGCTCGGCCCTGCCGCGTTGCTCGGCCTCGCCGTGCTGGTGGTCTGGGTGCTGCAGGATCGCCGGCAAGGCCAGAGCTGATCCGGCCAGGCTCAGCCGCCCGCCATGCAGCCGCCCGCCGGCACTTTCACACTTGGCATGCCCCGCGGTGTCCCAAGAGTCCGGGCCATGAATTACCGGACGAAGGCGGAATATTTTATCCAGGGCATCACGCAGGGCTTCGTGGAAGCTTCCGAGGTCATCGCGTGGTCCGACGAGGTGGTCGTCACCGCGGCCAAGCCCGAGGACTGGATGCTCGAGATCTCCAGCTGCGGCCCGGGCGACCGCATGGTCGTCCTCAGCCACCTGAACACCGTCAAGGGCGTGGCCGACCCGGTCGAGCTCGCCGCCCTGCTGAAGGCCAAGGGCATCAGTTAAGCCGCCACTCCGACCCGCCACCATGAACAAACTCATCGTTCCCCTGGTCCTGATCGGCGGCGGAATCGCCCTCGTTGTCTTCGGCACACGCCGGGCGGACTCGGTCACTGGCATCGCCGATGAGGTGGGAGCCAAGCTGGCCAACAAGTGGGACGGCCAGGTCAGGCAGCCGGAACATGTCTGGTATTACGCCGGGGGCGGCGCGCTGATTCTCGCCGGCGTGGTCGCCGCGCTCCGGAAGGGCCCGCGAGCCTGACCGGTCAGCAGCGCATCGTCTTGCGCTTGGGCGCGACCGGCGCGCCGCGGCGGCACTTGAGGATGTAGTCCTCGGCCAGCGGCACCTTGCAGTCGGTGTCGCCCATGTCGACTTCCACCTGCCCGATCTTCCGGGCGGCCGCCATGGCCTTCCCCGCGAGCGGCGCCACATAGGTGCCGGCCATGATGACAAAGTTGTTCATCTGGTAGCGCACGTTGTCCGGCGCCCCGTGGATGGTCTTGGCGGCGCGGTCCAGCAGTTTGCCATACGCGGCAATCGGCAGGTCGGCATCGGGCGTGATGGCCGCGATCGCACCCAGGGTGGACCAACCGGCGCGGGCCATGTGCTCGTTTTTCGAGTCGATCCACTTGGACGCGAGCTTGAAGCCCGCCGGGTTTTCCGACGCCACCCAGGCGATCGCGAAACCTGAAATCATGTCCCAGGAGGCCGTTTGCGCCCAGGCCTGCAGCTCTTTGGCCGTCATCTGCCGGCCGTCCGCCACCATGGCGGCCAGGTATTGGGCGTCGCCGATGCCCGTGGCGTAGAGTTCCAGCGCCAGCGCCTGGTCGCCCTTGATCTGCTTGGCGATCGGCTTCATGTCGCCGATGCGGACGCCGAGGAGCGACCCGGGGGCGCCGTGCCTCATCAGGATGCGCTTGATCTGCTCGCTCCCCTTGGCCTTCAGCGCGGCCATCACTTCCTTGAGTTTCATAAAATCAGGGATCTACACCAAGCAGCCAAGAAGCGAGGTCGGATCATTGGTTTCTTGGCTTTCGCGGGTTGGTTTGTCAGCGCAGCACGCCGCGCTTCCGCATGTTTTTCGCGTAGACCAGCAGCAGGACGCTGATCGTGACGATGATGGCATTGAAGACGATCATCCCCACCCCGCCGCCCATGATCTTCAGGCCGTCGGACAGGCCGAAGCTGTAGAGCGACGTCAGCAGCGCGCCGGCCAGCGACGCAGCCAGGAAATGAAAGGCCAGGCCCTTGCGGGCGAGCAGCAGCACCGAGCCCAGGAAACTGCCCCAGGTGCCGGCGCCCCAGGCCAGCACCGACCACAGCGGGAAACCATGGATGTAGGCCAGTTGTTCCGGCGTGAACGCCTTCAGCCAAGCCTCGCTCTTTAACTGCGTCATGGTGAAATCCGTCGCCCCCATCGCATTCCACAGCAGGGAAACAATCCCCACGACCCAAAGATGCCACGGCGTTTTGTCCGCCGGCGCAGTTGTGTCAGCCATGGACCGAGCAAGGGCTTATCCGGAAAATTAGTCAATTCCGCGGAGCCGGCTCCGCCTCCCCGCTCAGCGCACGTGCCGGAGATTTTCCACCAGTGCGTTGTCGAGCTCGAGCAGGCTGTTAAACTGGCGCTTGGTTTGCGTCCATTTTTGCGTCAGCGCATCGACGGCCGCGACCAGGTTGCGATGATAGGCCAGATGCAGGGGCTTGGTCAGCGGACCGGGTTCGGTGGCGGCAGCCCAAGCGCGTTTCCTCTCCTTGTAGCCCTCGGGGTCGGCACGATACTCCGCCAGGGACGCCTCGATCATGTCGGCCAGCGATTCGCCGCGGATGAGCCGGTCCCGGCTGATGAGCAGGATGGCCGTGGTCGTCCCCCGCACGCGGTCGTCATTCCATTTGATTTTCAGTCGCACGTTGGTCCCGGCTCAGCCGGCGCAGGTTTCATCCATGATACGAACCATGACGGTCTCGACCTCCTGCGCCGTGGCGGTGGCGCCGGGGGCGTTGAACATGGTCAGCAACATCGAGGGCTTCATCGTCGCCAGGACGGTCCGGCCGCCCTCCTCATAAACGGAAATGCGGCACGGCAGCGCGGTGGAGATCTCGATCTGCTGGTTCAGCACGACCTGCGCATGCTGCGGGTTGCAAACCTCGATCACGCGGCACTCGCGGCCGAAGGGCACCCCTTTGCTCTCCATCTTCTCGCGCAGGTTGTGCACGACCTGCACGCCAAATTTATGCCGGGTGGCGACCTCGGCGAGGCGCGTGCAGACCGCCTCGAGCGGCAATGCGGTGGAACGGAGTATGAGCAGCGGATTGGACATGGGTTCGGGGGATTGCCGGCATATTGCCTGAAATCCGGGCAATAGAAAGCCGCGAACACACGGCGGAGGTCTGCGCCCCATGGCGGCGTCATGGGCGGCAAGGACGGTTGTCACTTGATGACCTGCGTCTCGTGCAGCTTCACGCTGAAGTCGTAGATATGGAGGTTGAGGAATTCCTCGATGCGATCGAAGACGACCGCGCGCCCGACCGGCAGGCCGTTCATATAGTCGGTCTTCAGGTCGCCGAACTCAAGATCGGTGCCCTGGGCCTGCACCTTCTTCGCAAACTGGAGCGCCGCGGAATAGGCTGGGCGGCGGTCGCCGACTCGCGGGCCAGGATAATTGAGCATCAGCACCGGCTTGGTGATAGCCTCCGCCTTGTTGACCAGCGGCGCGGCGGCCAGCCGGGTGGCATCACCGAACCAGGCGCGGGTTAGCTGGGGCTGGGCCTCGCGCCCATCCCAGCGCTGGCCGGCGAGCCAGTCCGCGAGGTTGACCGGGGCGTCGAGGGCGACGGCGCAGCGAAACATGTCCGGATAAGCCTGAAGGGAGCGCAGCGCGATGAACCCGCCATGCCCGCGGCCGAGCAACGCCACGCGCCGGGCGTTGACCTGGAAGACTGTCTGCAGGTGCTTGACGGCCGCTGCCACATCGTCGACCTGCACCTGGTCGTAGCCGGCGGTGAGCGACTGCCGCTGCTTCAGGCCCAGGCCCCAGGCGCCGCGGCCGTTGAGCTGGACGACCACGAAACCCATGTCGGCGAGCGCCTGCACCTCGGCCTGGAATTCCGAGCGCACCCGCTGCCACGGCAGGTCCGGACAGACCACGACCATGGGGATCGGCTTGAGACGCGGCTGGCGCGGCGCCGTGATCAGGCCGGACAGGCGCGCCCCGTCCTTGGTCGTGTAGGAGAACGGCCGCGTGAGGTTGACGCGGGCCGCGTCGATCCACGGCGCACGGCGGACGAACTCGAGCAGTTTCTTTTTCTCCCGGTCGAAGATGAAAATCGCGCCCGGATCGGACGGTCCCTCAGTGGTAACGATGAAGCGCCGCCCCGCCTCGTCCCAATCGGTGATCTTTACGCTGAGGCCCGGGAAAGTCTGCTCGAACCCGGCCTGCATCTCCTGCAGATCGGGCCGCGCCCACGCCGTGGTGCCGAGGGCGCCCTCGTAGCGCACGCCGGCCAGCTGGCGCTTGAACCGGTCGAACACCAGCTGCTCACGACCCGGAAAACCGGCCACGGGAGCGGTGAGCAGATCGTAGGCCGGATTCTCCATGGCGAGATGCCCACGCTGCTTCGTCTTGAGATTCACGCTGTAGACGCCGTAGGTGTCGCGTCCCGTGTTCGCGGCATAATAGAGCACCTCGGGATCGTAATCGAAACCGAGCGGGATGGCGCGTTCGCCGAAGTAATTCTCCGGCGACACGCTGAAACCCGCGAGGCCGGAGATCGCGTCGAGTGGCTTGGGACGGTCCGTCCCCTTGGCGCCGAGGTATTCGTAGCCGTGGGGAAATGGCGCGCGCACGGTGTTGGCGATGCCTAGCCGGATGCGCCCCTGGCGGTCCAGCAGTGTGTCCTGGTTCTTAGCCACAGGCTCGTCACTCACAGCCTTGAGTTTACCGGTGGTCGCATTGAGGGAATACAAGGCGAGCGTGACGGTGCCCCGAGCTTCCGTGCTGCCGGTCACGACCAGAAGCACCGAGCCGGGTCGCTCATGGTCGAAATCCAGGATGCGCACGGTGCGCAGCTGCGGCGTGCCATTCATGACTGGCGGCACGAGGCGCTCGTCGGGCTGTGGCAGGAAGGGCGCCGGCGGCTCCGTTCCCTCTGAGGACGCGCCAAGCATTGAGGTTTCCCCCGCCGGTTGAGTGGCATCACCAAAGTGCGCGGGGCGCCGGTCGTTCGCGCGGCCGGTGGGTGCAGGATTAGTGGAGACCCGCATGGCGGTGGACGGCTGGCCGGCCTCGCTATCTGTCCCGAATTCATCCACGTCCGTCGGATTCAGCAGGACCTTTGCGTTGCCGCCGTCCGCATCGAAGCCGAGCACCGTGCCCCGCCAGGTGAGCCATCGGTCACCTGTGCTCGCGAGCGGCACAACCCGGTTGGTCTCGACCACCACGCGCGTCGGGGACGTCCAGCCTAACCAGTTAATCCGGGACGGGGTCTTCTCGGTCTGTGTCATTTCCAGCATCGGCGTGGCGGACTCGTCGTCCACGACCTGCACCTGCGCCTTGATGGTCCCGGGGTTGTCGATCTCGATGACGACGACGGAGAGTTTCTCGCCGTCGCGGACGGAATAGGCCAGGAATTTGCCGTCGGGCGAGAGCGCGGCGTTGTCGGTGCGGAACGGGCGGAAGAGTTCCTGGAAGCGGCCCGGCCCGGGAATCTGGAGGACCTCCTCCACGGGTGCGGTCGCGGCGGTCGGCGGCGTGGCCTGGGCCGGAAGAATGGCAGTGCTGGTAATAAACAGCAGGACGCGGCGGATCATGGTGGTCGGGGTTGGCAGGTGGCCAGTCTGCGGATTTACCCAAGCGTCTAGGCGTCTGGACGCATTTGGTCAACAGCCGGCGGCCATGCCCGCCACCCGATCAAAGCCCGCCTACTTTGCCAGCTCGTAGAGATACTCGACGTAGGACAGCGCCGCGCCGTCGAAGCCGCTGACCTTGGGGTTGGTGGACTCGATGACGAAATACTCGTCGGGCGCGTGCGCGCCGCCACCGTGTCCGAGGCCGAAGTGGCCGGCCGCGAGGCTGAGCGGCGGGTCGGTGAACACGAAACCCGGGTAGGAACCGGCGAGCCGCGGCCAGAGCACGGGGTCGATGCCGTGGCGTTTCAGCACGGCGACCTGGGCCTTGATGATCGGTGCGTCCGGCGAGGTGGCGGTCGGGCTGTAGCCGCCGGTGAAGTTCACCTCGATGTCGCCGAAGCCGCGGCGCGCGAGGTGGGCCTTGAGCTTGGCGAGGATCTCCTCGGCGGTCTGGTTCGGCACGAGGCGCAGGTCGAGCTTGGCCGAGGCCTTGTGCGGGAGGACGGTCTTGCCGCCGGGCCCGGTGTAGCCGCCAATGATGCCCTCGATGTTGACGGTGGGCTGCGAGGTCAGGCGCTCCAGCGCCTGCTGGAACGGCAGGTCGTCGATCCACTTCTGCGCGCCGGAGGCCACCTGGAATTGCCGGACGGTGAGCTTCTTCGCGGCCGCGGCGATCAGGACCTTCTCCTCCTCGGTCAGCGGGCGGACGTTCTCGAAGATGCCGTCGATCAACGGGGTATTGCCGTCGGGGGTCACGAGCGTGCTGAGCGCCTGCACGAGGTGCCAGGCCGGGCTGTCAACCATGGCCTTGAAGGAGGAATGCGTGTCGCGCATCGGTCCGCGGCCCCAGGTCTGGCCGTTGGCGGTCAGCTCGACCTCGATGACGCCCTTGGCGCCGAGATTCACGGTCACGCTGCCGTCGATTCCCTGCGTCGTGTGCGGCAGGAAGACGCCGACCGTCTTCGCGAGTGCCGCCTGCACGCGGGGATGCAGGGCGATCTGCTTCACGTTGGGCGAACCGATCTCCTCCTCGCCCTCGGCCATGAGCACGAGGTTCACCGGCAATTTCGTGCCGGTGCCACGGAAGGCGTCCAGGGCGGCGAGAAAAGCGGACTGCGGGCCCTTCTGGTTCACGGCGCCGCGACCGATGATGACCTTGCCGACGCCGTCGCGCTCGACGATCCGCGCCTCGAGCGGCGGGGCCACCTTCCACTCCGCCGGGTCGAACTGCTTCACGTCATACATGAAGTAGATGCCGACCGTCTTGGGGGCGCCGACATCGAGCGTGGCGAACACGCCCGGCTTGCCGGTCGTGTCGATGCGCTCCACGTGCTGGAAGCCGACCTCCTTGAGCAGCCCGATCAGATGGTCCGCGCCCTCGGGGAAGCCGCGGTTCTCCGCCGCGATGGCGGGCTTGCGGATCCAGTCCTGCAGCCGCGTCACCGCACGGTCATGGTTCCTGGCGATCTCCACCTTGAGCGCGGCGACATCGGCGTCGGCCGCCAGCGTTTGCGTCAACAATCCCGCCGTGAAAACGGCAGCCAGCCCCAGGAAACGTCGGTTCATGGCCGCCACCATGCCGGCCGAAAAATACGCCGCAACTTCAAAGCCTCACTGAAAATATCCCTCGGCGCGGATCACGCCGGCGTCCTCGACCTCGTCCGGCTGGCCGGCCTCATGGCAGGAATCGGAGAAAGCCGGCTGACGCTGCATCCAGCGCACGGCACACATCCCGTCGGTCAGCGCCTCGTGCAGGGCTGAGCCAAAATCATAGGCGCGGCCGTCGAAACCCGCCTCGGCGCCGGCCTGGTCGATGGCAAGCATGACGGCAAACATCCGGGCGCGGATCTCCGGGATAAGGACGTCCACCGTGTCGACACCCGACTCGAGGTTGGAACGGCAGCCGTCCAAGTTGTGACTGTGGTGCGAGCGGCAGGCCTCGGGGCGCGCCTCATAGATCGTGCAGCTGCCGTCGCGCAGCAGGACGCAAGGCCGCTTCAATGCCGCCCGCTCGTTCATGGTGCGCCCGGCGAACGCCGCGCGATGGGCGGCCGTCCCGGCGATGACGGCGTCCAGGTCCGCGGGTGAATAATTCCGCTGGATGAATTCCGCCGCCAGCAGCACCTCGTGGGCCTGCACGCCGACGGGCACATGGCAGCAGGTGCCGCAGCCGGCGCGGCACGCCACCGCCGCGCGCGCCGCGGCCGGGGCGGCGTCATAGGCGCGGTCGAAGCCCTTGTGGGCGGAGCGAAAGACCGCGAGCAGGTCCGCCGGATTGCGCGTCCGGCGCAAGGCCTTCAGCACCGTGCCGCCGGTTTTTTCAAACAGGGCTTCCTCCTCCGGTGACCAGGGCGCGCTCATGAAGCGCCACTAGACGCCAGACCGCACGGATTGACAAGGACCGTCCCGGCATGCCGTCGCTTCGGATTTGCCTGTCCGCCGGACGGAGCCCACCTTCCCCACCGACATGAACCCATTCCGCCTTGCCCGGTTTCTACTCCTGCTGGGTGCAGCCGCCGGGCTGGCGCACGGGGCAACGCCCGACAGCCGGCTCGCGGGTTACTGGGCCTCCCCGCCGGAAGCGGCCGCGCCGGCCGCCTTCACCTTCAGCATTTTCGGGAAATGGATGATCGTGTCCCCGCACCTGCCCGGCGTGCCAGACAGCCGGTTCCGCTATACCGCCGAGGCCACAGGCAACAGCGGCACGCTGACCATGGATGAACCGCCGGCGAAGCAGGCCGGCGCGCCTCAGGTCATCCGCTACGGATTGCAGGGCGGCGAACTTAACATCGAGTTTCCCGGCCCGACGGAGACGGTCCGCCTCGTGCTGATGAAAGGCACCCCGCCGGCCAGCCGCCCGGCGGACCCGGCGACTGCCGCCAAGCCCAAGCCGGCGGCGACAAAACCTGCGCCGCGACCCGCCGAACCCGCCCAGACGGTGCTCGGCAGCTGGGCCACCGCGCCGGAGGTGGAGAAGCAGCTCATCATGTTCATCACGCGCGGCCGCAACGCCGACGTGGTGATCAACCAGCAGTGGATCAAGGGCAGTGACAATCCCGTCGTGGCCCGCAACACCGGTTATGCCGGCACCTTTGCGAACGGCCGCGGCACGATGACCATGGCCCAGCCCGACCATGAAGGCTCGCTCATTCCGCCGCTGCTGTATTTCGCCTTCGAGGGCGAAGCCCTCGTCATCACGGTCGATGACGGCCATTTCGCCGGGCAATACCGGTTGCTCCGCAAGGCGAAGTAGCCGCACGAAACGTCCCCTGGCCGGCCGGATTGGTTTTGAATACCCTGAACGGCCCCTGTCATTGTGGCCCGCGATGAAGCTGCCCACCCCGCTCCGGCTGGCCTGCGTGCTGGCCCTGCCGGCTTTCGTGGCCGGAGCAACGGAGCCGGCCGACAAGGCCGTCGAACTGCCGCCGTTCGTGGTCACCAAGCTCGTGTTCGGCCCACCCTGGCGCTACGCCGAGATTCCGGGTTACGAGATTCTCAGCCAATGCTCCGACGAGGAAACCTACGAGATCATCGCCGCGCTCTGGCGCGGACCGCAGCTGGTCCTGCCCCCGGCCATGCGGCCGCACTTCGCCCTGCCCATGACGGTCGTGCTGTTCAACCAGCCGCCGACGAATACGGCCGGCGCCCCGGCGCCCGAGTTCGATGAACCGACCGGCCGGGGACGGTCCAAATGGGTGAAGCTGATCAAGCGCACGCTGGACGACCGCCGGAGTTACGCGATCAACCTGTGGCCGGAGAGCTTCGACCGGCCCACTACCTATCGCTTTGACACGGCCACGCCGCTCGGTCGGCGCGCGCCGACCGCCCCGGCCTGGCTGCAGGCGGGATTGTCCGGCGAGCAAGGCCTTTATCGCGAGGGCGTCTACTGGCTTGCCGGCACCAAGGAGAAGACTGTGCCGGCCGCCACCTGGCATTCCGTCGAGGAACGCCAGCGGGCGCTGAATCTCATCGATATCGCCCGCAAGCGCCTCTCCCTCGGCGGGCGCGGACTCGACCCATCATCCCTCGCGGCTTTTTTGCCTCCGATTTCCACACTGCTGGAGGACGCCCCGCCCGCCGATGCACCCGCCGCGGCCCGTTGGAGCAGCGCGGCCGCGCTGTTTGTCCGCTGGGGCCTCTACGGCCGGACCCCGGCGGACCCGGGACAATTCTGGCGCTTCGTCGAACGCGCGTGCGCCGAGCCGATGAGCGAGGCGTTGTTCCGCGAATGCTTCGACCGTTCCTATGACGATGTCCGCGCCGAGCTCAGCTGGTATCTGCCCATCGCGCTCAAGGACGAGGGAACCGCGCCGGCCGACGACATCCGGCCAGTGCCGCGGGTCACCCTGCGCGAGGCCACCAGCACGGAGATCGCCCGGCTGCGGGGTGAATGGGAACGCATGGAAGCAGCCGTCCTGGCGGCAAGGTTTCCCGACCTGTCCCGGGAATACCGCGAACAGGCGGCCAGCACCTTCAACCGGGCCTACCTCAAGGGCAGCCGCGACCCGCGGTTGCTCGCGAGCATGGGTCTGCTCGCCCTCGACAACGGGGAGCACACCCTCGCGGCCCAATTCCTGGAGCAGGCCGTGGACGACCGGGTGGCCGGCGTCCGCCCTTACCTGGAGGCCGCCCGGCTGCGCTGGGCCGCAGCCGTGAAGGACGAATCAACCACCGTGCCGCCCGAGACCCTTGCCGGCATCATCAGCCTGCTCCTGGCCGCCGAACAACAGGAACCGCCCCAGGCCACGGTCTACCTGCTCCTGGCCAAGGCCGTCGCGCAGAGCGGCCCGCCCACGCCGGAGCAGGCCGCCGCACTCCGCCGCGGGCTGACGTTCTTTCCGCGACTTCCCGCCCTGCAGGAACGCATCCACGCCGCCCTGGATCCCGCCATCAGGTAACCGGGCGGACGGACGGGAATTTGCGCTTGGCTGCCACCGCCGCGATGCGCTCGACCAGCGCAACGCGCTCCTCCGGCGTCGTGTCATGGCGGCAGGGTTGAACCGCGAGTTCCAGCCGGTCGCCGCAGCGCACGAGCAGGCCCCAGCCGTCAGGCACCTCATGGTGCCGGCAGATGCCCTCGTCCGTGACCAGATACAGCAGGCTCGCGGCGCGCCACCGCGCGAGCTTCGCGAATTTCGTGCCCTCATGCAGCTTGCGCTGCGCGGTGCGATACTCGGCCTGCAGGCGCTCATGCGTCTCGTGTTTCAGCCCGCGCAGGTCGACCGCGTCGAACTCGGGAAACAACTCCTCCCGCCGGCGCAGGTCCGGCCGGTGGGCGCCGATCAGGGCGCGCAGCGCCATCAGCCGCTCGCTCATGCGGACGAGCATCTCGGCCGCGCCGGCCTCGCGCGCGCTGTCCCGCAGGAAGTCGGGCCGCGAGACCTTGCACTCAAAGACCGCGGTGACGGCGTTGGCCGCGAGCACGCGCGGCGTGGCGGCCACGACATCCGCCCGGTAACCCGAGCGCGGCAGCCGCACCTCCGTGGCGGCGAGCAGCAGGCGGTGCTGCCGGGCCCAGTCGAGGGCAAGGCGCTTGAGGTCGCGATGCGCGGCGGTTTCGCCGCCGGGGGTGGCAGCTGTTTCGGCCTCGGATTTTCTCAGGGTGTTTCGCAGCACGCCGCCACCCTACCGCAGGGTGCTGACAGCCCTATGTCAGCAGGGAAAGCCGGCACGGGCCTACACCGGCGGGCGGCCGCGCACCTCGGTCAGGACCGGACTGAAATCCGCCACCGGCCGGACCTCGACGGTCAGGCCGATCGGCAGGCCCGGGCACTGCTTCGCGATCGCGGTCGCCTCGTCGATGTCGGCGACCGTGAGGAAAAAATAACCGCCGATGATTTCCTTGCCCTCGGCATAGGGACCGTCGGTCACCCGCTCGCCGACCGGGCCGGAGACCACGCGCCCGGTGAGGCCGAGCGGCCGGGCGTGCTGCACCTTGCCGCCGGCCGCCAGGCCGTCGAACCAGTCGTTCCACTTCTGCGTCATCGCGGCTTTCTGGGCCGGCGTGAGATGGGCGTGCGTATCGGGCCCGGCGTTCCGGAAGAGCAGCATGAACGCGGAGGACGGAGGGGTGGGATTATTCGCCATGCCCGGGTGTTAAATGCCCGCGCCATGGCGGCAAGGCCGAAGCGACGAAGGCGGCGGCATCCGGGCCGACCTTAACCGGAGGACTTCCGCTGGGCCGGCACGGCCTCGATCTCGACATAGACCGTCGTCGCGCCGGCGGCGGCCACGGCGTCGATGGCGGCGCCGACTTCCTTGATGCCCTTCGATTCAGCATTGGCATCACTGACGCCGACGCGGCAGATGAACTCCCACTGGGCAAAACCCTCGGGCGGGGTCTTCCGCTGCGAGCGGCGGACGTATTTGTTGACCTCGTGGCGGATCTTGTCGCGCACGCGGGCGTCGTCCTTGCCGGGGGCCTGGAGGGGAAAGTTCTTCTTCATCGGCCGCCCATCGTTGCCCGACCCGGGCGCAACTCAATGGGAATTATAGGCCCGGCCGGCAGCCTTTGGAATTGTCCCTGCGCCCAATAACCTTTCACCTCGCACCTCGCCATGTCCCATCCCGCCTGCCCGCTCTGCTCGCTTGAAGACGTCCTTGCCCACCCCGACCACTGGGAGTGCACCACCTGCGGCCATGAATGGCCCAAGGAGACGGCGCCCGAGGCCGCGCGGGTCGTCAAGGACGCCAACGGCAACCCACTGGCCGAGGGCGACAGCATCACCCTGATCAAGGACCTGAAGCTCGGCGGCGCACAGGTGTTGAAGGCCGGGGCCAAGGCGAAGAACATCCGGCTGCAGGACGGCGATCACGAGATCGCCTGCAAGGTCGACGGGGTCGCCGTGGCCCTGAAGGCCTGCTTCGTGAAGAAGGCCTAGGCAGGCCGGGCGGTTTGTTGCAACCAGCGCGCCGCACCCCGGGTTCTCCGGGCAACCATGATGCTCATTTCCCCTCGCCCGGCCGGACCGATGCCGCCGGCAATTGCCACGAATACCTCGCGGCCGCGGCGGCTTTGGGCCGCCTTCTGGCGCATCGCCTTGTTTTTCGTGGTGTGGGGCACGTTGATGGCGCCTTTCCTCGTTTGCGCCCTGGACCAGATCAAGGCCTGGGAGGCGGCCCACTCCCTGTGGGCAAAGGTCTACCCTGACGCCACGATCCTGGGCGTCCTGGTTCTCGCGACCTGGCTGATGCAGCGGTTTGTTGACCGCGGAGATCTCCGGGCCGTGGGATTGGGCCTGTCCCACCTGCCGAAAAATTTCCTCGCAGGGCTGGCGATCGGCACGCTCTGGCTGGGTGGCTCGCTCGCCCTGGCCTGGCTGGCCGGCTGGGTCGCGCCGCATGCGGTCACCGGGTTTTCCTGGCACGTGCTCGCCGGCACGGGGTTTTCACTCCTGCTCAACGTCATCACGCAGCAGCTCCTGCTCAACGGCTACATCCGGCACACCGTGCAGGCGCGTTTCGGGTTTCGGGCTGCGCTGGTCGTCTCGGGTGTCCTGTTCAGTGCCTACCACGCCGGCGGATTCCACGGGGCCTGGCTGCCGGCCGTCAACGTGCTGGTCGCCGCGATCTTCTTCGGCCTCGCCCACCGGCTGGGCGGTAACCTCTGGCTGCCCGTCGGGATTCATTTCGCGTGGAATTTCCTGTTGGGGCCGGCGCTCGGGCTCACCGTCAGCGGCAAGACCGACCTCGGCAACAGCTGGCAGGTCCTCACGATCACCGGGCCGGCCCTTTTCACCGGGGGAAGCTTTGGCTTCGAAGGCGGGCTCATCGTGACACTCACCACGGTCCTCGGGGCCGGCCTGCTGGCCGTCCGCTGGCGGGCGCAAGGCCGGGATCGCGGGATGGAAACCCCGGCCTAGCGGCCAGCCGGCGGAAGCCGCTTGATCCGCTGCAACATCGCGGGACCCGTCAGCTGCCGGTAGGCGTCCTTCCCCACCCAGCGGGCGGTCGTGTCGTCGGAAGCGGCGAGCCGTTTCGCCAGGGCCGTGGCCGCCGTGTGCAGCTTGCGGCTGCGCCGGCCGACCGAGCGCAGCGCCCAGTTGACGCCCTTCTTCACGAAATTCCGCCCGTCGGTGGCGCCCTGCTCGATCAGTTCGAGGCCGTGGAGAAACCGCGCGTCGTCCGACTCATCCCGCCACGACAGGCAGGCCAGCAGCACAAAACCGGCGCGGCGCTCGAACTCGGGTTTCCGTCTGCACCACTGTTCGATCTTTTTCCACGCGTGCGGGCTCTCGTTGAACAGGACGAAGCAGACCGTGTCGAGGACGCCCCAGTTGTCGAAATCCCGGCACCAGCGGTCCATCTGCGCCGGGGTGAGTTTCGCCGGCTCGCCGACGTAGGCCACGAGCAACCGGGCCTCATAGACATCGGTCGCCCACAGCGCCCCGGCCAGCTCATGGTCCTTGCCCAGTTGTTTGCCGAGCTTCTGGATGGTGCCGACGGGGACACCGAGCGCCTTGTCCGACGGCAGGCCGTAGCGCGCCATGCCGTCGCGATATCGGGCGCTGCTGTTTTTCTTCAGCCATGCGAGCGCGGCGGCGACGTCGGCCTTGAGTTTGGCCGCGGTGCGCCGGGGTCTGCGCGGAATGGGTTCAGACATATTTGATCCAGGCACGGATGATCTTCCGGAAGGCGGTGGAGTTGGCCGCCAGGACCTTGCCGGTTCCCAACGTCACCAGCGCACGGTCCTTGCCGAGCCACTTCAGCAGGCCGGAGGAATCGGGAATCTTCATTTCCGGCAGGTCCTTCCGCACCTTGGCGCCGAGGTGCAGGATGAGCTGCAGTTGGTCAGGGGAACGCAGATTGACCGTGGCGAAGGATTCCGTCGTCCGGAAGCCGGGCGAGTTCCACTTCACCTCCTCCGTGATGGCCGGGGCCGCGCCGGTGACCAGGCCGCGCACCGTCTCGATGTCCGCCTTGAGCGGATGTTTCAGTTTGCCCATGAAGGCGTCCACCTCGACGGTGCCGCCCGACGGGGCTGGTGCCGGTTTTTTCATGCGCCGCCGGCGGCCGGGCGGCGCGCGTCGCAGAGTTCGCGGAGCCGGTGCGACAGCGCGAGGGCGACGTCGGCCGCGTCAAGCCGGCCCTGGCGTTCCAGCGCAAAGGCCTGTTCGACCAGCTCGGTCCGCAACGCGGCGAGCTGGTCGTGAAGGCAATCGCTGGAGGCGGACGGCATGGGGTCAGGCGTCCACCATGACCTTGAAGCCGCCGTAAAGCATGCGCTTGCAGTCGAAGGGCATGTCCTTCGGATCGCACATCTTGGCGATGCGCGGGTCCTTCATGACCGCGGCGTTCACCTTGTTGCGGTGCGCCTTGGATTTATAGACGATGTAGGAAAAGGCCACGGTCTCGGTGGGCTTGAGGCGGATGCCTTTCGGGAAAGGCATGCAGAAGGCTGCGGCGGACTTCAGGTCGTCGCCGAGGCATTCCTTGTAATCGAGGGCGCCATGTTCGCGCCAGACCTTGCCGGCCTGCTTCGCAATCTTGAAGTATTGCTTCAACTTTTTCTTCAGGACGGGAACGACGAATCCATCGACGTATTTGGGCATGGGGATCGGGGGTTGGAGTTATCGGTTGGAAAGGGTCACTTCTTCGCCTCGGCGATGCGCTTGAGCTCGGCCAGGCCCTTCTCGAAGTCACCGCCGATCATCTTGTCCATGTTCATGAACAGGCAGACGATCTTCGAGAGGTAGTTGTTGGTGCCGGACATGGTCCAGGTGACGGTGGTCGCGCCGCCCTCGGACCGGAAGGTGAACTCGGTCGGGCAGACGCCGGGCATGGGTTGGAAGAACTCGAGCTTGATGTTGATCGCCTCGGCGGAGCGGCTTTCGGTGATGGTCATCCGGCCGGAGCCGACGTCGCTGTTTCCTTCCCAGGCATAGCCGGCACCCACGCCGGCCGTGGCGCCGTCGAAAGTGCGCTTCATGGCCGGATCGAGCTTCTCCCAGGGGGACCAGGCCGCCCAGCGGTGAAAATCATTGATCTCGGGGAAAATCGCGGCCGCCGGCGCGGCGATGGTGGCGCTTCGTGTGACGCGGAACCCGGAGGGCTGGAACGCGGCGGCGACCAGGATGACGACGATGATCGCCACGAGTGTAATCAGGATTTTCTTGATCATGGGGATTGGGATTCGGGGATGGTCTAGGCGGGATTAACGAATCTGACAAGCCGGCCAGGGTGCTCACTCCACCCCGGGCGGAAGCCCTTCCGGCTCGCTAGCCACGAGGACGCTAAGCAGCACAAGGATGAGGACGATGGAGAGCATGGATCGGGTGTTTCATAGTCTCAACGAACCAGCCGGCCGGCGCCGGACAGGAGGATTGAAGTATTTCGCGACACAGGCTTGGCTGGCCGCGTCACCCCGGCAACCCGGACGCGACCCAAGCCGGCTTTCCCCACGCCGAACGCTGAAAATCCACGACCAACGCCGTATTTTCCAACCCGTGTCCGTCCACCCATTCCTCGTTCGTTGTAGTGGGTAACGCTCCACCTCCACCGCAATCCCAGGCTTCCCATGTCCGCCAATCAACCCACGCCCCCGCCCGCCCCCTTCCTGCTGTTCTTCCGGAATTCCGGGCCGGAAACCCACGCGCACCTGTCACCCGACCAGCGCCAGCAGCTCGTGACGCGCTGGAACGCCTGGTTCGAGGGCCTCGTCGCCGAGGGCAAGGCCACCGAGGGCCAGCCGCTCGAACTTGAAACCCGCCTCGTCTCCGGTCCCGGTGGCGCGCGTATCACCGATGGTCCGTTCCCCGAGGCCAAGGAGGCCATCGGCGGCTATGTGAAACTGATGGTCCGCGATCTCGCCGAGGCCACGGCCATCGCCCGGCGCCATCCCGGCCTGGCCTACGGCCTCATCATCGAGGTCCGCCAGATGACCCCCACCTGCCACCTCGGCGTGAACACGAAGCCCAGCGAGGCCGGCGAAGTCGTCGTCCACCAGGCCTGATGTCCGACGCCCCGCCAGTCGCACCCCGGCAGCCCGCCCAGCTGGTCGAGCACTTCTTCCGGCACGAGACCGGCCGCCTGCACGGCGCCCTGCTCCGCCTGCTCGGCGTCCACAACCTGGCGCTCGCCGAGGATGTGGTCCAGGAGGCCATGCTGCGCGCGCTGCGCACCTGGTCCATGGGCGGCGTGCCGCCCAATCCCTCCGCGTGGATCACGCAGGTGGCCATGAATCTCGCCAAGGACCACCTCCGTCGCCAGCGCATGTCCGCCGGCAAGGAAGCGGCCATCATCACCCACCACGAGCAGACCATCGCGAGCCCGGCCATCGCGTGGGAGACCGCCCACGCGATCCGCGACGACGCGCTGCGCCTGCTGTTCGTCTGTTGCCATCCCGCCGTCGCGCCGGACGCGCAGGTCGTCCTCGCGCTGAAGATGATCTGCGGTTTCAGCACCGCCGAGATCGCCCGCGCCTTCCTCAGCAGCGAGTCGGCCATCGAGAAACAGCTGACGCGCACCAAGCAGCGCATCCACGAGGCCGGCATCGCCTTCGAGATTCCCGAGGGCGAGGACCTCGCGCCCCGGCTCAACGGTGTGCTCGCCGCGCTCTACCTGCTGTTCAACGAGGGCTACAAGGCCTCCTCCGGCGACCGCCTGTTGCGCGAGGAACTCAGCACCGAGGCCATCCGCCTGATGGCGGTGCTCCTCGCCCACCCGGCCGGCCGCACGCCGCGCGCGCACGCGCTGCTCGCCCTCATGCTGCTGACGGCGGCGCGTTTCCCCTCCCGCCTCGACGAGCATGGCGCCCTGCTCCGGCTCCACGACCAGGACCGCTCGAAATGGGACCGCGCCCTGATCGAGCAGGGTCTGCTGCACCTCGTCGCCGCCGCCGAGGGCGATGACCTCAGCGAATACCACCTGCAGGCCGGCATCGCCGCCATCCATTGCACGGCGGCGGACTATGCCGCCACCGACTGGGCGCGCATCCTGCGCCACTACGATGAGCTTTACCGGCTCAAGCCCTCGCCGGTCGTGGCCTTGAACCGCGCCGTGGTCGTCGCCCACCTGCACGGTCCGCAGGCCGGGCTCGACGCCATCTCCCGGATCGCCGACCGGGACCGCCTCGAATCGCATTACCTGCTGCACGCCGTGACCGGCGAACTGCACTGGCGCCTGAAGGACGAGCGCGCCGCCGCCGGGAGCTTCCGCCGGGCCCTGGCGCTGGCGCACGTCGGCCCCGAGCAGGCCTACCTCGCCCGCATGCTCGAGCGCTCGCTCGACGACGGCGCATCCCTTTCCGCCTGATCAGCCCAACCCACCCACCCCCATGGAAACAACCGCTCCCTCCAAAGCCGCCCGCATCACCGGCTGGATCATGACGATCCTGCCCTCGCTCCTCTTCGCCTTCAGTGGCGTCATGAAACTCGCCCATCCGCCGGCCCTCGACGAGGGCTTCGCGAAGATGCAGCTGCCCGTCTCCTGGGCCCTCGGTCTGGGCATCCTCGAACTCGCCTGTGTCGTCATCTACCTCATCCCGCGCACCGCGGTGCTCGGCGCCATTCTGCTGACCGGCTATCTCGGCGGCGCCATGGTCACGCATCTCCGCATCGGCGAGCCGCCGGTCACGCATGTCATCCTCGGCATCGTGCTCTGGGGCGGCCTCTGGCTGCGCGACCAGCGCCTGCGGGCATTGATGCCGTTCGTGCGTTGACCCTTATTTGCCGGACGCCGGGTGCGCCCGGAAAAACTTCACGATCAATTCCGATGCAACCTCGCCGGGATACTTGTGCCCTCCCGCATGGAGGTAGACCGCCACGTCGTTGCCCGATTTTGACGGATACGCCGTATAGCCCGTCACATCCGGCTTGAAGGCTGCGCAACCGTTCAGCTTGAGCACGTAGTCGATCATGCGCTTTTGCCAGGCGAACTTCACCAGCTCGTCCTGCGGGCTGGCCACGTGCAGCACGGGCTTGGGCTTGAACTTCTGAAACCCGCGCGCCAACAGCGCGGAGGACGGCGCCAACGCCGCGAACACATCGCCCCGCTCCGCCCACAGCAGGTAGGTGAAGCCGCCGCCATTGGAATGTCCGGTCGCGTAGATGCGCCGGTCATCCGGCTGATAACGCCGGCGCAGGTCGGCGAGCATCACGTCGAAAAATTTCAGGTCGCGGTCGTCCGCGACCCCGGCCCGGCCCTGCCAGCCGGCGCGCTCACCCTGGGGGTCCGTCAGCTGGCCGGCCGTCGGCAGGCCCTGCGGATAAACCACGATGGCCTCGGGCCACTTCTCATGGATCGGAAAACTCCGGGCCGCCTGCGCCATCGAGCCGCCATGGCCGTGGAAGGCGAAGACCAGCGGTGCGCCGGCGGGCTTCGCGGGAATGTGCACCAACGCCTCTCGGGTCACGCCGCCGGATGGCCAGTCCATCCTGACCAGCTCGGCCGCACCTAGGCGGGCGGCCGCCAGCAGGATCAGGAGCGAAATGAAGACAGGGCGCATGCGGGGATGACGCGCCCTTCTGGTCGCGGTTACTTCTTCAGGCCGGCGCAGAACCGCGCCAGGCGCTCGATGCCCTTGCGGATGATCTCGTCGGACGTGGCGTAACTGAGGCGCAGGTAACCCTCGGCACCGAACGCCGAGCCCGGGACCGCCGCGACCTTCTCCTGCTCCAGCAGCTTGGCGCAGAACTCGGTGTCCTTGAGGCCGAAGCTGGAGATGTTGGGGAAAAGATAGAACGCGCCGCCCGCGAGGAGGCAGGTGACGCCGGGGATCTTGTTCAGCTCGGCGTGCAGGTGCTTCCGGCGGCGGTCGAAGGCGGTCTTCATTTCCGCCAGCGCGGCGTCCGCCTTGGCCTTCTCCTTCAGCGCGGCGAGCGCGCCGTATTGGGCGAAGGTGGTGGCGTTGGATGACATCTGGCTCTGCAACTCGGCGCAGGCCTTGGCGATCGGGGCCGGGGCGACGAGCGTGCCGAGGCGCCAGCCGGTCATCGAGTAGCTCTTGGAGAAGCCGGCGACCGTGATGGTGCGTTTCTCGACCTCGGCGCCGAGCATGGCGAAGTTCACCGGCGCGTTGCCGTCATACATCAGGTGCTCATACATCTCGTCGGCCAGCACGTAGAGGTTGTGCGCGACGCAGATGTCGGCGAGCGCGGCCAGCTCGGCGCGGCTGTAGATGGCGCCGGTCGGGTTCGACGGCGAGTTGAGGACAAGCAGCTTGGTCCTCGGCGTGATGGACGCCTTGAGCAGCGCGGGCGTGAGCTTGAAGCCGGCCTTGTCATCGCACAGGACGAACCTCGGCGTAGCGCCGGAGAGCTTCACCATCTCGGGGTAGCTGACCCAATACGGCGCGGGGATGATGACCTCGTCGCCCGGGTTGCAGGTCGCGAGGATGGCGAGGTAGCACGAGTATTTGCCGCCCGGGGACACGACGACCTGCGACGGCGCGATCTTGTAGCCGTATTCGGCGGCGTAGCGGTCGGCGATGGCCTGGCGCAGCGGCTCGATGCCGGGCGTGGGCGC